>OFGP01000122.1_pt1 | contig 80657 bp, 92 predicted proteins | sample 1521781 | NCBI WGS metagenome assembly OFGP01 (sample SAMEA3504113, study PRJEB24116) | mouse gut metagenome | biome: mouse gut; feature: mouse-associated habitat; material: faeces | place: Denmark | collected 2011
TGGGCTTGTTCAGCTCTTTCCCAAGGCTTTTCTGTTCGATCAGGACGTGGGTGGAAGGAATAAAGCCGTCGATGAAGCTGGTGTGATCCAGCATGATCTGATCTTCAAAGGTGATGAATTTGTCCGGCTCCTCCACCCCGTAGACCTTTTGGAGCAGAGAAAGCCAAAAGGTCTGACTGTGGCCCTTCTCGTAGCCTTTACCCTGCCAATCGGCGGCAAACTGTTTCGCGGCGGTGCGGCGTTGTGTATCTGTCATGGCGGTATTCCCCCAGTTGCTTTTTCTAAAGGATACCATACAAAGCCGCATTTTTCCAGAGCAATCTATAAAATCCGCCGATATGCCATTGACAAACATCAGTTCTATGTGGTAAACTATGCTCCCATGTAAGTGGGCCAACTGAATCACACATATAGCACATCCTTTTTGGCGCTTGTGAAATACAAGGCCGGTACATCAAACTTGCTTCGGCGGAACGAAAATTCTGCTGGGGCTGGTTTTGATGTACCGGCTTCTTTTGTTTTTAACAACTGAATGACCGTCTGAATGGGATACTCCGCCATGACCTCCACCGTGGAGAGAGCGAGACAACGCCGCTGAAAAGGGGCTGGAACGCCATTTAGGGAAAGCGGCAAAGCAATATGACGGCAAAACGCCGTCACTTAACCTCCCAAAAATTTACCCTGACGGCATTTTGCCGTCTATCTGTCCTGACCTTGACCGTGACGGCAGAATTGCCGTCACTCAGCCGACTGAAACCAACCATGACGGCAGTTTTGCCGTCACCTTTGCGCGGCATCACAGGTGATGCCACTTTTGTACGGGTTATCTATGAGAATGGCATCGCCCATGATGCCATGCCCAGACATGAAACGGGCCAAACGTAACTGCCTCAGCGCACCCTCTCAGAAAGAAGCCGACCCCGCCCACTTCCCACACCCCAGGAGCAACAGAACTATCCCTGTCCACGGGGATAGCGAGCATCGGATTTCACCCCCCAGGGGGCAAAATCCATTCCCAGGGGAGACCCCTGAATACCCCCTCTCACGGCGGAAATCCAACAGAATGGAGGAATCATTTTGAGTACGAACGATGAAAAAGTACGGCTGAAAATCAGACTGACCGAAGAAGAAAAGACCAAGCTGGAACGTGACGCCGCCCTGTGCGGCCTGACCCGATCCGAATATCTCAGGCAGATTTGTTTGGGCCGACGGCCCCGCCCCAAGCAGCCCCCAGAGTTTTGGGAACTGCTGAACGCCCTGTATGAAATCCACGATAAGCTGGAACGGCTGACCGTTTATTACCCGGAAGCGTCAGAGGAATGTTCCCGGCTTGAAAAGCTCGTCCTGTTCTTACAGGGGGTGTCGTGATGGCTACCACCAGCCTGTGGCACATCAAGGGGCGGCTCAGTGACCTGATCGCCTACGTTGAAAACCCGGAGAAAACCGTACCCAAGGGCACCGAGGACTTTTTCAACGTATTTTCGTACATCCAGAACCCACAGAAAACAGCGGATGGCTCCTATGTCACCGCTATCAACTGCCTGAAACAGACGGCGCTTCAACAGATGATTTTGACGAAACAGCGATATGGCAAGGAGGACAACTATATCGCCTGGCACGGCTATCAGAGCTTCAAGCCGGGGGAAGTCACCCCGGAACGGTGCCATGAGATCGGCGTGAAACTGGCCCGTGAGATGTGGGGCGATAAATTTCAGGTCATCGTTACCACCCACCTGGACAAGGGTCATCTGCACAATCACTTTTGCTTTAACTCGGTATCGTTCAAAGACGGCAAAAAGTACAACTACTCCAAGGCCGAGCAGCAGCGCCTTCGAGATACCTCAGACCGCCTTTGCCGGGAATATGGCCTATCCGTTATTGAGCATGGCCGCAAGGCTCCCAGCCGCCCCGTCTGGCTGGACGAGCAGAGCGGCAGGCCCACCCGCTACAACATCTACCGGGCGGATGTGCGGGAGGCCGTGAACGGAAGCCGCACCGTGGAGATGATGGAGAGGTATCTCCGGCGCAAGGGTTATCTCACCGACTTCACGGGCAAGCATTGGAAGATACGCCTGCCGCAGTACCAGCACTTCACCCGTCTGGACACCTTGGACGAGCGTTGGACGCCGGAGAACATCAGGCGTGGCCTGGGTGCGCAGGCCAGCTTCGGCAACAAGCGCCCCACCGTCAACTTTGCCCCGGAGCTGCCGGAGGAACTGCGGGTTTATGTGCCGTTCCAGCCCACAGACCACGTTTACCGGCTGTTCCTCTATTGGGAGTATCAGCTCGGCATTTTACCCAAGGGGACGACCTATCAGCCCACCAGTCCATTTCTGAAAGAGGAACTGCGAAAGCTGGACGAAATCACCGCCCAGGTGGATTATCTGGCAAAAAACCGTATTGAAACGCTGGACGACCTTCTTTCAGCCCGTGAAGTCCTCCAAAGCGAGATGGGCACGCTGACCGAACAGCGGACAAAGCTGCAAAACAAAATACGCAGGGCGTCACCGGCTGAAAAGGAACGGTTACGGGCCGAAAAACAGGCCGTGACCGCTCAGATTATCGCCTGCCGAAAGAAATTGAAGCTGAATGTTGGCGTGGAGGAACGTTCCGCCAAAATCCAGGACACGATGGATATGATTTACACCAATGAGGAACAGCACCGCCAAATGGCGCAGACCCGAATGAAGGGAGAGCGATACAGATGACCGCAAAAGAAAGAACGTCAAGAATCGAGGACTATATTGCTAAATTAGACGCTGAATGGCCCGAAATTGAGAAAATTATGGCAAGTCACAAACTCGATTTGGACACAGGGCGGGAACCGCTTCTCCTTTGCCGCATCCCGCCCGATATGGATTTTACCATGAAAGATGGCCACACAGAATATGAGGTGATGGGCCGCTTTGACCCGAACGGCGACGAATTTCTGCTGGAACAGATCAGTCGCAAATTGAGGACTGCGGATAATGACTAAAAAGCTGAGCAATCTCACTTTAAAGCGTTGAATTGTTGGCAGGGATATGGTATACTGATTTTGCAATACACCGTATCCGATTGTCGGAAAGGAGATACCGTGAGCAGGCAATCGAAAGAAAACAGGATCACAGCCCTCTACTGCCGTCTGTCCCAGGACGACGGGCGGGAGGGCGAGAGCAACAGTATTGTCAACCAAAAGGAATTGCTTCAAGGATACGCTCGCCAGCACCGCTTCAAAAATTTGCAGTTTTTTGTGGATGACGGATGGAGCGGAACCAACTTCGACCGGCCGAGTTTCCGCCAGATGGAGCAGATGATCGAAGCCGGCGAGGTGGGGACGGTCATTGTCAAGGATATGTCCCGCCTTGGCCGGAACTATCTGCAAGTGGGGATGTATACGGACATCGTGTTCGTGGAGAACGATGTGCGGTTCATCGCTATCAACGATAACGTGGACTCAGCGGTACAGACCGAGTTTGACATGACCCCGATCCGCAATTTTTGTAACGAACTTTATGCCCGGGATACCGCCAAGAAAATCAAATCCACGTTCAAAATGAAAGGCGAGAGCGGCAGGCACCTCACCACAAATCCCCCGTTCGGCTACGTCAAGGACGAACAGGATAAGGACAGGTGGCTGATCGACGAGGAAGCCGCAAAAACGGTTCGGTACATCTTCAAGCTGTGCTGTGACGGCCTTGGCCCCACGCAGATTGCCAACCGGCTGAGACGGGAGCAGGTACTCACCCCCACGGCTTACAAGGCCCAACAGCGGGGTGAACTGCTTCCAGAGCGGCCCTTCCAGTGGGCGCAGAAAACCGTATCCGGGATTTTGGACAAGGTGGAGTACCTGGGGCACACGGAGAATTTCAAGACCGCATCCAAGAATTACCGCAGCAAGAAGCGGGTCAAGACTGCCAAGGAGGAGCGCAAGCTGTTCCGGGACACCCATCCGGCCATTGTGGATGAACACACTTTTCAGGTGGTACAGGAGATACGCGCCCACCGCCACAGGCCGACGGCTACGGGAAAGGTCAGCATCTTCTCCGGCAAGGTGTTCTGCGCCGACTGCGGGGCCAAGCTGCAATACAACACGGCAAACAACTTTTCAGCGAATCAGGATTTCTTCAACTGCGGCAACTACCGCAGCAACACTGGGACTTGTACTGCCCACTTTATCCGGGCGGTGACGCTGGAGAAGATCGTGTTGGCCCACATGAAGCGTGTCCTGGCCTACGTCCAGCAGTTTGAAACGGCTTTTGTCAAACGGGAAATTGAGAAAGTCAACCTCAAGCGCCAGACCTCCGTGGAAAAGGCCAAGCTGGACATTGTGACGTTGAAACGGCGGGATGAGGACTTGGATGTGCTGTTCAAGCGTATCTACGAGGACATGGTGGCGGGACGGCTCAGCCCGGAGCGGTTTGACAAACTCTCCACGCAGTACGAGGAGGAGCAGAAGCAGGTGCGGCAGGTCATTGGGGAACTGCAATCGCTGATTGACGACGGCGAGCAGGAAGCCCACGACCTCCAGCAATTTCTGAAAAGCGTCCGAAAGTACACCGACCCGGAAGAACTGACGGCGGAAATGCTGAATGAACTGGTTGACAAGATTATCGTCCACGCTCCCGACAAGAGCAGTGGGCACCGCAGGCAAAAGATTGAGATTTACTACAAGGCCGCTGGGATCATCGACATCGCTGACGACCTCTGCGAAGCTGGGGACGGCAGGGGGCAGTGGCGCAGAAATCGAAAAACGGCCTGAAAAGGCAGGACTGTGACCTTTTACAGTCACAGCCCTGCCATACATAGAATACTTCGTTGCGGCACCTTGCCTAAAATTCACGCCGCCTTTGTCATATTCTTCGGCCGAGCCCCATACATATAAAACGAGTATGCGGTGAGGAGGGTTCAGCATTGGAAAACAAACTCTATGAGGACATTGCCCAGCGCACCCAGGGCGATATCTATATTGGCGTGGTGGGTCCGGTCCGTACGGGAAAATCCACTTTTATCAAACGGTTTATGGAGACTATGGTGCTGCCTAAGATTGAGAACAGCTATATCCGGGACAGGGCGCGGGATGAACTGCCCCAGAGCGGTTCGGGTCGGGTGGTGATGACCGCTGAGCCAAAGTTTGTTCCGGAGGACGCGGTGGAGATGGCCATGGAGGACGGCGGCGTATTTTCCGTTCGGCTCATTGACTGCGTGGGTTATATGGTGCCCAGCGCTCTGGGGCAGATGGACGGGGAACAGCCCAGAATGGTGACAACTCCTTGGTTTGACCATGAGATTCCCATGACCCAGGCGGCGGAGTTCGGCACGCAGAAGGTGATTACCGATCACTCCACCATTGGCATTGTGGTGACTACCGACGGTTCTGTCACCGATATCCCCCGGGAGGACTATCTGGAGGCGGAGGAGCGGGTGATTAGCGAGCTGAAGGGGTTGGGTAAACCCTTCATGGTGCTGCTCAATTCCGCCGAGCCTTACGGCGAACGGGCCCAGACTCTCCAGGCGGACATCGCGGAGCGGTATGATGTGACCTGTCTCTCCGCCAACTGCCTGACGCTGGACGAGGGTGCGGTGAGCGAAATCATTCGGGCGGTTCTCCACGAGTTCCCCATGAAGCAGATGGATTTGTTCCTCCCCCCATGGGTAGACGTTCTGCCCTTCGACCATCCCATCAAGAGCGGGCTGTATGCCATGATCCGGGAGGAGACCGCAACGCTCCAGCGCCTGCGGGACGCTGAGAGCGCGGTGTTGGCCATGGGCGACCGGGAGGAGGTCAGCTCGGCGGTTCTCAACCGCATGGATATGGGCAGCGGGGTGGTCACCGCTACGCTGGACCTGCCCCGAGAGCTATTCTATTCCACCGTATCCGAACAGTGCGGGCTGGAAATCAAAGACGACGGAGACCTCATCGATCAGCTCACCCAAATGGCCGCCATGAAGCGGAACTACGAAAAGGTGGAGGGCGCGCTGGCTCAGGTGGAAGCCACCGGCTATGGCATTGTGATGCCGAATCCGGAGGAGATGACCCTGGAGGAGCCGGAAATCGTCAAGCAGGGGGGCCGGTATGGTGTGCGGCTCAAGGCGTCCGCACCTTCCATTCATATGATGCGAGCGGACATCAAGGCGGAGGTCTCTCCCATTATGGGCACTGAAAAGCAGTCCGAGGAGATGGTGGACTACCTACTGCGGCAATTCGAGGGGGACACGGGAAAGATTTGGGACTCCAATATTTTTGGCCGGTCTTTCCACGAACTGGTGGGTGAGGATTTGAACGGCAAGCTGAAGCGGATGCCGGAGGAGGCGCGGGAGAAGCTGCGGGAGACCCTCCAGCGCATCATCAACGAGGGGTCCGGGGGACTGATCTGTATTATTTTATAAAAGGGAAACTTCCGTCCCGACGAGCTGGTTCTGCGCTGTGTGGATGACCACGAGGTGGAGCCTGAAGGCGAGTTTGAGGAGTTCTTTAACCGTGCGAAAGGACCCCGGAACACTGTTCCGGGGTCCTTCCTTATGTCGCAAAAGCCAGGGTTTTCAGTCCATCCCAATCCAGCACCGTGATGGTGCGGTAGCCCAGCGATACCAATCCCTGGGTGGACAGCTCGCCCAAAACCCGGCTGATAGTCACCCGAGACAGCCCAGCGGCCTGCCCAAGAGCCTCGTGGGTGCTGTGGATGATGCTGCCTACGTCAGCGGGTTGGGACAGCAGACAGCGGGCGACACGTTGATTGGCCGGGAGGGAGGCTGCTCCCACGTGTCCGGATAGCGTTCGTACGGTTTGGGCCAGATGTTGAAGCATAGGCATGGCCAGCTCAGGGTGACGCTGAAATGCGGCGTCCAGCTGCTGACGGTCAACGGGGAGAATGAGGCATTCTTCCAAGGTCATGGCGGAGGTGACCCGGGGACAGCCGTCAAAAAAGGATGCCTCGCCCATCAGGTCGCCAGTTTGGTGCACAGTGAGCACCCGCTCCTCGCCAGAATCGGTGCTGATAAAGCTGCGCACGGAGCCGGCGGCCAGATAGTAGAAGCACTGTGGCTGGGTTCCCTGTAAATAGACCAACTGCCCGGCTCGATATTTGCGCGGACTTTGTCCTTCCGACAATAAATCCCACACTGCCATCATACTCACCTCTGCTCTAATTGTATCATAGTTTACATTGTTTTCAACAGAATTCTGTCATACTGAATCCACAAACTTCTGATGGGGAGGAATTATATATGGGGATGACTATGACCCAAAAAATTTTAGCGCGCTGCGCCGGGCTGGAGCGGGTAGAGGCGGGCCAACTCATTGAGGGAAAGCTGGATTTAGTATTGGGCAACGATATCACCACGCCGGTGGCGATTACGGAGTTTCAAAAAGCGGGACTTTCATCCGTATTTGACCGGGATCGAATCGCGATTGTGCTGGACCACTCCACCCCCTGTAAGGATATCAAATCGTCCCAGCTGTGCGCTGTATGCCGTGAGTTTGCCAAGGTGCACAATATTACCCATTTCTACGACGTGGGTCGGATGGGCATCGAACACGCGCTTCTGCCGGAACAGGGCCTTACCGCTCCCGGCGAGGTGATTATCGGCGCGGATTCCCATACCTGCACCTATGGCGCGCTGGGGGCTTTTTCCACAGGTGTGGGCTCTACCGATATGGCGGCTGGTATGGCCACCGGGCTGGCGTGGTTTAAGGTGCCCTCTGCCATTCGGGTAACGCTCACTGGCCGGTTGGGCCGGTATGTCAGCGGCAAAGACGTGATTTTGCATCTCATCGGCATGATTGGAGTGGATGGGGCGCTGTACCAGTCGTTGGAGTTTGTAGGGGAGGGGGTAGCGTCTTTAGAAATGGACGACCGCTTCACCATCTGCAACATGGCCATTGAAGCAGGGGCCAAAAACGGTATTTTCCCGGTGGATGGCAAAACCAAGGAATACTTGACCGGTCGGGCGGACCGCCCATGGCAGGCTGTCGAGGCCGACCCGGACGCGGAATATACACGGGAAATCACCATCGACCTGTCCGCATTGCGGCCCAAGGTGGCATTTCCCCACCTGCCCTCCAACACGAAAACGGTGGACGAGGCGGCGGGAAAGCCCATTCAGCAGGTGGTGATCGGTTCATGTACGAACGGGCGGCTGAAGGACTTGCGGGAGGCTGCCGAAATTCTTCGGGGTCACAAGGTGGCGGACGGGGTGCGGTGTATTGTCATCCCAGCCACCCAGCAGATTTATCTGGACGCTATGGCAGAGGGGCTGGTGGCCGACTTCATTCAGGCGGGGGCGGTGGTATCCACACCAACCTGCGGGCCCTGCCTGGGAGGACACATGGGGGTACTGAGCGACGGTGAGTGGGCAATTTCTACCACGAATCGAAATTTTGTGGGCCGGATGGGCCCCACCAGTTCTATGATCATTCTGGCAAGTCCTGCCGTGGCGGCGGCCAGTGCAGTTACTGGTATGGTTACTGACCCAGCCAGTCTTTGAGGGAGGAGAGCGATATGAAAATCTATAAATATGGCGACAATGTGGATACAGATGTAATTATCCCGGCCCGATACCTCAATGCCCCAGATGAAAGGTCTCTGGCGTCCCATTGTATGGAGGATGTTGATGAAAAATTTGCCTCTACTGTAGAGATGGGGGATATCATTGTGGGAGGAAACAATTTTGGCTGTGGTTCCTCTCGGGAGCACGCTCCCCTGGCGATCAAGGCCTGCGGAGTGAGGTGCGTCATTGCCAAGAGCTTTGCCCGTATCTTCTACCGCAATGCCATCAACATCGGGTTCCCCATTTTGGAATGTCCTGAAGCGGTGGACGGTATCTCTCCCGGAGACGTTGTGAGTGCGGATTTCGAGAGCGGCGTCATCGTCAATAAGACCACAGGGGCAAGGTTTCAGGCTGCGCCATTCCCGGAGTTTATCAACGGAATCATAGAGCATGGCGGACTGTTGAAATCCTTGAAAGCGAGAGGGGTGGCGAAATGAATTATAGAATTGCCTTGATCAAGGGCGATGGAATCGGCCCGGAGATTGTCAATGAGACAGTGAAGGTCATCGACAAGGTGGGGAAGAAGTTCGGTCACACCTTTGAATACGTGGATGTACTGATGGGAGGCTGCGCCACAGACGCAGTGGGCAAGAGCTATCCTGACGGTACTGCGGAGTTGTGCAAAAGCTGCGACGCAGTTCTGCTGGGCGCAGTGGGCGGTCCCCAATGGGGGAGCGATAAACCCGCTGAACAGCGTCCTGAGACGGCACTATTAGCCATTCGTAAAGACTTAAAGCTTTACGCTAATTTGCGTCCGGCTGCGCTGCGTCCTGCGCTGATAAGTGCCTGCCCATTAAAGCGGGAGACAGCGGAAAAGGGGATTGATCTGCTCGTGGTACGGGAGCTCACCGGAGGTATTTATTTTGGCAAGCGGGGCAAATACCAAACCGAGGACCGGGGCATAGAGGCCACTGATCTGATGGCCTATTCAGAGATGGAGATTGAACGCATCGGTCGCCGGGCCTTTGAGATGGCGCGGTTGCGTCGTAAAAAAGTGTCCAGTGTAGATAAGGCGAATGTGTTGGAGACATCCCGGCTGTGGCGGTCGGTAATGCACAGGCTGGCAGCGGAATACTCCGATGTGCAATATGAGGATGTTTTAGTGGATAACTGCGCCATGCAGCTGGTGCGGGACCCGGGGCAGTTCGACGTGGTGGTCACCGAAAATATGTTTGGAGATATTTTATCTGACGAGGCATCCATGATTACCGGTTCCATTGGGCTGCTGCCGTCTGCTTCCATGGGAAATGACGCTCCAGCGCTATATGAGCCAATCCATGGCTCTGCCCCAGACATTGCGGGACAGGATAAAGCCAATCCAATCGCTACCATCCTATCTGCCGCTATGATGTTCCGCTATTCCTTTAACCTGCCCGCTGAGGCAGACGCGATTGAAGCGGCGGTGGATAAAGCGCTGGCAGATGGCTGGCGGACGGCAGATATTGCCGAACCTGGGGAACATACGATTGGAACAATGAAAATGGGTGAGATTATCCAGGAAAACATATGACGCAGGAGGGCCGGAGCATTTTATGTTCCGGCCTTGGCTTGCCCTATCTTGCAATCAAGCACAGTTCATGATAAAATTATAGAAAAGTGCATATGAGGTGAGATATAATATTTTGCAGGTTTGGTTAGACGCCGCTTGAGCAGCTGCTTGCACTTTGAGATGGGAGCTTACCGGCGCTTTCAGAAACTGTCGGATCAGAAGCAAGGAGCTATCCCAGGATAAATATTGACAAGTTATGGTTATTTTGAATTGACAGCAGAAAAGGGGAGAGAACTTGTGATTTTGGCCATAGATATTGGAAACATCAGCACTACGATTGCGCTATTTAGTGAGAAGGGGACGCTTTCATTCCAGTCTGAATTGGGAACGGACTTAAAAATGACGGATGATCGTTGCGCCGTTGATCTTATGGGGGTGTTTCAACTCTATCAGGCGGAGCTTTCATCTATAAAGGGTTCTATCCTGTCAAGCGTTGTGCCGCCCATTACAGCTGCTTATGTGCGAACCCTTCGGCGGTTTATCGGCAAGCCTCCGATGGTGGTGGGGCCAGGGCTGAAAACAGGGCTGAACATCAAGGCAGAAATTCACAATCAGCTGGGCAGTGATATTGTTGCGTCTGCTGTTGCGACTGCCGCGCTCTATCCCACTCCTGCCATTGTAATCAATTCCCGCACTGCTGTTACCTTTTCTTACATGAGCTTAAATACTTTTGAGGGATGTGCCATTATGCCCGGTATGGATATTGCGCTGGAGGCACTTTCCAATTATGGGGCCCAGCTTCCTCAGATTTCTATGGCTCAGGTAAATACTCCGCTGGGCCGTAATACAGTAGACTCTATGCGGGCAGGGGTTTTGTATGGATACAGCGGTGCGTTTGACCGAGTGATTGAGTCGCTGGAGGCAGCGGCGGGGGCGCCGGCGCACACCGTTGTGGCCACTGGAAGCCAAACGCCGGAATTTTATCAGCATTGTCGCCGCGAGATTCAATATGATCACGACCTGTTGGTGAAAGGGCTGTACCTGCTCTATCAAAAGAATACTCGCCACTAAAAAATATCCCCGTCTGTTGGGCAGATGGGGATGTTTTTGATACCATTTGCAATTATCAGCTATTAAAAGTGCAAAAATTCAGCTATATATTAAAATGTGCTTGCGTTTTTGCAGGATAAAGAATATAATATGGCAGAACGATAGTTTGGAGGGATCGTTGTGAAGAAGCTTGCTCAAATCGCGTCCGCTGTGCAGGTATCCAGCACAATGGCGATGGATGCGCTTGCCAAACAGATGAAGGCAGATGGAATTGATGTGATTGGCTTTGGTGCTGGGGAACCGGATTTTAATACACCGGATCACATTAAAATGGCGGCGGATCAAGCCATTGCAGATAACATCACCAGATATACGCCGGCATCTGGTACAGCAGTATTAAAGGAAGCGGTCTGCAAACGTATGAGGGAGGATTGCGGCCTTGATTATGAACCATCACAGGTTGTTGTGTCCAGCGGTGCAAAGCATTGCGTTTATATTTCGTTGCGCACGTTGATTGACTCTGGGGACGAGGTGATCCTGCCCGCGCCATTTTGGGTCAGCTATTTAGAGTTGATTAAGATGGTAGGAGCTAATCCGGTGATTGTAACCGCACAGGAGAGCGCCGGCTTTAAGATAACCGCAGAGCAGCTGTCGGCTGCCATTACACCAAAAACCAAGGCTTTGATACTAAACAATCCTGGAAACCCTACTGGTATGGTGTATCGTAGGGAGGAGTTGGAGTCTATCGCCAGAGTGTGCGTTGAGAAAGATATCTATGTGATTTCAGATGAAATCTATTATGGACTGCTATATGATGGGATGGAGTTTGCATCCTTTGCCTCCTTGGGAGATGAGGTGAAGGAGCGTACCATTTTGGTCAATGGGGTTTCCAAATCCTATGCCATGACCGGATGGCGGATCGGTTATATGCTTGCCAATGAGAGTACAGCTAAGGTCATGAGCAATTTTATCAGCCATTCTACAGGATCTCCGTGCACAATATCCCAAGCTGCCTCATTTGCTGCGCTTGACGGTTCTCAAAACTGTGTGGAGGAGATGCGCTGCGCGTTTGAGGCGCGGCGGAACTATATTGTGGAACGGATGAATCAGATTGACGGGGTAAGCTGCATAAAACCGGAGGGTGCGTTCTATGTCATGATGAACATAGAAAAGCTGATAGGGAAAACGATTCATGGGGAGTCAATCCAATCCTCAGACGATTTTTGTAGAGCATTTTTGAAAAATGGACTGGTGGCCACTGTGCCTGGAACCGGATTTGGAGCGCCTAACTTTGTTCGCTGGTCTTACTCCACCTCGATGAGCAACATCAAAAAGGGGATGGATCGCCTGGAATCGTTTTTAGCCGGTTGATTGTTGAAATTTTGGGGAAACGCTTGCAAAATGCTGCAGCATTGGGTATACTATAGGTTGTTCGACAAATAATGCAAGGAGGCTATCCCCAAATGGCTAAAATTACAAAGGATACCATCATCGGCGATATTTTGGATATTGCGCCTGATACAGCTCCCATTTTCCTCTCTATTGGTATGCACTGCTTGGGCTGTCCGTCTTCCCGTGGAGAAACCGTGGAGCAGGCCTGCATGGTTCATGGTGTGGATGTGGAGGCGTTGCTGGATAAGTTAAACGCCTCGATTGCGTAATTTGACAGCTTTTGAAAAGAGCGGAATTTCCGCTCTTTTCGTTTATTTTCTGAAAGCGGGGAAAATGATATGGAGCTCACCCCAAGACTTCAAGCGATTGCCAGTCAGGTTCCCGTGGGCGCACGGGTGGCTGATGTGGGTACAGACCATGGATATCTTCCGGTATGGTTGTTACTGAACGGACGTATTGATTGGGCGATAGCCGCGGATTTGCGGGAAGGACCGTTGAACCATGCCAAGAAAACCGCGCAGAATTTCGGCGTAACGGATCAGATGTCCTTTCGTTTGTGCGATGGCTTGAATGGGATTTATCCAGACGAAGTGGATACAGTTGTAATTGCGGGAATGGGAGGAGAGACCATATCCTCTATTCTCAGCGGTGCCCCTTGGACTAAGAGGGAGACGGCATTGCTGCTACAGCCCATGACGCATCTCCCGGAATTGCGTCACTGGCTCCAACATAATGGATATGCAATCCTAAACGAGCAAACTATTCGTGAAGGGAAAAGGCTATACAGTATATGGAGTGTCAGGGGTGGAACGATGCCGCCCATGTCTCCTGCGGAGCTTTGGGCCGGGCGGAGCAGCAAGGACCCGCTCAGACGGGAATATTTGGCGTATATGCGTGGAAAAGCGGAAAGGGCTATGCGTGGTCAGAAGGCCGCCAGTGCGCCAGATTTGGCCATGATTGGGGAGTTAGAGGCAGTGCTGTCTGGGTTAGATCAAATGGAAGGGGAGCTGAGTACAATGACGACGGTGGGCGAGGTATTTACCTTTTTACAGGAAAAGGCTCCGTTTGAATTACAAGCCGACTTTGACAATTCGGGATTTTTAGTGGGTAGGGAGAATGTAGCGGTCAGTAAAATTTTGGTTTCGCTGGATATCACGGAGCCGGTGGTGCAAGAAGCTGTAGAACAGGGGGCACAGCTGATTGTGGCGCACCACCCGGTAATTTTTGGCGGTGCAAAAACAATTACTGACCAAACGGAAACCGGCCGGATTGTTCTTCAAATGGTGGAAAATGGGATTTCCGCCATCTGTGCGCACACCAATTTGGATGCGGCAGAGGGCGGAGTCAATGAGGCTCTGGCGTTACGTCTGGGGCTGACTGATATTGGTCAGCTTCATCAGGACGGAGTGGACCGGCAGGGAAGACCATATGGAATTGGAAGGGTGGGTCTTGTGCCAGAGCAGCCCCTCTATGACTTTGCCATGGCGGTAAAGCGGCTGCTTAGCGCGAATGGAATTCGCTTAGTAGACGGGGGAAGGCCAGCACATAAAATCGCGGTAGGAGGCGGTGCTTGCGCTTCCATGATGGGGGATGCCCTGGCTCTGGGGTGCGACACGTTTATCACGTCTGATGTAAAATACAATCACTTTTTGGAGGCGAAAGCATTTGGACTGAATCTGATAGATGCAGGGCATTTTCCGACTGAGAACGTAGTATGCCCTGTACTTCAGGAATGGCTAATGCAGCGGTTTCCTCAGGTGACCACATCCATCTCCCAGCGCCATCATGAGGTGTTTTCCTATCTTTGAAGTGAGGTGAGGTATGAAACGTCCCTCCTTCTCATACAGTGGAAGGAGAAGGGAGGACGTGCCTATGAAACGAGATTTGGTGTTGCTTTCTTTGTGTATGTGTGTTTTAGTCGGAGTTTCCTGGCTCGGCTGCGATCATATGGTTGCTGCCGTTTCTGTGCCAATCAAAAACGATTTTGTGTTGATTCTGGATGCGGGACATGGCGGTGAGGACGGAGGAGCCAGCTCTGCCAGCGGGAATAGAGAAAGTGATATTAACCTTGAGATTGTGTTGAAGCTGGAATCACTCATGGCCTTTTTGGGCGTAGATACGACTTTGACCCGCGCTGAGGATGTTTCTATTCACAGCGAGGGGGCGGCCACGCTTCGTGAAAAAAAGGTTTCCGACCTGAAAAACCGGGCTGCTATCGTAGAAAGCTACTCAAATGCGATGCTAATGAGTATACACCAAAATCACTTTACAGATTCGAGGTACAGCGGAGCACAAGTGTTTTATAACGCGGGTGATGTCAGCCGCCAATGGGGAGAGAACACCCAAGAGCTTTTGCATCAGATACTGAACCCAAGCAATGAACGAAAGGCTAAGCCTATGCCAGACGGCATTTATCTGTTTGAGCACGTCAGCTGTCCATCTATTTTAGTTGAGTGTGGCTTTCTGAGCAATGGGGAGGATGCGGCGCTGCTACTGACAGATGCTTATCAGCGAAAGATTTCCATGGCACTGGTGGGAGCTTATTTTCATGAAGTACAGATGATACCCGAAGTTTGGGGAGGAGAATGATTATGGCGAAGGCCAAAAGTCTGTTTTTTTGTTCGGAATGTGGAAATGAAACATTGAAATGGCAGGGGAGATGTCCTGCCTGCGGTGCATGGAACACGATTGTGGAGCAGCCAGCCGCAGAGGCAAAAAAGAAATCAGTAAGTACTTCTGCGGCAGGTAGAAGTTTACATAAACCAAAGCCGATCTCCGAGGTTGAGGCGGTTGATGAACTGCGTTTCAATACGGGTATGAGTGAATTAGACCGTGTGTTGGGCGGCGGGGCGGTGAAAGGCTCGTTAGTGTTGGTAGGCGGAGCGCCTGGTATTGGAAAATCTACGCTAATGCTGCAAATTTGCGATAACTTGTGCTGTTTTGCCAACGTGCTATATGTATCTGGGGAGGAGTCGGAGCGTCAAATTAAGCTTCGCGCACAGCGCTTAGGTATTCGAGATAAGGGACTTTACCTGTTTTCGGAAACTAATTTGGACGATATTGTGGCGGCGGTTCAGGAGTTTCAGCCGGACATTCTCATTGTAGATTCGATCCAGACCATTTATAACGGAGATTCCGGTTCCTCGCCTGGTAGCGTAGCGCAGGTAAAGGAATGTACCTTGGCACTGATGCACCTGGCAAAAGGTATGGGGGTAACGGTTTTTGTCGTGGGGCATATCAATAAGGAAGGGTCCTTGGCTGGTCCCAAGGTGTTGGAACACATGGTGGACTGTGTACTGCACTTTGAAGGGGAGGAGCACAATTCCTACCGTATTTTGCGGGCGGCCAAAAATCGCTTCGGAGCCACAAATGAAATCGGCGTGTTTGAAATGGTGGACAAAGGATTAGTACAGGTACCGAATCCCTCTGAAGCTATGCTTTCTGGGCGTCCAGAAAATATGCCTGGCTCCTGTGTTACCTGTGTCATGGAGGGAGTCCGGCCAGTATTGGCAGAGGTTCAGGCGCTGCTATCGCCGTCGGGCTACGGCAATTCCCGAAGATCCAGCAATGGTTTCGATTACAATAGAGCAATGATGATGCTGGCAGTGCTGGAAAAGCGTGGCGGATTGTCACTATCAAACTGTGATTTCTATGTCAATGTCATTGGAGGACTGACGTTAAATGAACCTGCCGCTGACTTGTCCTTGATTGTAGCATTGGCCTCCAGTTTTCGAGACAAGTCCGTTCCATATGATTTGGCCGCTATTGGGGAGGTAGGGTTGACAGGAGAGCTGCGGTCAGTAAACGCCATCAATCAGAGGCTCAGTGAAGTTCAGCGCTTGGGATTCACCAAATGTTTGGTTCCTGCGAAAAATAGCGGAAAGATTATCGTTCCTGCGGGCTTAGACCTGATCCGAGTGGGTAATATCCGAGAAGCTATTGCTGTGCTGGTTTAATTGACGCGGCGTAAAATTCAAACACACATCATTTGGTACAGATTTTTCGACAGATTGGGCTTGAGCCAGAGTGCACAGGCCTTCATTCTGAAATTTACAGTTCTGAGTGCACGGAATTAAACTCAAAGAATCACCCCATTTATCAGAGCAATCAAAACCGATGAAGCAGGGAAATAGGCCTTGATTGGCATATGCTTTATTTACAAAGATGCTGTAAAATTAAAATGTAATCTTAGTATGCCAAAGGGCAGGGGAGTTTATCCCCTGCCCTTTACTGTGCCATTTTCAGTTCTTGTATCTCACGGTTAATCTGAATGATAGCGTCCTGGTGCACGCCGAGTTGGTCCTGAGACTGCTCGGTCCGGCGCTCGATTTTGTCGTCCATGCGCTCCAGAATCATGTCGTGGCCCTCCGCCAGCTTTTTGGATGGCAGGCCACATCTCGGTCTCAATGTGGAGGTTTGTCTTGTGTATGGCTTCCTCTGTTCTGTGTACAGCTTCTTCAGTTCTTATTTGCCGTTCCAAGATTGCTTCTAATAGCTCTCTGTCTGTCATATGTGCCTCCTCCTAAAATAGTTGATGATGGCATCATATCATAAATCATCTTGGAGAGTCAAGCCCGCGGGGAAGTTATCCCCTACGGGCTCTTTTTATTAGTGAAACTAATATTAATATTCCTGTTATAGTCAGTATTAGTGAGGAGCATATAAAAAGTTGTCCTATATCCAAGAATAACATTTTGAGTATTAATATTATGTCATTTGGCAAGTTTTATTACTTCCTTTCTATATTTATATTTTGATTGTTTTGAATTATAAATTTGATGGCTCCACCATTTTCTTCTTTTTCCTCTGTCCATCTTGTAAGAATTTCATTTGCTATTTGAGCTATTGACCATTTAAGCTTTGTTGCTTCTTGTTCTAATGCTTCATAGGTTTCCGGAGTAATTCTTACAGCTATTTGTTTTGTTCGTTTCCCGTTCATTTTCTTTCACGCTCCCTTTGGTACCATTTTATTTGAATTGCTCTTGACACGCTATGAAACCAATGGTATCATTGGTATGAACCTTCTCATAGCAAGGTTGAGATATACCCGCTATCGCATGAGGGCAGGGGAGAGGAAGTAGAGATATGTTAGAGGCTTATTTTGTCAGTGGAGTAGGCGAGTTTGTAGAGGAATTAGTTGTGTATTGTAAATCGGTCTATTTAGATTCGTTTCGTAAGGTTTGGGTTTGTGAGCGTGTGTCTGATACATCAGCTGGTGATGGGGAATCCCTTGTTCTTCGTGTTCCGGATTGTTTTTGCTTGAATTCTGTTTCTATTGTTCGAGAGGAGTTTTGAAAAATGCAGTTTACGAAAAAGGTGCTTTATCTGGGTTATAAGCCTATGAACCTGAAGGATGGAACTGTGCTGAACAGCATCACCTTCTTTGACCCTGATGCTCAAGACAGTGTGCAGGTGAACGTGCAGGCCACCAATCGGGCGGTCTCGGACCTGCTGGGAGCGCTTTCTTTTGGCTCTCCCTGTGATGCCACCTTCGCTCTGCGGCCGGCTGACAAGCTGTACCGCTTGGCGTTGGCAGGGCTCTCGCCCATCCCGACTAAGTGATGAGTGAGTGCCCACTTTCTTCAGCCCTCCTCGGTACTCTCACTGCCGGGGAGGGCTCTCCCCTCAAGGTGGAGGTGTCGGTGACGCCTTCGGATGAGGTGAACGCCCTCCGGGCCAGGGTGGACGCGCTGGAAGGTGAGCTTGCCGCCCTCCGGCAGATGTATAACCAGGTGGAGTTCCGCTACCGCTGTGAGGTGCTGCTGAACCTTCAGTTACAGGACCTTATGACGGCGGCGGGCCTGCGGTTTCCGCGGCGCTTACGTACCACTGGGACGGTAGAAGGGGATGGAGAACGAAGTTAGAGCGATAGCAAGCCGCAGGCTTGCGACATCGCGTGACAATACCGCTGGCCCGCCGATGCTGGCGGTTCCCCGATACGCTGTGCCTGTCCTTCGTCGGCGGTGTATCAGTGGGTATAAGCTGACGGGGCCTTACAGACAATTCCATACGACGGGGTAGCAGAAATGGTATCTGCGCGGCTTTAGTAAGGCCGAGCTTGCTGGTTCGAATCCAGTCCCCGCACCCATAAGGAGGGGATAACGTGAAAAGGATTCTGACGATGCTTACCGGCATAGGCATTGTTTTCGCCTGTTGCGTTGTCCCCTCCTTTGCCGCCTCCAGTACGCCGAGCTATCCTTCCGGCTCCTTCGCCAACTATTCGGGCTATGTTCTCCAGGGCTCCAGTACCAATAGTACGGCCTCTAATTTTTATGCGGCGGTAGCATCATCCCTGCGCAATGGCTTTTGGACTGTGAATCGCGGTTTTTATGAGCTTCAGAAGAAAAGCGATACTTTGAATACTAATTTGACCGGTCTTAAAACCGCTTTGGTTGGTTCTCTCTCGTCTTTCTCGTCGCTTGCTGGTGTTTCTTCCGGCCTTGAGGATCCGTCTTATAGTGGCGGCAAGGGGGCTTTGGCGGCCATTAATGATAATGTGTTTTATGGATTTCGTTCCCTGTTTAAGGGTCTTGGCTCCATCAAAACGAGTATCGGAACATTAGATACTCATCTCTCTACCATGAGTAAGAACATTGATTCTAATTTCGTTTCTCTGGGCAAGAAGCTGGATACCAACTATCAGGGTATTTTGAAAGCCCTGGCTGGTAACAACACAGCATCTCAGTATCGGGTTTTGGATACCTCTGTGACTGGCGGCTTCCCCATGATTCATCAATGGTTTTCAGAGTTCTATGATGTCCTGTTTGACCCGAAAGATGAAGAGCTCAAGGATGAATCTGAGGACCAAAAGGATGAACTCCTGGATAACTTTTTTGGTGACGGCTCCAATGGCGTGCAGAGCGGCCAGATAGGCTCCCTGGGTGATATCTCCTCCTCAGCCGGCAATCTGCTGGACACTGGCGGCAACATCGGCAACGTGTTTTCTGAAATTGGCAATTCAGGTTCCTCTGTGTGGTCCTGGTTTTCCTCGGATAACGCCATGGCGATCAATGGGCCCGACTATGTGCCGCCTGAGCCTGTTTATCCCCCTGAGCCTACCGCTAAGCCTACGTCTAAGCCTCCCGAGCCCTCGGCATTACCCTCCTGGGCTGTTTTTCCCTGTCCCGGCCCATTATCCGCTCCATCACCCTGACCGAGAGCACCACCCAGGCTGACAGCCGGATTGCGGATAACCTTAGCTTCAGCTCCATTTGGACCTGGCGTATCTTCTATATGCCCAGGTACTTCAAGTATTTTGATACCACTTCCATGCCGGACAGGCCGATTCTGCCCGTTCGCTATAGCGACCATGCCGATCCGGACCTGTCCCCAAAATCTATCAAGGAGATGTTAATCAATGTATTTTCTAAAGCCCGTGAATATTTTGGCCGTGACACACTTTAGGCTCTACGTGGCGGCCTCTCTGGCCACCTTCTGGGGCTGCTTCTTTGCCTTCTTCTATGTGCCCATGTGGGCGTTCTTTGTGGTTGCCGCCGTTCATCTCATCTCCCTTATCCTGGCTGTAAATCAAGGCTATAAGCTCCTGGTCTTTCTCTTTCTCACCAAGGAGGGGGAGGGGGTGGACGCCCGGCGCGTCATTTTGGACGCGCCGGCTCCACCCCCGAACTGAACAAAACGGGAGTTTTCCGAAGCGGAAAACCTCCTTATTACTTGACAGTAGTATCACTTAACGGAAACAAAGAAAAAATATTATGGAAAAGAAAGAAAATAAAGAAAAATAAGAACAAAATGAGAGGAGAAAAAAGGGTCTTGTAGGATCACTTAAAGAGGGGAGTTTCTCATGTGGTATAATGTCCGGGTAAAGACATTTCCAGATGGGCACAAGCAGTATTTTTGGAGTGAGAATTATATATCAAGGGACGTTCCAGATGAATTAAAAACCAAAAAACTGAAAAAAAGTTTACTGAACCTGACAATGAAGGTAGATTTCGAAATAATATGAAACGTGCGGTGAATCAGGTATATGATCTGGCAAGGGCTAATCATTTTGATTGGTTTATTACATTGACCCTTGACCCGAAAAAAGTAGATAGGACAGATTACAACGCTTGTTCAGAATTAATAAAACTGTTTACTGACAGACTTCGCCATAACGGGAATAAATGGCTCATCGTCCCAGAGCTTCACAGTGATGGCAAATCATATCATTTTCATGGTTTGGTGCAGGGTGAATTAGGCTTGACCCACTGGAAAGGAGAAGTGTATAATCTAAATAACTTTGAGTTCGGCTATACTACGGCGATGAAAATCAAAGACCCTCAGCGGGTAGCGACATACATAGCCAAGTACCTGACGAAAGACATCTCGGTGCCCAAGGGCCATGCTACTGGGCCTCGCGCAGTCTGGCCAAGCCTGCGGTGGATTACGTAGATATGCCTGGGGATGATTTTTTCTGGGATGTCTGGGGCCAGGCCCGATACGTTAAGGAGATTGACGGCGGCGAGTATGGCCGGTTCATTATCGCTGAAGAATGAAGGGAGGCTCAGACCAGCACACACAACTCAACAAAATAAAGATTTTGTTGAGTTGGAAGGGGGACTATTGCATGGACTTCAAATGATCCGAGTTATAGTGCTGCTGGTCTCATATTCTATGATAGACTATCGGACACAGGCGCCGCCAATTCTGCGGGAGTTCTTGACATACCACGAAACAATTCAAGGCCATTCAAAGAAGACCGTTGATGAATATTTTTTGGATCTGCGCACCTTTTTCCGCTATATTAAAGTTGAAAAAGGCTGTGTTCCACGGACTGCTGTTCTCGATGAGATTTCCATTGATGACGTAGACCTTCAACTGATTAAGTCCGTTTCGTTGGCTGATATCTATGCTTATTTAAGCTTTCTCAGCCGGGATCGTTTGAAAAATTCGAAAAACCCAGGTGCTGGGTATGGCCTGATGGCGTCTTCTCGAGCCAGAAAGGTCGCAACCATTCGGTCCTTCTACAAATATCTTGTGACAAAGGCGAAATTGTTGGATGAGAGTCCCATTCAGGAGTTGGACTCTCCCAGGATGCGGCAGTCCCTGCCACGCTACTTGACCTTAGATGAGAGCATTCAGCTTTTGGAATCCATTGAGGGCGAGAACGCAGAACGGGATTTTTGCATTGTTACATTATTTTTAAATTGTGGAATCCGTATTTCCGAGTTGGTTGGTTTGAATCTCACCGATGTTCGGGGCGACCGGCTAAGGGTTCTTGGCAAGGGCAATAAAGAGCGAGTTGTCTATTTGAACACAGCTTGCCAGAACGCCATTGAGGACTGGCTTGCAGTTCGGTCACAGTCCGGCGCGGCGGATCCCTACGCCCTGTTCATCACCCGCAAGCATACCCGCATTACCAAAGCCGGCGTCCACTATATGCTGAAACAGCGCTTCACTGCTGCGGGGCTGGACAGCAGCAAATATTCCGCTCACAAGCTCCGCCACACCGCTGCCACTCTGATGCTGCAAAACGGCGTGGATGTGCGGACGCTCCAAGAGGTTTTAGGCCACGAGCATCTGAACACCACCCAGATTTATACCCATGTGGACAGCGATGCCTTACGGGATGCAGCCCAGTCTAACCCGCTGGGGCAAGTTCAAGCCAAGCCCCGCCGGGGTCGGCCGCCGAAACAGAAGGAAGGTTGAAAAAGTATATGTGGGTATCAAAGATAACAAAAGAAGATTTAACGAATGATGTGATCGATCGTCTTTTATTTGAAGGCTTAAATGATAATGGAGCGAGTGTTGATTGCATCATTGTTTTGGGCAGTATAAAAGCAGCAAAATATAGAGTACCTGTAGCAGCAAAGGCGTTTTTTTCAGGAAGGTCTGAAAAGATACTGTTGTGTGGAGGAAAAATAAGAAGCTTTTCAAGTGAAAGTATGACAGAAGCAGATAATATGTATCAAAAGGCCCTGGAATTAGGAGTTCCTGAATCAAGCATTATCATTGAAAAAAGTTCTCAAAATACAATAGAAAACATATTATGTTCACTGTTGGAATTACAACGTTCAATGTGGCTGAATAAAGTAAAAAGCGTATTGCTGGTGACAACGACATATCATATGCGCCGAAGTTTGCATATAGCAAGATATCTTTTTCCATCTCATATCAAGGTATGTCCTTGTCCGGCAGATGACACAACGACGAAAAGGGATAATTGGATGAATACGCCTGAAGGAATCGACAGAATAAAGAAGGAGGCAACGAATATTGTAAAATGTGTTAATAACGGTGTAATTCCTGATTTCGAAATATAAAAGTTTTACATTTCAAATATGTGGAAAAAGCGCGGAGAGTTTCAGCTCTCCGCGCCATTGTCTGTCGGCCTTTGCCCGCTATTAGGCCCGTTTGTCACTTTGAGCGCTCCTACGATGTGGAGGAACCGCCATTCCACCACATTCTGATAGCTGTCCAGCGGTCGATAGTCGGCGTCGTTGGAATGGGCTGCAATGAGGATGTTGTCCGGCCTGGGAACTCTGCCCACTGACACAACCACCGGCGTATGGGCAAATACCTCTCCGCTGTTCTCAAACCGAAGCTGAATAAAATCACCAGGACGAAGAAAATTCATATGGACCTGAATTCCGACGGGGCCGTCAGTGGGTTGCGGCCGTGTCATGAAGTCCCAGAAAAATTGCACGCCTGTCCATGCCGGCGCCCGGTCTGTGGCGTCAATGTAATACCACCCAAAATCCGGAGTGAAGTTCATGATGCCCGTACCAGCATAGAGGCACTGAGAGGCAAAATTAGTACAGTCCCCGCCAATTTCACTGAAATCATAGAAGGCTGGATTGCGGCTGTACGCCCATTTGTGAGCATAGGCCACTGCCGCCCGACGGTTATATGGGAGCAGCTGAATCATACTGCCTCCCCCCTTTCCCTGCATTTTATGTATGCCGTCACTTTGTTGATACTTGTGTGCAAAATTTTTCTTGGTTTTGTAGCTTTTGTCCCGCAAAAACTGGAGCTAATACTTGCATTTTGATATGTAGAATGTTAAAATCATAACGGAAACCACCCAAAATTTTATTTTAATAAGGAGTTGGACAATTATGCCACTGGTTACCTCTACCGAAATGTTCAAAAAAGCCTACAATGGAGGCTACGCCGTAGGTGCGTTTAACGTCAACAATATGGAGATCGTTCAGGGCATCACCGAGGCCTGCAAAGAAGAAAAGGCGCCCGTGATTCTTCAGGTGTCCAAAGGTGCCCGGGCCTATGCCAATCACACCTATCTGGTGAAGCTGGTAGAAGCTGCTGTCATTGAGTGTCCTGAGATTCCTATCGTGCTCCATTTGGACCATGGCGATAGCTTTGAGACCTGCAAGAGCTGCATTGACGGCGGTTTTACCTCCGTCATGATCGACGCCTCCTCCAAGCCCTTTGCTGAGAATATTGAGATCACCAAGAAGGTTGTTGAATACGCCCACGACCATGGCGTGGTGGTGGAGGCTGAGCTGGGCGCTCTGGCCGGCGTGGAGGACGAGGTCAATGTCTCCGCCGAGGAGTCTCACTACACCCGTCCCGAGGAGGTTGAGGAGTTCGTATCCAAGACCGGCTGCGACTCCTTGGCCATCGCCATCGGCACCAGCCACGGCGCGTACAAGTTCACCGCCGCTCAGTGCACCCGCAACGAGAAGGGCGAGCTGGTCCCCCCTCCCCTGCGCTTCGATATCCTGGAGGATGTGGTCAAGCGTCTGCCTGGCTTCCCCATCGTGCTCCACGGCTCCTCCAGTGTACCTCAGGAGTATGTGAAGATGGTCAACGCCAACGGCGGCAAGATGCCCGACGCGGTGGGCATCCCCGAGGAGCAGCTGCGTGAGGCCGCCCGGAGCGCCGTGTGTAAGATCAACATCGACTCCGATCTGCGCCTGGCTATGACTGGTACCATCCGTCAGTTCTACACCGAGCACCCCGACAAGTTCGACCCCCGCGAGTATCTGAAGCCCGCCCGCGCCAACATCAAGGAGCTGGTGCGCCACAAGCTGGTGGACGTGCTTGGTTGCAACGGTAAGGCCTAATTCAACATAGAACAAAGGAGATATTTGACATGGCACAGTTAAAGGGCGCTTGTGTGATTGGACAGTCCGGCGGCCCCACCTCCGTCATCAACGCCAGCGCGTATGGCGTCATCCGCACCGCGCTGGATTGCCCGGATATCACCGCCGTGTACGGTATGGCCCACGGCATTAAGGGTATGCTGAATGATCAGCTGTATGATATGAGTCAGGAGGACGCCAAGGAGTTGGAGCTGCTGCTCAATACTCCCTCCTCTGAGTTGGGGTCCTGCCGCTATAAAATCGCTGATCCGGATGTGGATGATACGGACTACAAGCGTATTTTAGAGATTTTTAAGAAGTATGATATCCGCTATTTCTTCTATAATGGCGGTAATGATTCCATGGATACCTGCGCCAAGGTGAGCCGTTTCATGGCCAAGTCCGGATATGAGTGCCGCGTGATGGGCGTGCCTAAGACTATTGATAACGACCTGTTCGGTACCGACCACTGCCCTGGCTTCGCGTCCGCCGCGAAGTATATCGCAACCTCCTGTGCCGAGGTGTACAAGGATGGCCGCGTGTACGACACCGGCATGGTGACTGTCATTGAGATCATGGGCCGTCACGCTGGCTGGTTGGCTGGTGCCGCCGCTCTGGCGGGCGTAGTGGGCTGCGCTCCCGATCTGGTGTACCTCCCCGAAGTGGACTTTGACATGGACAAGTTCCTATCTGATGTGGAAGCCATCTATAAGAAGAACGGCAACTGCATCGTGGCGGTTTCTGAGGGAATCCATTATGCCGACGGTTCCTTCGTGTCCGAGGCCAAGACCTCCGCCACCGATGGATTTGGCCACGCCCAGCTGGGCGGTCTGGCTGCGTTGCTGGCCAACATCGTCAAAGAGAAGACCGGCGCCAAGGTCCGCGGCATTGAGCTGTCTCTGCTCCAGCGCTGCGGCGCACATCTGGCCTCTCAGACCGATATTGATGAGTCCTTCCTGGCTGGTAAGACCGCTGTGGAAGCTGCTGTGGCCGGTGAGACGGATAAGATGGTGGGCTTCGAGTGCACCCGTGAGGGCGGTGTGTACACCTGCAAGACCAAGCTGTTCAATCTCTCCGAGGTGGCCAACTTTGAGAAAAAGGTGCCTCTGGAGTGGATCAACAAGGATGGTAACGGTGTAACACAGAGCTTCATCGACTACGCCCTGCCCCTGATCCAAGGGGAGAACCACCGGGCTACTGAGAACGGCCTGCCCCGGTTTGCCCGTCTAAAGAAGGTACTGGCAAAATAATTTAAATGTAAAAAAGGGCCAGGTTTCAAAAGAAACCTGGCCCTTTTTACACTTAGTTTAGCGTTCATCGGAGACGCCGGTCATGGCACGCGCCACAACCACGCTCATCTCATCCAAGTCTTTTGACATGGCCAGAGCTTCCCTAATATCATAGTCTATGATATCATCTCCGTGCATGGCCACAACCCGACAGCTCTTTCCATCGGCCAATAGCTTGACAGCCTCATATCCCATATAAGTAGCAACCATACGGTCACGGGAGGTCGGGGATCCACCACGCTGTACATGGCCCAAAACGGTGACACGAGTATCCAACGCAGTAGCCTCTCGGATTTGGTCGGCCACCTGGTAGGCGCCGCCGGGAACCCCTTCGGCGACAATTACCATGAAATGGGTTCGCCCTCCCAGGCGAGCCTGACGGATGGGCTCAATCACATCAACCTCAAAATCTACTGGACGTTCAGGAACCAGTACAACAGTGGCACCGCAGGCAATCCCCACCGAATAGGCCAGATATCCAGCACGATGGCCCATAACCTCCACCACCGAGCAACGCTCGTGGGACTTCATGGTGTCCCGAAGACGGTCAATGCTGTCCAGCGCGATGTTACAGGCAGAATCGTAGCCGATGGTATAGGAAGAACAGGCGATGTCGTTATCAATGGTGCCTGGGATGCCGATCACAGAAATTCCACAGTTGGCAAGGCTGAGCAACCCTTTAAAAGTACCATCGCCGCCGATGCCCACTAATGCATCCATACCCAACAGCTTACAGGTGGCCAAGGCTTTATTGCGTCCAGCCTCCTCGATAAATTCCAGGCTGCGTGCAGAATAGAGCATGGTACCGCCCCGGCGAGAAATATCACTGACGCTTTCAAAATCCAGCTTGGTGAAATCGCCGTTGAGCAGGCCGTGATAGCCACGACGGATGCCAATACACTCAATGCCATAGTGCAAGGAGGCACGGACCACGGCGCGAATGGCCGCGTTCATGCCTGGAGCGTCTCCCCCGCTGGTAAAAACTCCAATACGACGTACAGCAGATTTCATATGAACCCCTTCCTTTCTATACTGTCAACTCAGTTGCTTGTGCCAATAGCGCATCTGGATATGCTACCAGCACAGGCTGAACATATTCCTGAAGAAAATCAGTTACCTGCTGGGGACACCGGCCAATATACTGCGCTGGATTCATGTGAACCGTCAGCTCTGACTGACTCATTCCAAATAACGGATCACCTGCAATCAGGTCAATAAGATTATTTGGCAACCCAAACTCCTTTACATTTTTACCAGCTTCAATGGAGTGAATCCGGATTCGTTCATGAAGCTCTTGACGGTCTCCACCACGTTTTACTGCATCCATCATAATATTTTCACTGACCATAAAGGGCAGTTCATCCATGATGTGCTTTTCAATCACTTTTTCATGGACAACCAGCCCAGAGGCCACATTTTCATAAATATTGAGAATGGCATCTATAGCTAAAAATGCTTCCGGTATGGAAATCCGCTTATTGGCCGAGTCATCCAGAGTGCGCTCAAACCACTGAGCTGCAGCGGTATAGGCTGGGTTGGCAGCGTCCGCGATGACATACCTGGCCAGGGCACAGATGCGCTCACACCGCATGGGGTTGCGCTTATACGGCATGGCGGAAGAACCGATTTGGCTTTTCTCAAAAGGCTCCTCTATCTCTTTCAGGTGACAAAGCAAACGTATATCGGTGGCAAACTTACACGCAGACTGGGCAATGCCGGATAGTGTAGCGAGAACAACTGCATCAACCTTTCTGGAATAGGTTTGACCAGATACTGGAACTGTAGACTCAAACCCCATTTCCTGGGCAATGCGGCGGTCCAATTCCTTGCACGCTTCATGGTTTCCCTCGAACAATTCCAGAAAAGAGGCCTGCGTACCGGTTGTGCCTTTGCACCCCAGCAGGCGTAATGTGGAGATACGGTAGGTAAGCTCATCCAAATCTTGAAGCAGATCATTAATCCAAAGGGTGGCCCGCTTGCCTACTGTGACAAGCTGAGCTGCTTGAAAGTGAGTAAATCCAAGAGTTGGCAGGGCTTTATACTTGTCAGCAAATTGAGATAACGCATGGATGACGCGAACCAGCTTATTCTGGATAAGAGTCAGCCCTTCGCGCATAACGATAATATCCGTATTATCCCCTACATAGCAGCTTGTAGCGCCCAGGTGAATAATTGGCTTGGCGTCGGGACATTGGGCTCCGAAGGCATGGACATGAGCCATTACATCATGGCGAAGCTTTCGTTCTTCACGTGCCGCTAATTCATAGTCAATATCGGTGATGTGAGCCTCCAGCTGATTGATTTGTTCCTGAGTGACAGGCAGACCGAGCTCCATTTCAGCCCGAGCCAAAGCAACCCATAACCGTCTCCAAGTAGAAAATTTCTTATCCGGGGAAAAAATGTACTGCATTTGTTTGCTTGCATAACGGGAAGAGAGAGGGCTTTCGTACCCTGATTTGTTCATGTAGTGCGTCACTCCTTTTTGCTCCAAGTCTAAATTTGGAATAACCACAAAACTATGGAACTCAGATTTTTAAATATTATAGCATACTTTTTTCTGAAGAACAAGGGCGTACCGCAAAAGTTCTCAATACCTGAAAAAAGGACCGTGCGAATCGCACGGTCCTTTTTGTTGTTTTGTTAACCCTCGCCGCGCATCTTAGCGAAGCACTCGCTACAATAAACAGGACGGTCAGACTTGGGCTCAAAAGGAACCTTTGCCTCGCTACCGCAGGTAGCGCAAACAGCAGTGAAATACTCCCGAGGGCCACGGGCGGCAGCCTTGCGGGCATCGCGGCAGGATTTGCAGCGCTGAGGCTCGTTCTGGAAACCGCGCTCAGCGTAAAACTCCTGCTCGCCGGCGGTGAATACGAACTCTTGGCCGCATTCTTTACACACTAAGGTCTTGTCTTCGTACATAGGAAATACCCTCTCTTTGATGCCCAGAACCGGAAAAGCAACCTGCTGGGACTATAATATTTGCGTCAGCTTTCGCTGATAACGCCAAGGTCGCCGGCTACCTTTCGCCGGGTGCGCTGAATCGCATTGTCCACTGATTTAATGGGACATCCCAACTGTTCGCTGATTTCCCGATAGGACAGACCGCGCAAAAAGAATGAAAGAATTTTTCGTTCCAAGGGTGACAGCTTTTGACGAAGCCGAATCATTCGCTCAGCTTCTTCCTCCCTACTGATATACAATTCCTCTGGACTGGCATCATTACCAAGCATGGGAGACTCAAGAGGAATGCTGTCGTTAAGTGGGGCGTGTTTGCTCCGGGAGGCAGTGGTAACAGCTGAACGGATACGGTTGCGAATACAAACCTCTGCAAATGTTTTGAATTTTGCGTCCCGTGCGGGGTCAAATTCTCGAATAGCCTTCAAAAGACCAAAGGTTGCCTCTTGAATCAGATCTTCGCTCTCTCCCCCGGCAAGAAAATATGGGCGAGCACACATACGAACCATGCGCAGATATCGCTTAACCAAGAGTTCTTCCGCATCCCGGTCTCCAGAAGCCGTTAGATAGCACAATTCCTCATCGCTGTATTCATTTTTTGAAGAATCAATAGTGCTCATACTTTAACCCTGTATATTATAATCATAAAATTTAAGAATTGTCAATCTCTTTTGGCGATTTTTTAGAAAATTCCTGAAAAATTCTTTTTGCTTTAGGAGGTTTGCTGAAATATATGTTCCCATAAGGCGATTCATACGCTAAAAGGTCAGCTGTTCCAATGTTGGTTCTGCGTTTGGCCCACCAGGCATGGGCAATCCCAAGTGTTGATATGCTTTCGTAGTAACACACCGACCGCGAGGAGTTCGAGTGAGGAAACCAAGTTGCATCAAATAGGGCTCGTACACATCTTCCAGGGTAATCGATTCCTCATTGATCGTAGCGGCCAAGGTGTCCAACCCCACTGGTCCTCCCCCGTAATTACAGATAATGTTGGATAACATTCTCCGGTCGACTTGGTCCAACCCCAACTCGTCAACCTCCAATGCCTGGAGCGCCCGGTCGGCAACGGCTTGCGTCACGACGCCCCCGGCCGTTACCTGGGCAAAATCCCGTACCCGCCGAAGCATTCGATTGGCGATTCGAGGCGTTCCGCGGCTACGGCGGGCGATCTCCAACGCACCTTCTCCCTCAATAGGCACATTTAATATACCGGCGGACCGGGTAACAATGTGAGCCAACTCCGTTGGCGAATAAAGCTCCAACCGCAACGTAACGCCAAAACGGTCACGCAAAGGTGCGGACAACTGACCTGCCCGGGTGGTAGCGCCAATGAGCGTGAACTTTGGCAGATCCAATCGGATGGAGTTGGCGGATGGGCCCTTACCAATGATAATGTCAATGGCATAGTCCTCCATAGCTGGGTACAAAATTTCCTCCACAGAGCGGTTCAGCCGGTGGATTTCATCTACAAATAGGATGTCGTTTTCCTGGAGGTTTGTGAGCAGCGCCGCCAAATCGCCGGGCTTCTCAATGGCAGGGCCGGAGGTGATGCGGATATTAACACCCATCTCATTGGCGATGATACCTGACAGAGTGGTTTTGCCCAGCCCCGGGGGACCGTGAAGCAGTACATGGTCCAAGGGTTCACCTCGCATTTTAGCTGCTTGAATAAAAATGGACAGGTTGCCCTTTGCTTTTTCCTGACCGATGTATTCTACCAGGGATTTAGGGCGCAAGGATCCTTCTCCTTCATCCTCTGGGGTAAGCGAGGTGGTGACCAAAGGCGCTTCTGTCTCAAAGCCGCCGTTATCAGAAAAATCAATGCTCAAGGGTTCACTTCCTCTTGACTTTTTTGGAGGTATTCATATAAATCACGCCGGCGATAACGACAACAAAAAGCAAAACTATGCCGGTCCACATAAGCGGCATACTTTCGAGAAGCGTACTCAGCATAAGTACACCAAAACAGGCGGCACAAACAAACATTAAGCCGCCCATGGCTCGACAGAGGGCCTTTTCATCATACTGAGACTTTTCCTTTGGGCTGGCGGTGTTGTAACCCGCGATGAGGAAGCTTCCTTTTCCACACATGAACACAACTCCCAACACGACAAAAAGCAGTGCCGCTACGCCATGGATCAGCAATAACATATTCAAGCCTCCTTATGTCTTTATCATCTTCTTTAACGCCTGCTTAACTACCTCCTCCAAGGACAATGTTTCTAAATCAACTCCTTTCAGCGCCACTGCAATCTCATTTTGACTATAGCCCAACACTGCCAACGCGGCGGACGCCTCGCTGGCCTTATTTTCCGGAATGATGGTGACACCGCCAGCGAAGGCCTCTCCCCCGCCAGTAGTCAACTGCCCCTTGGCCAGCTTATCCTTCAACTCCAAAATGATGCGCTGAGCAATTTTCTTTCCGATTCCAGGTGCGGATGTGAGGGCTTTTTCATTGCCAGACACGATGGCCATGGCCAGCCCCTCGGGGCTGTTGGCAGATAAAATGGCCAGCGCCGCCTTAGGTCCCACTCCAGATACGCCGATCAGCATACGAAAGCACCCCAACTCGCTCTCGCTGGCAAAACCATATAACTCAAAGATATCCTCACGAACATACAGATGAGTGTAAAGCTTTGCAGCTTTCCCAACATTGATTTTACTGATGGTATGGTTGGTTGTGCGGCAGGCATAGCCCACCCCTCCACAGTCAATCACAGCCATATAGGGCTCTATGTGGGCAACAGTTCCGTTTATATAGTAATACACAGCAATCTCTCCAAATTTATGATAATGCTCTGAGCTGTGACGTGGACGACCGGGCGTGGCATAGGGCGATAGCCACGGCATCAGCGGCGTCGTCCGGCTTCGGCACAGCATTCAGGTTTAACAGCCGTTTCGTCATATCCATTACCTGCCGTTTTTCTGCTTTACCATAGCCCACTACTGCCTGTTTCACCTGAGATGGATTGTATTCAAAAATAGGAAGGCCCAGCTTTTCAGCTGTCATGAGGATAACACCTCTGGCCTGGGCCACCCCAATGCCAGTGGTAACGTTGTGATTAAAAAACAGTTCTTCAATGGCCATGGTGTCTGGGTGGAACTGCCCGATCAGCTTCTCCAAATCAGTAGCAATCTGCCATAACCGAGCAGATAGCCGTATCCCAGCCGAAGTATTAATGGCGCCACAGGCAGCCAAACGGTATCTACCCTGCAAGGATTCCACCAATCCAAATCCTACAATGGCATAACCAGGGTCAATTCCCAAAATTAACATAAAAGAACCTCCACGCGCACTGTCACGGCAGAGCGCTCTTATACAAGACCATTTTATCATAATAGAACTGCAAAGACAAGCAATTATCATATAGATATACTACCAATATGTTTAAAACGGGAAGACACGCAAAAGTGTGTCTTCCCGTTTGGAGCGGGTGAGGGGAATCGAACCCCCGTGTTCAGCTTGGGAAGCTGACATTCTACCATTGAACTACACCCGCAACGACTTTTTAAGTATAACAGATCTATCGTGAAAATGCAAGCCTTTTTTATAGCTCCAGCCCCTTTCATATGGAAAAATTCCCTCGTAAACAAACGTGTTGTTTACGAGGGGATTTATGTCAGATGACTTCGTTTTTTAATATGCCGATTCCTTCAACCTCTACCTCAACCGTATCACCCGGAATCATGGGACCAATGCCGGCCGGGGTTCCAGTGGCAACGATATCTCCCGGCTCCAAGGTCATTGCGGCAGTGATAAACTCAATCAGTTCAGGAATCGCCGTAATAAAATTGGAAGTGTTCCCTTGCTGTACAGTCTTTCCGTTCAATCGAGTTTCCAGCTTTAACGCCGATAGGTCCAGTTCATCAACCACACAAGGACCCACCGGACAAAATCCATCCATAGATTTTCCGCGGGTCCACTGTCCGTCATGCTGCTGGACATCCCGAGCCGTCACGTCATTCAAGCAGGTGTAACCCAAAATATATTTTGAAAAATCTTTTGCCTTTACACCCTTTGCCCTGCAACGAATAACAACGCCAAGCTCGCCTTCATAGTCAAGCCGTCCCACAAATTCAGGGGCATGAACGGCGCCGCCTGGGCGGTTGAGCGTATTGGGGCCCTTTATGAATAGAATAGGAAATCCAGGCGGCTCTGCCCCCATTTCTTTGGCGTGTTCCGCATAGTTTTTGCCCACACAGACAATCTTGGTGGGCTCACAAGGGGCTAACAGCTTGCATTGGCACAGCGGCAGCCGTCCGCCGTCGTAGTCCAAGCTCTCGTAGGGAGGTTTGGCAAGAGTGAGCACGTCTTCGTCTTTCACCACACCCCAGCAAGGGCCAGCTGGTTGCTCTATTCGAACATATTTCATGCTTTCCCCTCCAAACAGGTTAAAATTTTTCCGATTAGCTCAGCCCTTCCAGTCCCCTTCTCTGCAGAAAATGGAATAATCGGAATATCTTCTGAAAGACCCAAAACCTCCCGAATTTGCATCAAGTTGCCTTCAACCTCACTCTTTTTTAACTTGTCCAATTTATTCGCCACAACCAAAAAGGGCTTTTTAGAACAGAGAAATACCTCTGCCATTGTGCAGTCATCTGCGGTCGGCTTGTGCCGGGCGTCCACGATAAGGATTCCCAGAGCCATTCGCTCTGAATCAGAAAACCATGCTTCAATAAGCCGCCCCCAACGATCCCGTTCTTGCTTGGAGACCTTAGCATAGCCATACCCAGGCAAATCAACCAAATAGAGCATCTCGTGAATCAGAAAATAATTGATATGGGTGGTTTTTCCTGGGGCAGAGCCTACTCGGGCAAAGTTTTTTCGATTCAGCAAGCGGTTGATGACCGACGATTTTCCGACATTAGACCGCCCTGCAAACACAATTTGAGGCAAGCTGTCCCGAGGGAAATCCCCCGGCTTGGCTGCTGAGCGGACAAACTGCGCTAAATTCCAATTTATTGTCATCTATTTTCCCTCATTGACGCAGCTGTGTATCTCTAATGGAGTGCTGTGTATTCCAGAGCCAACTAATAGCAGGAAGGTTCTCCGCACTTACGCTATCGCTTCCCATCAAAAGCGCATGGACCAGCACCTCATCCACCTGCTTCACAAATACAAATTTTAGGCTGGCACGAACAGTTGGATCAATGTCTTCCAAGTCCTTTTCGTTTTCTACCGGTATAATTACAGTGCTGAGATGGCTGCGTAAAGCGGCCATTGTTTTTTCCCTGAGGCCGCCAATCGCCAAAACTCGGCCGCGCAAGGTCACTTCTCCTGTCATGGCGATATCTCGACGAACAGGGATATCTGTGAGCGCAGACACTATGGCCGTGGTAATGGCAATTCCCGCAGAAGGTCCATCCTTAGGAACCGCACCCTCCGGAAAATGCACATGAACATCTTTTTTGCCATAAAAATCAGGATCAAGCCCCAACTCGTTTGTACGGCTGCGAATATAGGACAGCGCCGCCCTTGCTGATTCCTTCATAACGTCACCTAAATTGCCGGTGAGCACAAGCTTTCCAGAACCAGGCACTACGTTGACTTCAACCTCCAACAACTCACCGCCCACTGAGGTCCACGCCAGACCGTTAACAACGCCCACGATAGGTTCTGTGGAAGGAATCTCGTTATGATAGGGTTGGGGTCCAAGAAAATCTTGTAAATTCTTATCTGTAATGGAAATACGCTTTTCAGTATGATTGACGATGATGGCTGCTCCCTTACGGCATAAAGCCGCCAGTTTTCGCTCTAAAAGCCGTACGCCAGATTCCTTTGTATACCCCGCAATCAGCCTTTTCAAGCCTCCATCACTGATTTTCAGCTGACTGCGCGTCAACCCATGACGCTTTAATTCCCGAGGCAAAAGATGCTTTTTTGCAATCTGAAGCTTTTCCTCATCGGTGTAGCTGGGCAACTCGATCACTTCCATGCGATCAAGCAAAGCCTTGGGAATGGTATCAGTTGTATTGGCCGTGGTAATAAACATTACATTGGACAAATCAAACGGCAGCTCCAAGAAATGATCGCGGAAGGTGCTGTTTTGCTCTCCATCCAACACCTCTAAAAGCGCTGCTGCTGGGTCTCCCCTATGGTCACTGCCCACCTTATCAATTTCATCCAGCAGCAGGATAGGATTAGAACTGCCGGCCTGCATGATACCTGTGATAATGCGGCCAGGCATCGCTCCCACATAGGTTTTGCGGTGTCCTCGAATATCTGCCTCATCCCGAATGCCGCCTAGAGAAATCCTGCTCAGCTTACGATTCATTGCTTTGGCAATACTCATAGCAATGGAGGTTTTTCCCACTCCTGGAGGGCCAACCAAGCAAATAATCTGTCCATTGAGCTCTGGCGCAAGCTGCTTTACAGCGACAAATTCCAAAATACGTTTCTTGACTTTTTGAAGGCCGTAGTGATCTGAATCCAGCACCCGAGATACCGCGTCTACACTGACACGTTCCCGGCTTTTTACCTGCCATGGCAAATCCAAGCAGGTATCTAAATAATCCCGTAGCACAGCCGCCTCGGAGGAGCTATAGGGCTGCTTTTCCAGGTGTCTGACTTCTTTTAGCAGCTTCTCCTGTACCTCATTGGGCAGCTTTGCCCGGAGAATCCGTTGGCGGTACTCAGAAATTTCATCGTCTTCCTCTCCTTCTCCCAATTCCCGCTGGATAACCCGCAGTTGCTCACGAAGAAAATAGTCCCGCTGACTGACTGCCACCTGTTCATGGACTTTGGCAGCCAGCTCACTTTCCACCTCTAAAATCTCCACCTCACGGCTGAGGATACGGCATAAACGGTCCAAACGGCGGGCGGGCCGAAGCTCCTCCAACACGGCCTGCTTGTCTTCAAAGCGAAGTGGCAGATGCTGTGCGGCATAATCGGAAATATAAGCTGGATCGTCACTGGCCAACAATTTCAAATAGATTTCTGGAGCTACACGGTCAGACAGCTCCGTATACCGCTCAAGATAGCTATAAACCTGACGAATTGCGGCTTCTGTTCGGGAGGAATGCCCGTTCGAAACGGGAGGGTCTGGAATTAATTCGACCTCAGCAGTCAAATAGGGCTCTGATGATACAAGCCCTAACAATCGGCCGCGGCTCTGCCCTGCCACCATAACCCGCACACTGTTTTCAGGCAGACGGAGAATCTGCTTCACATTGGCCACTGTTCCAATGGTATAAAGGTCTGATTCCTCAGGATTTTCAATCGTCAAATCCCGCTGCGTTACCAAGAAGATTTCCCGATTGTCATCCATTGCCTCCTCCAGTGCTCGGATTGAAGCAGTTCGCGCTACGTCAAAATGAAGCAGTAGCTGAGGGAATACGGTAAGCCCACGCAATGTAAGCACCGGAATTGTCAGATGTCTTGGGCTGACATCAATCATTTCTGTCACCAGGATCACTCTCCTTATCCTGTTTTGAAAAGAGGCGGGCCATTATGCCCACCCCTTTCGTTTAATATTGTTGCAGTCAGGACGCATTGCCCCTGGGGGATGCCTGACCGCCCTTTTCCGACCGCAGAGCAGCCGCACCCAGCCGCGGGCGCGCAGGGCGACCGTCTTCCCGCTGGATATCTGGACCACCTTCGCCCTGAATGGATTGCGCTGTAATCGTCACCTTGGAGATGCTTTCATCAGAAGGAACGTCGTACATGACAGGGGTCATAACCTCCTCCAATACAGCTCGAAGGCCGCGGGCGCCAATCTTGCGCTCCAGTGCTTTGTCTGCGGCGGCCTCCAAGGAACCAGGCGCAAAATCAAGCTCCACATTGTCATAATCCAGCAGACACTTATACTGCTTCACCAAGGCATTTTTGGGTTCAGTAAGAATACGAACCAGCTGCTCACGATCCAACGCCTTTAGGCTGGTGATAATAGGAAGACGGCCCACCAACTCAGGAATGATACCGAATTTCAGCAGGTCGTGGGGCTGGACAGACTTTAGTATGTCCGAATTTTCCCGCTCCTCCGCCGTTTTGACATCAGCGCCGAATCCAATCGTTTTTTGGTCTAAACGCCGCTCAATGATTTTCTCCAGACCGTCAAACGCTCCGCCGCAGATAAAAAGAATGTTTTTGGTATCAATCTGCAAAAAGTCCTGGTGCGGATGTTTGCGTCCTCCCTGGGGAGGGACATTGGCAACCGTACCCTCCAGAATTTTCAGCAATGCCTGTTGGACACCTTCGCCTGAGACATCCCGAGTGATCGAAGTATTTTCACTCTTTCGCGCAATTTTATCAATTTCGTCCACATAGATAATGCCTCGCTGAGCCAGCTCAATATCGTAATCCGCCGCCTGGACCAAGCGCAACAGGATATTTTCCACATCATCGCCCACATATCCGGCTTCGGTGAGCGTAGTAGCATCGGCAATAGCGAAGGGAACTTTCAAAATGCGGGCTAACGTCTGGGCGAACAGCGTTTTGCCGCACCCTGTTGGGCCGATCATCAGAATATTACTTTTTTGCAGTTCTACGTTGTCGCCACCACCAAAATAAATGCGCTTATAGTGATTGTATACCGCGACAGACAGGGCTATTTTAGCATTTCCCTGACCAATGATATACTCGTCCAGTACAGCACACATCTCTTTAGGAGTAGGGATAACATCGGGAATCTCCGGCGCATCCGCCGGACCATCATCATAATCCTCCCCCAAAATGTTCATGCACAGATGAACACATTCATTGCAGATATAGGCGCCAGGCCCAGCAATAACACGTTCCACCTGTTCCTGATGTTTGCCGCAAAAGGAACAGCGCACAGATTTATAATCATCTCTTGCCATGGTTCTCCATCGTCCTTTCAAGGAAAGCGCTAAAGAGCGGAGACGGCTGCCTCCGCTCTTTTGCTTTATCAGCGATTGTAGATAATCTTGTCGATTAATCCATACTCCAGGGCCTCATCGGCGGTCATAAAATTGTCGCGCTCACAGTCTGCTGCCACCTGCTCCACATCACGTCCACAGTTGTCGGCCAAAATCTTGGTCACTCGTTTTTTAATGGTCTCCAACCGCTTCAGGTGGAGGGCCATATCAGTGATTTGCCCCTGTGTGCCAGCGGAGGGCTGATGAATCATGATCTCAGCATTGGGTAAACATAGGCGCTTTCCCTTTGTGCCGGAGGACAGCAGAAATGCTCCCATAGAGGCCGCCATGCCTACGCAGATGGTAGACACATCACACTTGATGTACTGCATAGTGTCATAGATGGCCATACCGTCGGGAATAGAGCCGCCGGGGCTGTTGATATAGAACTGAATATCCTTGTCAGGGTCCTGCGCCTCCAGATAGAGCAGCTGGGCCACAATCAAAGATGCCGTGGTAGCGTTGACCTCCTCGCCCAAAAAAACAATTCGGTCATTGAGCAGACGGGAAAAAATGTCGTAAGACCGCTCGCCTCGGCTGGTCTGCTCAACTACGTATGGAACTAAGCTCATGAAAATTTCTCCTTTCCGATGGGGGATAATGCTCTTGTCAATGCTCAGCAGCAACATTATGCCCACTGACAAAGGCAATTTATTCCCTCACGCGGTTAAAAGCGCATTACTTTTCTTCCTCAACAGCCTTTGCCTTGGAAGCGGACTTTTTCTTAGCGGGCTTCTCCTCGGCTCCGTCCTGTCCGGCATCGGCGTCGTCCGTCTTTTTTGCGGAACGCTTGGCGGACTTCTTCACTGCGCCTTTCACCAAATCCAGGGCCTTGCGCATGGTCAGATCGCTGCGGATATCCTCAATGTTGACGATGGCGCGGACCTTGTCCTCCTCCATCTTATACTGCTCGGCCAGTTTGGCGATTTCAGCGTCCACCTCGCTGTCAGCGGTTTCGATTCCCTCGGCGGCAGCCACAGCCTCCAGCGCCAAATCGCTGCGCACATTCCGCTCAGCGGTGGTTTTGGACTGGGCGCGCAGATCGTCAATGGTCATGCCCATCATGCGAAGGTAGTCTTCAAAGCCGATGCCCTGGCTTTGAATGCGGTTGGCATAGTCCTCCAGCATCTTCTCCGCACGGTAGTCCACCATGGCCTCGGGCACATCGCACTCCAGCTTTTCAATAAGCGAGTCAATAACAGCGGCCTCAAAATCGCGGTCGGCCTGCTCCTGGCGGCGGATCTTCAGCTTCTCGCCCAGATCCTTCTTGAATTCGTCCAGGGTGTCAAACTCGGAGACATCCTTGGCAAACTCGTCGTCTACTTCAGGCTCCTGCTTCTCCTTTACCTCATGAACCTTGACCTTAAACACCACCGCGGCGCCGGCCAGTTCGGGCGTATAGTTCTCGGGGAAGGTAATATCCAGGTCCTTTTCGTCGCCGGCCTTCATGCCGATGACTTGCTCCTCAAACCCAGGGACAAAGGAGCCGGAACCCAGCTCCAGACTGTAGTTCTCGCCCTTTCCCCCCTGGAAGGGCTCGCCGTCCTTGAACCCCTCAAAGTCAATCACAGCGGTGTCGCCCTTCTTGGCCTTGCGCTCCACGCTCACCAGACGGGAAGCCCGATCAATGTATGGCTTGAGCTCCGCCTTCACATCGGCGGCAGTAACCTTCACCTCGGTTTTGGTTACAGGCAGGCCCTTATACTCCTTCACTGTCGCCTCAGGCTTGATGGTAATAGTAGCCTTAAAGGTAAAGCCGTCAGCATTTACATCCAGCACTTCCAACTGAGGATAGGCTACCGGCTTGATTCCGGTTTCCTTCAGTACATCCTCATAAGCACTGGGGTAGGCCAGAGAAATGGCGTCCTCATAGAAGATTTCGGCGCCATACATTTTTTCCACCATTTTGCGGGGAGCTTTCCCCTTCCGGAAGCCGGGGATATTGATCTTCATTTTCTGCCGGTTATAGACCTTGTCGATGGCAGCCTGGAACTCGGCGGCTCCAACCTCGATCACCAGCTCAATGGCGCTGTTCTCTTTTTTCTCGTTGCTCTTGATGTTCATGGTTTATTCCTCCAAGCTCGGCCCGGCGCAGTAAGCCATGGGCCTTCTTTCTAAATAATCCAACCTATTCTATCAGATAGGCGGGAAGATTTCCACTATTTTTTTATTTAATCCAAAATTTTTTTCGGACGGAATCCGACAAAGTCCGCAGAAACCAAATGGTAATCCACCGATCCCTGCCGTCCCTCGATGGCCAGACGATGGCTGGCCCCATGAAGGTGGCCGTAATAACAGGCCGACACTTGGTACTGCTCCAATAGGTCAATAATCTCTTGGCAACGGTATCCACGATAAAGGGGAGGATAGTGAAGAAAGCAAAACTTTTTCCGCCCCCCTGCGGCCTTGAGAGATGCTTCCAATCGAATGATCTCCCGGCGGAACACCTTTTCCCCTTGAGGCGCACCGTTCTCCTCAAAAAACCAACCACGCGTTCCACATAAGGCATATTCCCTATATATGGCACAGTTATTATGGAGAATATGGAGATGAGTAAAACCGTTCGCTACAAAAAAAGCGTTCATTTTTGAGGCGGTGGTCCACCAATAATCATGATTGCCCTTGAGCAGCCATTTTTCCCCCGGTATTTCCCGGTCTAAAAAAGCAAAGTCATTTCGCGCCTCATCCAGACTCATTCCCCATGACAAATCGCCGCATAGTAATACCGTATCCCCCGCTGTTACATGGGCAAAGCCTTCTCGGAGCTTGTCCACATAGCCTGCCCATCCTCCGCCGAACACGTCCATCGGCTTATTCGAGCCAAGGGAAAGATGAGTATCGCCGATGGCGTAAAGAGCCATCCCATCACCTCTTATTTCAACATTTCCAGCACACAATTCTCCATTGCGGACTTTTCCACCACACTGTTGAAGCGGCGCTGACGGTTCTTGAGCCCGGCCAAAGGCGCCGGGGTCGGCACACCTGTGAACTGGGTCAGCTGGTCCAAAATTTCAATCCCTGGCTTTTGGTCCTTAACGCCCAGAGCCGCCAGTACGCTGGAGCAGAATTTAAAGGGGCTGGCGGTGGACACCGTTACCGTCACCGTGTCGTCCCCAGTGTTCTTCCGGTACTCGTCCAACACGTGGAACGCCACAGCAGTATGGGGATCGATGAGATAACTTTGTTCCTTCCACATTCTGGCGATCATGGCGCGGGTTTGATCGTCGTCGCAGCAGCCGGCGCTGAATGTCTGTCGCAGTTTGGTGCGGATTGAGCTGTCAACGCGATAGCTTCCATATTCGGCAAGCTGCCCCATATAATCCCGCACCAGTTTATCGTTCCGGCCGGACAATTCAAAGAGCATCCGTTCCAGATTGCTGGAGACTAAAATATCCATAGAAGGTGAAATGGTATTGTAGAAGGTGCGATTACGGTCATAGGTGCCGGTGTTGATAAAGTCAGTGAGCACATTATTGTGGTTGGAAGCGCAGATCAATGTTTTGATGGGAATTCCCATCTCCCTCGCATAATAGGCAGCCAGAATATTTCCAAAATTGCCGGTGGGAACACACACGTTGATCTGCTGACCCTTGGAGATAGCGTCTGACTTGAGCAGGTCACAGTAAGCAGAGGCATAATAGACAATCTGCGGCAACACTCTGCCCCAGTTGATGGAATTCGCGGAAGACAAGAAATAGCCGCGCTCTGCCAATATCTGCGCCAGCTCCTCGTTGGCAAAAATTGTCTTGACCCCGGCCTGCGCATCGTCAAAGTTACCCATCACCGAGCAAACGCCCACATTGCCGCCGACTTGAGTAACCATTTGCAGCTCCTGAATCTCAGACACACCGTCCTTGGGGTAAAAGACCAGGATTTTGGTCTTGTCTACATTTCGGAATCCCTCCAGAGCGGCCTTTCCGGTGTCGCCGGAGGTGGCCACTAAGATGCAGACCGTTTTTTTCTCATCGTTCTTTTCCATGGAGGCGGTGAGCAAATGGGGCAGCATCTGAAGCGCCATATCCTTAAATGCGCAGGTAGGACCATGCCACAGTTCAAGACAATACGTGTTGTCATTCAGCTTAACAACAGGCGCCACATCCTCATGGAAAAACTTCCCTCCACCATAGGCCTCCGCGGCATAGGCAGTCAGCTCAGAAGCGGCAAAGCCCTCCAAAAAGCTGTTCATAATGTATACCACGCGCTGTTGGTAGGACATTTCCTTCATTGTCTCTACGGAGGAAATGGGCAGCCGAGGCAGCACCGCCGGAGTGAGCAGGCCGCCATCAGGCGCCAGTCCCTTCGCAATCGCTTGGGACGCGCTCATGCGCAGATCTTTATTTCTCGTGCTCAGATAATTCATCGTTGACTCACTACCCTCATTAAATTGTTGTAAAACAGGTCTTGTACAACCGTTTCACTGTAGCCATGGTGCAGCAAATGCTCATAGAGCTTAGGCAGGCTGTCAATCGCGGGCAGCTCAGAAATTAGGTCGCAGCCATCCCAATCGCCCCCCAAGGCTATGTTCGCCGTACCGCCCAGGGCCAGAATATGGTCCAGGTGAGCCCGGACCATGTCCAAATTCTGGCTTCCTCCCACGAACCCAGTATAGAAATTGAGCCCAATCACACCTTGATTTTTTATTATCGCATTTATTTGCCCATCCGTCAAGTTCCTCGTGTGATTCCACACAGATTTTGCATTGGAGTGGCTGGCCATAAAGGGCCTGTGCGCCATCTCTGCCACATCCCAGAATCCAGCCTCTGAGAGATGGGACACATCCACCAAAATATGCAGCTCCTCCATTTTCTCCACAAATCTCCGGCCAAGAGAGCTCAGTCCCCGTTCTGGATCGTCATTGTGGGCTCCTGACAGGGCATTTGCATGGTTCCAGGTCAGGTTGATGGCTACCACTCCCTCCGCTGCGGCCTCGTCCAACCGATGGGGGTCGCAGCCCAGCAGCTCGGCCCCCTCCACCGACAGAAAGGCTGCTGACCTCCCGTGGCTGTGGGCGTGCCTGGCCTCCTCAACTGTGCGGCATTGAACGATTTTGTCTGAGTTGCAGGCCATCTGATCCTTGAAACAGCGCAAAAGGGCATGGTAGGCCCGCTCCACTGAGTCTCCGCCAATGGGATAGCCTGTATAACCATCTGCAGTCCATAGGGCAAAAAATTGGCAGTACCGCCCAAATCCAGCAGTCCGCTTCAGGGAAAGCGCCCCAGAATTGCAGTCCAATCCTTCGTACTCCCGCCAGCAACGTGAGATCGTGTCGCAATGGGCGTCAAATACACAGACCGATTCCATGACCGTTCCTCCCTCAAAAAGCGTTTTCAATATAATATATATCCGGTCGCTCTGAGCATACCCCTTTGGGTGCGTAAACCTCCGCCACATCAAAACGAGGCTGAAGCTGTGTGGGATGGCACATCAAATAATATTCTGCGGTAGCCCGCAGTTTGCGCTGCTTGGAAAGGGTTACAGCTTCACAGGCGGCACCGTGCTGTCCATCCTTCCGCAGCTTGACCTCAACAAAGACAAGATAGATACCATTTTCCGCAATGATGTCGATTTCCCCCATGCGGCAGCGAAAATTTTTTCCCGCAATCTTCCAGCCTCTCTGCCGGAGCCACTCTACAATCTGCTCCTCACCCCACTGACCCAGGGTACGAGCCGCTCCCCCGCCTCTCATAGCTTTTTTAAGAAGGAATAGCGGTGAATGTCACATGGTCCGTACTTCCGAAGCAGTTCATAATGGCGCTTGGTGGGATAACCCTTGTGGCGCTCAAATTCATAGCCAGGGTAAAGAACCGCCATTTTCTCCATGTAGCGATCTCTGCTCACCTTAGCCAAAATGGACGCCGCAGCGATAGAATATGACAGGCAATCTCCCTTTACAATCAGCCGATGCTCTGTGATAATGGCGCATCTGTTCCCATGATCTCGATTGCCATCAATGAGGGCAAAGTCCGCCTGCGTACCCAATCCGTCAATGGCCGCCTGCATGGCTTTTATCCGACTGTTCAGGATGTTGATTTCATCAATTTCCTTTGGCTCAACCCAAGATACCGCCCAGGAGACAGCCTTTTCACAAATCTGATCAAATAACAGTGCCCGCCGCTTTTCCGTCACCTGTTTGGAGTCGTTGAGCCACGGAAAATCCAGTCCATCGGGAAGAATTACCGCCGCCGCATAGACGCGGCCAGCCAGCGGACCCACTCCCGCCTCATCACAGCCACATACCACAGAATGGCCGTAGGCAACCGCAGCCCGTTCGTATTCCCAGCTTGGCAAGGTCCTCCCCCCCCTATTCTTCAATATCTTTTGGCGCTTCAAGTGTAAACCGTCCAAGCTTTCCATTTCTGAACTCATCAAGTAAGATATGGGCCATACGCTCGGTATCCGTTTCGCCTCCAGAGACCAGCATTCCACGCTTTCGGGCAATCTCCTCCAATAACTCCCATCCCTTTTTTTCACTTGAACTGGCCAAGTGATAGCGTTCTTCGATTGCTTTGGGATAACGATCCCGCAAGAGCTCCAATAATGCGCAGGACAGCCCTTCAAGGTCCATCACCTCGTCCTTTACCGCGCCGGTAAACGCCAGATACAAGCCGATGGTCTCATCCTCAAATTTCGGCCATAAGATACCTGGAGTATCCAAAAGCTCCAGCCCTTTATCTACGCTTACCCATTGCTTGCCCCTTGTAACGCCAGGGCGATCGCCAACCTTGGCGGATTTGCGCCGAACTACCTTATTGATGAATGTGGACTTCCCAACGTTTGGTATGCCCACTACCATGGCCCGAATGGGTTTTCCGATCTGCCCCTTGGCCTTCCATGTGGCCACCTTATCCTGGAGAACGGCTTTTGTCACAATCGAAAACTGTTCCACACCCTTCCCGCTCCGAGCATCCGTTTCCAGCACACCATAGCCTTGACGCCGGAACCAAGCAAGCCATTGGGTTGTCAGTGTGGAATCAGCCTGATCTGCGCGGTTCAAAATAATCAGCCTCGGGCGACTGCCCACGATAGAATCAATATCCGGGTTCCGACTGGAAATAGGAATTCGGGCATCCACAACTTCGGCCACCAGATCCACCAGCCTGACATCCATTTCCATTTGGCGTCTCGTTTTTGTCATGTGTCCAGGATACCACTGGATGTTCACACAAATTCCTCCTTGGTCAAATAGACTGGAATAAAAAAGGAGCGGTCGCCCGCTCCTTTTTTATTCCACAGTTTACAGGTCTTCTTTGACCTTAGCCGCCTTACCCACGCGGTCACGCAGATAGTACAGCTTGGCCCGGCGAACCTTGCCCCGGCGAACGGTCTCCACCTTTTCAATCGTGGGAGCGTGCAGAGGGAAGACCTTTTCTACACCCACACCGTAGGAGATGCGGCGAACAGTGAAGCTTTCCTCCACGCCGCCATGCTTTTTGGCAATCACGGTGCCTTCAAACACCTGAATACGCTCGCGGCTACCTTCCTTGACGCGGATGTGTACACGGACCGTGTCGCCAACGCGGACAGAAGGAACGTTTTCCTTCATGTACTTCTCACTGAATTGCTGAAGCAGTTCCATTTGTATTTCCTCCTAATATTTAGGCGCTCATGCGTCTAAGCGATATCGCTGCGCAGAGGACCACCCATTTTCAGACCGTGATAGTTTATCACAATCTGCAAGTTTTTGCAAGAGGTTTTTGTGGAAAACTTTTGCGAGTTTCACCTTCGTGGTTATGGAAACCGCTCCCCTTTTATGGTTGTTTGTTATGTTTGACCAGCGTCTCTTTGCCGTTGCGGCGGCAGAGGATTCCCATCAGCAGCCACAGAGCGGTGAGCAGCAAGGTCACATTTGCATACTGGACGGCGGCAATCATGCCAATGCCCACCAACGCACCTGCCAGACAGCCGGCCAAGGCAGTCATCAGCCGCTCGGCCAAATCCGGATTTAAATGTTCCGCCAATAGACTAAACAACACCTTTCCCCCGTCCAATGGCTCCGCCGGAAGAAGATTAAACGCGCCGATTCCCAAACTTGCCGCTGCGGGGAGATACCAGTTCAGGGTGAAAAACACTCCTCCGGTTATCATGTTGGCGATTGGGCCGGCCAGTGCAATGAAGCTGTCCTGCCAGTAGGATAATGGTGTGCGGTAACAGAAGAACAGCTCCGCCCCCACTATACTGAGCGATAGCCTCTCAATTCGCCCGCCGCAAACAGCTGCAGCCGCTATATGCCCCAGCTCATGAATAAGACAAGCCAGCAGCCCTAAGGGGAGCAGCCCGATTCCCTCGTCCAGCCAAAACAGTCCGCCCAGCAGCAACGGGAAGCCTGGCGTAACAGTCAGGCGGCGATGCTTAGGCTGGGTCCACATAGTATGCCGGGTCCAACCGGATGTTGTCCTTCTCAATGGTCAGATGGAGGTGCGGTCCGGTGGCGTTTCCCGTCTGTCCCACCAGCGCTACCGTCTGCCCGCAGGACACGATATCCCCTTTATGAACCAACAGGCGGCTACAATGCGCGTAAAAGCTGCTGACCTGATTGGTATGGCTGATTTTTAAATATTGGCCAAATTCATCGCTCTCTCCAATATACTCCACTACACCGTCGGCAAAAGCACCGATTTCGGTTCCCTCCTCCGCGCCGATATCAAGCGCAAGGTGAAATTCATTTTTTCCACTGATTGGACTGTCTCGATAACCAAAGGTTGACGTTACTGGGCCGGACACAGGCGCCACCGTCTCTGGCAGACCCAATTCGTAAAAGGCAAAGCTCACATTAGACGGGAGCTTCACTCCGTCGTCCGTATATGCTTGGGCCGTTGCTGTTGTCAAAGCCGGTTGAGGCGGCGGACTTACCGGGATTGTTTCTGCTGAAGGTTCTGGTGTTGCATCCGAGGAAGCGGGGTTGCCGCTTCCCTGCTCGGGATAGGTTCCTTGGAGCACTCCGTGGCTATTCAAATAAACCCGTCCCGCGCCCGCTGTCTGGCTGAGCAAAATCAATTCTTCCTGTGGAACATCCTCTGATGAAATAGGCTCGTCCGGCGCTGGTTCACCGCCGAAAATTCTGACGCACAGCTCATCCAGTGATTCCATCACTGAGCCTTCCTTAGAAACAGCGAATATGAACTCTTGAAACGCTGCGGTAAAATCTACATCAGAGCGCATTGCTTCACACCAAACCTGAATCTGAGCAGGAAAAATCCCCCGTCCGATATACACCAAGAGAAACAGCGCAAGGCTTATCAACAGCTGAATCAACCGACGTCCGTCGTCCTGTGGGACGTTCTTTGGTCTGGGCCGTTTTGATCTGTGGCGTATTCTTTTGTTGCTGTCGGCCAGCCCTGCGCGTCTGGACATTGTGTCCACATCGACCCCTCCTTGCTCATACAGTTCTGCCCTACTGTATGAACAAGGTCGAAGCTTTATGCACAGAAAAGCAAATCCGCCTGTAAGCTGCCGAGCAGCCTACAGACGGATTATGCCCGGGGATGAGCGCTTGCGTAGACATCCCGGAGCTTTTGATTTACCACTTGAGTATAAATCTGGGTAGCAGAAATATCTGCGTGCCCCAACATCTCCTGAATGGATTTCAAATCCGCTCCATTTTCCAGCAGATGGGCCGCAAAAGAGTGGCGCAGGGTATGTGGCGTGATCTCTTTGTGAATTCCCGCCTTCTCCTGATAGCACTTGACAATTTTCCAAAATCCCTGACGGCTCATGCGGTCGCCGTTCATGTTCACAAACAGCGCCGTCTCGCCCAGATCATCCAACAGCTGCGGACGGATGTCGTTGACATAGATGGCCAGCGCCCGAACCGCGGCCTTATATAGTGGCACAATTCGCTCCTTGTCCTTCCCCCTGCACCGCAGAAAGCAGGCGGACAGATTGACATCCTGCGTATCCAAAGAAATCAATTCCGATACCCGTATGCCGGTGGCATACAACACCTCCAGCATGGCCTTGTCACGACAGCCCTTAGCGTCTCCAATGTTGGGTTGTTCTAAAAACAAGTCTACCTCTCGATTCGTGAGAATGGAGGGCAGCTTGCGCTCTGCGCGGTCTGGCGTATACCCTTTCGCTGGGTTGACGCGGACAAAACGAGCGGCGGTCATATAAGTATAAAAAGACTTAAGCGATGCTACCGAGCGAACCACCGTAGCGTTAGATTTTCCCTTCTTCTCCAAATGGTTGACATACCGCTTAATGTCCTCCTGGCTCACATGGTCTAAAACCAGGTCGTTTTCGCGGCTCCACACCTCAAACTGGCGAACATCCCGAAGATAGGAGCTGAGCGTATTGGCGGCGGCACGTTTTTCTCTAACCAGCCAGGACTCATATCGGGCAATAAAGTCCATATTGTATCAGCTCCTTTTCTCATATTATCAGCAGCTGGGTGCACACGGTGGAAAATAGGACGGGCATAACAGTCTGTTGAAGCGCCACGGCCAAAGTCAGCAATCCCGCACAGGGAGCCAACGCTCTTGCTCGCTGCGTCCAGTGAACTGGGGACGACATTGCGCCGGGCAGCCTGTTCAATGACTGGCGAAAAGCATCCGCCGCGACGACAAATAAGGTAGGTACGGCTAAAAAAACAGTTACACCAAACACGGCCAGCACCACCACCATACCAGGTAAATGAAACAGCCTGACAAATGTGGTGGCCGCATATGACAGCAGAAATCCCCGCCCCCCCATGATAAGGGGAACTCCCACTGCCCCCACAGGGGTGAGGCCCAAGAGAAATGCGGCCAGAGGCCAACGAACCAGGTCCCAGATCGTATCAAGCAGCGGCGGCTCGAACCCGTTCTCCGCTCCCATCAAACGAAAATATTGTTGAAGGTAGTCCAGCAATTCTGGGTTCTCGCCGCCCGAGACAGAGAAAAGAAACCCGCTCACCGAACCGACAGCAAAACAAATCGCTACGATGATGAGCTGAGTCAGCCCATCCCATGAAGATGCCGACCCAATTCGTTTTCTTGTTCCTCGGCTTACCACACCCAATCACCCCGACGCTACTCTATGACAGCGGAACCAAATTTATGTTGGGATAAAAATGAGTATGTGTGAATGGGCAAGTCTCATCATAAACCTCTTTTCCCAAAAACGCAAGAGGACAGCGGAAATATTTTTCAAATTTTTCATTATGTTTAGTTGTTATGTCTCTTAAATTATGTAAACTAAAGCAACGCTCGTCACGGCTCTGCTGCAAAAACACAGGATATGGTATCAGAGAGAGCTATGGCTTCAAAATATTGAAAACCATAGCCCTCTCTGCATTTTTTCCGTTTTTCGGTGAAGGGTCAGTCCTCCCACACCATATCAGCCCGGATCGCCTTCATGGCAATGGCGCATTCCAAGCGCTTTTTTTGCATTTCACAGCCAAAGCGGTTTGGCTTTTTTATGTCTCCATTGACAAGCAGATTGGAAGCGGAACAACCTCCGCTGCAATAGAACTTGGCCCAGCAGTCTTTACAGTCAGGGCGCGTATATATGTTGAGCCCTGCGAATCTTCTGGACAGCTCCATGTCAAAGGTTCCACTATAGAGGTTGCCTAGCTTGTATTCCTCATTGCCCACAAACTGATGGCAGGGATAGATGTCCCCCTCTGGAGTGATGGCCACATATTCGCACCCCGCGCCGCAGCCTCTCATTCGCTTGATAACGCAGGGGCCTTGGGACAGATCCACATTGAAGTGGAAAAAATTCACATCGTCCCGTTTCAGCAGCTCCGCGGCCAACCGCTCGTACTCCTCTAAAATTTTTGGTAAATCATCTTCCTGAAATGCGTAGCCGCAGTCTGGACTGCCCACCACCGGTTCCACCGAAACATGACGGAAGCCTTGGTCTGCAATATGTATGACATCAGAGGCAAAATCCAAATTGTGCCGGGTAAACGTGCCGCGCAGATAGTAATCCTTTTCTCCCCTGCCTGCGACCAGCTTCTGAAACTTGGGTAGGATTACCTCATAGCTGCCGCTGCCCCCCACCGTCTTGCGCATCCGATCGTTTACCTCAGGTCGTCCATCAATGGACAGCACTGCGTTCGACATTTCTCGATTGATATATTCGATATTTTCGTCGCTGAGCAGAACGCCGTTGGTCGTGATCGTAAAACGAAAATTTTTGTTGTGTTCCTTTTCCAGCGAACGGGCATATTCCACGGTTGCCTTCACTGTATTCATCGCCATCAACGGCTCGCCGCCAAAGAAGTCCACCTCAATGTTCCGGCGGTTTCCAGAGCGTTCTATTACAAAGTCAATGGCTTTTTTCGCCGTCTCAATATCCATGGTCATTCGATGTCCGGTGCCGAAATCCCCTGTGGAAGCAAAGCAATACTGGCACCGCAGGTTGCAGTCATGGGAGACATGGAGGCACAGGGCTTTAATGGGAGCGTCCTGCTGCATCAGCGTGGCGGTCGACGGATCAATGTAGCTGTCTTCCGTAAACAATAGGCCCTCTTGTTGGAGGCGCAGCAGTTCCGTCCAAGCCTCATACACCGTATCGGCAGAATGCTGAGGCAGCCTTTCGTAAATATCTTGCGGGCAAACGTCAGGCATGGGCGCATCCAGAAGGGAAAGTACATCGTAAGCGGCCTGGTCCAGCACATGGACGGCACCGCTGTTTACATCCACCGCCACGGGTACGCCAAGGCAGATAAACGTATGGACCATTGGGGGCATCCTCCTTTGTACGCAGAAAAAGGGTGGGAGTTCCCCACCCTTTTCAGCGCTTTATAGTTTGGGTTTTATTTGCTGTTCTCACACTTCTGATTGGCTACAGTGCAGGAAGTCTTGCAGGCGGACTGGCAAGAAGTCTGGCACTCGCCGCAGCCGCCGTGAGCCACGCTCTGCTTCAGGGTGGGGCCGTTCAAAGTCTTGACATGGGTCATGGGTATCTCCTCCATTTCAACTGATCTGCTCAATGCCTTAGGGCACAGGCCGCTTTATTCAGCAACTTAAGGTATTATAGCACATTCTTTTCGGAAATTCAATACAGTGCCCACTTTTTCTTTCTCTCGACTTTTTACGCGCACAACCCCGCCCTTCCGCATAGGATGGAGTGGCAGCCAATGCCAAACTATTAATTCAAGGAGGCAATTCGCTTGAATTCTGATAACGGAACCACTCCCCGCCCTTGCGGCGATGCCTGCGGCACCATGCCGTCCTGTGCGCCTTTGGCGGTACCATATGTACCTTTTCAACAGCAAGGAAGTCAAAAGTACGGTCAGGCCGATGCTTTGGCCAACGGCACCCTGTTTCCTGGGCTGAATCTCCCCTTTCACCTCAAAGTAGACGCCAGCGCCCTGCCTGACAACCACTCCACCCAGCTCCAAGCGATGCTGTTCGTGGTTGCTGAGCTTGGGATGTACCTGGATACCCACAAGGATGACGCGGAAGCCTTCCAGCTGTTCCGTCAGTACGCCCAACTGGCCAAGGAGGGCAAGCAGCGTTATGAGGAGATGCACGGTCCGCTGACCCAGCTTAGCGCCGGGCAGGATGCCGCGTACCGTTGGCTGGATGATCCGTGGCCCTGGGATTTTCGTCAGGATGGAGGAATGAACTAATGTTTGTATATGAGAAGAAGCTGCAATATCCTGTCCGAATCAAGAATTGTAATCCCAAGTTGGCGTCTGTGATTATCTCTCAATATGGAGGACCCGACGGCGAGCTGGGCGCTTCTCTGCGCTATCTGTCCCAGCGGTACTCTATGCCCTATCCCGAGCTAAAAGGTCTGCTCACCGATATTGGTACTGAGGAACTGGGCCACCTTGAAATGGTGGGCACACTGGTTCACCAGCTCACCCGAAATCTGAACACGGAACAGATCAAGACCGCCGGATTTGATACCTATTTCGTGGATCATACTACCGGTATATATCCTCAGTTCGCTTCAGGCTACCCTTGGTCTGCCTCAACCATGCAAGTTACCGGCGATGTCATTGCCGATCTGACCGAGGATATGGCAGCAGATGGGGCGATGGTGAAAAGACAACATGGGAGTCCGCTGGTGTGCGCCGGGATGGTGGGAAAGGCGCTGGCGGAGATGGCGGACGCCTGGGGGCGGACGCGCTCCGGGACTACTTCGCCCGGGAGGAGCTGGCGGTGATGAACGCGGTGGCTGTGGCGTTAGCGGTATGGTAACGGGGGGAAAGGGGGCGAATGCCTGGGCGGGTGGTCCCGCTCGGGCATTTCGCATGATAAAAGCAATGTATGTTGTTCCTGGAACCTTGGTAGCTTATGCTGTTGTGGGGAACCCTTTCTCCTCCATAAACGCATCAGCTGTACGAATGGATTTCTCTACTTCCGCATGGTTGACCGTATTCAGTTCTGAATCTCCTTCTGCAACGATGACCAGCTTCACCTTGCACATTTGATATAGCGTATTGACCAGCAAAACGGTATTTTCTGTTACCAACTTTTCCTGTTCGCTATACTGGTTCCAATCCGTTTTCCCGTTCAAAACTACCATCTGCTCCAAATTGTCTAAATGAAGCCGGTATACCCGGTTGACAGACAGGAGGCACTTTTCAAAACGCTGCTCCGTATCATACAGGTCTTTCAGATACGCACAAATAAGCGAAATTTCTTTTTGAGCCAACTTCATTTGCTCCATGGCCTTGTCAGCTTTGCCTGATATGGCAATCCCCACGATATTAAAAATAACTCCACCGACCAAAAGGCCAACGCCAAGCGTAGTTGCTCCGAGGATTGTAGTTCCCAATGCCATTCCACCGCCGCCCGCCGCGATAGCACCGCCTCCCAAGGCTGCCAACGTTGCGTTGGTTGCAGCAACTCCGCTCAGGGAGGCAATTGCCGTTCCAGTGGAAGCGGTTCCAAGTGCCATCACTGCCGCAGTGGTAGCTCCTGCCGCGGCAAACCCTCCGGCGGCACCCAGACCGGCACCGCTCAACCCACCTAACAGCACACCGGCACCAACGTAAACTTTTTCCAGCTCCTCGGCGTCATAAGACGGGATTTCAACATCATCTTTTTTATAGGGTTTAAATTCGGGCTTGTTTTGAATTTGCTCAAAAATGGCACTGAACCGCTTGAAGCTGGACAAAATCTCCAGCTCCTTTTTGCCGAGTTCGTCCATTGCGGTTGTCGTCTTTTTATTTTCTTCCTCAAAATGTTTGATATTTTTTTCGTGTTTGGATTGCGCGTCCTTCATGGTATCGTTGGCCTGCTTCATTTTTACGCCGCCATGTACTGCCCCACCAACTCCTACAGCGGCAGCGGCAGCCGCTCCGACTCCTAAGATCAACGGTAATGGCATTTTAGTAATCCTCCTTGTGATTTTCTTTCCTTTGTAGTTTTTTGCACATCTCCAGATTCAATTTATAGTACTGCTCAATCAACATCACATCCTTAAAAAACAATGTGTAGCAATCGTCTATGCGACAGAAAAGCGGGCGGTCATCATATCGGCTGCAAAGATTTCCGTTTAGATATTTGCAAGTTCCATCTCCGCGATCCAACTCGTGGTATAGAAGGGAAAGCTGCAAATTCCGGCAGCACATACCGCATCTTTGACAGGGAAACATTATTCAAAGCTGAGGTGTTTATTTTTGTCCCGCATGAACAAATCAAAATCACCATCCCAAGGTAAGCGGATTCCCAATTCAATCATGGATGCTTTTAAGGCGGCATTCAGCTGCCGTTCATCCATGATAAGGTCTGTGTACTTTGCAAATCTGTCAAACTGCTCTGTTTCACGGCGGAATGCCTCAACATCAATTTGTTGTAGTTGAAGCAAATAGGCGCGGAGAGATGCTGTGATTTGCTTATATGCGTCTAATTGTTTTTCAAATGTGGCACTGATCCCAACCCGGATACAGATTTCCTTTAGCACAAGGGTGAGGAATCTGGCCCACGCTATTATGTTCATCCTCATAAAAAAGAGAAGCCAATTCCCATCGGAACGGATGGCGGCATCTGCGCCATCCATGATACATAATGTTCCATTACCAAAAAGGAGCATGACGCGCAAATCACTATGCCTGCTGGTAGGTATGCACTCGTTCACCGGCATCTTCAAATAAAAACGCCGTTTTACCATCCACAAAAGGCGGATTGACAAATCACAAATCAGGACAGGGATTGCCATTGCCAGCCCAAAACGGGCGTCATACCCCTCCTGAAATGCCCGTATCGCCAAGGTAGCAAAATCCTGACGATCCTTTCCTACCTGAAATTCGCCGAAGGTACACATCTGGAACAACTCAAAAAAAGGAATGGCAAGCCCTGATCCCCGTCCGCCATTCCCCCGGCTTCCTGAGCTTCCGGCAATATCAGACATAACATGCCCAAACCAATTTGCAACGCCGCAAAACAGCTTGGCAGGAAAATTTCCTCCTTGCAGCTCATAGGTTTCGGTCTGGAGCATGATCAACTGTCCGCCGCTGATGAAAGCTGATGTTGAGGTAAATTGATTTAATACAGAGAAAAACAGTCCGACAATATCCGGTGCATGGGAAAGAGATTTAATATGGTGGTTTTTGGTATTCATCGGAAAGAGATTTCCCACGTCTGCGGTATGCCTTTGATCATAGTTGACCCTGTAGTTCTTTTCTAACCATCCAATCGCACTGGCAACGCTGTCTGCTTTCTCCGGCTTTGGATTCCATCCGCTGAGGCTGGCAAATTTTTTTACCGCTGTGTCCACCTGCAAATCTGTCCAGGTACCAAGTGTACTTTCTCCTGGCATCCCTACGAAAAAAATGTCAACAAGGCCCGCAATTGCGCCACAAGCGACGGATATTAAATAATCCGATGTATCGCAAGCACTTTCTTTAAGAACTGCACCGTCTTCTTGCTTGATCAACTGCGCCTCCATGATCAAACCTCCTGTTTGTGAATTTCGACACGTGTGTGTTTTTTGTAGTATGCAAGCTTTTGTGTAAGAGGTTCTTGTCATTTAGTATACCCTAAGAGTTTCGGATAGTCAACCCTATAAGTTTATTTATGGATAAAACTTTCCGGGGTAAACTACAGAAAGAACGGAGGGGTAAAATGGATTGGGGCGCGATTGGAAAACGAATCCGCACACAGCGGGAGTTTATGGGCTACACCCGGGAGCAGTTTGCCGAGCTGCTGGACGTGACGCCCAAATTCTGCTCGGATATTGAGCTGGGTGTGAAGGGAATGTCCGTCCCGACCCTGTGCAGAATATCCCGTATCCTCCGGCTGTCTACAGACTACATTTTGTACGGCAAAGGCACCGTGGAGGAGAGCAGTACAATAGCCCTCATGCTCCAAAGTGCCACGCCCACAGAACGGGAGTACGCGGAAAAGCTGCTGAGAACCTTTCTTATGGCAATGGACACAAAAAAAGATCAGCCGCCTGCCAACTGATCTTTTCTTGTGTATCATGGCTGGGCTTTCACCCTCCGATAAAATGTCCTGGGCTTCATATCCAGCCTCCGCATAGCCTCCACCGCCGTGATCCTCCCCTCCCGCCACAGCTTCACCACCTGGGGAAACTCAGGGCGTTCGATGGGCTTCCGGCCCTTATAAACCCCCTGGGCCTTGGCAATGGCAATCCCCTCCTGCTGGCGCTGTAGGATGTACTCCCGCTCCAGCTCGGCCACCGCCCCGAAAATGGTAAGCATAAACTTCCCGCTGGGGGTGGTGGTGTCGATGGCCTCCTTTTTGGACACAAACTCCACCCCTTTTGCCGTCAGCCGCTCCACCAGCTCCAGCAGGTCGCGGGTATTCCGGGCAAACCGGCTGATGGATTCCACGATCACCGTGTCGCCCCGGCGCACGTACTCCATCAGCTTTTTTAGCTCCGGCCTGTCTGTGCTTTTGCCGCTCATGCGGTCGATGTAGACCTCATCCGCACCCAGGCTTTCCATTAGCAGCTCCTGCCGGATGGTGTTCTGCTCCTGGGTGCTGACACGGACGTAACCTATTTTCAAATCAGCCACTTCCTTTCAAGCAAGTTTTCTTGACGCAAGGGAATACTTGTAGTACAATAGCACTACAAGGAGGCGGTGGATATGGCAATGGATGCCACCCTGCAAATCAGAATGAACAGTGACCTCAAGGCCGAAGTGGAGGAGCTATACCGCAATTTAGGCACTTCTTTTGCGGAGGCCGTGCGCATTTTTGCCCAGCAGAGCTTGCGGGAGGGTGGGATGCCTTTCCGTCCCACCCTCAAAGCCTGGGAGGATATGACGGCCCAGGAGGTAGATGCCAAGCTGCTCCGAAGCGAGGCCGACATTGCGGCGGGCCGGGTATACAGTCAGGACGAGCTTGACCGCCGCATGAAAGGACGGTTCGCCCATGGCACAGATACCGCAGTATAAGATTGTCTACACCGAAAGCGCCATACAGGACATTGAGGAAAAGGCGGACTATATTGCGGCCCAGTTTCATGATCCAGATTTGGCTGAGGAGTGGTATTTTCGGCTGAAATTTGAGATTCAGAAACAGCTCACCACTTTCCCGTTCAAGTACCAGCCCTATCATGTGGAGCCGTGGGCAGGGCGGGGTGTGCGGCAGTATGTCACCCGGAATGATGTGGTGCTGTACAGTGTGGACGAGGACGGGCGGCAGGTCTTTATCCGGGCCGTCTGTACCAGGGGCCAGGATTTGGCGGCGCACCTGGCAGAACAGGACTAAGCAGATTGGTGCCAATAGGGTCGGTTTGCGGGCTGGCATATGCCAAAACCCGGAAACCGGCCCTATTGCTATGCTTTTCCGCCGTGCCGTTAGGGTATACCCCAGCGGCACGCTCACCGCACCCCGTACTCCGCCAGAATTTCCCGGAGGCAGTACGCCCGGAACTGCTTGTCGTAGATCATCTCCTCCAGATCCAAGGCGTCGTACCCGGCCTCTGTCAGCAGCCGCAGCTCCCCTTCCGGCACACCCCGGCGCTTGCCGTACTCCACCACCATCTCCAAATAGCTGTCCGCGTCATATTCGCGGATGGGGCCGCTCCATCCCCAATCAAAACAAAACTGGGTTTGGATGTGGGCATCGTCAAACCGGGAGGCGGTACGTCGGCCTTGGGCGTCAACGGCCATGATATCCCCCTGGCCGATGGGAATTTCCGTATAGGACAGCCCGGACAGTCCCAACCCCGCCAGCGCCGCGTTTAATATCTCGTCGGTGGAGGCGTAGAGGTAGCAGCCCAGTCGAGGGTACAGGCGGATGGCGAGTGGATTATTCCCCCGCACAAAGTACAACGTATTGTCCCCGTCCAGCACCGTGAGGGTGTACGTTCCCCGCAGCGCCTCGGCCATCTGCCGCAAGCCGTCCATGGACAAGCCGCCCTGCCCCTCCAAAAGCTGCACCGCCACATAGCTGTCTGTCTCAATTTTTGTGGCGGGCAGATTCCGGGCCTTACGCAGTTCCACATCGTTGTAGATCACCCCGTTGTGGGCCAGGGCAAAAGGCTGGCTTCCGGCCCTGCCAGGAAAGGGATGGTTGTTGTAGTTCCTGCTGGCCGCGCCCTGGGTGGTCATGCGGGTGTGGCCCATGAGATACCGGGCCTGGGGAGGAATGCGCCAGCGCATTTTACATGCGGGCCTGGGGGCTTTCTGAATCTGCACGACCCCGTTATGAACGTAAGCCAACCCGCTGGCATCGGTGCCCCGTGCCTGGGCGGCATCGGCCAGGGCCCGGAACAGCCCGGTCCGCTGAGGCAGTGTGAGCTTCCCCTGGTAGTCCAGCACTCCGAAGATGGCGCACATGGTCACACCTCCTCTGGGACGGCCACCGGCTCGTTGATGTAGAGCCGCCGCTCCTTGAGGTACTGCACCAGCTCCGGGGCGGTACAGCCCGACACGAACTCCATCCAGGTCAGGCCCTGCATCTCCTGGTCGGACAAATACAAAGCCACCTCGCAGATGCGGTCAACCATCTGCAAGGTGGCAATCAGGGTATTGAGCTTCAGCGTTCCCCGGAACATCCGAAACTCTATGGTATCATAATTGGTCAGGTTCACGCATTTGTACCGCTGGTAGTGTTCCTTTTTGGCGCTGTCCAGCACCGCCTTGGGGTCGTCCTTTCTGCCGTACCGCGCCGCCCACTGCTCCATCTGATCCCGGGTGCGGCGGCTGAACCGCAGCAGCTCGTTCCAATGGTTCTCCACAAAGAACAGGATGCGGGCAATCACCGCCTCCTGCTCCTCCTGCGTTTCACCAAAGGCGTCCCGGTTGACATGAACATGGAGGCCGCAGGTACAGGCTTTATGGCTGGTGTAGCCCATGCGGACGGCCTGGGCTACCACTGTACCCCAGGGCATTTCCGCGAGGTGGTAGCCCAATGTCATGGGGTGGGTGACGATCTCCATGCCGTCCTCCAGGGAACCGTCATGCTTGATATAGATGTGCTCCAAACCGTTGCTGTTGGCCGCGTTCACCAGCTGCCACGCCCGGTCGCTGCGCTCCCCCGCCCCGTCGATTTCCAGCTCCACGCCGAAATAGCGTACCCCTTCCCCGTAGAAAATGGGGTCCGGCTTGTAGTAATAGCTGTGAATTTCCCCGGGATCGGTACGCAGCGCATAGCAGCCGTGACATAACGGCTCCTCCTCGTCCGCGTCATCGCTGAGGTAGTAGGCGCGATCCAGCTCCAGCAGCGCCCCACAGCGGGTGCAGTTGGTGTAATAGCGGTCATAGCAGCTTTGGCACAGGGGTGTGGTATCGTCTCCCGCGTTGTCCTCCCGCAAAATGCGCTGGCCGCACTCGCGGCACAGCAGGGTTTCTTCCTCCAGGCAGGGGCGGCAGAACTCCTGCCCGTCTACCTCCGTCCGATCCTCCAGCGGGTGGACCTCTCCACAGGCACAGCAGGTAAAGGTTTCTGTCATCAGTCTGTTTCCTCCTCTAAAATGTAGTCGATGGCCGCGCATAATCCAGCGGCCACAGCGGCGGCCAAAAGGCTCAGGATATCGCTGCTCAGTTTATCATTGATGATCGCACTCCTTTCCGGGTGATTTGTGGTGTTACGTGCAGCAGACGCCGCGGAGCAGACAGACTGCCACTTCGTATAAGACGGTGCGAAGTGCGGACAGGAACAGGTGCAGCATGGGGCTTCCTCCTTTCAATTTTTGGGGAAAATCGCGGCTGATTTTTGGATTTCAGACGGTTTTCTCGCAATAAATTAAAACATCCGCAGAACCCGTGAGCGTAAGGAAACGCCGGGTTCTGCGGATGTTCTCTTAAATAATGTATCGTTTTGGAATACCAGGATAACGTCAAACAAACTCATAAAGCCCCAAATGGGCCGGAAAGGAGTAAAAAGACCATGTACGATTATGATGATTACGACAGCCTGGACGAGCGGGAGCCCATCAGTGAGTACCTGACGCCCAAAGAGGTCATGGACTTGCTGTATATCGGGAAGAACACGCTGTACGGGCTGCTCAACTCGGGGGAATTGAAGGGGTTCCGGGTGGGGAGACAGTGGAGAATCACCAAAGGCGCACTGCAAGAGTACGCAGACAGAAGGGCCGTTTTTCTTAATTCTATTTAATACTAGCTTATCCATGGAATTGAACTGTGCCGTCAAGTGGGAAATCCTGCTTGGCGGCACGGTTTGAGACTGTGTATTCAGACTTTTAGTTTGTCCTCTGCTGCTGCCTATTTGGCGCGCGCCTTCTAAATGTCTGATCGTTCAATTTTTTAATCTCTGCCGCCGCTTCCTGCGATAAAGGCGCTGACGTGTGAAAGGACTCTACGCTGATTTTAATGACATTTTCCTTATGCGCTTCCTTCTCCCCTGCCGGTCCGACTTCGATCCTGCAATCTGCCCGTAGATATCGGCTTTGCTTTCCATTTGGTTTCAGCTGAATAAAACCATATTGGGCCAAAAAGTCGGTTTGAAACTCACTTTTTGTACAGCATAGTTTCTCCCCATACCGTTGCTGATAAAACCTCAAAAAGCTCTCAAAGTAGCTGGAATATGGCAAAAGCAAAAGCTGCTTTTGGGCGTCGAACCATCCGAAGGTCTTCGCTGTCTGCGGCCCCCGAATCGGTACGACAGCTTTGTCTTCCAACAACTTGGAAACATAAGCCGCGAATGCCTCCATCATTCGTTCCAACCAGTCATATCCTCGACATAAACGTTGGAACTCCAATATTCCCGCCTGACAGAGCTTATCAATCCGTTCGGAATTCTTCTCCATATCAAAACACTTTATAAACTCTGTAAAAATTAGGTAAGAGGACAACAAATACACACATTTTTCGGTTCGGAGCTTGTCTGTGGAAAACCCTTTCAGATGATCTCTTGCACGGTTCCGGCTCGTTGCTATGGTGTTCTTGTACCACTTCAAAAAAGCACTTTTCCAAATCACACATTGCTCATTAAACTGCGCTTTTGACAATTCCTTTGGATATTCCTCCGGGTGTTCTTCAAATCTGGCCCCCATTGTCTTGCCGGGGTATTGCTCAAAGAATCGGATAAAGTACCACAGTAATGCGTCAACCCGATCCCTATATGCTTTCAGATTTATGCTGTTGGCGGCGCTTTCATCCACCTTTGCCGCAATTTTGACTGGTGAAGCATTCACGGGAAGAGGCAGATTAACGAATAGCACACAAGCGTTGCGAACAATATAGGAGTCCAGATTCTTTTCTGTAATTTTAACCCGGTTTTTGAAGTTTTCTGAGACAATAAATACCCCATCGTGGATATATCCGCTCTCCTCCTCTCGAGCGGGCGTACCCGGCAGGGAATGTCGTAAAAAGGTCCCACAGTATAGCTCCGCAGCTTCCTGGACGTATGATTTATTTTTACCCTCCAACGATAAAAACAAAATCTTTCCAAGATTGCGTTTTACATATTGGTATGAATTTTGGACAGAAATCCGATTAGGATAGCCAGGATAAAAGTATTTTAAAACAGAAAAAAGGGCAAAGGAAAACAGTGGAATGGAGATCGAATGCGGAATCAAAGAAAGCAACTGTTCGGCTTCACACGCAAATACAGGTAGCTCTTCCGACTTATAATCGTTTCTCAACTGAGATAACCCGAAATAAAAAGGAGTTGCGCCGCTGTTCACCCAACCTCTTGGAAGTAAGCTACTCTCTTTTTGCTGATGCGGCAAAAAGAGCTGTTTAAAATAGAGCTGGTACACTTTCTTGCTGCATTTTCTCATGAGTTGCTTGGCAGGGGACGGAAATTTGCTTTCAGCTGGGGTAATCAACGAAGTCCGATTACTTTCCCAACAGAATTCTACTACGCGCATATCCAAAATTTCGTCTACATACAGTTTATCCCCTTTTTCCCCAAAATCCATAGAAATGATCTTCCGAAGGCTTAAAGCTTCTTTTCGAGCCCATTTGAATCTGGGCAGAATCTCCCGCAGCTGACTGGCCCCAACCTCAATCTGAAGCTCTGTATGACTGGACAGGTGTTTTTTTAACTTTGCTATGAGCTTGCTGTCTTCCGAGTAAATCTCCTGCTCTACAATTACAAACACAAAATTACAGCGACTGCAATCCGGCAAGTCAAAACGATATTTTTTATTCAGGTTAATAAAACACGGAAAGATAACGTGAAGGAAGCACTGCCTCTTTACCCAATGCAGACCGGAATAAGCAGCTTCAAGCACTGTTTGTCCAGCATGATCGACCGCATATTCTAAATACTGTTTCGCTGTGATGTCAGACATATCCTGACCCCCATTAAATTCTCTAAAATCCACAATAAATATTTTCAAAATCATTAAAGTGAGCAATATCTTTTGGGTGGACGGTACACACAAAAATTTTTTGATTCTTGGGGATAATCGTTCGAACCCTTTTTACCCCCACGTTTTACGGCGCTTAGGAATTTAATTGGTCTCAACAGGGCTTTAATGGGACCCCCTGGGTAATGACTTATGTACAGCGGTCATTCCCCCTTGCGAAATTTGAAAAATGTGTTTGCATTCAAAAATTGTTGCATGGTGTATTAAGTTGTCTCTGATAATCTGATTATACGGCTTTAATTCATTAAAAAATAATTTTACTCGCTACAGTTCCATAATCAAGCAACCATGCTTGAGGGAAGGAGAACATTCGACATGAGTAAAAATCAATCACTTCATATCTGCATCAGTGACCAGGAGAAGTCCCTGATCACTTCTCTCGCAAAAAAGAGCGGCCTTCCAATTTCCGAGTATGTGAGACAGGCCACGCTCAACAGCCATGCCCCAGACCCGGACAACAGTCTTCGGCAAGTGATCCTGTCACAGCTGTGTGGACTCGCTGATTTATGCAACCTCATCGAAGACCCAACCGTGCGCAGTCAAATTCAAAATTGGAGGCACAGCACATGGCGACTCTTAAAATAGTGCATGAACCAGGAAAATACAATGATCCTGTAGCGTATCAGACTGTTTTGGAATATTGTTTGCGTCCCGATAAAACCCCCGGCAATTTTATTGGTGGGCGGAATATTGATACCGATTACGCCGCAGAGGAGATGGAAACCATCTCACAAGCGTTTAGGAAAACCGACAAGACGAAGGTCAGGCACTTTATCCTGAGTTTTTCTCCCACCGAGAACATGACCCCTGCCGAAGTTGCCGAGGTCGCAGATCAGGCAGCGGACTACTATTCTGCCCGACACCAAATCGTTTTTGCTGTGCATGAGGACACTGACCATCCTCACGCGCACTTTGTGATGAACCACGTCAGCTTCCGAGATGGCCGGCACTACAATGGAACTAAGCGGGATTATTACGCACTTCAACATCACATCAAAAAGGTCCTTGCACCCTATCACATCAAATTAAATGTCACTGACTGACCAAACGTTGATACATCATTTTTATGAGCATAGCAAACGCCTACCGGCATATCATCTATTGAAAGGAGATTACAGCTATGAATGGGAAACACATTTCCTTTTGCACGAGTATTTTCGCCAGCGGAGAAACCCATCCCACCTCAGAACAATACACAAATGTTTTTATCAAACTCGTCAACCAACTTGAACGTTCAAAAGAAGTTGTGGCCGTCCATTGATCGGCGCCGCCGCTCCCAACGTCAACACGCTGGGGGCGGCTTACTTTATATGGAGGGACGAACGTGAAAGCAGCCATTTACTGCCGCCTGTCCGAAGAGGACCGAAACAAGCAGTTTGAGGATCAGGACAGCAACAGCATTCAAAACCAAAAAGCCATGCTTCTGCAATACGCCATGGCACAGCAGTGGGAAGTATATAACATTTACAGTGACGATGATTACACGGGTTCAGACCGAAACCGCCCAGAATTTCAGCGGCTTCTTCATGATGCCGAGCAGCGAAAATTTGATATCATCTTATGCAAAACTCAGTCCCGCTTCACCCGCGAATTGGAGCTGGTGGAAAAGTATATCCACGGCCTCTTCCCTCTCTGGGGCATCCGCTTTGTCAGCATCGTGGACAACGCCGACACCGCCAATAAGGGCAACAAAAAGTCCCGGCAAATCAACGGCTTGGTCAACGAGTGGTACTTGGAGGATATGTCTGAAAACATCCGCAGCGTTCTCACCAATCGAAGGGAAAACGGCTTTCACATCGGCGCCTTTGCCCTCTATGGCTATCAAAAGGACCCCGAGCAAAAAGGCCATCTTATCGTGGACGAGGAGGCTGCCGCCGTTGTACGGGAGGTGTTTATCCTCTTCTCCCAGGGCTATGGTAAGACGGCCATTGCCCGAATGCTGAACGACCGGGGCATCCCCAACCCCACCGAATACAAGCGTCTCCACGGGCTGCGCTACCAACAGCCCAAGCGGAAAAACAGCACTCTGTGGAAGTATTTCGCCATTGCCGATATGCTGGAAAATGAGATTTATATCGGCAACATGGTGCAGGGGAAGTACGGCAGCGTGTCCTATAAGACGAAACAGAACAAGCCCCGTCCCAAAAGCGAGTGGTATCGCGTGGAGGGCACCCATGAACCGATCATTGACCGGGAGCTGTGGGACCGTGTTCAGACTATTCTGGCCCAACGGGCCAAGCCCTTCAGCGGCGGCTCCATCGGCCTGTTTGCCCGGAAGGTGCGCTGCGCCAACTGCGGCTATACCATGCGCTCCTCAAAAAATCGTGGCCGGCACTATCTCCAATGCTCCAACCGCCATGTGGCAAAGGACGCCTGTATCGGCTCCTTTATCGCGGTAGACAAGTTGGAACACATCGTGATTGACGAATTGAACCGGCTTTCGGCGGAGTACCTTAACAAGGACGAGCTGGAACGAAATCTTGAATTCTGTAATGACTTGAAATCCCAGCAAAAGCGTCTGCAAGACAGCTTGGCCGCCTACCAAAAAAAGATTGGGGAATATGCCAAGGGCATTCAAGACCTGTACATGGACAAGGTGAAGGGAATTGTTAGCGAACAGGATTACGTAGATATGAGCGCCAGCTTTTCAGCGGAAAAGGACCGGCTTCAGCAGCTGGTGGAACATACTCAGCATCAAATTTCCCAGCTGGATGCCCGGATGGAAGAGGGAGATCACCGAAAAGCCATTGTGGAGCACTACGCCCACCTGGATCACCTGACCCGGGAAATGGTGGAGGCCCTTATCGACTACATCACCGTTGGCAAACGCGTTCCCGGGACGCAGGACGTTCCCGTGGAAATTCACTGGAAATTTTAAAAGCAGCTCCAAACCGCGCTTTTATTGGCTTAGAGCTGCTTTTTTGTTATGCCAACAGCTTTCGCGCCCGCGTTCGCACCTGCTCCTCCACCATGCGCAGACGCTTTTCCGGGAGGTTATACCGGGGGTGCTTTTTGAACTTGAAGTCAAGCAGTCCCCGCAGGCCCTGCCTCAGCTTCGGGGTCAGCGCATCCCTGGCCGTCCCCAGGAAATCATCGTAGACGCAGGGCATCAGGGTTTGAATATACTCCTCCAACTCCCATTCCCGCTCCCAGCAGTCCGTACCGGCGAAGTTGAACAGCCCGTTCCCGTGGTCAAACAGCGGCGCGGGCGCGGCAATCTGATTGCTCCGGCTGTCGATCAGGAATCCGAAATTGCCAAAGTGCCGGTCTACATTGCAGATCACCGCGTCAAATACCAGCATTTCATGGAGCGCGTCCACATACGGTTCCCCCAAATTCTCATAATAGACCCTCACTGCGGGCATCCCCCCTTGGGTCACCAGTCGGCCCACCGGCAGATAGCCCACGTCCATGCTGGTAAACAGCTCACAGGTGGAGCAGAGCACGCCCTTCCACTGCGACAGGCCGTAGCGGATGGCGTTGACCCCCATGGCGGCGGCCACCTGGGCTGCATAATACTCAGAATAGGGCTCATACCCCGTGTTGGACGCGCCCATGGTTCCGCCCTTGTAAAGCGTCACCTTGCCGTCCACCCTGCGCCAGCACTTGGGCAGCATTCCGTTGGTGGTAAACTCAGGGCTGGAGCGCAGGGATGAGCGCAGGCTACTCCCATAGCCAGTAAAGGCCAGGGCCGCCAGCACATTGCTGAAGGGGTTCTCGTACAGATTATTTTTCGCAAATGTCCCGTTGTCCTCTTCCTCCACCACCCAATAACTGTCGTTAAGCGACAATCCTTTACACATATTGATAATGCTCATAGGGCGGTTTAAATTCAGGCCGCACTTTGACAGCAGGGAGTGGACATAGGCGCGGTTCTTGGGGATCGTCCTGTGCCGCAGCCAACGGCTCAGGCTCTCCGGCTTTAACTGTAAATCAAGCGGAAGCAAGTGCTCCTGCCGGCTGTCGTGCCACAGGATTTCAATTTCCGGGTCAATGCTGTCCATGGAAGCGGAAAAGCTCAGCAGCGGAATATCATATTGCTTCAAAATAAAATTCACAGACGCACCCCCTTTTTAGGCATTATAGCACACTTTTCCTTCCAAGCATACCCTTTTTTAGAGTTTAAGCGGACTGACCCAACCGGGTCAGTCCGCTTTTTGGCGTCCGAGGCAAACCTATTCAGGCTGAATTTATTGATTTATGCCCACATTTATGCTATACTCATCGGCACAAGCAAAAAATAAAATTTGGTGGTTTCATGGATAACTTACCTATCAACTCCTATCAGGCACAAGAAAATTCTGATATTCCCCCTTGTCAAAACCTGGAGCTTGGCCTTGCGGAGATCGACCGCATCCTTCACCAAATGCTCCTGCTGGCCGAGCTGTCTGCCAGTGACAGTAGCCTGGACAGGCGTAGCCTTCAAAAAGGACTGGAGCGTATGCAAGACAAGATCAACCGCATTGCGGATCAGATAGAAACGAAATGACCTCAGAGCAGTTTACTTTTGTGAGATCTCGGCAAATGAAAAAGTCAGTAAAAACAGTGAAATCCGCTTGTTTTTCCGTGCCAAACAACGTATACTCAAGTCAACAAACACAGGAGGAACGGCTATGGAACCGACCTTTTTAACTGGAATTCACATTCAAAAGGTTCGTCATTTAGAGAATATTGATATTCCGTTGTCCGCTGCTGCCCGTAAAAATCTAATTCTTACTGGAAAAAACGGGAGCGGAAAGACAAGTGTTTTGACTGCGCTCATTTCGCACTTTGAGTATGTTCTGTCCAATTCTTATGCGCCAATGGACAAGTGCCAGAATTCAATCAAATATAATTTGAAACAAATTGAACAGGCAGATGACACTGAAGCGGGAAAGCACAAAAAGGCAGAGGCGCAGAAAAGTTTGAAGATGTGGCAAACAGACCTTTCCCGCTGGACAGACGGAGCGGTTCCTGAGTACACATCATTAGAGTCCCTGCGGGAAAAATATTTTGCAGGTCAATTCATATTTGCCCGCTTTGAGGATGTCCGTAATAGCAAGGTAGACATTTCTAGCGACATTACCAAAGTAAATTTGCGCCCCATTTATAAGCTATCCGACAAACCCGTTCGTCAATTAGCAAAATACATGGCCAGTCTAAAGGCGACACAGGCTTTTGCAAAAACGGAAGGAACCCCCAAACGCGCCCAGGAAATTGAGAACTGGTTCCAACGGTTTGAAGCCGTTTTACGCAAGATTTACGGCGATGATTCACTGAAACTTCACTTCGACATTGAAACCTTCCAGTTCTCAATTCTGATGAACAATCGGGAACCTTTTGATTTCAACACAATGTCCGCAGGATATGCCGCGGTGTTTGACATTATCGGCGACCTCATGATGCGCATGGAATCCCAGCGCAGCTACGATCTGGAGGGGATTGTCCTCATTGATGAGATTGAAACACACCTCCATGTTGAACTTCAAAAGCAAATCGTGCCCATCCTTACAGGGCTCTTTCCCAATATCCAGTTCATCATGACCACCCACTCCCCCTTCATCCTCAATTCAGCTTCCAATGCTGTAATCTATGACCTTGAAAAGCATACGCTGGTAGAAAACGGTTTGACTAATCTCCCCTATGAGGGTATTGTGGAAAGCTATTTTGGTGTGGACCTTCTCTCCCAGAAATTGCGTGAGAAGTTTGAGCAATACCGCACACTCGTGCAAAAAGATCATTTAACCGATGAAGATTTCGCCGTGGCCGCCGAGTTAGAACTGTATCTGGACGAGGTCCCCGACTATCTTGCCTTGGATTTTGCCACTGAATACAGCCATCTCAAGCTGGAACTTGCCAACAGGGGGTAATATCTATGGTCAAGATAGAGAGAACCCCAATCCCTCCTGCGTCTTTAGCGGTAGAAAAGCAAAAGGCTTGCGGCAGTTATACGAAGCCGGATGTCACAGAACAGCTCAGTCAAGATTTTCATAACAAGTGCTATCTCTGTGAGATTTCCCCTCCACACGGAATTGAAGTTGAGCATCTGCGGCCCCATGGCGGCAATATAGACCGCAAATTTGATTGGACCACTCTTTTTCTGGCTTGTTCCCACTGTAATTCTTTGAAAAACCAGGCCAAATACCATGATATGATTCTTGATTGCTGCAAAGTAGAGCCGGAAAATATCCTCGATTATCAGCTTGCAAATGGGCACGTCTGTGTTTGTCCATTGGCCCAAGTGCCAGAAAAAGAGGCCGTTTTAACAGCTGACTTGCTGACCGCTTGTTTTGAGCATACAAACACAGGGATACGGGAGCAGGAGTGCAAAATCAGAATAGACGAGCTGAGCAAAACCATGGATTCGCTCTATAAGCAGTTACATGAATATCAATCAACTGCATCTAAGAAGAGTCTGCGGGCTCTGCGCGGAATGCTCAGCCGTACATACAAGTTCGCGGGATTCACTCGCGCATATGTGCGGACACATTTGGAAACATACCCTGACCTTGCAGAATATGTTCAGTTGCAGTAACATCAGACAAACCCACAAATGTTGTCCTTGCAAGGTCGCCGCAGAACAAAAAGCCCGCCTAACCTATGATAATATTCTCCGCCTGTCCGACGACCCGGACGTCAACGATGTGATTCGTTTCCTCCGCGAGCGTGAGATCGTCCACTTCCAGCGCTTTGGCGAACCGCATCAAACAGCAACGAATGGATTCAGCCCGTCATATGTTCCAGTTTATCCTGATTTTATTCTGTGAAGCAATAATACTTTTTATCAAGCTGTTTGCAACAATGATCCTATCGCATAGTGAAACCTTTTCCCAGTTGTCCAGATAGCTTGGGATGCTGTCCACATGATAAGCGTCCTCCTGTGCAGGCTGCGCGGCTTTTATGCTCAGCCTCTTTTTCTCCGTGTTCAGCAGGATTGCTTGGGCATTGATATCTTCCATATCCGCTTCGCCGGCCTGTGGAATCTTCTGTAGCAGCGAGTTGATCTCTTGGTCAATCTGTTTGATCCTCGCGTTCAGCCTGGCTCTCTCAAGCCCTCTACTTCCCTGCTCCACCTTTGATATGGCATTAAACTTCCCCAGCTTTTCCCTGATCTCCTCAAATATGAGCTTCTCCACGGCGTCCGCATCTAAGGAGCCAAAACCGCATTTACCCGTGCACAGATAGTAGCGGTTGTCCACCTTTGTCTTGCAATGATATACCTTGACTGAAAGCAGGGCCCCGCACTGCGCACACCTCATCTTCCCTGTCAGCCAGCTTGTTTTGGCCTTTCCCGGCCGCACCGCTTCGGAACCCTTTAAACATTTGCTGCGGCATTTGATCCAGACCTCAGAGCTGACAACGCCCTCATGGGGAGCCAAAACTAATATGTGCCCTTCCAGTGAAAGCGTCTTTCGCGTTTCATTGGTTCCGGTGTACAGATATGCTCCAGTTCTTCCGCTGAAATCCTCTAACGAATTGATGATGTTCGTTCCCTGCCCCTTGAAAAACTCATATAGCCGATAGTCTGCCCTGACATAGCATGGGTTGACAATCATATCTCGAATTTGGCTCCGGGTGAATGGCCTCCCTGTTCGGCTCTTGATTTTACCCGTTGCTAAACTGCGTTCAACATCGCCTAACGAAATGTGAGGCTGTGCATACATTGAAAATATTGTCCGCACAATTTCCATTTCCTCTGGTGCCGGTGCATATATTTTTCCCATAACCCCATCGACAACTGCTTCTTTCAAACCAAAGCCAAAGGGAACCTTCCCTCCCATATACAACCCATGCCTGCTGCGAGCTTGATAGGCATCTTTCACCCTTTGCTGGATGGTCTCCCGTTCCAGCTGGGCGAAAATCATGACGATCATCAGCATAGCTTTGCCGATTGGTGTCCCGGTGTCAAACTTCTCCATCGTGCTAACAAAATCCACGCCATGCCTCTGGAATTCCTCGATTACACCGACAAAATCCAGGACAGAGCGGCTGATGCGGTCTAAGCGATAAACGATAACCCGGCGAATCCTTCCGTCCATGATATCGGCCATCATTTTCTGAAAGGCAGGGCGGTCTGTGTTTTTGCCGCTGTATCCTCTATCTGTGTATACTTGAACACACTCTCCTGTCGCTTCCCGTCTGCAAAATTCAGCTTGACTGTCCACAGATATGCTGTCCGCTCGATCCACCGACTGTCGTGTATAGATTGCTTCCATCAGCTCCATTCGCCGCTCCTTTCTCCACAAAAATGAACGGAGCGGTTTTCCCCCATTCTTCAAGGGTCCCCGCTCCGGCAATTCAAAGTGATTCCGTCATATATTTGCAAAATACATCGTATAGCTGTTCTTCTATTCTTCTCCTCACCTCTTCCCGCTCCTCCAAAGAATAGACCGGGGTTACATTCTCTACAAGAATCGTTCTGTCACGATAAGGCCGCTCATGTGTACTGGTTTCAAACGCCTCAGCCACTGCATCCCCTCTCCTTTCAGCGCCATCCGCCGTTGAAAGATATTATTCAATCGCAGCATCCAATATTCCCGCCAATCTGCGTTTTGAGACATTCCCAGACAAAAACAAGCGGCAGCTTTTCGCTGCCGCTTGTTTCTCGTTCTCATGCGTAAAACGCATGGGCTCCAATCGTAGTCACATAGGTGCGATGACGGGACGCATAGCAGGGCATCCCAGCTCGGTTGAAGAACAGGGCCGTGGGAACCACCTGAGCGCCGTCCATCACCAGCTTTGCCGCAATGATGGAATCTACATCGGGGTCACAATGAATGGATCCGCTGCTCGCCGGGGTAAACTGATTCTTTTGGAACAGCACCTCATAGATCGTATCCGGGAACCTCGGGTTGTTCACACGGTTCATCACCACATTGCCCACAGCCAGTTGACCTTCCAACGGCTGATTCGCACTCTCTGCGCTGATAATGCGGGATAACCAGTAAAGGGTGTCGCTGTCGTAATAGTAATCTCCGGGAATCAGGTAGGCGCTGGCGCCCTCCTGATGGTCCAACAGAACCGTTTGCTCCACGCTGTCAAAGCTCACGGAAAGGTTGAACACCTTTGCCAACACCCGAACGGGCACGGCAACAGAATCGTTCAGCAGAACCAAACCATCCTCTGCATAGAGATAGCGGCCATTGGCCACAATACAGGATGCCCCGATAAACGCCGTCAGGTTCAAGGTCTCCTCCACCACATTGGCGGTAGGCTCAGCCTCCGCGTCCAACTCGGCGGGAAATTCCCCGTCCTGCGTCATGTCCACTACCTCAATGACATGGGAGGCATTCACCGTAACCATCCCGTACTCCTCCTCCACCATGGCCTCTGGGTCCAGCAGGGATATGAAGGAGCTCACCGTCACGTAGCAAACGCCGTCTCGGAACTCATACTCTACAGACTGAACAGGCTCCCCATCCAGCATGATGGAGGACTGTTCTTCGGTCTCCACGCTCTCCTCCACTACTTCCTCCGGTTCCAGTTCAGGAAGGGGCGCGGCCAGCGCGGGCAGGATGAAGCTCACGACAGCGAGGGTGGCCAGCAATAAACTGACTGCTCGTTTTTTCATGAAATCTCTCCTTATTACAATTTGCTTTCAAATTGTAACCATATTGTAACCGATTTAAAACCATTTTGCAACCATTAAGTCACGTCAAAATAGCCAAACCTATTTCAAAAATAGGTTTGGCTATTATACTAATTATATAATCCGGGCAATTTATCACCCATATAAATGTAATTATATGGAATTTATCGGTAGAACCAATGACAGCCAATGGTTGTCACATACTCCCGGTTTTCCATGATCCAATGGTTGTTGGTCAGCTCAGGAGCCAGAAAATACAGGCTGTCACCTGCCACGCGGGCGCCCTCCAGGCACATCTTTGCAGCCAAAACGCTCTCCGGCGTCGGCTCATGATAAACCGTGCCGTTGGCCACCGGCTGAAACTGCACGCCGTACTTCTGATCGAAGATGACGTCATAGACGCTGTCGGGAAACTCCTTACTGGCCACTCGGTTCAGAACTACCGTTCCCACTGCCAACTTCCCCAGCAGGGGCTCTCCCCTGCTCTCCGCTGAAATGATACGGGCCATCCAGTAAAGCTCCTCCTCACTGTAGGGCGCGCGGTCCGGCCGTCCGCTGCCCGCAGTGAGGACCACGCCTGTCTCCCTGCTCCAATCCACCCGGCCATCCAGCGCTTGCGCCAGCGGCCGAACCGGAACCATTGTTTTTCCCTCCTCTAAACGCACGCCATGGGGCAGGTAAAATGCTCTGTCATTCACCACAAGCCATTGGGTACCGGGTTGAGCCAACAGCTCCAGGCCATCCGCCACCACCTGGGCCGCGCCATCCCGCCAAAACACCTCCGCGTCCGGAGCCAACAGCTTTGTCACCGCCCGCAGGGAGACGTAAGCCGTCCCCTCTCCTACCAGCTTCGTCTCTGTCAGCGTCCAAACATTTTTTTGCGCCGCCCCTGCGGTGGGCATAAGCAGCGCCGCCGCCAGCGCCGCCGCGGCTATCGTCACTTTTATTTTCATCGCTGATTTTCTCCTTCCAACAGTGGTTGTTTCTTTATGACAAAATTGTAACTTTTCCAGCCCGCCGCCGCAAGCCTAAATAATTTCCAGCAGAGGGTCCCTTTCCCTGTCCAAAATAAAAAGACCGTCCGGCATAGCCGGACGGTCTCAGCGTCTGTATCACACGAGGCTCTGCTTCATTTTGACCACGACCTTGCGCACGCTTCCGGGCTCTCCGGCGGCGCAGCCAGGGCGGTGGATGTCGTTGGAGAAGAAAATACAGTAGCATCCGGCGGCGACATCCACAAAGGTCTCACCCTCCAGATTCTGATAGAATGTGACGTCCTTCCCCTCCGGGTCCTCCAGCACTGTCTCCTTTCCGGTGTAGGGCACGTAACCCATTCGCTCCACGCCGGAGACGATGTATTGAATATCCAAATAGTCGTTGTGGCGTTCCGGGCGGCGGACCTCGGCGGACTGGGTGGTGATGTCCTGAATCATCACATACAAATCTTTTCCCTGAATCTCATAGGTTCCGGCCTCCATATGGGCCACGTCATGTCCCGCAATCCAATCCAAAGCGGTCTGAATGGCGGGGGGATACTTGCAGGGGCACTCCAACGCATTAACAGATGAGAAAATCATAGCGGCACACTCCCTTTTTTAATTTACGTCCAGCGGACGGGGCTCTCAATGAATCGTCTTTAGCGCCTGGGCCAGCTGATCCGGGCAGGAGGTGGACTTCGGTCCACAGTGTATTCCGTCCAGCCGGGCGATGGCATCCTCCACTGGCATCCCCTTCAGCAAGGAGCAAATCCCCTGGAGATTCCCGGAACAGCCTCCCAACACACGAACGGCCTGGATCACGCCCTCCTCCACGTCAATCTCCATTTTTTTGGAGCAAACCCCCTGGGGAATATACTGAATTGTCTCCATTTTCATCTTCCTTTCTATGTTTCCTCCGGCGGCCAATCCTCACCCCGGCGCATGGCGTCCAGCTGCGCGGAGTCCTTATATTCCAAGCTGCGCTCTCCCGCCAGACCCTCCACATGGTGCGTCAGCTCGTGGCGCAGTGTGATGCGCAGTTCGTCCTCCCACACTCTCCTGGGCTCGTCAAACAGCAGCGCGGCAAACGAGCCATAATAGATATTGATATACCGGCCCATCTCGTCCACGCAGTATTCGCCCATCATATAGACGTTCTCGCCCAGCTCAGGGTCCGGCATGGCCTCCTCCAACAGAAGCACTCCTCCGTTCAGCTCCTGAAACAGCTCCTCTGGAAACTCCTCATAAACCCGATCCAAAATATCGTTTACCTCATCTATGGATAAGATCACTTAGCCGTCCCCTTTCTCACAGAACAATCAGCCCATACAACCGGCTCAACCTGTCCAATTCCTCCGGCTCCAACCGGCCCGTCCCATCATAGAGGGCGCGGCCCTGATACACCCGCAGAGCCCCCTCCAGCAGCTCCGGCACATCGGACCAAAGACACAGTGCCTTTCCCACGGCATACTGGTGTTCCGCAAAAATTTCCACGTCATCCTGCTCGTGAATGGCTATCTTCACCGCTCCCACCGGGTCATCCTCTGCGGCAATGATATCTTCCAGAAGATCAGGCCCGCATTTCAGCTCCTCGCCCACGTCAATGGTCCGCGTAACAAAGCAGGGCGCCGTGCCGGTGGCGCAGGGAATCACGTCCGGATCCTTGGCGGACGGCGCATACGGATAGCCTACCGCCCCCTTCTCCCCCACATAATACAGGGGAATACGGGCATTTTCAGCAAGCTCGCCCAGCAGCTGCCCTGCCCGCTCCTCCGGACATTCCAGGCCGAAGGCCGCCGCCCCCATTCCCTCTGCCACGAACAGGGCGGCCAGCATATGCACGCGGGTGGCGGACTCCCCCTCCTCGCTGCAAGCCCAGCTCACCCACACCGGGCCGCAGGCGGCTTCCTGGGCGGCGATCAGGGCCGCGCGGCACTCCGCCATGGCCGTCATCCCAGCAATATGAGTCGGTCCTTGTCCCGGCTGAAGCTGGACCTTATATTTCATCACCAGCGATTCAAAATCAGTCTCCCCCGCCGGAGGAACATCCAGCCCCAGCGGGACCAGCGTTTGCCGGAATATGGGCACAGAAGCGTCCATACGCAGCTCCACAACTCCTTTTCACTATAGTGTGTTTCATTATAACAGATCGCTCCGCCGATAGCAAGCAGTTCCTGCGCAAACCGGCCCCTCTCCCCAAACGGCACGCTCGCAAGGGCGGCCGGCATAATTTGCGTCAGCACAATCTTCCATTTACAAACATCGACAAAATTGGTATAATGTGATGAAGCAATTTCTTTAGGAGGCGCCAATCATGAAACGTATTACCTGTCTGCTCTGTGCTATGCTACTCCTGCTTTTACCTGCCTGCGGCTCGGCAAATGACAATCCGTCTGCCGAGCCGTCGGAAACCATTGTCTCAACGCCGCCGGAAACCCCGCCTCCCACTCCCACGCCCACCCCGGAACCCGCCTTTTATCATCCGCTGACCGGCCTGCCCTGCGAGGAGGATTTGTCCGGTTCCCGCCCGGTCGCCGTTATGCTCAACAATCTGCGGGACGCTCTGCCCCAGCAGGGAAACAGTCAGGCTGATATCATTTACGAGGTTCTGGCCGAGGGCGGCATCACCCGAATGCTGGCCCTGTATCAGCAGCCCGGCGAGCTGGGCCTCATCGGTTCGGTCCGCTCTGCGCGGCAGTATTACTGGGAGCTGGCCCAGGGGCACGACGCGGTATACATCCACGCCGGCGGCAGCCCTGAGTTCTACGACACCAAAAGCCGACAAGGCCTGTTCACCGTGGACGGGGTCAACGGCTACTACTCCGGCGCAGATTCTGGGATGTTTTGGCGGGACCGCGACCGTATCGAAGGCCATCACTACGCCTACGAGCACTCTCTGCTGACCTCCGGCGAGGCCATCACCGCCATGCTCACGAAGGAAAACCGGACCCTCCACGCCGATGGCTATCAGTACGAAATGACCTTTGCCGACGATGGCGCCCCCGCCGGCGGCCAGAGCGCGCTCACAGTCACCGTCCCCTTTTCCAACTATAAAACTGGCGTGTTCTACTACAACGAAGCCACCGGTCTGTATGAGGTAGAGGAATACGGCGCACCCTACATCGACGGCAACGACGGTTCTCAGGTTGCCGTCACCAACCTGCTGGTCCTGCAGACCGTCTGTACTGTGGTGGACGACGCGGGGCGCGTCAACGTGAACCTCACCTCAGGCAGCGGCTGGTTTGCCTGCGGCGGAAAAATGGTTCCCATCACCTGGGAAAAGGGCTCTGCCAATCAGCAGCTGCGCTACTTCAATCAGGATGGCTCTCCCCTGTCCCTGGGCCGGGGCAAAAGCTACGTCTGCATTATTCCCACCAGCCGAACAGTTGCCGCGGAATAACCGTTTATTTGTAATTTTTTCTGAAGCGCACAGCTCTTTCCAGTATAGCGATTCCGGCTTGACGCAAACTACCTTTGGGATGACGATATTGGTCTTTTGGCCAACCGGCAGAGGACCCCAAAGGAGGTTTGTACCATGTTTTTAGACAAGATTGCGCTGACCCTGTCCATCATTGGCGGATTGAACTGGGGTGTCATCGGACTGTTCAACTTCGACTTGGTGGCCTTCATCTGCGGCGGCTCCGGAACCTGGATTGCCCGCATCATCTACACGGTTGTGGGCCTTGCGGCGCTTTGGTGCCTGACGCTGCTTTTCCGTTCGGAAGAAACCCACACCCGGCACAGCCACGCCTAACGCTAAAATTCCCGACGCATATGCGTCGGGAATTTTTATATCCTGGTCACCATTCCCCTCCGCGCACATATACTGGTGATGAACGGAGGGAAGTCCTATGCCAAATTTTGAGGGAATTTTAAAGGGAAAACAGGCCGCCGAGCTGATGGGCGACACCGCCAAACTGCAAAAGCTGCGGGACGCGCCGGAAACGCAACGGGTCTTTTCCATGCTCAGTCAGACCACCGGCGACCTGGAAGCCGCCGCCCAGCGGGCCGCGCAAGGAGACGCCGCTCAACTGACTGACGCCATTCGGCAACTGATGCAGGACCCGGAAGGGGCCAAACTCATCCAAAAAATGAAAGACAGTCTAAAATAGGCAGCAATCACGGATCAGGAGGGCCGCCATGAGTGAATTGGAAGAAAAATTAGAGGGCATTCTGGGAAACCCCCAGGCCATGGCGCAAATCATGTCTCTGGCCCAGTCGCTGAACTCAGGCGGCGCCGCGCAGCAGTCCAACAGCGAGCCCCCGCCTGACGGCCAGCCATCCAGCGCTCCCGCGCCCTCTCCTCCATCCTCCCCAGAGGCTCAGCCCAGCTCCTCGGCAGCAGCTCCCTCTTTGGGCGGACTGGGCGGTCTTCTGGGCGGCCTGAACTCATTGGATCCTCAAATGCTGTCCGCCGCCGCCAACCTTATGGGGCAGTTCACCAGCGGAGAAGACGACAAGCGCACCGCCCTGCTCACCGCTCTGCGGCCGTTTGTCAAGGAACAGCGGTATGCCAAGCTGGATAAAGCGATTCAAATTGCCAAGCTGTCCCGGCTGATCCGCTCCGGGCTGGACCTGCTCCACGCCCGAAAGGAGAAGGATGGCCATGTATAACCAGTACCTGGACGACAGCGATTTTGTCCTTTTGGATGAACCAGCTCAGACATATTCGAGCCATCCTTCCCAGGCGCAGCGCCGCGACCCCCGCCAGCACTCCGGCCCCGCTCACTCCGCGCCCCGCCCTATGGAGCCGCCCCGGCAAAAAAACGACCTGATCGGCGAAATTACCGGCGGACTGGGTCAGCTGTTATCCGGCGTATTAAAGCATTTTTCCCTTGAAAGCTTTGATACCGGGGACATTTTACTGGTACTCATCATTTTGTTTCTCTACCTGGAGGGAGACAATTTAGAGCTGGTGATCACCCTGGGCCTGCTCCTCCTGCTGGGCCTGGGTGACGATGACAGCGCCAAAGAGATTGCGGCGGATTAGGCCGCCGCCCCCGGCGTGTAAAGCTCTGTGCCATCCGGCAGGGAGAACACGCCGGAGGTTTTGTCCAACGCCAGGGGGCTGACCACCTCATGAGACGACATGGAGTAGATCAGCTCCCCATCCTTTTCCGCCTCCGCCGCCATGAGCAGGCCGCTGGTCTCCGAAATCCAATACCGCTCGGTATAGCCCAGTTCAGGCCGCACCGCTTCTACATAGACGCAGGGGAGCCCATCCCGCTCTACATACCCCGCGCTGGTAATGCTGCTCTTGTCCAGCGCCAGCACATCCTCATAGGTGGGCAGGCGCTGCGCCAAATCCGCCGACATCTCCCCTGCCGGCCCCACATACACGCTTGCCTCCTGGTCATACCACAGCCACAGCCGGCCCTCTCCCACAACGGAGTGCTCCACCCTGCCCGAGCTGAGGGTCACGTCGGAGCGGGTCCAGCCCCCATCCGCCCATACCTGAGCGCTCACCACTCCCACACACTGCCCGCCGGAATAATATTCCACGTTCACCGTGCGGCTGTAGCTCTCATAACGGGCCAAAAACGCAATCAGGCTCTGCACCGTCTGGGTGGACACCTCCACCACAATCCCACCGTTGGCGTCAGGCGCCTCTCCGCTGGGCTTAACGCTACTGGAGGCGTTGGGATCGGCCAGCTCCAGCGCCGGGGGCACCGCAAAGAGATTGATGGAAAAGCTGTACAGCACGGCTAACAGCACCACCGCAATAATCACCACTGCCAGCATGGTGCGCTTTCGATCCTCCACAGCCTTTCCCCCTCTGCCGCATCATCAGCGGTTTTTAAACATTTCCGGCGGACGGTCTGTCCGCCCAAAATAGTACAGGATGCCATCCGCAATCCGGCGACAGGCCCGACCGTCTCCATAGGGGTTGACCGCACGCGCCATCACCGCATAGGCGGCGGGAGAGTCGATCAGCTCCGACGCCATCGCAAAAATGTCCAGCTCTCCGGTCCCCGCAATCCGCACCGTTCCCGCAGCCACCGCCTCTGGCCGCTCCGTCTCCCGGCGCAGGACAAGCACGGGCTTGCCCAGGGCGGGGGCCTCCTCCTGCAAGCCGCCGGAGTCCGTCATCACCATGTAGCTTCGGGCCATCAGATTGTGCATCTCGTCCGCGGTGAGGGGCTCCACCAAATGCACATTGTCCAGACCATCCAAATGGCTGTGAGCCGCGTCCTGCACCACCGGGGAGAGATGCACCGGATAAACCAGCTCAATCTCGTTCTCATAGGCCAGGGCTAACCGCCTCAGGGCGTTCATAATCTGCTCCATGGGCTCGCCGTAGTTCTCCCGGCGGTGACAGGTCACCACAATGACTTTTTTCTCCTGATAGTCCAGGTGATTGAGCGCCGGAGTTGTAAATTGAAAGTCCCTGCGCACTGTGGTGCCCAGCGCGTCGATCACCGTATTGCCCGTGACGAACACGCCCCGGGCAATCCCCTCCGCCGCCAGGTTTCGGCGGTTGGTCTCTGTGGGGCAGAAATGTAAATCGGCCAGCCGCCCCACCATGGAGCGGTTCATCTCCTCCGGGAAGGGAGAATACTTGTCACCCGTTCTCAGGCCGGCCTCTACGTGGCCCACTGAGATCTGCTGATAGAACGCTGCCAGCGCCCCGGCAAAGGTAGTGGAGGTGTCGCCGTGGACAAGCACCAGATCCGGCCGCACCTGCTGAAACACCTCCTCCAACCCCAGCAAGCACTTGCTGGTGATCGTAGAAAGGGTCTGTCGGTCCTCCATAATGTCCAGGTCAAACTGGGGCTTGATGTGAAAAATATCCAGCACGGTGTCCAGCATCTGTCGGTGCTGGGCGGTAACGCAGCAGTAGCTTTCAAATTCAGGACGGCTCTCCAGCTCCTTCACCAGTGGCGCCATTTTAATGGCCTCCGGCCGCGTTCCGAAAATCGTCATCACCTTCAGCTTACCCATGGTCGTTCTCCCCTTCCTCCTCCGGCGGCTGTGCTTCATTCGGCGCATCCAATTCACTGGGCCGCTCCTGCGCCGGTCCGGCCAAGAACACCTTCCAGGCGATGACTGCGGCCGCCGCCATGGCCAGCAGGAAGATCATGGCCTTTTCCGCGCCGCCGGCGGTGAGCACCACGGCGGACAAGCCCAAAATCGCCGAGATCACATACAGCACCCCCACCGCCTGCTTCTGAGAGAAGCCCATGTCGATGAGCCGGTGGTGGACGTGCCCCCGGTCCGGCTTCATCGGGTTCTGCCCATGGGACAACCGCCGCACCACGGCAAAACACACGTCGAAAATAGGCAGGCCCAGCATCAAAAACGGCACCACAAAGGAGATGATTGTGTACTGCTTGAACATCCCGTTCACCGACACCGTGGCCATGACGAACCCCAAAAAGGTAGCGCCGGTATCCCCCATAAAAATTTTCGCGGGGTTAAAATTGTAAGGCAAAAACCCTATACAGGCCCCGGCCAGGGCCGCCATCATCACCGCCACGTCCATCTCGCTGTCCATCTCCCTCACCAGCAGGGCAATCACCAGCATGGTGGCCGCGCTGATGGTGGACACGCCGCAGGCCAGCCCGTCCAGCCCGTCGATAAGGTTGACGGCGTTGGTAATGGCCACAATCCAAATCACGGTAATGGGGATGGACAGCACGCCCAGCTGCCACACGGGGTTTTCGCTGAAGATGTTGGGGTTGGACAGCACCTCAATGCGGTTGCCCGCCATCACCGCAATGAGGGCCGCCGCAATCTGAACCAAAAACTTCGGCTTGGCGGGCAGGGCGTAAATATCGTCAAAGATACCCAGCACCACAATGATGACCGCGCCCAGCAGCATCCCCTTTTTCGCCGTGTCCAGCTGAACCATCAGCAGCATGGCGGCCACAAAGCCAAAGAAGATGGCCAATCCCCCCATGCGGGGGATCGGGTGGTCGTGCATCCGCCGGGCGTCCTTGGGCACGTCCACCGCGCCCACCTTCACCGACAGCACCTTCACCAGCGGCGTGGCCGCGCAGGAAACCACCGCCGCGATCACCAGCGCCAACAGCACATACCAAATATCCTGTGACGCAAGAATTCTTCCAAAACCGTTCAAGTAAACTTCGCTCCTTTGTCTCTATCCCCATCAGCGGGGCAAAAAGCCCACCTTTTTATATACCTTGCGCAAGGTTCTGTCGGCAATATACGCCGCCTTCTCCGCCCCGGCGCGGTATACGCCCTCCAAATAGGCCTTGTCCGCCAGTAGCCGCTCCGTCTCCTCCCGGATGGGCCGCAGGGTCTCAATGACCGCCTCGCCCACTGCGGGCTTGAACACGCCATAGCCCTTGCCGTCAAACTCGCGCTCAATCTCCTCGTAGCTTTTCCCGGTGGCGGAGGCGTAAATCTGCATCAGGTTGGACACCCCCGGCTTGTGTTCCGGGTCGTAGCGCACACAGTGTTCCGTGTCGCTGTCGGTGACCGCCCGCTTGAACTTCCGGGCAATGTCCTCCGGCTTATCCAACAGGGCGACGCATCCATCGGGCTGGGACTTGGACATTTTGCTCTCCGGGGTAGAAAGGCTCATGATCCGGGCGCCCACCTTGGCGATATAAGGTTCAGGCACCTTGAACACATCGCCGTAAATGCCGTTGAACCGATTGGCAATGTCCCGGCAGATTTCCACGTGCTGTTTCTGATCGTCCCCCACGGGAACAACATCCGGCTGGTAGAGCAGGATGTCAGCCGCCATCAGCGCAGGATAGGTGAACAGACCAGCATTGATATTATCCTTATGCTTGGCGGCTTTGTCCTTGAACTGGGTCATGCGGG
>OFGP01000145.1_pt1 | contig 76351 bp, 68 predicted proteins | sample 1521781 | NCBI WGS metagenome assembly OFGP01 (sample SAMEA3504113, study PRJEB24116) | mouse gut metagenome | biome: mouse gut; feature: mouse-associated habitat; material: faeces | place: Denmark | collected 2011
TTGCATGTGTTAGGCACGCCGCCAGCGTTCATCCTGAGCCAGGATCAAACTCTCATGTTAAAAAGTTTTCCCTGCCAGATGTCTGGCTTTCCAGTTTTGTTTTCTGGTTTTACTGTTTAGGTCGAGTTTTTGTCTCTCCGGACGCTTCGCCCTTCAAGACTTTGTTCTCTGAAATTTCCGCATCCTTCATTACTGTCGGACACTTCAGGCTGCATCGTTGCTGCCTTGTTTTCGGAATTTTCAGGGTTGCATTACTGTTCATTTGTCAAGGTTCTGTTGTTTTTGTTTGTTGCTCTTGCGTTGCAACTCTGATATCTTATCACAGGTTCTCTTTGTTGTCAACACCTTTTTTCAACTTTTTTCATTTTGTTTTGCCGTTCAATCGACAAACCTTAACTTGAAAGCTTCAATCTCGCAACGCTCTACATTGTATCACAACCTTCCATATTTTGTCAACATCTTTTTTTATTTTTTCAGCTGACTGGAAGCTGTCTGTAGTGCTCTCAACGAAAGCTTGTTTATTGTAAGCGAATTACCAGAAAATGTCAATACCTATTTTCAAAAAAATTTCGTTTTTTCTCTTTTCGTTTTTTCGCTCCTTTTCAACACAAAAAGAAACGGGAACATGACATTTCCGATGTTCCCGTTTCTTCCGACAAGCGAAACGGAGAAAGAGGGATTTGAACCCTCGCGCCGGTTGCCCGACCTACACCCTTAGCAGGGGCGCCTCTTCGGCCTCTTGAGTATTTCTCCTCATCCGAAATGCATCGCTGCCAATATATTGCGGTATTACCTGTTGTTTTTGGAACATTATTGATTATACATAAGGCCCCCCTGTTTGTCAATCACTTTTTTCAATTATTTTCTAATATTTTTTTCGCGCCCTGAAGAGGGCTTTTCTGAACCAAAGCCCCAGCGCCCTCTCCAGGGCAAGCTGTATTCTATGCTGTTGCCGAAAGCCGTTGAAAAATCTGCCCCTTTGACAGACATACGTGACGCCGGCTTCCTCTGTGCAGAGGATTATGTGTACCTGAAACAAAGACTGCTGCGAAACTGCCCTGTGGAGAACCCCTTCGGCCACAGACTCATTTCTCGCAATATTCTAATATAGAGGTCTCATACAGATCATTTCCCCCGGCATCCATAACTACAATGACAGGAAAATCCTTTACTTCCAGTCTTCTGACCGCCTCTGTGCCCAGATCATCGTATGCAACCACCTCTGAAGAGACAATAGAGCGGGACAGGAGAGCCCCTGCGCCTCCCACCGCTGCGAGATAAACCGCTCCGTTGCGCACCACTGCCTCTTTCACTGCCTGGCTTCGCCTGCCTTTTCCTATCATGCCCTTGAGTCCCAGATCCAACAGGGCCGGCGCATATTTATCCATACGGCTGGCCGTGGTGGGGCCGGCCGATCCGATTGCCCTTCCTGGTCTGGCCGGAGACGGTCCCATATAATATATAACATTATTCTCCATGTCAACAGGCAGCGCCTCATTCCTATCCATCGCTTCCTGCATCCTCTTGTGAGCCGCGTCCCTGGCAGTATATATTGTTCCTGTCAGGTACACATAATCCCCTGCACAGAGGGATGCCGCCGTCTCTTTTGTAAATGGTACCGATATATGCTTTTCCATTCCACTCTCCCCATGTATTCCGCTTTTTGGAACTGCCGCATACGAATATTCTGCCGGTTTATCACAGAGTCCGCACAGCATGCCGATTCACATGACAGCAGATATTTACTGCCACAGGCAGCCCTGCAATATGGGTGGGATAGACTTCAATGTTGACTGCCAGTGCCGTGGCCGTCCCCCCCAGTCCCCCAGGACCAATGCCAGAACCGTTTATTCTCTCCAAAAGCTCTTCTTCCATCCTGCAGACATATGGTATCTCCGCGCGCTCCTTTACAGAACGAGTCAACGCTTTTTTGGCCATCAGAGCACATTTTTCAAAAGTGCCTCCGATACCCACCCCCACCACCATTGGCGGACAGGCATTGGGTCCTGCCTCCTTCACTGTCGTCAGCACTGCGTTTTTTACTCCCTCCATCCCGTCGGAAGGCTTGAGCATAAATACGCGGCTCATATTCTCGCTGCCAAATCCCTTTGGCGCCACTGTGATCTTTACCCCATCCCCCTCAACCAGGGAATAGTGTATGACAGCAGGGGTGTTGTCTCCGGTATTTTCCCGAAACAGCGGATCTCTCACCACAGATTTCCGCAGAAAACCTTCCCTGTACCCCTGACGGACTCCTTCGTGTACCGCCTCTTCCAGGCTCCCTCCCGTAAAGTGCACTTCCTGTCCTATATCCAGAAAAACCACAGCCATTCCGGTATCCTGACATATGGGAATCATATCCTCCCCTGCGATCCTCATATTCTCCTGCAGCTGTCCCAGTATCTGTCTGCCCAGAGGAGATTTTTCAGCTTCCGCCGCCTCCCCCATGGCACAGACCATATCCTCTGACAGGAAATGATTTGCCTCTATGCACATTTCTTTTATGTTATCTGTAATTTCACCGACGTTTAACGTCCTCATACCCATTCCTCTATTCTGCGATCTGCCTTTTGACAGCTTCCAGTTCCTCCTGAGAAGGTTCACCGGGAATCCAATTGATTTTCTGCCCGTCATCCTTATACCTGGGGATGACATGAATGTGAAAATGCGGCACAGTCTGTCCTGCCGCCGCCCCATTGTTCTGTACCAGATTCAAGCCGTCACAGTCCAGCTTCTCCTTTATTCTAACCGCCATCCGCCTGGCCAGAACAAATGCCTCCCCGACCGTTTCCTCAGAAAGATCATAGAGAGTCTCAGCGTGTTCTTTAGGAAGAATCAGCCCATGCCCTCTGGCCGCCGGTCCCAGATCCAGGATCACCCGAAAATGTTCGTCTTCATGTAAGGTATAGGAAGGAATCTCCCCACTGGCAATCCTGCAAAATATACAATCTTCTTTTCTCATCATCCAGCCTCCGTCTTTTCTTCTCTCACATCAAATCTGCCGCCACATTCCTGTATGAGAATTATGTCGGAAAATTCTATCCCCCTTTTACAGCCGGCCCTCCAGCTTTATAATGCGTCAAACTGAAACAGCTCGTCCAGCGTCCGGAGAATACGGAAATCTCCCTTCGTCTTCATAGCTCCCGACATAAAGGCCCTCTGAAATGTCATTCTGCCATTGACAATATCCTCCATGGCCGACTTCCCCAGCCTGAGCTCCACATCCGAGTGGGATGGGGCGCCATAGCTACACTCCAGCTGCTGCCCGTCCACCGTTACCATGAGACTCTTTTTCTTCTCTTCTATGTTAAAGACATACTGAGCCTTGAATCCTGTCTGTGGGCGGAATGCCTTCTTTAAAGCCGCCAGATATTCCTCCTCGTTGTCGTTCTCCCCCTCACTGAGTCTGTCCCTGAACAGACTTGCCAGCTCCTGGATATCCTGCTTCTGCCTCTGTACATAGCTGTCGTCAGACACATACTGAGACAGTTGTTCCGTCTCCTGAGGCGTCAGGCTTGGCCCTTTGGGCACCGCCACTTTCTGCTTCACTACCTGATTGCTGGCTGGAAAACATGCAATATGCTGGTTGACAGCGCGGTATATATTCTCCGTTCTGTTCTCAATAATTTTCAGATACTGCTCATTCATCTCCAGCATGACAGTATTCTCTATATAGCCGCATATGCCGCTGCACAGCAGTCCTCCGAGAATTTCCCAGGCCATGGCAAGGTTATGTTTTGCCTCCCTCTCCCCGTAAGTGGTAGACATGACCACCGGGCACATATAGATATCCGCTATTTTTTCTTTATCCCCAAACAGCCAGCATGCATCCAGAAACTGCTGCATATATCCTCCAATGCCAAACCACTCTACCGTGGTGGCCAGGATAATGCCATCCGCATCCCGAAGCGTCTGCGGAAGTGTGGATATTGTATTTTTGCTCTCATACAAATTATACCGGGTGACTTTTACCCTCAGCTCCTCCAGAATTTCCTGCATCTTGTTGATGACAAACAAAGTGGGATCATCTATAATCCCTCTGCCGCCGTAATAGATATTTACATTCAAGATTCCACCTCACAATTCCCTGCCCCATCCACAGTTTTCCTGCCATCTTTCTCAGGATTTTTTCCCCCTTCTCCATCTCTGCAGGATACACAGAACAGCAGCTGCCAAAAAACCTGTGATCAGCCCGCCCACATGAGCGGCATTGTCAATATTGACCCCTGTATAACCGCTGTACAGAGAATACGCTATCATCAGCAACACCCTGGGTGCGGAAACATTTTCCATCTTTTTTCCGGAGAACAACACCATGGCAAGCAGCACTCCGTCCAGGCCAAAGATAGCACCGCTGGCGCCAATGGATCCGGAATAATCATAATTCATTGTTTTTTCCAGCAGAGATACCAGGCTTCCGCCGATACCGGAGACAAAATAAAGCAGAGTATACCACAGATGCCCCACCTCTTTCTCAATCATGGCACCCAGAAAAAACAGCAGGAGCATATTGTTAAACAAGTGGCTTATCCCGCTGTGAAGGAACAATGCCCATACCACTCTGCCATATTCCTTCTGCACCAGCACACCATACACGTCCAGTCTGCCTCTGTCATACAACAGATCTCCGGTAAATGTACATACAAGAAAGACTGCCACATTCACCGCCACCAACAGTATGCTGACAATGGGCTGACCCCGCAACGTCCTCAGATTCATCGCTTTCAAAGGCTTCTCTTCCTCCCAAATATCTCTTGCCGTATCAAGTCGATTCTAACATAATCCAGGCCGTTTTTCAATCAGTACCGCCGGCTTCAGCGAAAAATCAGGAGGACCTTGCCAAATTTTATCTCGTCTCCTTCCTCCAGCCTGCGTTTTTCATAAGGCTGAAGCCGAAGTCCATTTTTAAAAGTGCCATTTGTGGAGTTCAGATCCTCCAGACAGGCTTCTCCGTCCTGCAGAGTGATGCGGGCGTGAAGCCTACTGACAGAGGAGTCTTCCAGCGCCAGATCTACCTCTTCCTTCTTCTTTCCAATGGACAGTGAGTCTCCTTCCACTTTTGCCAGAAGCCGCCCCTGGGGTGTGCAGAGTTTGTGAAATGGCCTGGCACCCTCCCCCTTCTCTTCCATAAAGACAGTGCGCCCATACTCCTCTTCCCCATAGTTCGTCTCTTCTGCCACAGCAAACTCTGTCATGGTCAGCTGCATGGACTGCCTGTAATCTTCCCGTATTTTCTTATTTCTGCCCCGTTTTCCCTCAAAGATACTCAAAATTCCTTTCTTCTCTGCCTTTTTCTCCACCTTATTGACCGCAGACATTTCCCCAAAGCTCTCTCCTCCCAGGCAGACAGATGCACCCTTCAATGTCTCTGGTGCACAGTCCGCCGGCTCCTGCTTCTGTTCCTGCTTACATTCTCTCTCCTCCTCAAGCCTCTTGGCATCTTCAAAGAATCGAAGCTGCAGGTATGATTCTCCTCCCCGCTCCACCTGATCGTACATATGATATACACAGTCAACCAGAATCTCATCGTCATAGTCAATGTGCTCCACCCAGAACTCTATCAGTTTGATAAAGCTCGGTTCACCCTCATAGTAGGGAATGTACAGAAAAGAAAAAATATTGCTCTCCAGATCCTGAAAAATCTGTTCCGGATACCAAAGTATGTTGCCCATATCCAGGAGAAATCTTCCCGTCTCCTGCATCACCTGCCGTACACTCCAGACAAAATCTTTCATCCACTCTCTGGTGATTATTCTGCTGCCATACAGCTGCAGCACATTCTGGCGGGAAGAAATATCATAATAAAGATACGCCCGGCCATTGATATAGCGGAGGCTGCAGGGCAGAAGGCCCTTTATGCCGCCCCGGCTCAGTATACAGTACTGATATTTTTTCTCATCCGGCTTCTCCTCCAGCAATATTCTTTCATAATTACAGTTGGCGCTCCTTGTATACTCTGTCTGAATCATCATAAAAATTCACCTTTCTTTTTGTCCCTTTATCCTCATTCATAAAATCTGCCAGCCTGCGGCAGTGTCTGATAAATGTCACCGGAGACAATCTGTCACAGTCATATTCCGCCTCCATCCCCCACAGCCTCTGGAAACTCCCGAAATTCCACCCCGGAAAAGGAAACATCACCCGTCCGCTGCCGCACACCACAAATCTGTTCCTCTCCACCGTCGCTTCCAGCGCCGTCAGCTCCCATGCCACGTACTTCTCCTGATACATCTCTCCCAGTCTGGCATGAGTCCTCTCTTCCAGTTCCTCCATGTGAGAGATCTGTGCACTGCCTCCCCAAAGTGCAGCCGCCGCCAAATCCTGTTCCAGAAGGCAGCGGTCATATTGAAAAAACAGCATGTATATGACAAACAGCAAGGTTCCCAGAACTGTGGGAAAAACCAGCGCCGCTTCCACCGTAAAATAGGCATCTTCTATCCGCATCCTTCTCCTTTCCGTCGGAAATCCCTGGAATTTCTTCCCATTCTCCTGACCATTCCCGAATCCTCTCTAAAATTCACTAACCCTCCAAGACCTATGCCAATTCTGATATATATTTAAAGGAGATGTACCGCTTTGGAAAAGCTCAGACCTTCATCCCCAAGATCAACAGACTGCTCAGCCAGGCTGTTGCCAGAAAAGGAAGATACGGGAGTCTGGTATTTCTGTCAGCCTTTTTCATTCCCAACAATACCACCGCACAAATTGAAATGAAAAACAGGCTCAGTCCAAAAAGCAGTATCACCATATCCTCTCCCCCAGTCATTCCCAGCAGAAGCAGCACCATGCCGTCCCCGTATCCTGCTTTTCCTGTTGCAAACGCAGCCACAAGAAGAATGGCTCCCGGCAGCATCCCCTTTAATATGTCAATACAGGCCGCCCCTTCGTTTCCACACCGGCAGATCGCTGACAGCACTATGGGAACGCCTCCCAGTGCCAGCAGGAACGCAGGCACCCTTCGGTATCTCACATCCAGGATGCTGACAGCCAGAAGCCAAACTCCCACTAAGACTATCTTTCCCACATTATCCTCCCTCACAGACTTTTATGTCCGCAGCGGCTGCAGGGCCGGACTGCCCCGCTTTGCCCCAGCGCCACAGCGGACACTGTCCTCTTTAATCCGGGGCAGTCCACCATGCTGTGGAAACGTCTGCCCTGATCCGTCACATAACAGAACATTGAGATATTCTCTCCGCCGCATTTCTGACAGGGCTCATATGCCCTGCCGGAACTGTTCTTCCATCTGTCCGCCTCTGCCCATGGGATTTGGCGGATGGACAGCTGCAGATAGGAGCAGTTTCTGTCCTCATGATACACGGAGGCATTCTCCGTCACATAGACCACCCGGACAGACTCTTCCTCCAAAGGAAGCCCATAGCCGTTCCAGATATGAGCCGAATACCGGTTAGCCATCCGAAAAGAAAAAAATCCCGCCAGGCTGTTCCAGGGAGACACTGTGTATGTTACCACAATGTCAATCTCGTCCTCCTCTCCAAAGATATCGCTCTCCCACAGCTCCAGGCCCTCTGCTCCTTTTCTCAGCGGAGAGTGATCCAGATACTCCCTGCCGGTAAGATCTATCAGGCGCGCCTTAATATAAGTGGAAGCCAGCAGCATCCCTGCCATATCCCCCCACCATCCCGGCTCTTGATTTCCCTCCTCCGGCTCCTCCCCGCTGTGGACCACATATCCATACAGCGACATCCTGCTGCCAAGCTGCCACAGAGAGAACTGGAGATTTCCGTGCAGGCGGATCATCTCTATGGCGCACCCCATGTTCACAAAGAAAAACAGGAACAGTGGAAGGAGAAGACATGCTTCCACCGTCATACCTGCACCAATCTGCTTTTTGAAAACCAACCCGGCCAGATTCTGGGAGACGGACAGTGATACCCTCTCTATGTAACGGAAAAGACAGGAGGACCGTTTCCGGTCGCTCCAGGAAATCTCCGGATCCCGGGCCGAATCTGGAGATTGTTTATGATTTGTCGGAGAAGGTTTCTTTCGATTCATTTTTAGATTTGTCAGTAACTGCTTTTGATTTCCGCTCCATAAAAAGGGCATCACCGCCCACCTCCCTGTGCTTTGTCAATAATAGCTTTTTTGTCTTGTGACTTCATACTGAAAGCCGTATCTGCTGCCCATCGTTATGTACGCTTCCATTTCTGTACAGCATCCGTCCAGTCGGAAAGCTTCATTACCAGGCGTTTTCCTGATGTCCGCTTCCACCATGTCCATGGCTCTGGCAGTAATGGTGTCCTTGTCTGTAAACATCATAAATATCCTCAGATAGTCTTCATAACTCAGCCCCTCTCCCTCCCGGGTGTCTTCTTTCAGACCGCCATCCAGGGCCCCGGAGAGACTGTAATGCCAGCTTTCCCGGTCTTTCAGAAGCGGTATCCTACCCCCTGCCAGAAGAGACCTTACATCATAGATACTTTCCGCAAAGGCCCACCCCAAAAGAATCGCTCCTTCCAGAAGGGGTGTCAGCTCCGGCAGAGCCACAAGCGTGCACACCAGCTCTGCCGCCAGTCTTATCTGCGTCTGTTTTTCCTCATCTGACAGCAGATAGATGGCGTTGGCCGCCTCCCGGACTGCACAGATTCTGTTTGCCACACTTCTCAGATTGTCCACATCACTCTCATTTCCTGCAATCAGGTATTCCACCTGATAATGCAGAGCGTGCTGGGAATTTTCCGCTCCGTAATGCCCCATATACCGAAGCAGATACTCCTGAAACAGAAACCTTTCCACCATACCTTCCATTCCCGTCTGCTCCTCCATCCCCATACTGCCGCGGTTCACCTGTCCCCGGCGCATTCTGTTCCCCACCAGGCTGTCCAAATCCAGAACCCCCGTGGACAAGGCCCCCTCATCCTCCAGAACCAGCTTCAGGATTCCAAGTCTTCTCTTCTCCTCCAGGGCCGCCGTAGGATTCCGGATACTCAACGTCTCCCATTCCTCTTCCTCAACCTGGACACGCATGCCGTCATAGGCGTCAATCTCCTGGTCAATCCGCTGTTTTTCCTCCTCTTCTTTCCCCTCCTCCAGACCATTTACTTCAATTACCCCCATCCACTGCCGGATCTCCTCCAAAAGTCCCAGTCCCGTGTCCGCTTTTACCGCATCAACCGCAGATCTGCGGAACACTGCACCGTCAAAATCCGTCATAAGAGAGACTTTCGTCAGCTGAGCCTGTTCCAGGCTCAGGGCCAGAAAGTCCCGGTAAAGATAATCTGACAGAAAAATATCCTCATAGTTGAGATTTTTCTCCAGGTAACTGCGCAGATGCTCTTCTGTCTGGGTTTTACTGCATCTGTCCGTGCCGTAGGATGTGTCGATGGCAAACAGATTGTACTGCCTCATAAGCTCCCGGTGATACTCTGCCATAATGCTCTGCAGGCCAATCTCCGTCACACATTCCACCTCCATTCTGGCCCCATTTCTGCGCACTCCGTCAATGAGTGTCAGGCACAGGGAAAGGACGACTCCCAGGCACAGAGCCATGCACACTGTCAAATATGCATTTTGATTTTCCTTTCCCTCCAGGGTCTTCCGTACCGGTCCATGCATTTCGCCCCAGTCCCATATCCCTGTTCCTGTCATACCTTTTCCTCCCTGTGCAGACTCTAGTATAATCCACAACAATTACCACTATGTTTCGCGAAGGATAAATTTTCAGTCTGCAAGGCGGAGGAAGGAGTCGTAGCGGGCTACGATGACTGACGACAACGATGCAGATGGAAATTTAGACAAGTGAAACATGTGGTTAATTGGTGGGGGTATACTAGGCAACCTTTCAGACCTTGTTGGTCTGGGTGGTGATTTTGTTGAAAATGTTGTTTACGATTGCCGTGATCTGGTTCTTGAAAATGATGACCAGCCCCACCAGCACTACAATGATCAAAATAATCTCCACCGTTCCCATGCCTTCCTCTTCCGTCAAAAGTTCCCTGATTCCCTTTAATCTGTTCATTCCTCTGCCTCCCATAGGATTTTTTCTGATTTTTCCACATAAACTACAGCATTGCCCGGCGCCAAAACAGATTCCCGCAGCTGTTCAGCGCCCAGTCTGAACTGCCATATATTCGGGCAATGGATCCTGTCCCCGCCTAAATTGCCGAAAATGCCGGAACCATTATCATCACCATCACCACCGCAAGCATCATCACCATGGGCACCAGTAACTTGGTACCCGCTTCCTCTCCCATGCGTCTGCCCTGCTGCAGCTGTTCCTCCCAGGCCTTGTCCGCCTCCTCCCGCAGCCGTTCCAGAAGAGCGCTGTTTCCCCGCTTCAGATTCTGCATCAGCAGGGTACTCAGCCTGACATATTCCTGCAGTCCGGTGCGCCTGCCAAAATGCTCATATGACCTGCCCTCCGAGACTCCCGAGCGCAGTTCTCTGCAGGTGTAAAGCATCTCCTCATAGGCAGGGGAGGCTCTGCCTCCCGCTGCAAGCTTTGCCTCATAGTCCCCGGCAATCTTCTGGAATGCCCCCCGTGTGGTCATTCCGGCTCCCACAAACAGCGCAAGCTTATGTACAATCTCCGGATATTCCCTGTGCAGACTCTTCCTGCGCTTTTCCAACTTCTCGTGTAAGTCTCTGTCCGTAAACAAGTATGCGGCGATGGCAGCCCCAACCGCTCCCGCCCACAGCAGCAGACTGTTATCCTCCACCACCTGCTTCCACCGGATCTCCTCCCCCTGCAATCCAAGCGGCAGCTGCCATGTCTCCTCCCCCCTGCTCTCCTTCTGAGTGCGGTCAAGCAGACGGAGCAGTTCCAGATACAGCAGCTCCTCCTCAGAATACACAGGGGGAAGAAGGGTGACTTTCAGCTGGGAATTCCTGGTATGATCTCCATAGGAGAGGGATACCGAGAGCACTACCTCCTGGGCCTGCTCCACAGGCATCACATAACCGCTGCTGCCCACAAGATCCGGTCTGCTGCTCTCCCACTCCCAGATCACCGGAAACGTTCCATATCTCTCCTGAAGAACCAGATCCGTTCTCACCTCCTGCAGGCTGCTGTTCTCTCCCCGAATGTACTCCGGCAGCTCCTCCAGAAGGGAGTCAAAGAGTGCTTCCGTCTCCTCCGGGGACAGCTGTTGGGGCTCCACCTGCAGCCGAAAGTCTATCTGCCTCTTTCCATATTCTGCTGCAAGGACAATTTCCCGGACGCCATCCCGGATATCTCCCCGGGGAATAGTTCCATCTTCCCCCAGAAGAACTTCGCTCTCCGCGCTGTACCTGGCCGCCGCCCCAAAAAGTGTTCCTGCCAGGACAATCCCCATACTCAAAGCCGCCTTTCTCACATAATACTGGGTCTTCAGATACTCCGGCGGCTCTCCCGGATGAAGTCCGGAGAGATCTTTTTCCACCTGGGACGAGGAAAACAGGCCCGGAAACCGGGGACACAGCTTTTTATACAGATGCAGGGACACCTTGAGAAATGGTTTCAGAAAAACCGGACCCTCCTGTCCCGGATCCTCTCCCCGGGCCAGGTACAGCAGAATCAAAAAGCCTCCCGCCGCTGCCAGTGCGATCAAATACATATCATCCACCTCCTAAACGCAAATTGTAAAAGTATTTCCCCCTTATATTCCCTTCTTAACTTCCGGCCACAATGCTCCTCAGAATATATTCCCCCATAAGACAGGCTGCCAGATACGCCCCCAGACATCCTGTCATCACAGCCGCCCCTGCCAGGTTGTGATAGAGCGCGTCAAAGTATCCCTGACTGCCCAGGCTGATATAGAGCAGAATCCCAAAGGGCATTCCCTTCATGATTCCCAGCTCCATCTGCCTCCCTCCCAGGAGGGATTTCACCTCCTGCCGCAGTTCAATCCTCCTCCCGATTCGGTCCGCACTGTTCCTGATTATCTCCGCCATATTGCCCCCGCTCCTTTTGGCAAGAGCAAATATCTGGACAAACAGAGCAATGTCCTCACTGCAGCTTCTGGCCGCCACATCCTCCAGAAGCTCCTCCAGTGGAATGTTTATCCCCAGCCCCCTGGCGATAAAGCCCAGTTCCCTGCATATCAGTGCGTTCTCCCCATACAGCATTCCCATGTCCTGTCTGCACTCCAGAAATGCATTCTCTGCAGAATACCCCGCCTGCAGAGAGGTTGCCACGGCCAGAATGCACTCCCGAAACTGAGCGGACAGTTCCTCCCTGGCCTGTTCCGCCTTCTTCCTGCCCATCTGACCAAAAGCATATACCCCTGCGGCAGAAAGGGGCACCGCCGCCAGAAGGCTCCTGTAAAAGAAAAAGGCAAGGATCCCTGTAAGTCCCGCGCACAGGGCAATCCCCCTGACCCTCTCCCCCTTTTCCCAGGAATACTTATGATAATCCCGCCGCGGTGAGTTTATATCCATTTGTGATCTCCCCCTTCCTCTCAAGTCTCCCCATGACCTTCCCCTCCCCGTCCTCCCCCTTCTGCACAAATCCAAACAAGGGATTCAGGGTCACTTCCCCTGCCTGACAGCCCGCCACCTCTGTGATCTCCAGCACTCGTCTGGATCTGTCCCGAAGCCTTCCCAAGTGGACAAAAATATCCACTCCCGAGGCGATCTGCTGCCGTATGGCCCCCAGGGGCAGGTCCATTCCCATCAGCACCATATTCTCAAGTCTGGCAAGCATGTCCCTGCCGCTGTTGGCGTGCCCTGTGGACATGCTCCCGTCATGACCGGTGTTCAGGCACTGGAGCATATCAAAAGCCTCCGGCCCCCTTACCTCTCCCACAATAATTCTGTCCGGCCTCATGCGAAGACTGGAGCGTATCAGCTCCCGGATAGTAATTTCCCGGCAGCCCTCCACATTGCTGTTGCGTGTCTCCAGGCGCACCAGATTGGGCAGACCCTGCAGCTGCAGTTCCGCACTGTCCTCTATGGTGATGACCCTTTCCTCCGGGCTGATAAAATGGGAGAGCGCGTTCATAAACGTGGTTTTCCCGCTGGCGGTTCCTCCGCTGATAAAAATGTTATATTTTGCCCTGACCAGTTTCTCCAGATACTCTGCGGCTTCCAGGGTGAGCGAACCTGTCCTGACCAGCCATTCCATGGTGATGGGTTTATCGGGAAACCGCCTGATTGTGACAATGGGACCGTTGATGGCGATGGGACTCATGACAATGTTCACCCTTGCGCCGTTGGGAAGCCTGGCATCCACAATGGGAGATGCCTCGTTCACCACCCGGTTGCACCCTGCCACAATCTGCTGAATCACATCCTGGAGCTTTTCCTCGGACTCAAAGCCCACATCCAGCTCCCGCAGTCCCCCGTCCTGTTCTATGAAAATATGATCCTTGCCATTGATCATAATCTCTGTCACCGAGCTGTCCTCCACAAATATCTGTAGAATGTCCAGTCTGCGCAGGGAGTCAAAAAGTTCTTTCCTCAGACTCCTTCTGGCATCCACCGGGCAGATCAGCATGCCACTGTATTCCAGCATCACTTCGTCTATGGTGTCCTCCACCTCCCTGTCCGTGAGATCCTTCCGATAATCCATACTCTCCTGGACCCTGCGGCGCAGTTCTCTCTTCAGTTCTGTGTATTCCACTCTTCTTCCCCTTCCTTTTCCTTCAGTTCCCTCAACAGTCCTTTTACCAGCTCCGCCAGATCCCCCTTTGTGAGCTGTTCCAGCTCCTCCGGCAGTCTGCGGATGTGGGACAGGCTCAGCCTCCTGGTCTTGTCCAACAGGTCTTTGTATTCATACAGGGCAAGCACCTGCTCGTACTGAAGCAGCTTACCTCTGGCAATTCTGTCCTCCCTGGTAAGGGTGTATATCCTGGCACATTTTCTGAGAATGTCAAACAATCCCTGCATGCTCTCGCTCAGATCCAATATCACATACTCATACTCTCCCAAATCCTCCAGCTTCTGCAGCAGCCCCATCCACTCCTCCCTGGTTACGGACAGCAGGTTCTGCCCTGTCCTCATGGGAGGAACATAGTCCAGCCCCCCTTTGTGCTGCAGTATGGTCTGCAGCCTCAGCCTGAATCTGTCCATATCAGCGTTGAGAAAATAGAGCAGGTCCGCAAGATCCAGCGTCTGCATATCAGGCAGAAGCTGGGAGATGCCCGCATAGTGTTCAAAATTCAAATACAGTATGGAATGCTCCCTGGCCAGAAGCTGGCTCATAGTGAGGGCAAAGGAAGTCTGCATGGCCCTTCTGACGGGAGAATAATTTCCGATAAAAACTGTCCTGCGGTTCTTTATCCTTCTGGGCAGCCCTGTTTCCCCCATATCCATATAGATGCCAAGAAGGGTTCTGAGCACTTCCTCCGCCTCCTGATACTTGTCCACATAGACAGGCCCCTCCCACTTCTTAATGCCGGTCTCGCTGAGGATCACCAGACATGCGGGAGCAAGTTCCTGCACCTTAGGGCAGTAAGCTGTCTCTGACACCACCAGAAGGTCAATCCCCCCTTTTTCTTCTCCGGCCAGGTCTTCTCCATTGGTATAGGTATGAAGCACCCAGGGCAGATCCCTCTGCCGGTTCAAAAAATCCGTCATCAGCTGCGCATACTCTTCCTCCGTGTCAAAGAGCACCATGATCCTGCCGGCTGCTTTTTCTTTCAATAGGCACCTCCCCAGCACAGCAGTGCGCTTATGAGCACAGGCCCTGACAGGCAGACCCGCGCCCCCTGTTCTTCCACAGGATACAGCTTCCACCTGCCGTTTTTTATCACATCTTCCCCATACCCCCACAGGCGTGCCGCACGCCCCCGGAAGCTTTTTTCCTTCCACATTTTAATAAGAGAGATCACTGCCGCAGTCAGCAGAGAAAAGAACAAGAAAGTCAGAATTTTTCCGAAAGGCAGATATCCTGCAGTCACACCGAAAAGCTTCACATCCCCCGCTCCCAGGGTTCCAATCCTGAACAGAGGATACAGCAGTGCCGTGACCAGAAGCGCTTTTCCAACAAAAACAGACACCCCTGGAAACCCGCTGCCGTACAGACACTCTGCCGCCCCAGATAAAGCTTCCAAAGCCAACAGACCGTTGGGAATCCTTTTCTTCTTATAGTCGAAACCGCATGCCGCTGCCAGAAAGACACACAGGGCCGCCAAAAAACCATCTCCTTTGCCTTTTTATTGTAATGCTTGAACTCTGAGGCGATACCTGCCTCCAGGAATAACTGAATCGTTGAAAATCATATGAAATAACTGATCTGTTATATTATGTATGCATTATATCCCAGGACTTCCAGGATTTCAAGAGGCAAAGGAGAAAAAAATCATTTTTAGTAAAAAGCTACAAAGATCGGTAGATCCCCACTCCATAAAGGGCCAGCAGCCCAGGAAATCCAAGGATCCCCGATGTCAAAACAGTAAAGGTATTGATGCCCACTCCCAGGGAGATTCCCGCCCGCGCCAGAGCCGTGTTGATAAAATACATGGCAATGGTGCCCAGAATTGCTCTCATGACCACATTAATAATTTTTTCCATTTTACCTCCACCCTCGGTACTGCTGCTGATACACTACTCTATGTCCCCCAGGCCCAGAATATGCCAGATTTTTTATCCGGCCCCTAAATCTGTGGATGCCAGGTTTTTCATCCGCCCCCTAAATCTGTGTACGCCAGGTTTTTCATCCGTTCCCTAAATCTGTGTATGCCAGGTTTTTCATCCGCCCCCTAAATCTGTGTACGCCCGCTTCCTCACCTGGCCTCGGTAAAAAGGCGCCTCCCTGTGTCCGCATAATTTCCAGAAGTTGGAATATTTCCCCAGCCGGGCGCCTATACTTTTACCGTAACCCTCATTGCCATTCCCCCACGAAAGGACCAACCGCCATGAAAATGTATTTCAGCCAGAACAATGGTATCAATGACAGAACAGAAGAAGATTATACACCCGTAACCCTGAGAGAATCCATAGAAAAAACCCGCCAGGCCCTGGAGATGGCCTATGCGGGTTTCGACAACGCGGTGGATACCGATCTGATCGACAGCTACATTTATGAAATTAATTCTCTCCAAAAAAGATACAAGCATCTCTCCGACCTGGCGGCGGCAGATCCCGGCCCCGGGGAAGGCACTTCATACAAACATTCCCCGGTTAGAGCCCTGGTCAGCCATGTTTTCGGTTAGGCTGTTTCGTCCATAAGTCAGGCCGGCGTATACCACCTGGGAATTTCCCATCACCGGCCCTGCACTGTTCTGCTCTGCAATCTGCCTGTAGGCATCACAGAGCGGAACAATCACACGCTTTACCTCTTCAATCAGCTCCGCATCACGGCGCACTTCGCCCCGGGCGAGGCGCCTGATGCAGAATATATAAAGCCTGAGCAGATCCGGAGCCGGCTGGTATTTCAGGTTCAGGGACTCCATCAGTTCATTCAAACATCCCCTGGCCTTTCGGACGGCGCTCTTAAAATCCTCCGTCTCCTCCGCCTGCAGTGCGTCCACTGCATCCTCCAGATAGCACAGAAGCATCTCATATAAGATCACCACCAGCTCTGTGGAATTCGCCTGGCTGATCCTCAGCGTAAACCGCTGTCTGTCTTCTTTCTTCATGTCCATCCCTCATCCAACAACCGCCGACACTTCCCTACTGCAGCAGCTGCAACACCTGGGAAGGCCTCTCGTTTGCCTGTGCAAGCATGGAAGTGCCTGCCTGGGTCAGCACCTGCTGGGAGGTGTATGTGGTCATCTCCTCCGCCATATCCACGTCCATAATCCGGGAATAAGCCCCTGTCATGTTCTCGGTGGTAACATCCAGGCTGTTGATGGTGGATTCAAGCCTGTTCTGGTATGCCCCCAGACGGCCCCTGACGCTGGACACATACTGAATGGCCCCGTCAATGCGGTCGATGGCCGCGGTGGCGCTGTCCTTGGAGGTCACTTCCAGATCTTCAATTCCCATATCCCTCAGGGAAACTCTGGGAATGTCCACCTCCAGAACCTGGCCCTCATTGGCGCCGATCTGCAGCCTCATGGCGCCGATACCGGTCACATGCACCTGAAGCTGTCCCTCAGGGTTGCCCTGAACCACATCCAGCGGTGCGGCCTGAGTCACCTGGGACAGATCCACATCCGTCAGATCCAGCTTCAGCTCAAAACCTTCCGGCCCCTGGATTGTGACAATATTGTTCTCCATGCTGGCGGTGGTTCCAGGGGGAAGGCCGTCCCCTGCCTGGAAATTCGTCACCGTATACTTGTTGGTGAGAGGATCCAGACCTATTTCCAGGGACTGAATATTGTATATCTTCTCCGCCACGTCCATGGAGTAGGACTGCACCTTGATGTCCGTGTCGTTTGTATATCCCCTCTTGGAAAACTGACCGTTCAGCAGCCTCTGCCCGTTAAATTCCGTGGACTCTGCAACTCTGGTAATCTCTTCCTTCAGCTGCCGGACTTCATCCTGGATAACGCCCCTGTCCGTATCCGACTCCAGGCCGTTGGCGGACTTGACTGCAAGCTCATTCATTCTCTGAAGCATCTCGCTGATCTCTGTCATGGCTCCGTCCGCCGTCTCAATGATGGACACGCCGTCACCGGCATTGCGGTTTGCCTTGGAAAGCCCTTCCAGCTGGGCGTTCATCCTGTTTGCCATGGCCAGACCTGCGGGATTGTCCTTGGCTCTGTTTATCTTCAGGCCGGAGGAAAGCCTCTCCAGGGATTTTGCAAGCAGATCGTCATTATTTGCCAGTGAGTTGCTGGCCAGTACAGCGGATGCATTATAATTAATCTTCATATATTCCCTCGTTTCTGTGCCGCCCTGCGGCATGTTTTATGGTAAAAGCCGGCAGTTTCTAAGAAGCGCTCATAAAGCCCCTGACACTCTGGAGAAATACTTTCGCCACACGGTAGAGCTCTGCGTTGTCCGTTTTGACATGCTCTCCCGATTTAATCAGCTCAGGCATCCTGGTCTGGGAAGGGATCACCGTAATGCTGCCTACATTCCAGATGTCCCCCGCCTCCTTTTTAAAGGTATCGGCTGTTTCCTGTACTTTCATTAGATCTATTTTTCCCTCACCGAATACCATGCCGTGGACGGTTCCCCTGTCAAGGTAAAGCCTGGCCTGGATATGCTCCTCCTGGGAGATCGTGATTCCCAGCGTAACCGTACCCTTCTCCGGGCTGTTTCTGTCCAGCGTGAGATGGATTCTGGCCAGCGTATCTCCCACATACATGGGCAGGTAAAATTCTTCCCTGTCCGCCAGGGCCGCCGCAATGGTGAGCTGCTTATGGCTCAGCTGCATATGGCGCACATCCAGACTGCTGTCCGCCTCCGCAAAAGTTGCGTCTTCCACCGCGTCAAGGGACTCTTTGGCAAGCTCCTCATAGCTCCTGGCAAATTCGTCCATATCCTCCAGTTTCTGCCACAGTTCGGTGCTGTCCACCTCTTTTGCCCTGTCGCTTCCTTCTTTCCGATCCTTTCCCTCGCCTTTTCTGTACCGGTCCCCGGCCTCGAAAAAGTTCTCCTGTCCCTGGATCAGCGCCTGGGAGGCCATAAGATTATCCGCACTGGAGGGCAGCGCTCCCCTCTGCAGCATGGCCACGCACTCCTGATCGGCAACACTGACGGCCTGACGCTGTTCTTCCAGCTGGACTTTATTGTACTCTTTCTCCACTGTCTCTGATGTAGAAGCCTCTGTAATTATCTCCCGCGCCACCTTCACAAGCTCCTGGGGACTCTCCACAGTGATGCTCTCCGGTGCAGGCGCGGCCCCTTCTCCGGAATCTGCGGCGGCGGACTCCGGCTCCGCCGGGGCGGTTTCCTCCTGGACGGGCAGTTCCTTGTCCGTTACCACAAAACCGCTCACACCGGGCAGGTGAGGATTGGGGCTTACGCCGAACGCTTTGGAGATCTGCTGGGAAATGCTCTTCTCCTTCTGGGGAAGGCCTCCCACCGAACCTGATTTGTCCACCACCCGCAGGTCCACCGGCTTGGCTTTATTGTTCTGCAGTGCGGACAACAGGTTGGAAAAGTGGATATCCGCCTGGGCGTTTACCAGCGCTCCCGCCACTGCTCCTTCCGCTCTCTCTATCTGGCGGACCAGTCTGTAGATACCGATATAACTCTCCCGCTCCTCCGGGGTGATCTCCTTGTTGCGCTCCAGCCCGTAGAGGAACCGGCTGTAGCTGTCCGCCTCCTTCTTATACTCGGGAGGAAGATTTTCAAAGTAATTTTCCAGTTCCTGGAAGCTCTTCTCCAGAGGATTGATGCCGTCGCGGATCATCTTCAGGGTGGCCGCAGGAGTCAGCTTGGCAATAACGGACTGTACAAGCCTGTCGGCATCCCTCACGGCCTCCAGGTTGGAGACGGTCATCTCCATGCTGTTGTAGCCCAAAATCCTGGCAGCCCTGCGGTTCTCCTCCGAGGTCTCCATGCCCAGATCCTTCAGGATCTCATCAATGTTGGTAAATGCCTTTTCAATGGAGTCGCCCAGATCACTCCTGGGAGTAGTCATCAGGGTCTCATAAGTCTTCTGCGCTTTCTCATAAGTCTCCTGAAGCACACGGCCTTCATTGTGGAACTCTTCCAGAGAGGTGTTGCCCTGACCCTTTGCAAAGAGGCCCAGCATATCCGCAGGCAGACCAGGCAGCTGGTCGGCCACCGTGTTCACGCTGCGGTAATTATGATATTTGTCGATGGCAGCCGCATCCCTGGGGAAGTACTGGTCAGCCAGCTGGTGCTCCGCCTGTTTCAGAGCCTCGATCAGCTCCTCCATGGGCGCCGTGTCAATCGCAAAACCTCTCTTGAGCAGTTTGACATTGACTTCCGCCGTCATGCGCAGTCGGATCTCCTCCAGCTGCCGCCTGGCTGTGATATCCCCCACATAAGCCTCCCACAACTCGCTGCTGTGGTAATACTCGGAGATGGAAGCCGCTTTTTCATATAGATTCGTCTTCTCCCCTGACAGAGAAGCGTGCAGGGGGCTCTTTCCCTCTGCCACCGCCGCCGCTGCCGCCTCCCCGAAACGCTCTACCGTCACGGGCAGTTCCAGGGACTGAAGCTCCTGGAGACGTTTCAGGTTCTGAGCCGTCACAGGCAGGCCCTTCTCCAGAAGCCACTGAGCATTCTGGCGGCTTTTTTCATCCACTTCCTGGCCTGCCTGGCGGATAATACCGTCAATCTGTTTCAGAAGTTCCCCGCCCGGCTGAGCCGCGCTTTGGGAAGCCTCCTGAGTCCTGCTCCCCCGGCCTGCCCCTTTTGCGACGGTTCCCTGGCCTGTTCCTCTGGCAGGCGCGGACGCCTGACCACGGCCTGCCCCCTGGCCTGCTCCTCTGACAGGCGCGGACGCCTGGCTCCGGCCTGCTCCCTGGACCGTGCCTGCGTTCTGGGCATAGTAGCCATGCACGTCTTCCGCGTAATACCTGGGGGCGGAAGTTCCTCTGCCCGCGCCGCTGCTCTGGGCCAGGTACAGATTCCAGATCTCCGCCTCCATGTCATTGTCGATCATGTAGCTGCAGGCCCCTTCCCCCATGGGCTGCAGGCTGGAACTCATGGCCCAGGCCTGGGACACCGCGTCAAGGTTTTCTTTGGAGAGGGGCACATCCTGGGCGCGGAAACTGTCCGCCACCGCCCGAGCCAGGGTCTGGCTGCCCAGAGCGGCGGTAAGAGTCTCTATGTCCAGATCGTCGGTGTAACCCACAATGTTCTTCCCGGCCTTGGCCAGTTCCGCCTTGATCCTGTCCACTATGGTCACAACCTCTTCCGGATCCATGCTGCCGGGGTCAAACCCCTCTTCCTTCATCTTGGCATAGTCCTCTTCGGACATGGTATGTGACATAACGGTCATAAAATCCCGCTCCACAGCCACATCCGCGTCCGCCGCTTCCTGCTGCAGTTCAATCAGGCTCTTTCCCTTCTCGCCGCCTGCTCCCGGTATGCCGTCCAGCTGCCTGTCGCCTATGGCTGCAAAAGCCGCCTGCCCGGCAGCCACAACGCCGTTGCCCTGGGCTGTCCGGCTTCTCTCCACACGCTGTTTTTCTTTCTCTGACTCCGATACTGACTGCTGTAAAGATACTTTCAAAATAATATTCTCCTAACTATAAATATACTTATTATGTAAAAATAAGCACTCCTTCTGCACTTATCTTTTATTTCGGTCCAAGGGGCTGAAACCTTTACCCCAAAACACACAGGGGAAGGCTTCCCGCAGGATGCCTCCCCCTTGACTAAAATGCATACTGAGCAGCTTCAGTTCCCTTTTTTGGCATTGGACTTTTCTTCCACGCCAGACTGTCCCGCTGCTTTTTCTTTCTTGCGAGAGCCCTGCTCTTTTTCGGCCGCTTCCTCAAACACAAACACAGCGGCTCCCAGAGGCGGCAGATCCAGGGCGATAGAGTAGTCATGGCCCTGGCAGGCCTCCTCTTCCGGGGCGATCTCTTTAGAAATCTCATTTCCAAATCCGCCGAACCTCTCCTCGTCGCTGTTCAGCAGAAGCCTGAACTTCTTCTTCCTGGCTCCGTCGGGCACGGGAACCCTGTACTCTTCCCGCTTCACAGGCGTCATGTTCAGCACAAACAGAAGGCATTTGTTTCCTTTGGATGCCCTTCTCACAAAGGAATATACACTGTACTCCGCGTCGTCGGCGTTCATCCACTCAAAACCTGCCCAGTCGTCGTCGATTTCGTAGAGCGCAGGATAAGCCCGGTACAGCTCCAGCAGTTCCTTCACATACGCCTTCATACCCTGGTTGTTCTTCTCTCCAAGCAGGAACCAGTCCAGCTCCCTGGCCTCGCTCCACTCCCGCTCCTGGCCGAAGTCCTGTCCCATGAACAGCAGCTTCTTGCCGCTGTGGCCGAACATATATGTGTATCCCACCCGCAGGTTGGCATATTTGTCCACACTGTATCCCGGCATTTTGTTCACCATGGAACACTTCAAATGCACCACCTCGTCATGGGACAGGGGCAGAATGTAGTTCTCATACTCGTTGTAGCTCATGGCAAAGGTCATGGTATTGTGGCTGCCCTTCCTGTAGATGGGATCCAGCTTCATGTACTCGCAGAAATCGTGCATCCAGCCCATATTCCACTTAAAAGTGAAGCCAAGTCCCTCGCCGCCGATCTCCCCGGACACATTGGGCCAGGCCGTGGACTCCTCGGCTATGGTGAGAAAGCCGGGGTATGTGCCCCTTACCACAGAGTTCAGATGCTTAAAGAATTCAATGGCCTCCAGATTCTCCCTGCCGCCGAACTTGTTGGGCACCCACTGGCCGTCCTGCTTGCCGTAATCCAGGTACAGCATGGAAGCCACGGCGTCCACCCGAATGCCGTCCACATGGAACTCTCTGAGCCAGAACAGCACATTGGCAATGAGGAAGTTCTTCACCTCAAGTTTGCCATAGTTAAAGATCTTGGTTCCCCAGTCAGGATGGGAGCCCAGACGGGGATCCGGATGCTCAAAAATACACTGGCCGTCAAACTCCGCCAGGCCGTGGGCATCGGTGGCAAAATGGGCGGGAACCCAGTCCAGAATAACGCCCACGCCTGCCTTGTGGAGCTCATTCACCAGATACATAAAATCCTTGGGCTCCCCGTACCTGGATGTGGGAGCGTAATATCCTGTCACCTGATACCCCCAGGATCCGTCGAAGGGGTGCTCCAGAATGCCCATCAGCTCCACATGGGTATACTTCATCTCCTTCAGATATTCCACAAGCCGGTCTGCAAAAAGGCGGTAATTGTAGAAGCCTTCTTTTCCGTCGGGATGTTTCATAAAGGAGCCCACATGGCACTCATAGATTGCCATGGGTTCTTTTTTCATGTCCTTCCCGTCCCGGGCCTCCATCCACTTCCCGTCCTCCCAGACAAAGCCGTTCAGATCCGTGGTGATGGAAGCCGTTCCCGGTCTGTACTCTGCAAAGTTGGCAAAGGGATCCGCCTTGTAGAGCTTCCTTCCGTCCTGGGCAGTGATCAGGAATTTATACATTTCGCCCGTACCCACTCCGGGGATAAACTTTCCCCAGATTCCCACAGGCCCCAATTTTTCCATGGGATGTGCGCTCTCGTCCCAGCCGTTGAAACTGCCGATCACATGCACCTGGCTGGCGTTGGGCGCCCACACGCCGAAAAACATACCCTCCTGCCCGTCCTCACAGGACAGGTGTGCGCCAAGTTTCTTGTAGATATCATAGTGGGTCGCCTGGGAGAAGAGGTACTGGTCAGCCTCCGAAATGAAAACCTTCTGCATCTCACCTTTCATGTCCATACCGCCTTTCATGCAACAAAGTCTTTTTCTGTTAAAATAATCATATCTTCATCATCATACCTTTTGGCCAGTAGTATATCCAGGAAATGCCCCAGAGTCTTCCTTTTGGCATGACGTATTGCATCATCCACGATCTTCTTTACCTCTATCACCGTAACCACATGATCTATGGTCTGCAGTTCCTCTATCCTGGTGTGAAGCGCAAGAATTCCCAGCTCGTCAATAGAGAACTCCATCTCTCTGGCATAGCGTCTGCCGAAAGAGACTAAGGTGTCATTGCTGAAAGCTTCCAGATCCATGCGGGCGTTAAAGCAGCCGTACAGTTCCGGGGTTCCCAGGAACAGCTTCTGCATGGCTTTTTTGGTGTCTTCCATGGCCACAATGATTCCCATTTTTTCCTGCTGAAGAGAACGGTACAGGCTTATTGCCGTCTCCCGGTTCATACCTCCCGCGTCCTCAATAATCAGCGCTCCGTTTCTCAGCTCTTCCAGGGTCCCCTGCATCTCTTTCTGATTCAGCCCCTGTCCTGTGATTTTGGCCACTTTCCCGGAAAAATTTCTGTCCGTCATTTTAATTTCCCGGATCATATTTTTCACCAGGGTCAATGTGTCCATTCCTTCATCCCCTGTGACAACGATATTGCCGGTATAGGGGGCCATGCTGATGCTGTCGATGGCTTTCACAAGCTGTTCTCTGGAATGGCGGCTCTGGATGAAAGGAGCAAACAGTTCCTTCTCCTCCCTGGTCAGAATTCTGGTTTTCTCTTTGTCGCACTCTGAAGGCGGGCTGATTCCCTTCTCCGGTGCTGCCGAAATTTGAGACGCTGTCTCCTCAGGCTCCCTGCCATTTTGGGTTTCTTCCTCGGCGGCTCTGACCTTTTTCCTGCTTTTCTTTCCTTTGTTCCTGACTTTTTTACGCCTGCCCTTTTCCGGCACGGGCTCCCCATCTTCCTGCTGAGAAACGGATTCCATGGTCTCTTCCCCGGCCAGGGGTTCCTGGCCTTCGTCCTCCCGGGGGGCCAAAGGCTCCCGGGCAGAATCCAGAGTTTCTTCCGCTGCCAGGGCAGCCGGTTCTGCCGTCTCCTGAGGGACTCCGGCGGGCTGAACTGTCTTTCCTGCGGAAGCAGCCGTGGCCTGCATCAAATCCTCCAAGTCCCCGCCGCTTTCACCGTCTTCCACCAGATCCCAAAATTCCTCTGCCTCTCTGTCCGCAGTCTCGCGGGAATTCTCCTGGCTTCCTGCCTTTTCCGGCTGCCAGGACTCTTCCCCGGCCTGCTCCCAGGGCCCCCTCTGGACTTTTGCCCTCTCAGGTTCCTGCCCCCAGGGCCCCTCCTGGATCTTTGCCCTCTCAGGCTCCTGTCCCCAGGGGCCCTCCTGGACTTTCGCCCTCTCAGGCTCCTGCCTCCGGGATTCTCTCTGAGCTTTTGTCCTCTCTAATCTCTTTCTCCATGGGTCCGCTTTTTGAGGCGGGGAGACATTGCCGGCGTCGGTGCGGCCTCTTTCCCCCTCCAGCCGTTCCAGAAGGCTGTCCCTGATAGAAGCCTCAAACTCTGTAAACATAGGGCCTGTATTGCGCAGGACCTTCTGCCTTACCTCTTCCTTACATCTCTCCTCGTTTTCTTTCTTTTTCCTCTCCCACTCGGCCAGAATATCTTCTATTTTTAACTGCCCTGTGATCTGCTTTTCCACAGCCATTTTATCCGGCAGTGAGAATTCAGCCTGACCCTCTGTGCCCCCTGACTGGGGTGGGAGCGTGACCTGCTCCTGAGAATAGGATCTGGGTTGAACCATTTCACTCCCTATGACGGCTGCTCCGGAAAACGCTCTGCCGGCCTGGCCGGACAGCGGCTGCTGCCCCATGCCAGACGGATGCTCCGCAGTCGGGGCTGCCGGACGGGACGGTTGCTGCTGCCACCTACCCACCGGGGGCTCCGCCGCAGGCCCAGAACGGAAGGGCTGCTGTAGGTTCACCGGCTGCTGTCTTGCACCTGCGGAATACTCTGCAGGCCCAGAATGGGCAGTCTGACGCTGTACGTGCTCCGGCTGCTGTCTTACATCCATGGAAGGCTCTGCTTCCGCCACAGGATGGGAGGGTTGACGCTGTACGTGCTCCGGCTGCTGTCGGACATCCATGGAAGGCTCTGCTTCCGCCACAGGGTAGGAGGACTGACGCTGCATGCTCTCCGGCTGCTGTCGGACATCCATGGAAGGCTCTGCTTCCGCCACAGGATGGGAGGGCTGACGGACACTTCCGGCACCTGCCTCTTTAAACAGCTGCTCCACTGCAGCCGCTCCTGTCAACGGCTCCGCCTCCGAAGGCGCCTCCTCCTGCATACTGGCCCTTCTCTCCGCTTCCTTCCGAAGCTGTGCCTGCCGGGCAAGCTCCTGGCGCATCTCCTCCATAACCAGCTCTGCGGTTATATCCTTCACCTGCTGTTTTGCCGGGGGCGCCTTCTTGGCCGGGGCCTGTTCCCGCCGCCGCGGCTCCTTGGCTCCGCCGCTTCCGTCCGAGACAACGGCAAGCGCAAGGGCTAGCTGTACCCCTGAAAGCTCTCCGGTTTCGCCAAAGAATACTTCCGTTCCCTCTATCACTTCCTCCTGCCCGGCGAAAGATTCCTGTACCACAGGTCCCACAGCATTGTCGGACTTTATATCTTCCAGCGCCTCCTGAGCGCTCTCCGGAAGAGCCGCAGGTTCCCTTTCGGTAAGAGCATCCTCCTGAGGCTCCTGCACTTCTTCCGGCGTGGCTTCCTGCACCGTTTCGGACAAATCTTCCTGGTCGCTCTCCAACAGATCAGAGCCTGAACTCTCATCCCCCAGTACCTCCTGGAGACCTGCCGCCAGCTCTGCCTGAAGATTGATGGTGTTAAATCTCCCCACATCCACTGTCTTCACATGGATGTCCATCTCATCCTCCGGATCTTCCCCAGCCTGATCATACTGCGCATAGTCCTCCGACTGATCATATGCGCCTACATCATACCCCTCCTGGACAAAGCCTTCCTGGACGTAACCTCCCTCTGGAGCATAGCCCCCCTGGCTGTAAGCGTCCTCGCCGCCGTAACCGCCTTCTGAGGCATAGTTTTGGGCATATGCGTCCTGAACAGGCACGCCCTGGCCATAGCCCTGGTCGCCATAGTCCCCGCCTTCATAATTGTCCTGGACAGACGCTCCCTCAACATAGTCCTGCCGGCCATACGCTCCGCCTTCATAGCCTTCCTGAGCGGGATCCCCCTGAGCAATGCCCTGCTGCGCATAGTTCTCTTCCGGCTCGCCGCCCTCCTGGACGGGAACTTCCTGACCATAACCCTGCTCTACATAATCCCCTTCCGGGCTGTAACCTCCATGGCCCTCCTGGACATAGCCCTGCTCCTCGTATCCAGCGCCATAGCCCTCCTGGGCGGGTATTTCCTGGCCATAGTCCTGCTCTCCATAGCTCCCATAGCCTTCCTGGACGGATGTCTCCCCGTACCCGGCGCTGCCTTCCGCTCCATAATCTCCGCCGTAGCCCTCCTGGACAGCAGCTTCCTGGACATAGCCCTGCTCGCCATAGGCACCGTAGCCTTCCTGGCCGGATGCCTCCTGGCCATAGCCCTGTTCGCCATAAGCGCCGTAGCCTTCCTGACCGGATGCCTCCCCATAGTCTCCGGCATACCCGGCCTCCGGAATTTCCGCCTGCCGCCGGGCCGCTCCCTCCATCCCCTGCTCATATATCTCCTGCTGCATGGGGGAAAGATCCTGGTGCTGCATTTTCAGCTCCAGAGCCTTCATCACATATTTTCCATAGCCAAAGTACGTAACTACCTGGTCGCATTCTTCCACACACTTGGAGGACATCTCCGCACAGTGATAGAGATATGCCAGTTCGTATCCCCATTTTTCCCTGTAGTCCTTCTTCTTCAGCTCTTCCAGAACTCCAATGCGCTCTTTCAGCCCCACATTCTGCGCCGCATAGATCTTGTACTGCAGAACATAGCGCCCCGAGTCCTTTGGGGCCGCCTGGACAAACTCCTTGTAGCAGCTCAGAGCCCGCACCAGATCCCCGGTTTTAATACACAATTCACAGAGAGAATAGAGAATGATTCTTCCCCCTGGTCTTCTGTCATAGGCAAGGAGAAGCATATTCTTGGCGTCTTCGTAACGCCTGTTTATCTTGTACAGGTCACTGATGGTGCAGAGCATGGTGACACTCTTCACCCGCCGCCAGTCAATGCCATCCGCAATGTCCGCAGCCAGGCCGTATTCCCCATCTCCGATCAGTTCCTTTATCTCATCCGCTTTTATTTTATATTCATATTTATCCAAAGTAACTCACTCCCTGTCCAAGTGAAAACTATGGGAAACACGCCCACATAAAACTCCCACCATTATCCCCTAGTTTACCACAGCCACTGCACATATGTCAAAAATAAAAAGGAGAAATTTGTAAAAATAAACAATATTTTGTCGCAGAATCCGCCATTCCCTCACAAAATTTTTACGCCCTGAAGCAAATCGCTGAGTTCCGCAAATTCCTTCAGGGTGAGAACCTCACCCCGGACCCCCGGAGACAGTCCCATCTTCTCAAGGGCCTGGGCCGCCTGCTCCTTGGACACCGACAGCCCCGGGGCGTTCCCAAGGCTGTTTGCCAGGGTTTTCCTGCGCTGGTTGAAGGCCGCCCGGATCAGGGCAAACATCTTCCTCTCATCCGCAGCCTGCACCGGCGGATTTTCATGCCTGGTGAGCCGGATCACGGCGCTTCCCACCGCAGGTCTGGGGATAAAGCAGTTGGGAGGCACGGCGGCCACAATCTCCGGCCTGGCATAGTACTGCACCGCCAGGGACAGCGCTCCATAGTCCTTGGTCCCCGGGCCTGCCTGCATCCGCTCCGCCACCTCCTTCTGCACCATAATGGTAATGCTCTCCACCGGCACCCTGCTCTCCAGGAGCCCCATCACAATGGGGGTGGTTATGTAATAAGGAAGATTCGCCGCCACTTTCACAGACCTGCCCCCGCTTTCCCTCTGGAGCAGCTCCGCCACATCCACCTTCAAAATGTCTCCCTGGACCAGGGCTACATTGGGACAGTCGGCCAGAGTCTCCTCCAGGATGGGGATCAGGTTCCTGTCAATCTCCACCGCGATCACTTTTCCCGCCTTTCGGGCCAGACACTGGGTCAGGGTTCCGATGCCCGGCCCTATCTCCAGCACGCAGTCCTCCTGGGTAATCTCCGCAGCCCGCAGGATCTTTTCCAGGACATTTTTGTCGATCAGAAAATTCTGCCCGTATTTTTTCTGAATGGTAAATTGATGCCTGCGCAGCACCTCAATAGTACTGGCCGGAATTCCCAGATCCGTCACTGCTCCACCTCCTGCAGATATGTCTGCACCTCCTGCAGACTGCTGAAAATACGGGCGCTGAGCCTGCGCATCTCCTCGTCCGGCGGTATCATGTCCGGCACCATCAGGGGGCACATGCCCGCCCTGTGGGCAGAGCGGATTCCGTTGGGAGAATCCTCCACAGCGTAAGTTCCGGCGGGATCCACCCCAAGCCTACGGCAGGCCAGTAGATAGATATCCGGCAGGGGTTTGGAGTGCTCCACCATATTCCCTGTTACCACCACGGAAAAATACTTCCCGAAGCCGGACCGCTCCAGATGGCTCCGGACCGCTTCCTCCCTGGTGGAGGAGGCAAGCCCCACCGCATACCCGGAAGAATTGAGCCATTCCAGGATCTCCCCCGCCCCGGGTTTTATGGGAAGGCCCTTTTCCTCCACGTATGCCTTAAACCAGTCCGCTGTCTCCTGGCGGAAGCGGGGATAGTCGAAATCCTCCCCGTATGCCCCCAGCACAATACGCCTGCTGTCATTTGCGTTCAGACCGATGCACTGGGGGAAAACTTCCTCCATCCCCGGCAGCCCCCACTCACGGGCCGCCGTCACCCAGCTTTTCATGCAGAGCACCTCCGTGTCAAAGAGCACTCCGTCCATGTCAAATACCACTGCCTTCATTCTATTCTCCCCCCTGCATATTCTTGCAGGTCACGCTTTTTTCTCACTTCATGCATATTTTTCACAGATCATACATAATACATAATCTTCCCTGACTGCGCATAACTTTTCCAGGTGATGCACACATTCCGGTCACTGCACATATTTAAACTCTTCCAGAAAATGGATGCAGTTGTACAGCAGAAGCACATCCATCTCCCCCTCTTCCGGAAGGCAGCTCTCCATAAACGTAAACAGCCTGCCGTTAAAATACCGCAGATCCATCACATAGATCTTCTCATAGTGAGCCGCCAGCAAGGGCACAAGACAGTTGGCATAGGAGTCTTTGACCACAAAAAGCGTCCCCCCTTCCTGGCTGCCTGTGTCAATCTCCACCAGTGCATGGTTGTCGTCCAGGAAAAACGCATATTTGTTCCTGGTGTCCAGATGGGACCACTCATAACAGGTGTCCGAGGTTTTTTTCAGGTCGTAGGTCACTTTCCTGATGTGCTCCATGGTCCTGGGGAAATAATGGATGGTGTCCGTCCTGGGACTGAGTTTTGCCTTGGCGTACAAAGTCCCCCGGAAGCCCTCCGCCACTGTTTCCATATCCTCCGGGCTAAATGCCGGCTGAAACCCTTGAGCCTCTGCCCAGGCCAGGTAGCCGTAATACGCTCCCAGACTGGTCCAGTGGTGGTCCGTATGGTAGTAGATCTCCTGATCCGCATGCTCCATAAGTACAGAATACACGTCAATGCAGCTGTGGGCCCCAATGCGGTTCTCCACCTGGGAAAGCAGCGCCTTCTCATCCACCCGGGGCGCATGGGCCGGCATCTTCTCCTCCAGGATATTGTCCGCCGTGGGCACCAGCATCACCCTGGCGTCCCACTTCTCCACAAATTTTTCCAGAAGCTGAAGTTTTTCTTCCACCTGTTGGGCGGTGTAATTCTCGGGCAGATGCTGTTCAATCAGGTAGCCCTGAGCCCCCAGGTAGACGCCGCCCACTTCCTTTTTCTGCAGTGCCAGATCCGTGTAGGTCTTCACCAGGATCCACTTGTCCCTGCCCACAAACTGGTCCGTCACATATGTCTCATACTCCTTGGTAAAATCCCCGCTGAAAAGGGACTCCACTGTCAGCTTGGGGCGGGAGGCCAGCACCCTGTTCTCCGCCTCAGAATACAGCCTGTCCTCCTGCACCAGATCCGCCGCGGTAAAGCTTAAGATCACCGCCGCTATGATAAACACCGAAAAAAACGCACTTCTCTTCTCATTCATGCCTTCACCCTCCTGCCAGGAAACGAAGCCCGCCCCTTAAAACCGAAAATAAAGAAACGGATTGTAGGACGCGTCCACAATCCCCGCAATGGACAGTATCAGCAATGCCCCGGGAATCACTTTCTCCCCCAGGCGGTACAGCGCCATCCCCAGCCCTGTCCGGGAAGCCTTCAGACGGGCGGCAATCTCCTGGGGAATAGGGGTGGAGCCCACTGCCGCCACCACAAAAAGACAGAGATACTGCCGTCCCAGATAAAGTCCCCTCTCATCGGCCAGCCCCCCTGCGGCCCCTGCCATCGCCTGAAGGAAACCGGAAATCTGGGAGGGCATCTCCAGAGAGAACAGCACCCACCCAAGCAATACCACCAAGGCAGTGTAAACCATGCCCACAGGACGGGGCAGCCAGGAGAGGACCTTTCCAAGAAACAGCTTCTCCAGCATCAGAGCAACGGCGAACAAAAGCCCCCAGAACAGAAAATTCCATCCCGCCCCATGCCAGATTCCTGTCAGCAGCCACACCGCCAGAATATTCAGAAGCTGCCTGGGAAGCCCTTTGCGGTTTCCCCCCAGGGGAATGTACACATATTCTCTGAACCAGCTCCCCAGTGAGATATGCCATCTGCGCCAGAACTCCGTTATGGAGGCGGAGATATAGGGGTAGTTAAAGTTCTCCGGAAAACTGAATCCCATCATTTTCCCCAGGCCCAGGGCCATGTCGGAATAGCCGGAAAAATCAAAATAAATCTGGAAGGCAAAGGCCACAATGCCCACCCATGCCGTCAGGGCGCTCATCTGGCCCAGATCCTGCTTCTGGATCAGGGACCAAAGCTCCCCAAGGTTGTTGGCCAGCAGAACCTTCTTGGCCAGACCCGCACAGAACCGTTTTAACCCCTGACTGATCTCCAGCACCCCGCTCCTGCGATTGTGGAGGCATTCTTCCACATCCCGGTACTTAACAATGGGCCCTGCGATCAGCTGGGGGAACATTGCCACATACACCCCGAAGTCCAGCAGATTCTTCTGCACCCGGGCTTCCCCCCGGTACACGTCAATGGTGTAGGACATGGTCTGAAAGGTATAGAACGAGATTCCTATGGGCAGAGGAAGGTGAAAGAGGGGCAGGGAAGTGCCCGCCAGGGCGTTTACGGTTCCTATGAGAAAATCCGCATATTTAAAAAAACCCAGCACCCCCAGATTCACCACCACCGAGGACAGCAGAACCAGCCCTGCCCCCCTGCGCCCCTGGAGCCGTTCCAGCAGACGGCCGTGTCCGTAATCCACCAGGGTGGAGAAGAGCATCAACAGCACATAGACCGGCTCTCCCCAGGCATAAAAAAACAAGCTCCCCAGAAAGAGGATGAAATTTTTCATCCTCCCGGGGACCAGATAATACAAGATAAAGAACGCAGGAAAAAACCGAAAAAGGAACAATACACTGCTGAATACCATGAAAGCGTTCTCCTAAATTTTTACTGCTCCAGTTTCTGGCTGATGATCTCAATCACCTGGTCATTGACCTCCATACAGTAGGACAGCACAGCCTCGTCCCCCTCTTCGTCCATAACCGTCATGGTGTCTCCGCCAAGGAGCACATAGAGCACATAATTTCCCACCTTCTCAATACGGCAGGCCTGTACTTTTCCCACATTCATGGGATACTCCATCAGGTTTTCCAGCCTTGCGTCACGGTAAGAGGTAAGAGCCTCCTCCACTGCGTCCACCTGGCCTTCCTTTGCCTTGATGATCAGAAGGGTGTCCACATTGTTGCTGATCATGGGCATCTCTCCCATAAAATCATCATACATCTCCGAGGTGACGCCGAATGTAGCTTCCAGAATCTCTGCGTCCAGAGGCATATTGGGCCAGTAGTTCTCCCCCAGAGCTTCCACCACGGCGCTCTTAAGGTCTTCCATCTCCTGGCTCCAGCCGCCCTGCTGATCCTCTGTGGGAGCCGTGCTCTCCTCCCCGCCCAGGTCTTCGGAAGTGCTTTCCGAGCTGTCTTCTCCTCCCTGCTCATCGGAGGCGCTGCCGGAATCCTGCGCTGCATCCGACTCCTGGGTAGAGCTTTCCGATGTATCCGAGCTCTGGCTGCTGCCCTCCCCGTCCTGGCCGCAGGCCGCCATTCCAAAAGCCAGGGTTCCCGCCGTCACCAATACCAACAGTTTCTTCACAATGACATTTTTCATAATTTCTCCCATCCGCCCGCCCAAGACGGGCCAATTGATCTCCCCGCGCGAAACGCCGCGCTGCAAAACATGCCTTCACAGAGATAAGTTTGTCCGCTTTCCAGTATTTTACACCAAAAAGCAGTTAATTGTTCCTCCAGGCTGCGTCTCCCTGCAGACCCCCGCCATAAATCCCCGGGGGCCTTTTGTTATTCTACTATATCTTGCCGACAATCTCAACAGTTTCGTGGCAAAAACAGGAAGATCCCCCTCTAGACAGGGCGCTGAACTGTTACCGGGCCCTTTCCACCTCCCCTGTGGCCGCCACATCCACCCCGGTGCCGCACACATTTTCCACCACCACATCCCCCCTGTGGACAGGGGCCTGAAGCCGGATCCCCTTCAGGACGCCCACGCAGTCCATGACCTTTGCCCTGGGAATCTGGGCGAGGGTTTTCACCGGCACCACCGCCAGCTCTCCCCCTTCCACCTGCACCACACTGGTGACAATGCGCCTGGGATCCGTGAGCTCCTTTCTGGCATATTCCGCCCCTCTGGGGCAGGTGTTTCCCGTGATCTTCCCCACCTGTCCCCCGGATAACTCCACGGTGACAGCGCATCCCAGGGGACAGCCAATGCACACCAGTTCCTTTCTCTGCACTTCTTCCAACTTATTTCCCTCCATGCGTCAGTTTGGGCAGACGGATATCTGCACGCTGCCCAGTTCCCGGACCTGCTCCAGATGGGCTTTCTTCAGGAAAATCTGCTCCATCTCCCCTGGGGCCATCACTTTCTTTCTGCGTCTTTCCACCACTCTGCCGTCAAAAGCCACCTCCAGAACCCCCTCCCGGTACACATTGTCCACCCGGAAACGCACCGCCTGCCGCTCTTCCATCCTGGCAGGATCCACAAAGGCGGGCACCGTATACCGGACTCCCGGGCCGGCACAGACGGCAATCCTCCTCCCCGCCCGGGGAAGTCCTCCCTGGAGCCAGGCCGCCGCCCTTCTACCCGCCTGGGCCGCCTCCTCCGACACATAATCCACCAGATCATGCACATGCAGCACATTGCCGCAGGCGAAGACTCCCGCCTGGTTTGTCTCCAGGCTCTCATCCACCAGTGGCCCTCCGGTGGCCGGATTTATGGCGGCTCCCAGGCTCTCCGAAAGCTCGTTCTCAGGGATCAGGCCGCAGGACAGAAGCAGGGTGTCACAGGGGATCTCCTCCTCCGTGCCGGGAATGGGCTTCCCCCGCTGGTCCACCCGGGCCACCACCACGGCTTCCACCCGGTCCCGGCCCCTGACCTCCACCACGGTTGTGGAAAGTCTTAAGGGTATCCCGAAGTCCTCCAGACATTGGACAATGTTTCTCTTCAGACCTCCCGAGTAGGGCATCAGCTCCGCCACAAGTTTTACCCTGGCCCCCTCCAGCGTCAGGCGTCTTGCCATAATCAGTCCAATGTCGCCGGATCCCAGAATCACCGCCTGCCTGCCGGGCATCCGACCCTCAATATTCACAAACCGCTGAGCTGTGCCTGCGGAGTAGATTCCCCCAGGACGGCTGCCGGGAATGTTCAGCGCCCCTCTGGGACGCTCCCTGCAGCCCATGGCCAGCACCACCGCCCGGGCCTCAATGGCAAACAGTCCCTCCTGCCGGTTGAGAGCCGTCACCGCCACTTTGGCCTCCCCGGGCCCGGCGCAGGGGATTGCTGACAGCTCCGCCACCATGGTGTCCAGACTGCAGGGGATTCCCAGAGCCTTTGCCTTCTCCACATACCTTGCCGCATACTCCGGCCCGGTGAGCTCCTCCCCAAAGGTGTGCAGTCCGAAACCGTTGTGAATGCACTGGTTCAGTATTCCCCCCAGTCTGGTATCCCTCTCCAGAATCAGCAGATCCTCCACCCCGGCCTCCCTGGCCGCCACCGCCGCGGCAAGCCCTGCGGGGCCTCCTCCTATGACCACAAGATCTTTTTTCATACGTCTCTCCTGTCTCCTGAAACCTGTACACACAGTCCGTCCTTGTGATGGCCTGACAGCAATTCCGACCCCGGCCCCCGTTTGGTGATTTGCCCCGGATCCTGTCCCAGCTCCCTGGCCAGGATCTCTACGACTCTGGGGGTGCAGAACCCTGCCTGGCATCTGCCCATACCCGCTCTGGTGCGGCGTTTCACGCCGTCCAGGGTGGACGCTCCCAGAGGGCGGCGGATGGCGTCCACAATCTCTCCTTCCGTGACCATCTCACAGCGGCACACCACCTTGGCATAGAGAGGATTCTCCGCCGCCAGCCTGCGCCGCTCTTCCGGGGAAGCCGCCCCCATGGAGGGAATCCCTTTTCTGACAGCCTTAAAATTGGCTTTTTTCTCCAGAGATAAATATTTTCCCACTTCCTCCGCCAGGTAGCTTCCCACCGCCGGGGCGCAGGAAAGACCGGGGGACTCCATCCCCGCAGCGTCAAAAAAGCCTGGGGCGTCCTCCGGCTGTCCCAGGATAAAGTCTCCTCCCCCTTCGTGGGCGCGCAGTCCGGCGAAAGAAGTAATCACCTGCCTGACGGGAAGATTTTTCACGCTCAGGGCGGCGCGCCCCAGAAGCTCGTCCAGCCCCTCCCTTGTGGTGCCCAGGGACTCCCGGTCCTCCACATCCGCCGCCGTGGGCCCTGTGAGGAGGTTGCCGTGGACGGTGGGCGTCACCAGAACCCCCTTGCCCAGGGCAGTAGGCATCTGGAAAAGGGTATGTCCCACGCAGGCTCCTGCTTTCCTGTCCATAAGGCAGTATTCTCCCTTTCTGGGGGTAATGCGGATGGGACGGCCGCTGACCATATTGTGGAAAATATCTGCATACACCCCGGCGGCGTTCACCAGGGCTTTTGCCTCGTACACACCGTTGGCGGTGGTCAGGCGGTAGCCTCCCTCCACCGGTTCAATCTTTTCCACCTCTGTGCCCAGGCGGAACTCCACACCGTTTTCCACGGCGTTCTCCGCAAGGGCAATGGTAAGGCCAAAGGGGCAGACAATGGCGCCGGAGGGAGCGTGCAGTGCAGCCACCACTTTCTCGGATACATTGGGCTCCAGCTTCCGCACTTCCTCTCCTTCCAGGATCTCAAGGCCTTCCACTCCGTTACGCAGGCCCTGTTCATAGAGCCTGGTCAGGGCCTGCCGGTCCTCCTGGCAAAAGCACAGCACCAGAGAACCGTTCCTTCTGTAGGGGAAATCCAGCTCTTTAGAAAGAGCTTCCATCTTCCTGCTGCCCTCCAGGTTCAGCCGGGCTTTCCAGCTGCCGGGCACAGCGTCGAATCCGGCATGGACAATGCCGCTGTTGGCCTTGGAGGTTCCCTCGCACACGTCCCAGGCCCGCTCCAGAACAAGCACGCTGCAGCTGTACCTGGAAAGTTCTCTGGCTATGGCGCATCCTGTCACGCCCGCTCCCACAATGATCACGTCTGTCATGTTCCTGTATCCTTTCGCTCTTTTTTCCTCCGCTTATTATACCCAATCTTGTCAAAAACGTCCAGCCCTGTCCGGCCGGGGCCGCCGCAGTGAAGGCTCCAAAACGCATTTTCTATGCGTTTTGTGTGGATTCTCATAACAATTCAGCAAGGAAATTTAAGATGATCGGAGTGTTTTTGCGGCTGCAGACCGCCAGCCAGGTGCTTTCACGAGTACACCACTGTAAATCCTGGCGGTCTGCAGTATAATACCCCTTTGGGACTATGAATATATCTGGAAAAATGGGCAGGGAGCCTCCGCTCAGCGCTTCCTCTCCCGCAGCCAAATCCCTGCCCCCAGCAGCAGGAGCGCCGCCCCCAGCAGCCAGGGCCATGTGGCGGTATCTCCCCGCAGGATCGGGTACAGCCCAAATTTCCCCAGACGGTCCGCGGCGCCGATATTCGCCACATAGTACGCCACGGACACCATATATCCCAAAACCACCTGGTTGGTCACTGCGCAGACGAAAAACCCGATCGCCCCCAGGAACAATGACTCGCTAAAGGTCCCCCGCCACAATACCCAAACCGAAAAAAGAGAGCCCCCAGCCCACAGACGCAGAATAAATATGCCTGCCACCACCGCCACAAGCAACGTCGCCACCGCCACACGCCCCAGGTACAGCTTCCACATGGGAGTCATCTTGGACTGCTCCAACTGCCAGACAGCCCTGTCTGATTCCGGCACAAAGACCGGAATCAGCAGTATAATTCCGCACAGGCAGGCATACATCTCCATAACCTTGGCCGCACCCTGGGCATCCAGGTTGCGAAAACTCAGAATCGCCCCTGCCCCGATTTGGAACACTACGGCGGCTGCCAGATGGGGCAGGTACTGATAACGCAGAAAACTACCCACGGTTTTTTTGTATTTTTCCATTTGGCCCGGAACCCCCTTCCCTCTTCTTCCCATATACCGGCACAGTCAGAAAGATACCCGCCGCCGCCAAAATCACATACAGACCCCTGTTCAGGTACAACTGGCCCGCTTCCTGGGCAAATCGGCCGTACCCCCCAAATTCATTCCAGCGCGCTATCAGCTTCCAGCCGAAATCACCGGTAAGGATAGATGCCGAAAACAGGGAGGCGATTCCCCCTGCGAACAGGATCGGTATCGCCAGAATGGTGTCCGTGGCTTCCGTTATCAGGAAAGAAGCCGAGAGTACGACCATAATGACCGGAAGCAGCCATATGACACTGTATTTGAGAAAGGCAAATCCGTCCGCGGCGATGCCCCGGGAGGCCGCCTCATAGACACAGGGCATCTGTGCCAGAAAGGCCCAGATTACCACAGGAACGAACACCATCACCACATTAGCGGCATAACGGCTTGCCATCAGCGTGAAACCGGATACCGCCTTGGAGTAAATGACCTCGTCCGCCTTGGCGCGCCTGTCGCGCAGGCAGGAGGCGACCCCGACGAAAATCGGAAGGAACGCCACGATGATACCCGCATAATCGCAGAACAGACGCATCTGCGCCCCCGTCACCCCGTCCTTTTCGCACAATTCCCTATAGCTTTGCATTGCGTCCTCATAGCTTAAGGGTTCCTTGGCATAATGCGCATATCTGCCGTCATACATGCTCCCCTTGCCCACAATCTGAGACACCTGCTCCATACCAGCCAGAAACTCATCGTAGGAAAGCCCTTCCCTGACCGGGATATGCCAGCCCTCCAAATGGCGCATATATGTCTCATAATCCACCATCTCCCCCTCAACTCCCATCCAGTATGCGGTATAAGCCTCCTCCAACCCCATCATGTCCGTACCGGTGCAGTATTCCAGAATCTCGGTAATCTCCTCCAGTTCGCTGTTGTCCGGCACCACATCCTTCGCAAAACCGAAGGGATATGTCAAAAAACTTCTGCCCCTGACTTCCTCAAAAAGCTTCTCCAGGCCCGTCTCCATGAGAACGCTCTCCGAGTCGGAAAGCCCATACCCATAATTCTGCTGTCCCGGCTGTGGCTCATCCAACTCGTCTATCCACTCCGTCCCACTCATCTGGCTGGTGATAAACACCACGAAAATCACCAGATATATATAATAAACCAGGCTTTTCAATATCTGCCTGCATTCCTTTACAAACAAAGTCCCAATCATCTTGAACCATATCCTTTCTATGATTTACGGTTTCCCTGCCCCGTCCTATTCCTCACCCGCCCTTTTCTCTGCCCGTTCCAAATCCCGTGGCGCGCTTAACTGGTTTTTCCATGCATCAGGTGCATATAGGCGTCCTCCACATCCCCATCGCAAAGCTTCGCCCCGGCGAAAGGCGGCTCCTGGGAGATGATTTTCACATTGGCCGTGCTTCCTGTATTCAAGATGCCCGTAACAAGATACCGCTGCTTCACTGCTTCCAGTTCCCGGGCGGAAACTTCCACGGTGTACACCTTCCCCTCCACCGAGCGAAGAAGCTCCCCCACCGTCCCCCGGAAAATCACCTCCCCCTTGTTCAAGACCGCGATATTCTCACAGGTGGCCTCAATATCGCCCACGATATGGGTGGAAAGCAGCACGATGCGGTCCCTGGCGATCTCGCACAGCAGGTTGCGGAAACGCACCCGCTCCTCCGGATCCAGGCCCGCTGTCGGCTCATCCACGATAATCACCCTGGGGTCGTGTATGATAGCCTGCGCAATGCCCAGTCGGCGCTTCATCCCTCCCGACATGGCCTTCACCCGGGTGGATCTCTGTTCCAGCAGATTGACCTTTTCCAGCATCTCAGGCACCTTCTCCCTGCGCTGAGCCCTGGACATGCCGGAAAGCGCCGCCAGATAATCCAGCGCCTCCTGTGCGGACATATTTCCGTACATGGAAAAATCCTGGGGCAGATAGCCGGTCATCCTCCGTACTTCCGTGGCGCGCTCCACAGGCACGCCGCATATTACCACCTCTCCTTCCGACTTCCGCAGCAAAGTGGTAAGAATTTTCATGAATGTGGTTTTACCGGCCCCGTTGGGCCCCAGCAGGCCGAACATACCCTCCCCTATGGTCAGGTCCACCTGCCGCAGCGCCTGCTTTTTTCCAAAGGACTTTGATAGGTTATGAATCTGAATCTGTGCCGCCATAGCATTTTCCTTTCTCCCATTACTTTCAAACTTCCCTGACAATCCGAGTGTGAGATTCAGAAATTCTTCCCACACTGTCTACATCCGAAAGTATAGTGGAAAAATATCTACAAAAACCCTACGTTTCCTAAATAAACCCTTAAGCAATTCCAAGCCTTTGCTGAATCATCATTCCACCCGCATGCGGACGCCTGGAAGCCGTGTAATCCGCCCACCATAACGTCCGGCCACCAGAAATTCCGCGGAAGCAATCGCCCCTCCCCCAATGCTGTTGACCAGCCTCAGGCCGCCGCCATGTTTCTCGCAGAGCATCCGGCAGACGGAGAGACCGATTCCGCAGTGTTCCCCGTCCTCCTTGTCCTCACTAAAATAAGGCTCCGTGGCATGGCGCAGCGCCCTGTCCGAAAAGCCTCTCCCGTCGTCAGCCACATATATCACAAACATCCTCTCCTCACAGCGCATCTCCACCTCAATGCCTTCCACCCCATAGCGGAGAGCGTTGGAAACCAGGTTGTCAAAAACCTCCTCTATCAGTCCTGCGTCCGCGAACATCTCTGTGTAGATGTTCCGGACCGACACCTTGCAGGTCATCCCCTTCCGGGCCGCCAGTTCCCTGGCTTCCGCGGCCAGTCCCTCCGTAAATCCCCCTCCCGAAATCCATCTTCCCGAGACTTCTCTGGCCTCCTCCCGGAAAATCTTTGTCATGGTGGCACAATGGCGTAACAGCCGCTCTTCCTGATGACGCATGACGGAAAGCTTTTGGAGTATTTCCTCCCGGGACACCCTGCCCTTGGGCACATAATGCTGCAGGAACTCCGTACATCCTGAGATAACCGTCAAAGGCGTGCGGATATCATGGGCGAACGCCGCGTTAATCCTGCGCTGAATTTCTTCGTCCGCCCATTTATCTCTCTTTTCCTCCGCCAGCCGCCTGCGGAGCCGTTCCAGGTCACGGCAGAGCATTCCCATCTCGTCCCCGGCAAAATATGCCGTTTCACGCCCGTAATCCCCTAATGCCATATAATTCAAGCCGTTCCTCACCACATCCAGAGCCGGATAGAGCTTTCTGTGCAGGAATCCCCATCCGGCAGCCATACAGGCGGCCGGCGCAAAAATATACTGGCCGGACCAGTATATCAGCCAAAGCAGACTTGTGATATCCCTTCTGGCATATACCTGGCTGCTTTGCCGCTGGCTCCAGTCGGCAATAGACTCCCCAGCAAGCACCCTATACCAGATTCCGCACAAATTCCTGGCAAAAATCCAGACAATCAGCCCCGCCACACAACCCCCGGCCATATAATAGAAGAGGCTCTTGGCCAGAGAGGCATCTTTCATACGCCCTGTCAGCTCTCCCGCTATTTTCTCTAACCAATCCATCGATATCCCACCCCCCATACCGTCTCAATATATTCCTGCCCCTGCGTGTTTTCCAGCTTCCTGCGGATGCGGCGTATATGCTCCGTGACGATTGCGGCGTCAGCCTCCCTTTCATAGCCCCTTACCCGCTCATATATCCGCTCCCTGTCGAAAACATTCCCTTTATGGGTGAACAAAAGCTCCGCTATGTCATACTCCGTCCGGGTCAGTCCCGCGTCCCGCCCTTCCACCAATATCCTTCGTCCGGCAAAATCCACCTGCAATATCCCTTCCCGCAGTTCCCTTCCCGCAGCCCTCTCCTCCCGCCTGAAATGGGCCTCGATCCTGGCCAGCAGCTCGTCCATACTGAAAGGTTTCATGATATAATCGTCCCCGCCTACTTTCAGGCCCATAATACGGTCCGCCTCTTCCACCCTGGCGGACAAAAAGACAATCGGCGCGTCTGTGCGGGAGCGTATGTCCCGGCACACCTGGTATCCGTCCATATCCGGCAGACATATATCCAGCAGGATTAAATCCGGCCCGTTTTCCAGCAGCCGTACCGCCTCCGCGCCGTCCGCCGCCAAATCGGTCTCATATCCCTCCATAGCAAGGGTTTCCTTTAACAACAGCCGGATATCCCTCTCATCGTCCACCACCAAAACCCTCTTCATCAGACTCCTCCCCTTTCCGCACCGGACAGTCAGTCAACCGTCCCCTTGCCTGGCTTTCAGTAAAAACCCCAATGTATACTATTAAATTTTCAGCTGGCTACAATTCTACGAACTGGAATTTATAAAGCCCGCTGAGCTACAACGACCGTATAGCGATCCGTGTCATACGTAATCCCTGTTTCCTTAAAATTGTTTTTACGCCAAAAATGTTCTGCCTGGAGATTGCCTTTAACCCAACCAAGCCGTACACTTGAAAGCCTGATTTCGGTCAGATAGCGACATAAATCATCAATTATGCCGCTTCCAATGCCCGTATTCTGAATCGCTGTCGCTGTCATAAAAAAGCCGATAAAAGCAGTCTTTTCATCTGGGTAAGCCATAATAAAATCCATTATGGCAATCAATTCTTCCCCTCTGTAATACCCTATATAATACTTGTCGCACATTTCTTTATTTGGCGGCAAGGCTTTCATATCGTCCATAATACTCTGTTCGGTCACAAAGGGAGGACAGTATTGATAAAACAAGCTATTTTCACTGCACAGTAAACAGATATCTGTCACGTCCGTTTTTTCCAGGCGGCGTACAATATAATCATTGGAGAAAAGGGATATATCCATTTGCGTTACCTCTACCAATCCTGAATTGTATGTTAAAATAGAGTTGACTCACTCAAAACACATACAAGAAATTTTCCTATGTACTTCTATAATTTAATACAAAATCAATGAGATGTAAATGACTTGACAGTTAAATGCTTAATAATTATTTTAATCATCAGCGCTGTTTCGCTTGTAAGTCAGGTTATTTGACAAGATTTAGCCAAACAGCATGGTTATGGAGGAGCCGACAATGAAACTCAGAACATCCAGTATCCCGTTGATGCTCAAATATGTGACAGAATCCGGCACAGGCCAGAAAGACTTACAGGCTGCAGCTGATATCTTCAACCATGAGGACTATCTCTTTGAAGCCAGAAGATACGGTCTGGACTCCAGGGAACCTCTTGTATCCTATTTCTCCCGTTTCAAAACCATCCCCCCAGAGGACATTCCCGAACTGTGCCCTGACCGCAAAACTGCACTGCTGGACAGACACAAGCTGTGGCTGGACTGCGCGGCCCATCCGCAAAAGTATCAGGACAGATATTCCAAGCTTATGGATATGCTTACAGAGAAGAACCTGCTTAATCTCCAAGACAGACTCCGGGCCATGTTCCCCGGCGACGTGAATATAGACGACTCATACGTAATCTCCACCCTCAGCTTCGGTCCCTCTTTCGGCTATGTACATGAAAATGCGCTGCACTTAGATTTGTTTGGAATCGAAACATACTGCACCATGAAGGAACTGCCCTTTGTCATCCTGCACGAAATGCACCATCTGCAGACTTTGAAGATGATGGGTGCTTATGAGTCCTTTACGAAGAAATTCAGCATCCTGGAGCGGTACATCTTCCGTTTCACCGGCGAGGGAATGGCCATAAAATTCTGCAACAACGCAGAGGGAGTGGTATCAAAAAGACTGAATCCTGACCTGGATGCCAATATCGGTATTCCGGCCATGCTCATCCTTAACAGGCACTTTTCAGAACATCTCTCCCTTTTTCAAGACACTGTCAGAAAGATTGAAAAGGGGCTGATTTCGGAGGAGGAAATCAACAGACAGTTCATGGCATACTGGTGGAATCCCCGCCTTTATCCGCAGGAGAAAGCATTTCTGGAACAGACGCCGATTTACAGCTTTGGAAACGAACTTTTCGGGAGTATCTATGACGCCTTCGGCCTGGACGTAATGTTCCAGTGCTTCTACCAGCCTGGCAAGGCACTGGAGCTATTCCGGCCTTTCAGGTAAATCTCCGGCTTGTGACATACACGCCAGACTTCAGACAAGGGGCCTGCTTCAGTAAATGTTTTAAGAAACTTTTCACCCCCATTTAATAGACACTCCTCCCCTTCTGTACTATTATATTACCATAACAAACAAATATAGACAGGGGCGGCACTGGAATCAGTCCTGGGACGGCACTGGAATAGGAGGTACAACAATATGAGCGGCGATTCATTCCGCAACAGAAGAAATGGTTTTACCACAATGGACGGGGGCCAGGGAGGCCCCGACGGCACTCCGGGCAGGAAGACTCCGGTCGGAAAGATTGTAGGGGCGGTGATAGCCGTTCTTGTGCTGGCACTGTTGGTGTTCAATTCCACCTACGAAATCAAGGAGCAGGAACAGGCAGTGCTGATCACTCTGGGGCGGGCTCAGGCGGTGACGGATCCCGGACTGCATTTTAAGATTCCCTTCCTGCAGCAGGTCAAAAAAGTAAATACCACCATCCAGGGTTTCAGCATCGGCTACGACACTTCTGACAATGAGCTCAATGAAGATGAATCTCTGATGATCACGTCGGATTTCAACTTTATTGATGTGGACTTTTATGTGGAATACCGTTACAGCGACCCTGTAAAAGCACTCTATGGTTCCCGGGATCCTCTGGGCATTCTGCGCAACATCAGCCAAAGCTGTATCCGCACCGTCATCGGAAGCTATCCTGTGGACGATGTGCTCACAACCGGCAAAAACGAGATCCAGGCCGCCATCAAAGAGATGATTTTAAGCCGCCTGGAGACCCAGGACATCGGTATCCAGCTGGTCAACATCACCATTCAGGATTCCGAGCCGCCCACCGTGGAAATCATGGAGGCCTTCAAGGCGGTGGAGACGGCAAAGCAGGGCAAGGAGACCGCCCTGAACAATGCCAACAAGTACCGCAATGAACAGCTTCCCTCCGCGCAGGCCCAGGCCGACGGCATCATCAAGGATGCGGAAGCCCGCAGAACCGAGCGCATCAATGAGGCCACCGCGCAGGTGTCCCGTTTTAACGCCATGTACCAGGAGTATGTGAAAAATCCCGCCATCACCAAACAGCGCATGTTCTATGAGACCATGGAGGACGTGCTGCCAGGCTTGAAAGTGCTTATCCAGGGCTCCGATGGCAGTGTGCAGACCTTCTATCCCCTGGAGTCCTTCACCGGAACTTCCGGAGGCAGCTCTGATACAGGTACACACAACGCCGGGATACAGAACACCGACGGCATTCAGTCCGAAAATTAAGGAGGGACACTGTTTATGAAGACCGCAAAAAGAATCTTACTCATTGTGGGAGCTCTGGTGCTCCTTGTGGCAGGCGCCTCCAGCATTGTAGTAACCCAGGAAAATGAATACAGCCTTATCCGGCAGTTTGGAAGAATTGACCATATTGTATCCCAGGCAGGCATAAGTTTTAAGCTGCCATTTATCCAGAGTGTGGATAAACTGCCCAGGAATACCCTGCTTTACGACCTGCCCTCCTCGGATGTAATCACCAGCGACAAGAAAACCATGATCTGCGACAGCTACATCCTGTGGAGGATCTCTGACCCCCAAAAGTTTGCCCAGACCCTGAATTCTTCCATTGCCAATGCCGAAAGCAGACTGGATGCCATTGTGTACAACTCCACAAAAAACGTCATCAGCAGCACCACCCAGGACGAGGTGATCTCCGGGCGTGACGGAGAGTTGTCGGCAGCCGTTATCGCCAATATCGGAAGTTCCCTGGACCAGTACGGCATTGAGCTGCTCTCCTTCGAGACCAAGAAACTGGATCTGCCAGGGGACAACAAGGCCGCAGTGTACGAGCGCATGATATCCGAGCGTGACAACATTGCCGCCACCTATACCGCAGAAGGAAATTCCGAGGCCCAGATTATCCGGAACACCACAGACAAGGAAGTGACTGTGCTGCTGTCGGAGGCGGAAAAAGAGGCTGCCATCCTGATTGCAGAGGGCGAGGCAGAGTATATGAGAATCCTCTCAGAAGCCTATAACGATACCTCTAAACAGGAATTCTATTCCTTTGTCCGGAGCCTGGACGCCCTGAAACTCTCCATGCAGGGCGGGAACAAGACGGTCATCCTCTCCCCGGACTCCCCCATTGCACAGATTTTCTATGGACGGTAGAGTAAACATAGTGTAAAAAATAACGATAGCCTGTTTTTCAGAGGGGCTATCGTTATTTTTTGCACCCAAGGGATTACGCATAAAAACCGGATTTCTAACATATTCACCGATCTCCTCAAGGGTAGGGCAGGTACTCTTATCTTGTAAATCAATCATTTTTGATATGTCCTCCAAACTTCAAATGGGACCTGCACCCGTTGGAAACGTGCTTCCCGTCTTTCGTCGGCACAGCAGAAGGTGGTAGTTTTTTCCCTGCAGAGCCAGGGACTTCTCGTATCGGAATCCCAGTTTTTCACACAGCCTCAGGGAAACCTGATTCTCAGTCTCCACCAGGGCCTGCACCTGTTCAAATTCCAGAGCTCTCCAGCCATAGCCCAACACCGCCCGGCACACTTCCGTCCCATATCCCTGCCTCTGCCAGGGAACGCCGATAATATATCCAAGCTCCGGATCCGGGAAATCTTCCCTGTAGGAAAAACCGGCCCTGCCGATCACTGCGCCGCTGTCCCTGTCCACCACGGTCCAGACGCCGAATCCATGGTAGGTATAGACCTTCTCAATATATTCCCGAATGTAGCGTCTCTCCTGCTCCTCCTCCGGGTAGAGCCCTTCCATATATCTGGTAATGGCAGGATCGCTGTAGATCTGGTAAAATGCCCCCACATCCTCCGGCGTGGTCTCCCTGACCAGACATCTGTCCGTGTCCAGAATATGCCAGGGGAGGCCTTTCAGCCTGCGGTAAACCCGCTCCACATATTCCTGTTCCAGATCCTCCGGATCCTCCACCGCAAACAGATACCGGGAAAAGTCCTGGTCTGTATTCCCCTGGTGAAGATAGATCAGCACCGCCTCCCCCTCCCGGCGCAGTCTCCCGGCCTCTTCGGCATGATCCGTCACATAGAGTACCGCTTCCTTCCCCTCCGTCGTGAAATGTATTTCCTTGAAATACGGCAAACTTCTCCACTTCCCTCTTTACGCTGAGCCATTTATAGGTTACAATGCTTTAGGAACTGTCGGAAAATAACTGATACAGCTTGCTTTACAAGAACCCCGAGAAATCAATAAAAAATGCATTAGACTTGTATCAGTTATTTGGAGACACTTCCTTTATTATACAATATTTTCATCAGAAAGGACATCTATTATGGAAAAAAATCCTGTTGTCACCATCACCATGGAGAACGGAGGCGTGATCCGTCTGGAGCTGTACCCTGATTCCGCTCCCATCTCCGTAAACAATTTTATCAGCCTCATCAACAAAAATTTCTATGATGGTCTGATCTTTCACCGGGTCATCAAGGGCTTTATGATCCAGGGCGGCTGTCCTGAGGGTTCCGGCATGGGCGGCCCCGGCTACAGCATCAAGGGTGAGTTTGCCCAGAACGGCGTGCCTAACTCCTTAAAGCACACCCAGGGAGTGCTTTCCATGGCCAGATCCGGACATCCCGACTCCGCAGGGTCCCAGTTCTTCATTATGCACAAGAACGCCCCCCATCTGGACGGCAGCTATGCGGCGTTTGGAAAGGTAATAGAAGGTATGGATATCGTAGACCGCATTGCCGAGACAGCCACCGATTATTCCGACAAACCCTTGGAAAATCAAGTGATGAAGACTGTCACCGTAGATACTTTCGGCGTGGATTATCCAGAACCGGAAAAACTCTAAATTGCTTTTTTCTTTTCCTCCATAGTTAGAAAGATATTTGTGACCCATTATCTCCCGAATCATTTTGCAAAATCATGCACAGACGTATGTTGAAAAACGTGGCTGCTGAGGTGAGGGATGATAATGGGTTCTATAGAGTAACCGTAATCGTCAGCTTACCCTCCCGGACAAGATGACAGCCAGGCAGCCCTTCACACTTTGTTCACAATTCATTCAATTAAACTTTATATTATCAACATGATTTATCCATTTCTTTCCCCTATACTATAATTATCAACAGAGCAGGTCACAGTTTACTAAACAACTTTTTCATAATAAGTGCCAGGGAGCCCAAGGTTTCCTGGCATCCTCCCTTTTCAGGGACAGTTTCCCCAAGACGAATGAATATGTATAGAACTTGACTGAAATTCTTGCGCTGAGATTATGGACACACCTTCAAAAAGGCAGCCTCCTGCAACAGGGAGCTGCCTTTTTTGGTACTGTCAGTATGACTATTTACGCCTTGCCCACGGATCCGAACAGTTCCATCTTCTCCTTCACGGTAGCCTTGATAGCTTCCGCACCGGGAGCCAGGAGTTTGCGGGGGTCAAAGCCCTTGCCCTGCTGATCCTTGCCGGCCTCAATATACTTGCGGGTAGCGTCGGCAAATGCCAGCTGGCACTCGGTGTTCACATTGATCTTGGCAACGCCCAGGCTGATTGCCTTCTTGATCATGTCTGCAGGAATGCCCGTGCCGCCGTGAAGCACCAGAGGAAGATCTCCTGTGAGCTGCTGTACAGCATCCAGAGTCTCAAAGCTCAGGCCCTTCCAGTTCTCGGGATACTTGCCATGGATATTGCCGATGCCCGCCGCCAGGAAATCCACGCCAAGATCAGCGATGGACTTGCACTCCTTGGGATCCGCGCACTCACCCATACCTACTACGCCGTCCTCTTCTCCGCCGATGGAACCAACCTCAGCCTCAATGGAGATACCCTTGCCATGGGCAGCTGCCACCAGTTCCGTGGTCTTGGCCACATTCTCCTCAATGGGATAATGAGAGCCGTCAAACATAACGGAGGAGAAGCCTGCCTCAATACATTTATAGCAGTGATCATAGGAGCCATGGTCCAGATGCAGCGCCACGGGTACATCAATGTCCAGATCCTTCAGCATGCCGTTCACCATGCCTACTACCACATCATAGCCGCCCATGTACTTTCCTGCGCCCTCGGAAACGCCCAGGATAACGGGGGACTTGCACTCCTTCGCTGTAAGCAGCACAGCCTTGGTCCACTCCAGGTTGTTGATATTGAACTGTCCCACTGCATAGTGGCCTGCTTTTGCTTTTTTCAGCATTTCTGTTGCAGATACTAACATAATTACATACCTCCTGTTTTTATATGCCTTCCGGCACAACTTCAGACTCCGGCACAAGCCTGTTCTTGTTAAATATATCACATATTCCTGAAAAATGGAATAGCTATCCATGAAATATTGCCGAAGTTCACCTCTTCTGTACCAGTTCAGACAGGCGCTGAACTGGTACTTCTTCTCACTCAGGATTGATCTGCCTCTTCCGCCGCCTCTGCACTCTTTTTTCTCCTATGCCTGACGCATTCCGTGAGCAGGTATTCTATCTGGCCATTAACAGACCTGAAATCGTCCTCCGCCCAGGCTGCAATGGCCTCGTAGAGCTTTGTGGAAAGGCGCAGGGGGACCTGCTTTTTGCTGTCTGCCATACTTAATACAAACTCCCTGAATTCACCACCGGCTGTGCGTCGTGATTGCCGCACAGCACCACCAGAAGATTGGATACCATGGCGGCCTTCCGCTCTTCGTCCAGCTGCACCACGTCCTTCTCACTCAGACGTTCCAGAGCCATCTCCACCATGCCCACCGCGCCGTCCACAATCATCTTGCGTGCGTCGATGATGGCGGAGGCCTGCTGCCTCTGAAGCATCACAGCCGCGATCTCGGGGGCGTAAGCCAGGTAGGTGATCCTTGCCTCCACAATCTCAATCCCCGCCTCGTTCACCCTGTCCTGAATCTCATTCCGGATTCTCCTGGCCACCACCTCGCTGGAGCCCCTCAGGCTGCCCTCATCCGCCATGCCGTCCCCGGTGGTGTCCACATTGGGCGCCACGTCATAGGGGTATACGCGCACCACATTCCTCAGAGCGCTGTCGCACTGAAGGGAGAGAAATTCCTTGTAGTTGTCCACATTGAACACCGCCTTGGCCGTGTCCACAATCTTCCATGTCACGGCAATGCCAATCTCCACAGGATTGCCCAGGCAGTCGTTGATCTTCTGCCTGCTGTTGTTGAGAGTCATCACTTTCAGCGATAGTTTCTTGTTCAGCAACTCCACACCGGTCATGTTTGTCTGAGCGCCGTTCACCACCTGGGGCAGTGATCCCAGGCTGGACACATCCCCGCTCTGGCTCAGCTTGGTTCTGTACGCCGGATTCATGCCGGTACAGAAAGGGTTCACCCAGTAAAAACCGCTCTCCTTCAGGGTGCCTACATACCTCCCAAACAAAGTCAGCACTAACGCCTCCTGAGGATTAATCTCCTTCAGACCGCAGAAGACAATCCATCCCAGACAAAAGAAGATGCTGCTTGCCACAATACCCGCCACGGCCCAGGGAGAGCCGTTCTCCTGCACCTTTATGACAGAGAGCACAAACGCCGCAATGTCCGCCACATACAAAAACAACATGGTCAGAAGCACCTTCATACCGTTCTTTTTTCCGTTCAAAATTTTTTCAGTCATCGCATTTTCTCCTCCTCTTCCGGTAACTGCTTTTATCAGGATACTAAATACATATTTTTCTGATATCATTATCATATCAGATTCTCTTCCCGGACGCAAGACCCATTTTAAAATTTTCCAACAAAATAACCCCTGCCGCAGGATATTCCTGCAGCAGGGGTTTTCCCCTTGCCTGTCAAACCATGCCGTTCCAGAGCGCGTCCGCAAATTCATTCCCGCCATCTTGCGGTAAACGTCCCTCTGCCTCTGAACTTATACTGCACACCGGTTAAATATGCAGTACAACTGGACTGCAGACCGCCAGCCAGGTGCTTTCACGAGTACACCACTGTAAATCCTGGCGGTCTGCAGTATAAAACGGCAGTATCAGTTGTTCTCCTCTTCCGCTATCCGGATCTCCACCTTCCTGCACAGATTCCGGATAACCACCTTTTCATGGCTGCCCCCGTTCTCCCCGTCCAGGGTCCACGCCACAGGTTTATCCGACTCCAGCGTCAGCTCCGCGGTGCGGAAATAGTACATGGCGTTGGTGTCAAAATTCCGGTTCACCAGGGACATCATCAATTTGTTCAACTCCGCCGGACCCTTGGGAACCTTGATCAGGGTAACTTCAAACAGCCCGTCATCCAGCTTCACATTCTTGCCGGTGATATTCTTAAACCCGCCCACGGATATGGAGTTAGTCACCATACCGAAGAGAAAATCACCCTCAATGACGCTCCCCTCCCAGGATACCCGCATAAAACAGGAGTGTATGGAGGAGAGACGCTTCATGCCCTCCAGAAGATATGCCATATGCCCCAGCAGGTTCTTGGCCTCCTGGGCCGTCTCGTAGGACACATCCGTAAAAAGGCCAAAGGCAGCAATATACACAAAGATATCGTTGTTGAAGGAACCGATGTCACAGGGAAAATTTCTGCCCTCCACCGCCACATGGGCCGCCCGCACCATATCCTTGGGCAGCAGAAGACTTCCCCCGAAATCGTTGGTACTGCCGGCGGGAATATATCCCAAAGGAGTGTGGAAGCCGCTCTGAATCATCCCTGTCACCATCTCGTCCAGAGTGCCGTCGCCGCCTCCGCATACCACCAGGTCATACTCGTCCGACCGACATGCCACAATTTTTCTGGCATCGTCATGCTTCCTGGTGGGCGCCGCGGTGATCTCATAGCCGGCGCCTGCAAAAACGTCAAGGATATCCGCCAGCTTATTCCTGATCAGCGTCTTCCCCGCCTTGGGATTATACACAAAAAGAAGCCTTTTCCCCATAGGCTGCTATGCTTCTCCGCCGCCCAGAAAGCTCAGAATACCCTCCAGGGCCTCCTGTTCGTCCACGCCCTCGGCGGAGATCTCCAGCTCCTTGTCCAGGTCCACACCCAGCGTCATCATTCCCATAATACTCTTGGCATTCACCTTCTTCTCTCCGAACTGTATATAAATGCTGCTCTCATACTTGCTGGCCTCCTGGACCATCATCGCAATATGTCTGGCCTTAAGCCCATTATCCACCTGAAAATGGATATTCCTCTTTTCCATTTCTTTTCCTCCTTGCATCTTCGTACACTCTCACCTGGTCCGCAAGCTCGCTGAGCCTGCGCAGCCTGTGGTTCACTCCGGATTTTCCCAGGGCGGGCGAAAAGCACTCCCCCAGCTCCTTCAGGGGCGCTTCGGGATTTTCCAGACGGACCTGTGCCATCTCCCGCAGAGCCTCAGGCAGATTCTCGAAACCATAAAAGTCCCGCAGATATTCTATATCCTCCACCTGCCTGGAAGCGGCGTTCACGGTCTTGGCTATATTGGCAGTCTCACAGTTTACACGCCTGTTCACGGAATTCCGCACTTCTTTAAAAATGCGCAGGTTCTCCAGTTTCATCAGCGCCACCGGAGCCTCGCAGACATTCAGCAGATCCACAATGCCGGATCCCTCCTTCAGGTAGACCACATGGTACTTTTTCCGAAGGATGATCCTGGACTCTATGCCAAAATCCCTCAGGACTTCCTGCAGCTGCAGCGCCTTGGGTTCGCCGCAGCAGTAAAATTCCAGGTGATATCCCTTTGCGGGATCACTCATGGATCCAATGCTCAGAAAAGCTCCCCGCAGGAAGGCCCTCCGGCAGCAGGAATTTTTGATCAGAAGAGGACTCACCGGTTCCTCCAGATTCCCCATTTTCCGGATAAAATCCTCCGGAAGGTTCATCTCATTCATTTCTATCTTAAATGTTTTTTTCAATAATGTAAAGCCTTTTCTGACAACAGCCTCGTTTTCTGTCTGAAATCCCACCACATAGAGGCCGCTGCCCTCCTGGCGGCCGTACTGCCCGCAGAAACTCATAATGGCAGCCAGTTCCGCCATCTGGCAGTGCCTGGCCGGGCTGATCTTTTTTGCCAGTTCTTCCTTCACTTCACTTGAAAAGGACATCTTTCATTCCCTAACCTGCCTGACTGCTTACATCTCTATGATATAGTTTCAGGCCATATTTTCCCTTATTTTTCATGCGCCCGTACAGCTCATTGGCAAGAGTTACGCTGCGGTGCCTGCCCCCGGTGCAGCCTATGGCCACCACCAGGCGGTACTTCCCTTCCTTCACATAATTGGGGATCAGAAACTGCAGCATGTCCGCAAATCTGTCCCGGAACTCCTGGGCCTCTGAAAAGCCCATCACGTACTCCTGCACTTCCCTGTCATTGCCGGTCTTGCGCTTCAGTTCTTCTATATAGAACGGGTTCGGCAGAAACCGCACATCCATGACAATATCCGCATCCGCCGGTATGCCGTGCTTGAAACCAAAGGACATCACAGTCACCATGAGACTATTATACTCCGCATTCTCCACAAAAATACGGTCCAGTTCCTCCTTTAACTCCCGTGTCAGAAGGTTGGTGGTGTCTATGACATAGTCGGCGCTGCGGCGGATATTCTCCATCACTTTCCGCTCCGCCTTCACACCGTCCTCCACCCTGCCGTCCATGGCCAGAGGATGCACACGCCTGGTCTCCTTGTAGCGTTTGATGAGCACTTTCTCATCTGCGTCCATGAACAGGATCTCCAGTTTGAAACCCGACGCCCGAAGCTTTTCCAGTATCCTGGCGGCGTCCTCAAAAGACTGATCCGAACGCACGTCCAGTCCCAGCACCACCTTGCCCACCTCGCTTCCGGGCATAGTCACCAGCTCCACAAATTTCTCCACCAGGGACAGGGGAAGGTTGTCCACACAGTAAAAACCTGCATCCTCCAACATCTTCAGGGCGGTGCTTTTTCCACCGCCGCTCATTCCCGTCACCACCACAAATCTCATACTTACACCTCTTTCAAATGTCTGAAACTGAGATTCACTTTTTCAGACATTTCCTCCCTGCTTCCGTTATTTTCCGGCGGCTCCCAGCAATACCACCTCCGGCTCCAGATCCACCCGGAACTGCTCTTTTACCCGCCGCTGAACCTCCCCCATAACCGCTCTCACATCCCGGGCCGTGGCATCTCCCGTGTTGACAATAAACCCACAGTGCTTCTCGGACACTCTGGCTCCCCCTACCTGGAAGCCGCTCAGGCCCGCGTCCATGATCAGCTTCCCGGCGAAATGTCCCGCAGGGCGCTTGAAGGTGCTGCCTGCGCTGGGATACTCCAGAGGCTGCTTCTCCCGCCGCCTGGCCGCCAGATCCTCCATCATGGCCTGGATCTCCTTCCGATCCCCTTTCTCCAGAAGGAATGTCACCTCCGTCACCACAAAGGGACTGTTCTTAATGACGCTGGTACGGTAGCCGAACTCCATGGTCTCGTTCTCCAGGCAAAGTGTCTCCCCTTCCCGGCTCACCACATTCACCTGCTCCACCACCCGGCTCATCTCTCCGCCGTAGGCGCCGGCATTCATGACAACTCCTCCCCCCACCGTTCCCGGTATGCCGGAGGCAAATTCCAGTCCCGTGAGCCCCTGTTCCAGAGCCGCCCGGGCCGCCTGGGCCATGGACGCCCCCGCCTGGGCCACCAACCGCTTTCCCTCCACGGTGATGCGGCTCATCCCAGGTCCCACCTGGGCCACCACACCCCTGTATCCGTCATCATCCACAAGCAGGTTGCTGCCGTTTCCAACCACAAAAAACGGCACGCCCGCCATTTCCAGGTACCGTCTCACTTTCTTCAGCTGCTCCTCGCTCTCCAACTGCAGAAAGCAATCGGCAGGTCCTCCTATCCGAAAGGTAGTATGGCCTGCCATTGGCTCCTGTAAATGGATATTTTCCTCCGGTACAAATTTCTGTAATGCCTCAACCACAGCTTTCCCAATCATTTCAGAAACATTCCTTTCCCCGCCGCGGGATCCGGCGGCACAGGAGGGCGCTGAAAAACACCTTCCTGCCGCCCTGTCAATTCCCTGGCGTCACCGCAGGAAAAGCCCCGCTGCGCCGTAGATCCCGGCATCATTTCCCAGCTTCGCCAGAACAAATTTCGCCCTCTTGCAGTGCTGGAAAGCATATTTTTGATAAGGGGGCTCTATATAGGACAGCAGAACCTCCCCCGCCTTGGACACGCCTCCGCCGATCACGAAAGCCTCCGGGTCCACCACGGATGCCACACAGGCAAGCCCCTTCCCAAGGTACTCTCCAAACTGCTGCGCAATCTCCATCGCCACCTGGTCCCCGGCCTTCACGGCGTCAAACACTGTCTTGGCAGAGATATGTCCGCCCCGGAGGACACTGGGCTGCTGGTCCCTGGCAAGCCTTCTTCTGGCCAGGCGCGCAATGCCCGTGGCTGAGGCGTACTGCTCCAGACAGCCCCGGTTTCCGCAGTTGCAGGCCTCCTCCTCTTCATCCTCCAGATGCATATGTCCGATCTCTCCGCCTGCGCCGGCAGATCCTGTCAGAAGCTGTCCGTTGACAATAATGCCCCCGCCCACTCCTGTGCCCAGGGTCACTGCCACCACGCTGCCATATCCCTTTGCGCCTCCCTGCCACATCTCCCCGTAAGCGGCGGCGTTGGCATCGTTGACCGCCCTTACCGGTACATTAATATATGCCTTCAGCGCCTCCGGTATGTTAAAACTTTTCCATCCCAGATTCACGGCTCCGCTCACCAGGGTGCCCTCCTCGTCCACCGCGCCGGGAGCGCCTATGCCGATTCCCACCAGCTCCTCCCTGGAGATCTGCTTCTCCTCCATCCTGGCCAGAATGCTCTTCCCCACATCGGGAAGGATGGCGCTGCCCCCATCTTCTGTCACCGTGGGAATCTCCCACTTATCCAGCACACACCCAGCCCTGTCGAACAGTCCCATCTTCACGCTGGTACCACCGATGTCAACCCCAAATGCATATGTACCCATGCTCACTCCTCCTCGCCCCTCCGGGCAAAACATTATTTATCTGTCGTCCTCTTCTCTGTTCTTCGCCAGGGAACTCTGCACCCGGGCATAGAGCTCCTGGGCGGCATTGTATCCCATCTTCTTCTGGCGGTGGTTCACCGCCGCCGACTCGCAGATCACAGCCAGGTTCCGCCCCGGGCGGATGGGAATGTCGTAGCAGACCACCTTATTGCCCAGGTACTCCATATAATTCTCTTCCAGCCCCAGCCTGTCGTACTCCTTCTCCCTGTTCCAGTCCTCCAGGCGGATCACCAGGTCGATGCTCTGGGTATCCATCACCGAGGAGGCGCCGAAGAGGGCCTTCACATTCACCACCCCGATCCCACGCAGTTCAATCAGATGCTTGAGCATCTCAGGAGCAGAGCCTATCAGTGTATCGTCGCTGACCTTCCTGATCTCCACCACATCGTCCGTCACCAGACGGTGGCCTCTGCGGATCAGCTCCAGCGCCGCCTCAGACTTGCCGATGCCGCTGTCCCCGGTGATCAGGACCCCCTCACCGTACACATCCACCAGCACCCCGTGGACGGAGATGCAGGGGGCAAGCTTCACATTCAGCCACCGGATGGCCTCCGCCATAAAGGACGAAGTTGACTTTTTCGTGGAGAGCAGGGGAATCCTGTGGGCCAGGGCCGCCTGCATGAAAATGGGATCCGGCTTCAGCTCACGGCAGAACACCACAGCCGACACGTCATACTCCATAAATTCATTGTAAATCTCCCGCTTGCGGATCTCAGGCAGGCTTTCCATATAGCTGTACTCCACAAAGCCTATGATCTGCAGACGGGTTGCGTCAAAATGTTCAAAATATCCTGCCAGCTGCAAGGCAGGACGGTTGATATCCGGCTGTGTAAGGCGGATATCCGTCACGTCGATCTCCGGAGTCAGATTCTGCAGCTTCATCTTTTCGATCAGACGGGTTAATGTAACACCTTCCATGTTTTTATCTCCTGCTTTTACTTGATTGTATCACACTAAAAAACCATTGTGAAGTGAAATTGAGAAAAGATATACAATTGCCCCGCATATTCCCCCCAGGGGTATCCGGAACGAACGGCCGAATCGCCAAATGTGCTCTATGGAGCCTTGTGAAAATACCCGTAAATCTCCTCCGCCGCCCTGCGGCTCACCTCCGGCAGGCCCGCCAGTTCCTCCACGGAAGCCGCCCGGATCTCCTCTATAGACTTAAAATGACGCATCAGTGCCTTCCGTCTCACAGGCCCCACCCCCGGGATCCCGTCCAGAACCGACTTTACCTGCGCCTTACTTCTAAGAGAACGGTGGTATTCTATGGCAAATCTATGCGCTTCGTCCTGGATTCTGGTAATCAGTTTAAATCCCTCAGAACGGGTGTCTATGGGAAGCTCCAGGTTATTATAATACAGTCCTCTGGTGCGGTGATTGTCATCTTTTACCATGCCGCAGACAGGGATGGCAAGCCCCAGCTCCTGCAGCACCGCCAGGGCCGTGTTCACCTGGCCCCTGCCCCCGTCCATCATCAGCAGATCCGGAAACCGGGTAAAGCTGCCATACTCCTTCCCCAGCTCCTTTTCCTGCATCTCCTTCCCCTCCTCCAGACCGTGGCGGAAACGCCTGGAGAGCACTTCTCTCATACAGGCATAGTCGTCCGGGCCGGAAACGGTCTTTATGCGGAATTTCCGGTAGTCGCTGGGCTTGGGCTTTCCCTTTTCAAAGACAATCATGGAGCCCACATTCTCAAATCCGTTGATATTGGAGATGTCAAAGGCCTCCATGCGCTCAATATGTTCCAGGCCCAGAACCCCTGCAATCTCCTTCACCGCCCCGATAGTGCGGCCTTCCTCCCGCTTCAGCCTCTCCCTGTCCTGTTCCAGAATATGCTTCGCGTTCTGGGCCGCCAGCTCCACGAGCTTCTCCTTGGCTCCGATCTTGGGAACCCGCAGATACACCCTTCCCCCCTTGCGGCCGGTGAGCCATTTTTCAATCAGCTCCCGATCTCCTATGTCGCACTGAAGCATCAGCTCCCTTGGAATAAAAGGGGTGCCCGCGTAAAACTGTTTGATAAAATTCTCCAGGATCTCCCCCCTGGAATCCTCTGACACATGGGTCATATAGTAGTGTTCCCTGCCGATAAGCCTGCCGTCCCGGACAAAGAAGACCTGCACCACCGCCTCCCTGTCATCCTGATACATGGCAATGATATCCTTGTCCTCCCCCACGCTGTCGGTGATCTTCTGCTTCTGGGCCACCTGCTTTACGCTGTTGTGCAGGTCCCGGAAAGCTGCCGCGGACTCAAAGTCCAGCTCCTCCGCCGCCGCTTTCATCTTTTCCTCCAGCTCCTTCAGCACCGTGCCGTAATTGCCGTTTAAAAAATCCAGTGCTCCGGCCACCTGCTCCCTGTACTGCTCCCTGTCTATATACCCCTGGCAGGGGGCAAGGCACTGCTTGATATGGTAGTTCAGGCAGGGGCGCTCCGCCCCTATATCCCTGGGAAGGCTTCTGTTGCAGGTCCGGAGGGTATAGAGCTTGTTCAAAAGTTCAATGGTGTCCTTTACCGCCGCCGCACTGGTGTAGGGGCCGAAATATTTTGACTTGTCCTTCTTCATGGCGCGGGAAAACAGAATGCGCGGGTACTCCTCCCCCACGGTCACTTTGATATAGGGGTAGGTCTTGTCATCCTTTAGAAGGGTGTTGTATTTGGGGGAGTACTCCTTGATCAGGTTATTCTCCAGAACCAGGGCCTCCAGCTCCGAGTCCGTGACGATGTACTCAAAACGGGCAATCAGCGACACCATCTTGTCGATCATGGGCCCCCGGCCAATGTTCTCCCGAAAATAGGAGCGCACCCGGCTGTGAAGGTTCACCGCCTTCCCCACATACAAAATAGCGTCCCTCCTGTCCCTCATAATATAGACTCCCGGCTCTTTGGGAAGCTTTTTCAACTCTTCTTCAACCTGAAACATGCCGCTCCTTTCCCGGCGGACCGATTCTCCGAAAACACTGCCAAACTGTCTCCCCGGAAGTGTTTCTCCTGGCCCGCCTCTGTCCGGTTCCCTGCTGTCCGCTACTCAAGGCCCAGAAACTTGTCTATGCCGTTGGCAATCCCTTCCGCTATTTTATCCTGGTAGTCCTCCGTGGCCATAAGGAGGTCTTCCTCCGGATTTGACATATAGCCCATCTCCACAATGGTCACTGGAACCTGGCACCAGTTGATGCCGCTCATGGTATCTGTCTCCCAGACATTCCGCTTCTTGCAGCCGGTGGCCGCCGCCAGCTCCTCCAGCACATAGCCGGACAGATCCCTGCTGTCCTGATAGTAATCCCCATTGTAGGGATTGGAGGCGGTCTGGCAGATGGTCATGGCGCCGTGGACGGAACTGTCCTCGGAACCGTTGGCGTGAATGCGGATAAAGGCATCCGCCTGCGCGTCGTTGGCCACCTGGGCCCTTTCGCTGTTGCTGATATCCACATCGTGGGTAGTCCGGACCATAATCACCTGATAGCCCCGTCCTGTCAGTTTCTCCTCCAGCTTCTGCGCCACCGTCAGGGTCAGCTCATATTCGCTGAGCCCGCTGGCAGCCCCGGCGGTTCCGCTGGAAACCTTCGCCTTGGTCTCCGTGGCCCCAGGGCCCACGGGCTCTTTCTCGCTGTTTCCTTTCTTCTGGTGTCCCGGATCCAGAACCACCACAAAGCCGTTCTGTCCCGGCAGGGCCGCCGATCCCTCCGGTGCCACTGCTGGAACAGCGGTGCTCACCACCTCCGGGTTCTCTGCCGGAACAGTTGTGCTCACCGCTTCAGGGGGCTCCGCTGGAACGGCGGTGCCCTCCGCTTCAGGGGGCTCCGCTGGAACGGCAGTGCCCACCGCTTCCGGGGACTCTGCAGGAATGGTGCTACCCACAGCTTCCGGAGACTCTGCTGGAACGGTTGTGCTCACCGCTTCCGGGGGCTCCGCTGGAACGGTTGTGCCCACCGCTTCCGGGGTCTCTGCTGGAATGGCAGTGCCCACCGCTTCCGGCATTTCGCCGGGAACAGGAGTCTCCGGGGCCTGGGATTCTCCCCGCCCTGGTACGGCGGTGGATTCCCCGCCAGGAGAGGGAGATATCCCCGCTTCTTCCGGCACCTCTCTCCGGGAAGGTTCTTCCCCTTCCAGACCGCAGCCCGCAAGCATCAGCGCCGCAGCCAGAAGCACTGCCCCGGTTTTCGCCAGTCTCTTTACGCTCTTTCTCTCCTTTGTTCCCCCGCCCATCAAACCTCTCTCCTTCCCCAGAATCTGAAATCAGCCGTCACTGTCCGCACCAGTGACGGCTGACTGCCTACTGCATCAATGTTCCGTTGGAAAATCTGCCTGTGAGAGGCCCTTCCGTATCCTGCGCGCTGTCCTCCCGGCCCAGCTGGCTGGAAGCGCCCTCATCAGTCTTTCCGGATGCGGGATCCGCCTCTTCCGTCTCTCCAGAAGCAGGAGCCGCCTCTTCCGGAAGAACAGGACTCTCCTGAGCCTTTTCCGTCTCCTCCAAAGCAGCGCCCCTTTCCAGAACCTCCTCAGACACAGGTGTCTCTTCCTCCTTTTTTTCCGGGGCGGGAACTTCCTCCGGGGCATTCCCGGAAGCAGACGAAGCTTCCCCCTCCTTAACAGGCTCAGGAATCCCTTTCTCCCTGCGGAAAATGGCCATAAACTCCTTGCCGGTGATGGTCTCTTTCTCAATCAGGAATTCCGCCAGCTTATCCATCAGCTCCCTGTTCTCCTGCAGCAGTTCCAGGGCCTTCTCATAGCTCTCCTTCAGGATATCCACCACTTCCGCATCAATCTGTGCCGCCGTGGTGTCGCTGCAGTTCAGGGCAGACCTGCCCTCCAGGTACTGGCTCTCCACCGTGGCCAGGCCCACCAGGCCGAATTTCCTGCTCATGCCGTAGCGCGTCACCATGTTCCGTGCAATGTCGGTGGCCTTCTCAATGTCGTTGGCCGCCCCTGTGGTGACGGTGTCGAAGACAACTTCCTCCGCGGCCCGGCCGCCCACCAGGCTCACCAGCATATCCCGCAGCTCCGCCTCCGTGTTCAGGTACTTCTCCTCCTCCGGCACATGCATCACATACCCCAGGGCTCCCATGGTCCGGGGCACAATGGTGATCTTCTGCACCGGCTCGGAATTCTTCTGCAGAGCGCTGATCAGGGCATGCCCCACCTCATGGTAGGACACAATCCTGCGCTCCTCCCTGCTCATAATGCGGTCCTTCTTCTCTTTTCCCACCAGAACCACTTCCACGGCGTCAAACAGATCCTTCTGGCACACATAGTCCCTGCCCATCTTCACCGCGTTGATGGCGGCCTCATTGATCATGTTGGCCAGATCGGAGCCCACGGCCCCGCTGGTGGCCAGGGCGATGGCGTCCAGATCCACGGTCTCATCCATCTTCACATCCTTGGCGTGAACCTTCAGGATCTCCACCCTGCCCTTCAGATCCGGCTTATCCACTATAATCCTTCTGTCAAAACGCCCCGGGCGCAGCAGCGCCTTGTCCAGAATCTCCGGCCGGTTGGTGGCCCCCAGGATGAGAATTCCCTTGGAACTGTCAAATCCGTCCATCTCCGAGAGCAGCTGGTTCAGAGTCTGTTCCCTCTCCTCGTTGCCCCCGCCGTACTTGGAATCCCTGCTCCGTCCAATGGCGTCGATCTCGTCTATAAAGATAATGCAGGGGGCGTTCTTGGTGGCCTCCCGGAAGAGATCCCGCACCCGGCTGGCTCCCACGCCCACATACAGCTCAATAAAGTCAGAACCTGTGAGGGAGAAAAAGGGCACATGGGCTTCCCCCGCCACAGCCTTGGCCAGCAGCGTCTTGCCCGTTCCGGGAGGGCCCACCAGAAGGGCTCCCTTGGGCAGCCTGGCGCCGATCCTGGCATATTTTCCGGGGTTGTGGAGAAAGTCCACCACCTCCACCAAAGACTCCTTGGCCTCATCCTCCCCGGCCACGTCCTTGAATGTAACCCCCGTCTCCTTCTGCACATAGACTTTGGCATTGCTCTTGCCCACGCCCATGGGGCCTCCGGCTCCGCCCATCTTCCGGAAAACCACTCCCAGAAGAATCCACATCAGCACCACCGGCAGCACCACGTACAGCAGAATGTCCAGAATCCGCCCGGAATTATCGCTCAGCACCCGGCTTCCCTCCACGCCCTGTTCCTCCAGACGGGCCGTCAGGGTGTCCAGGTCCTCCATGAGAATGGTGGAGTAAGTGACCTTCATATTTCCGTAAAAAGGATAGCTCCCTGTGGAAGAAGGCTCCTTCCCGCCGCCGCTGTTTTTAAGCTGGAACAGCACCTGCCCGGTGCTCTGGACCTCCACGGTCTCCACATTGCCCCCGCTAAGATGCTCCAGGAACTTGGTGTAGCTCATCTCCTGGGTGTTCCCGCTGCCCCCGAACATCAGGTTCCAGAGCATAAAGATCAACAGAAGGGTGCTCAAAAGCGCCATAAGCACCATCATAATATTGGGACGTCTGGGCGGCTGATTTCCGCCTCCTCCGCCGCCCGGACCACCCGGGCCGCCGTTTCCCCCGTTGTTATATCCCCCGCCATTATCGTACTGGTTCATTTGATTGTCCATCGCAACTCCGTTTCTGGCCGTTGTCCAGCCCAGGCTTCCTCTGCCAAGGTATATTATAGATAGTAAGAAATCATAAATCAATAGCAGAAATGTGAAAAATACCAATTATCTCTTAAAGATTTCTAAACAATTTCGTGACCGCAGGCCCAAGCGGACTCCCAAATTTTTTCTTCCAATATGGCAGACTCTGTGTTAGAATATGCATGTGATTCAGAAATGTTGTTCCCCAAAACACTGTAGAACATACCACAGAAAGAGGCAGACAATGAAAATCGGTTTTGACAACGCAAAGTACCTGAAAATTCAGTCCGAACACATCAAGGAACGCATTGCCCAGTTTGGAGACAAACTGTACCTGGAATTTGGCGGAAAGCTCTTTGATGACTATCATGCCTCCAGGGTGCTCCCTGGCTTTGCCCCCGACGCCAAGCTGCAGATGCTGATGCAGCTGTCAGAATACGCCGAGATCGTGATTGTCATCAGTGCCGCAGATATAGAGAAGAACAAGATCCACGGGGACCTGGGAATAACCTACGACGTGGACGTCCTGCGCCTGCACGAAGAGTTTCAGAAGCGGGGGCTGTATGTGGGCAGTGTGGTAATCACCCACTACACGGGCCAGATCAGCGCGGATCAGTTCAAGGCCCGGCTGGAGAAAAAGAACATACGGGTATATCTCCACTACACCATCGAAGGGTATCCCGCCAACGTGCCCCTGATTGTCAGCGAGAACGGTTATGGGAAAAACGACTATATTAAAACTTCCAGACCGCTGGTGGTCATCACAGCCCCCGGCCCGGGAAGCGGCAAAATGGCCACCTGTCTCTCCCAGCTCTACCACGACAACCTGCGGGGAGTCAAGGCCGGGTATGCCAAGTTTGAGACCTTCCCCATCTGGAATATTCCCCTGAAGCATCCCATCAACCTGGCATATGAAGCCGCCACAGCCGACTTGAACGATGTCAATATGATTGACCCCTTCCACCTGGAGGCCTACGGGGAGACAACGGTAAATTACAACAGAGATATTGAGATTTTCCCGGTGCTGAACGCCATTTTTGAAGGGATCTATGGGACAAACCCCTACAAGTCTCCCACGGACATGGGCGTCAACATGGCCGGAAACTGCATTATGGACGACGAGGCCTGCTGCGAGGCTTCCAGGATGGAGATCATCCGCCGCTACTACACTGCCCTTAACAAGGTGGTGCGGGAAGATGCCTCCGAGAACGAGGTCTACAAGATTGAACTGCTGATGAAACAGGCCAAGATCAGCACAGCGGACAGAAAAGTCACCACCGCCGCCAGGGAGCGGGCCGAAAAGCTGGGAGTTCCCACCGCTGCCATGGAGCTTGCGGACGGTCATATCATCACCTCCAAGACCTCCGATTTCCTGGGCACTTCCGCCGCCCTGCTGCTGAACGCCCTGAAATACCTGGCGGGAGTGGAGCACAATATCAAGCTCATCAAACCTGAAGCCATAGAGCCCATCCAGGACCTGAAGGTACGCTACCTTGGGGGCAAAAATCCCCGCCTTCACACGGATGAAGTCTTAATCGCCCTGTCCCTGGCCGCCTGCAGCGACGAGAATGCAAAGCTCTCCCTGCAACAGCTCCCCAGGCTCAGGGGCTGCCAGGCCCACACCTCGGTAATGCTCTCTGAGGTGGACATAAAGATATTCAAAAAACTGGGCGTGGACCTGACCAGCGAGCCCATCCAGCACACCAGAAAACGCTATTGAGAACTTCCTCAGAGCTTTCAGCTGCCAGAACAGACTATAAAAACCGCCCTGCATTGCAGGACGGTTTTTTGTGCGAACTCATAGACCCCTCAGACCTTCATTTCATAATTTCTCTTTGCCGTATCCGTGATTGCCGCTTCTGATTTTCTCCACCAGGGAATCGGCATATTCTTTCTCCCCGCTGTCCGGCTCGCTCATAATATCCCGCGCCGCCCGGGTCAGCCTTCTTCGCACCAGGTATTCCCTGATTGACATATGATTCACATAGCGGAACAGTTTTTCCAGCGTTGACCTGGAACAATAACATGCTGCCGCCACATTCTCTGTGGTTATGTTATCATTCAAATGCTGTTCCATATACTCCAGCGCGTCCGCAAGGAGCTCCGCCTTGTTCATGCCCCCACCTCTTTTTAGGAATTATCAGAATATAGCTGACACAGCCTGCATTCCCACGTCTGTTTCGGTACCGATACGACTTGTTCTGTGAGATTGATTATAACAGATTTCCAGTTGGGCTTCCTGATATTTTGAGTAAAAGTAACCGTGAGTACCTTATGATTCAAATTCCCTGACTAAGGCCAGGGCCTTAGAGATTCCAAAATCTGTGCCGTCTCCTCCTGACACAGGGGTCTTCCTGCCGCGAGAGCCTCTCCTGCTGCTCTGCGGAGAATCTGCCTCAGCCGCTCTTTTTCCGTCACCCTCTCCCGCAGGCTTTCCCGAAGCTCTCCCATCCACATCAGGATCTCATCCACCCGGTCCGGGATCTGCTCCCCTATCCTCCTCTTTAACTCCACCCCCACGGCAGGGGACACTCCTCCGGTGCTGATACCCACGCACAGGGATTCTGAAGTGATCAGGGCCGGGAAAATAAAGTCACACAGATCCTGCATGTCCACCGCATTCACAGGCACATGCCTTTTTCTGCATATCCCCACAATTCTTTCGTTTTCCTCCCTGTCCTGGGCCGCCACCACAAACACCGGCCAGGAATCCAAATCTCTCTCCTGAAAGCACCGCTTCTCCACGCTGACGCCGGGAAAGCGCTCCACCTCCGGGGAGATTTCTTCGGCGATAACCCGCATGCGGGCCCCAAAGGATTGCAGTCTCTCCAGTTTCTCCAGGGCATGCACGCCCCCTCCGCAGACCAGGATCTCCCGGTCTTCCGTGTCCACAAACATAGGAAAATATCTCATAAATTCGTTGGCTCCTCATAATAATACTGCACTCCCGTCTCCGTCTCCACAGGCTTCACCCCCACGCCGTAGAGCTCCCGGGTCACTCCCGCCTCCAGAATCTCCTCCGGCGTCCCCCGGCAGAGAACCTTCCCCTCCTTCAGGGCCGCAATCTGATCTGAGATCTTCAGAGCCAGAAGAATGTCGTGGAGCACCAGGACCAGGGTCTTGCCCTCCCGGGACAGCCGCCTTGCCATCTCACCAAAACGGAACTGCTGGCCGATGTCCAGATAGGTGGTGGGTTCGTCCATGACAATCACCGGAGCCTGCTGGGCCAGGGCCATGGCGATATAGACTTTCTGGCGCATGCCCCCTGAGAGCTCTGCCATATGTCTCTGGGCGATCTGCCCGATATCCATCTGTTCCATGGCCTCCCAGGCAAGGGCATAATCCCGCTCTCTATACCTTCTGGGATAGTCCAGATAGGGAAAACGGCCATGGAGCACCATGCGCTCTGCCGTGATATCAGGCACATTTTTCCCCTGGGGCAGATAGGCGATTTTCCTGGCTGCCTCTCTTCGGGATAATCCTTTCACCGATATGCCCTCCACCTTGATATCCCCTCCCCAGAGGGGAATAAATCCCAAAAGCGCCCGCAAAAGGGTGCTCTTGCCGCTGCCGTTGCTGCCGATAAGGGTGGTAACTCTGCCCTCCGGCACCGTCAGATCCACCCCGTGAAGAACTTCCGTCCTGCCGTATCCCGCCGCCACCTGGCTCATGACAATCACGCCGCGCTCCCCTTCCATGCCATTCCTCCCCTCTCCCAAAGCCTGTCCTCCGGGTCCACTCCAAGGCAGCCGCCCCCAAAATTACTGTGCCATTTCCCTATGTCCTCCCCTGTGGCGGATCAGCAGATACAGGAATACAGGCCCGCCCACCACGGACATAATGATTCCCACAGGCAGCTCATAGGGAGCAAAAATCATCCGGGCGGCGGTGTCGCAGGCAGTCACAAATGCCGCCCCGCCCAGAGCGCAGAGGGGCAACAGCCTGCCGCTCTCACTGCCCGCCAGTCTGCGGACAAAATGAGGCACAATCAGCCCCACAAAGCCCAGCAGCCCCGAAAAACTCACCGCCGCCCCTGCAAGCAGCGCCGCCAGGGCCAGAAAAATCATCCGGTAACGCCCTGCCGGAAGCCCCACACCCTGGGCCGTCTCATCCCCCAGGGACACCACGTCCAGTTCATTGCAGAGAGTCAGAAGCACCGCCCCCGCCCCCAGGATCACCGCCCCTGCAGGAAGCACCCTGGCGTAGGAGACGGCAGAGAATCCCCCCACCCGGAAGTCGATACTCAGCATGGCCACATCCGTGTCCAGTACCGTGACGGATTCACAGACGGCGTTTAAAATACTGTTCAGCGCCACACCCCCAAGGATCACCGTGGTCTTGGAGGCATTGGTCCTGTGGGAAAAAAGAAAGATCAAAAGCACCGCCCCCATACTTCCCCCAAAAGCCGCCAGGGAGACCCGGAAGCCGGATAAAACCCCGAAAGCACAGCAGATTGTCACCCCCAGCCCCGCCCCGGCATTGATACCGATAATGCCCGGGGAGGCAAGCCGGTTTGCAAGCACATTCTGCAGCACCGCCCCGGCAAGGGCCAGCGCCCCTCCTGCCAGAAGAGCCCCCAGGGTCCGGGGCATCCTGGCGTAGAGCAGGATACTGCGCTCTATGCCGCTGCCGCCTCCGGACAGAATACGGGGCAGCTCCCAGGGTGCAAAAAACACACTGCCCATACACAGGCTGAGCACCGCCGCCCCCAGACAGCAGGCGGCCCCAATCCACACCAGAAGGCCCCGCTTCCTGTTCCTCCTCATGGAGCGCACACCTCCCCTCCCTTTTCGCCGGACAGGGCAGAGCCCCTTTCCCCGGCCCCCTGTCCGGAAAGAAAAAGCCCCCGCCTACTCCTCCCCATAGAGCATGCCCTCCAGGATCTCATAGGCTTCCCCCCAGCGGGCATTTGGCTTTAAATTGTACAGATGCTTGTCCAGAAAATAAAGCTGCCCCTCTTTCACCGCCTCCAGCTCGTTCCACAGAGGATTTTCCCGGAACATGGCCTCGATATTTTTCTTTGTGCCCTCTGTGTCGTCGCCGGACTGAACGATAAAGATCCTGTCCGGGTTGCAGAGAGCAATGCTCTCCACGCTGAGATTTTCCAGAAGGCTCTCCTCCGAATCGGCAATGTTGACACACCCAAAGCCCGCCAGCATCTCCCCCAGTACATTTCCGCTGCTGTTTTTGGCCCGGATGCTTGTGGCCGAAGCCCGCATCACCAGAACGCTCAGAGACTCCTTCCCCTCACACCGGGCAAGCACCTCCTGGATCTGTTTCTGAATGTCCGTGCCGTACTGCACATAGCGCTCCGGCCGTCCTGTTATATCCGTACAGATTTTCAGCACACGCAGATAGTCCTCAAAGCAGGCCACGTCAAAGTAGGCCGTGGTGATCCCCGCCCCCTCCAGGGACTGCCGCCAGTCCAGATGCTGCTGGGTGTTGGTGCTGGCCAGCACCAGATCCGGCTCCGTGGACAGAAGCAGCTCCAGACTGAGTCTCTTGGTCTCCCCCAGATTCACGGTTCCCTCCTTAAGAGGCAGGTCAAAATCGTCGAAGGCGTCCTCCGGGGCGGCGCAGACCTCCCCTCCTGCCAGATACCACATGTCCCCATAGCTGCCCAGCAGTACGGCCACACGCTCATGGCTTTGGACGGAGACTTCCCTGCCCAGATCGTCGGTGAAAGTATAACTCTCTTCTCCGCCTGCGGCCTCCTGCTCCTCCCCCCTGCCGCAGCCTCCCAGGCACCATGCCGCCACAGCCAGAACTGCAAAAGCCAACATCAGTTTTCTCTTCATATTATATCCTCCCCGGCTCATCAACCCCCGAAAAAATTCAGCCCGATAACACTACCGGGCTGAACCAGATTCCTGTATATTCTGTCTGTCTCCGAATAAACGCGGTCATCCGCCAGGCGTCAGCAGGTTGCCCCGCCCTTCACCTTTTTCTCCAGAACCGCCGCCTTATCCATCTCTCCATGGAGCAGTTTATCCTGCACATAGTCAAATCCCAGGCGGTTCACCGTATCTGCGAACCTCTCCCCTGTGACTCCCTCCTCCCGGAACAGTAGAATGGCCCGCTCCACGGTGTCCAGAACCTCCTCCTCGGTGGTGAAGATTTTCTCCAGTGCACGGCCGTTGGCAGTCTTCTTGCCCCACCTGCCGCCTATGAAAATCCTGCAGCCCTCCTGGTACTCCTCGGTGACGCCGAAAGGACATTTTCCCTTGCAGCGCCCGCAGCCGTTGCAGGCCTCTCCGTCCACCTTCAACATGCCCTCCTCCACCTTTGCCACCTTGATGGGGCATCCTGCCTCCACCTGGCATTTGCCGCAGCCGCGGCACTTGGAGAAGTCAAAAAGCGGCGCCCTGTAACCCACAATGCCCAGGTCGTTCAGATCGGGCTTCACACAGTTGTTGGGACAGCCTCCCACGGCGATTTTAAACTTGTGGGGCAGGGTCACGCCGTGGTATCCTTCATAAAAGCGCTCATGAATCTTCTCGCTCAGGTCAAAGGTGTCAATCAGTCCGTACTGGCATGTGGTGCCCTTACAGGAGACCACAGGGCGCACCAGGGAGCCCGTTCCCCCTGTCTCCAGCCCATTTTCTCCCAGGAAAGCAATCACAGGGTCAATGTTGTCATAGGACACACCCTGGATCTCCATGGTCAGACGGGTGGTCATAGTGACCTCGCCGCTGCCGAAGCGCTCCGCCGCCTCTGCAATCACACGGTGATCCGCGGCGGAAATCTTTCCGTTTTTGGTGATCACACGCACATTGAATACATCCTCATAGCGCTTGTCCTGAAGGCATCCCAGACTCTTTACGCGCTTGATCTCCTGGGGGGACAGCTTCCCACCCGCCGGACGGGCTCTCCTGATCACATTGAACGTGGCGCCGCCCTCCAGCACACGGGTGTTCACAAATCCCAGCGCCCGCAGCTTGTTCTGGGTCAGATATCCCCTCTTTCCCTTGGCGCACACAAGCAGAAGCTTCTCCTCCCTGCCGTACCCGGAGACAGCCTCCTCCACCCTGGCAAGGTCAATCCACTGGGCGCCGGGCAGGGTGGGCGCCGGATGAGCGTCCACAAGCCGATAGTCCCCGGCGGCGCCTGCGGCATACTCTGCAGGAGTAAAGGATTCCAGCCGCCCGGTCATCTTATTCAAAAGCACCCCGCAGGATGTGGCAAAGGGATGTATGGCCGTGGAAAAAGGCGGCGCATAGGCAAAGTCCATGGTGAGGAAATCTTCCACCTTTGCCCCCAGAGAAATCCCCGTCACCGCGATATCCGCCATTTTATCCACAGCGCCCCCGCCGATAACCTGCATTCCCAGAAGTCTGTGGCTCTCCCTGTCTGCAATGACCTTTGTGACAAAAGTTCCCGCATCGGGATAATAGTGCGCCTTGTCATCGGTAATGCTCAGAGCCGTGATGACCTGGAAACCTTCGGCTTTCGCCTGCTCCTCCGTCAGTCCCGTCCTGGCGCCGTTCAGGCCCCCTGCAAGCTTTACCACACCTGTGCCAAGACAGCCCTTGTACGCCGTCTCCTGACCGCTGAGGTTCAGCGCCAGGGCCCTTCCTGCAATATTGGCGGTGGAACCCATGGCAGACCACTGCCTCTTCCCTGTGATACGGTTCTTCACCAGGGCGCAGTCCCCCGCCGCGTAGATATCGGGCAGGCTGGTCCTGAGGAATTCATCCGTCACAATCAGGCCCCGCTCCATCTCCAGGCCAGTATCTCCCAGAAACGCCGTGGCCGGCCGGATGCCAGCCGCCAGAACCACCATATCCGCAGGAAGCACCCCTGCGCTGGTCTGTACATTTTCCACCTTCTGCCCGCCGCCGATGGCGTGAAGACCCGTCCCGGTGAGAATGCGCATTCCCCCTGCCTGAAGTTTTCTGCGGATATAGTCCGCCATCTCTCTGTCAAAGATATTGGGCATAAGCTGATCCGCCATGTCCACCACCGTGACGGACATTCCCCTGGCCATCAGGTTCTCCGCCACTTCCAGTCCGATAAATCCGCCCCCAACCACCACAGCCCGGCGGCAGCTCTGCTCCTGGGCAAACTTTCTGGCCCCGATAGCGTCCTCAGGGGTGCGTACCCGGAAGACTCCTGCCAGGGAGACTCCCTCCACGGGAGGTACCGCAGGCTCCGCTCCCACCGCAATCACCAGTTTGTCATAGGAAACCGTCTGCAGCCCGTCTTTCTCCACGGAGATGGTCTTTTCAGCCGGATTCACCGCCGTAACCGTGCTGCCCGTATGTACCCGGGCGCCTGTGAGTCCCATAAACTTTTCCGGGGTGTTCACAATCAGCTCCCCTTCCGTCTCTATGGCGCCGCCTATATAATAGGGCAGGCCGCACCCTGCGTAGGAGATATCCTTTCCTTTGGTATAGATGACAATCTCATCCCCGGGATTTTCCCGCTTCAGTTTTGCAGCCACCTTGGTCCCTGCTGCCACACCGCCGACAATGACGATTTTCATGCTGCTGCCTCCTTCTGACTTTTATTTTTCTAAAAAATCCGGGCCGTGCCCACGGACACAGCCCTTTTCCTTACAGCTTTTTCAGGAAGTTTCCGTCCACGCTGACTCCCTCGTTGACAACGATAAACGCATGGGGATCATACTTGTGCACCACCGTCTTTAAGCTGCTGACTTCATACTTGCTCAGGGTCACATACAGAATATGGGACTGCTCATGTGTGTAGGCGCCCTGGGCCTGCCACTTGGTGATACCCCTGCCGATCTCCTCGAAGACCGCCTGTTCCAGCTCCGTCGTGTCCGCCTTGGTGATAATATTGGCCTCCACATTGATGTTCTGGGTATGTACTTTGTCCATGGCCAGAGAGTACACTGCCGCAAAGATAACGGAGTACACCGCAATCTCCATGTCAAACAGGAAGATACAGATGGTGTACAGCAGCAGGTTCACCATCAGGCCCACCTTGCCCACGCTGAAATCCCTCTTCCACCTGGCCAGAAGAAGGGCCACCACGTCCATTCCGCCGCTGCAGGAACCCATGCGCAGGGCCACGCCGATACCGCACCCGGCGATAATGCCTCCCACCATACAGGAGGCCATGGTATCCCTCACCACCTGGGTCACTGGGATCAGGGACAGGAACACGGTCATGGATGTAACCGTCACCAGGGTCTTCACAAAGAATTTCCTCCCCAGCCGGGCAAAGGCAACCACAAAGAGAGGAATGTTGATAATGTAGTAAATTACACCGGCGATATCAAAGCTGTGGAATTCTATGTTCAGGTAGTCTGCCAGGACGGTACGGAACACCTGGCAGAATCCCATGACGCCGCCGGAATACAATCCGGCCGGCACCACAAAAAGGTTCAATCCCACTGCATACAGAACTGCTGCGAGGATACAGAAAAATGTCCTCTTTCCTTCATATATAATAAGCTCTTTTTTCATCTCACCCCAAGGTCTTCTCAACCTTCTCCTTCAAATCCGCTGCAGACATGGCTCCCACATAGTTAGCTGCCGGTTTTCCGTCCTTGAAAATGATGAAGGCCGGGATGCTGGATACATTGTAACTTCTGGCCAGCTCCATGTTCTGGTCGATATTGCACTTTCCAACCTTAACCTTTCCCTCATATTCCTCTGCGATCCTGGCCACCACCGGCCCCATCATCCTGCAGGGATTGCACCAGTCTGCAAAAAAGTCCACCAGTACAGGCTTGTCGGACTGCAGAACTTCCGCTTCAAAATTTCCTTCCGTAAATTGGTACTCCATCACTTGCCACCTTTCCGCACCGCCCACGGTGCCTTCCTTTCATCCGCGGCTGTCTGCCGTGGAGCCAGCTAATTTTTCCCCTGCCGGATTCAACAGTCTCTGACCGCACCCGGCACAGCCATCCGTAACTGTATTGTCATTACAGATGACATATTTGCAGATAGGGTTTCCCAGGCCGGAAAATTTCTCCTCATACTCCGTCGTCACATTGCCGGCCATCATTTCCGGATCCCCGTGAAGGTCATAAGTGCATGCCTCCAGCGTCCATCCCGCCGGCCCCAGCTCCTCCAGGGCAAAGTCAAAAAGCTCCCTGTTGTCAGTCTTGAACTCCAGCTTTCCTCCCTGCCTTAGAATCCGGCTGTAACGGGCCAGAAATTCCCTGGAGGGCAGCCTGCGCCTGGCGTGCCTGTCTTTGGGCCAGGGGTCCGAGAAATTCAGGTAGATCCGATCCACCTCTCCCGGGCCAAAGACCTCTCCCACAATCTCCGCGTCCATGCGCAGAAACTTTAAATTGGAGAGCTCTTCTTCCTCCATCTTCTGGACCGCCCGCAGCAGCACACTGGAATATTTTTCAATCCCCACATAGTTCACCTGCGGATGCCCCTTGGCCATAGTATGGATAAATTGTCCCTTTCCCATACCAATTTCAATATGAATGGGATTTTCGTTCCCAAAAATCCTGTTCCAGGAGGAGGCGCACTTCAGCTGCACCGCCTCCTGCACCACATAGGGGCTCTCCGCGATCACTTCCCGGGACCCTGTTATATTGCGCAGTCTCATGTCCACTCCAACCTTCCGGCCAGTTTCTCCCTGTCCTTATACTAACTGTACTTTAATTTTAAATACTTGTCAATCCATGAATCAGGAGGATTTCTGCCTTTCCCCAAAAATGCCCTTTGGTTTTCCGGCAGGATAGTGTATAATGAAAGAAAAAATCAGGAAAGGCTCATTTTTGCCAATGATACCAAATAAAACCACAATAAATAACATTTTAAAACATACTCACGCCGTTGCCGTCCCGGTGCTGCGGTTTCTCGCCCCCTGGGCCTGCGCTCTCTGTCTGGCCCTTCTGCCCCCTGCCCGGGCTCTGGCCCTCTCTGAAGTGGAATTGCGCCTGGAAACCCACCGGGCCATGCCTGTTCAATCCAATGAAACCGCCGACTGGCCCACGGGCCCTGTGGTGGGGGCCGAGTCTGCCATTTTGATAGAGGCCCAGACCGGCACCATCCTCTACGCCAAAAATATCCATCAGGCCCAGTACCCCGCCAGCACCACCAAGATTCTCACTGCCCTGATCGCCTCGGAAATGTGCCAGATGGACGAGATTGTGAACTTTTCCCAAAAGGCCGTCTTCGACACTCCCAGGGACAGCACCCATATCGCCATGGACACGGGACAGGCCCTGACCATGGGCCAGTGTATGGAAGCGCTGCTGATCCGCTCCGCCAACGAGGTTGCCTACGCTATGGCGGAACATATCACCGGCTCCACCGACTGGCAGGTCTTCGCCGACATAATGAACGAGAGGGCGGCAGCCCTGGGATGTGTGGACTCCCATTTTGCCAACCCCAACGGCCTGCCGGATGAGAACCACTACACCTCCGCCTATGACATGGCCATGATAGGAAGAGCTTTTTTTGCCAATGAAATGCTGTGCAAGATCACGGTGACGCCCCGCTTTGAGTTTCCCGCCACGGACAGGCTGCCCCAGACGAAGATTGAGAACAACAAGATGAAGCTGCTCCCGGGGGCTGAGTATGCCTACGAGTACCTGGTGGGCTGCAAAACCGGATACACCGACACCGCCAGAAGCTCCCTGGTGGCCTGCGCCGAGCGCAACGGCTTGAAGCTTATCAGTGTGGTGCTCCACGACGAAGCTCCCTGTCAGTATGAAGATACCATCGCCCTGTTTGAGTATGGTTTCGCCAATTTTGAGAAGGTGAATGTGGCCCAGACGGAGACAAGATACCGCATTGAGGATACGGGGCTGTTCTACAGCGGAAACGACATCTTCGGCAGTTCCCAGCCTCTGCTGTCTCTGGACAAGGATGACTTTATCATTCTCCCCAGAACCGTAGCCTTCCAGGACCTGGAATCTTCCGTGTCCTACCAGACCCAGAACGAGAACCAGGCCGCTCTGATCTCCTACACCTGCAGTGGTGTGCCCATCGGCTCCGTGGGGGTAAATTTTGCCTCCGCCAAGAACGGGGCTGTCTTGTTTGAAACGCCCGAGGACAAGGCCCCGGAGGACGAAGAATCCGGACCTCTTTTCATCAATGTCAAACTGGTGCTGATCCTTCTGGGTATCGCCGGCGCGGCGGCTGTCATCGTATTCCTGGTACGGCTGGTGCTGAGAAATTACTCCTTTGCCGGAAGACGGCACAGACCCCGGCGCCGCAGAACTCCTCGGCGCCGGTACAGAAGAACCAAATGGCTGGACGATTAGGGCATATTTTTTCTGTGATGCATCCTGGCCTGGCTGCCCCGTTCTCTGATGGAGGCAGCCTCCTGGTCGGAGATCAGTTTGGTGGTTTTGACCACATAGATTCCTCCGTCCTCCGCCCTGCGAATCCGGATTTTTCCCTTTAAATACCCATGGATCTCGCAGTGGGCAAGGCAGAAATAGTTTTTCCCGTTGGGCGTAAACCATTTCACTGTCTTGCGCAGATTCCTGCAGCACAGGTAACATCTGCTGGAGGCCACTTCACTGTCCGCAAGGGCATCCGATTTATTCTCAAATTCCCGTGAGATAAACTTCACATAGTCGTTAAACCGAATTTTTAACTCTGATTTCTTGTCCGCAGGGGGATGGAACACGTCATAGGAGATGTTCTGCATCACCTGGGGCTTCTCCACCAGGATCCTTGAAAGAATCCTGGCCGTGTAAAAGGCATCCCCAAAAGCCCTGTGAAAAGGAATCTCCTTCTCCACCTGAAGCACATCCACAGCGTGTTCCAGGGCCTTCCTGCTTTTTCCGTCCTCATAGGCCAGGCTGAACAGTTTCTGTATGTCCAGAAAGGCAATGGGGCCCTGGGCCAGGGAAGGCATGCCGAAATATTTCATGTTCCTCTGGAGCTCCGTCAGATCCATGCTGCCCCAGGTGCAGAACTGAAAAGGCTCCTGCCCGCACCACTCCAGAAACCCCTCCGCCGTTTGGACAAAAGGCGTTCCGTTTTCCAGTTCTTTCATCTGCAGATGGATGAGCCTGCCTGTGGCCTGGTGCATCCTCTGGTACACGGTGGGCTTCACCAGCTGGCTGAACTTTCCCGCCACCCGTCCTTCCTGGTCCAGCTTTACCGCGCCTATCTCTATGATCTCAAAGGGAATGCCCGGTTCCTCCTGGCCCGTATCACCCTGGTTCCATTCCAGGTCAAATACAATATAATTCATAAATTTTCTTAAACTTCCTTACTTCTCCGGGGATGGCTGCTAATAAGAGCGTCCCCAGTAAACCATTTTCTTTGCAGGCTTTCCGCAGCAGACGCAGGTGTCCGCCACATTCTCCTGTTCAAAGGGCATGCAGCGGCTTGTGACCGCAAGCTTCTCTTTGATCTTATCCTCACACTCCTGGCAGCCGCACCACATGGCCTTTACAAAGCCTGACTTCTCCCGGAACAGGTTCTCAAACTCTTCCATGGTTGAAGCTGTGTAGGTGTGGGATGCCATGTGGGCCTCCGCCCTCTGAAGCATCTCTCTCTGTATGGTGTCCAAAAGTTCTCCCACCCGGCTCTCCAGTTCCTCAAATGCCACTTCCACTTTCTCCCTGGTGTCCCTGCGGCAGAGAACGCATTTTCCTGCCTCTATGTCCTTGGGTCCTACCTCCAGGCGCAGGCAGGCTCCCCGCATCTCGGCTTCCGCAAATTTCCATCCGGGGCTCTTGTCAGAGTCGTCCACTTTCACCCGGAAATTCTTCTCAAGGATCCCCCGGAGCGCATAAGCCTTGTCCAGGACCCCTTCTTTTTTCTGCTGAATGGGAATAATGCACACCTGCACAGGAGCCACCCTGGGAGGCAACACCAGGCCTTCGTTGTCCCCGTGAACCATGATAATGCCGCCGATAAGACGGGTGCTCACGCCCCAGGACGTCTGATGTACATACTTCTGCCCGTTGTCTTTGTCGGCAAACTGGATGCCGAATGCTTTGGCAAATCCGTCCCCGAAATTGTGGCTGGTACCCGACTGGAGCGCCTTGCCGTCGTGCATCAGGGCCTCGATGGTATAGGTGGCCACGGCGCCGGCAAATTTCTCCTTGTCCGTCTTGCGGCCCTTGATCACGGGGATGGCCAGGACTTCCCTGCAGAAGTCGGCGTAAATATTCAGCATCTGGATGGTCCGCTCCTCCGCCTCCTGGGCCGTGGCATGGGCCGTGTGTCCCTCCTGCCACAGGAATTCCCTGGATCGCAGGAAGGGCCTGGTCTCTTTCTCCCAGCGGACCACAGAACACCACTGGTTATACACCCTGGGCAGATCCCTGTAGGAGTGTATGTCGTTCTTGTAAAAGTCACAGAAGAGGGTCTCCGAAGTGGGCCTCACGCACAGCCTCTCCTGCAGGGGCTGCATGCCCCCGTGCGTGACCCAGGCCACCTCGGGCGCAAATCCTTCCACATGATCTTTCTCCTTCTGGAGCAGGGATTCAGGAATGAACATGGGCAGGTATACGTTTTCCACCCCTGCTTTCTTAAATCTCTCGTCCAGCTGCCTCTGGAGCAGCTCCCAGATAGCATAGCCCGCAGGCTTGATCACCATGCATCCTTTGACGGAGGTGTAATCCACCAGCTCCGCCTTCTTAACCACATCCGTATACCACTGGGCAAAATCCACGTCCATGGATGTGATCTCTTCCACCATTTTTTTGTCTGCCATTTTTTACCTCCTATTCCAGTTCCGTCCCTGCTCTTCAACTCCCTTTCAGGGAAGAAATTCTGGCCGCATGAGCATGCGTCCACACTTTCTTCCGGGCGTTTCCGTTCCGGGACTGTTTTACTGTTCCGTCCCTGCTCTTCAACTCCCTTTCAGGAAAGAAATTCTGGCCGCATGAGCATGCGTCCACACTTTCTTCCGGGCGTTTCCGTT
>OFGP01000149.1_pt1 | contig 75748 bp, 57 predicted proteins | sample 1521781 | NCBI WGS metagenome assembly OFGP01 (sample SAMEA3504113, study PRJEB24116) | mouse gut metagenome | biome: mouse gut; feature: mouse-associated habitat; material: faeces | place: Denmark | collected 2011
AAAACCCGGCCTCTTTTCCGACTCAGGAACTGTGAATATTTCTTTCCTGCAGTTCCTTACAGTCCATTTGAATTTCTCTTCAGATACAAAAACCCATAGGCGGGAACCTTCACCCCTGCCGCCTCCATGCTGTCTCCGGTGAGCAGATCCGTGTAGATTCCGTCCGTCTCGCTGATCCACGCTGTTCTGTCGGACTGGCTGAAATTAAAAATTCCTATCAGCTTCTCCCCTTCATAAGCCCTTCCAATGCACAGCACACCAGTGTCATGAGCGTCCAGCGTCCAGGTATCCGCCCGGCACACAAACACTTTCTCCGACCTTCTGATCTGCTCCAGGCGGGCCAGCCCCTGGAAAATACGTCCCTGCACGCTGGTCTTATCGCCGGCCTTCTCCGCCAGATTCCAGTCAAAAGCCCCTCTGTGGATATAGCGGGAATCCGCCGCTTTGTCCGGATTCTCCTTATAAGAGTAGTCATTTACCTGCGCCACTTCGTCGCCGCTGTAGAGCACAGGAATCCCGGACTGCATAAACATATAGGCGTGGAGCATCAGATCCAGCCTCACCGCCCGCTCCATCTCCTCTTCATTCTGTTCAAACCCTGCCTTCTCTATGCCGCACATGGAGGCGGTGGTGCCGCAGAACCGAGCGTCCCCCGTGACGGGATCCGCGTTGTACAGCTCCCCCCTGCTGCAGCTTCCTCCCTCCAGGCCCTGGAAGAAACGGTTCAGATAATTCTTGTGCGCCCTCTCCTCCATGCCCTCCTTCCTCAGGGCAGGATAGTCAAGCCCCCAGCCGATATCGTCATGGCAGCGCAGATAATTCAGAAACACATACTCCTTGGGCAGACTGTTGACTATGTCCAGCTGTTTTCTCAAAAGTCCCACATTCTGCACCGCCACCGTATGCCAGGTGGTGGCCATGGTGGTCACATTGTAGAGCATATGGCATTCCGGCTTCTCCACCGTCCCAAAATAGGGCGCCACCTTCTCCGGCTCCATGACCACCTCCCCCAGAAGCACCACCCCCGGGCACACAATCTCACTGATCATCCGCATCATGCGCACTATGGTATGTACCTGCTTCAGGTTCCGGCAGGAGGTGCCCAGTTCCTTCCAGATATAGGGCACGGCGTCAATGCGCACAATGTCTATGCCCCTGTTGGCCAAATAGAGAAAATTGTACATCATCTCGTTGAATACCCGGGGATTTCTGTAGTTCAGATCCCACTGATAGGGGTAAAATGAGGTCATCACATAGTGCCCCGCATCCGGCAGCCAGGTAAAATTCCCCGGGGCCGTGGTGGGAAATACCTGGGGCACTGTCTTCTCGTACTGCTCTGGAATACGGGGGTTGTCGAAGAAGAAATAGCGGCTCATGTACTCCCCATCTCCCTGCCTGGCCTTTCTGGCCCACTGGTGATCCTCGGAAGTGTGGTTCATGACAAAATCCATGCAGACATGGATGCCCTTTTCCCGGCAGGCCGCCGTAAGACTCTCCAGATCCTCCATGGAGCCCAGGTTTTCCTGCACCTTCCGGAAGTCCGATACCGCATAGCCCCCGTCAGAACGCCCTTTGGGCGTCTCCAAAAAAGGCATCAGGTGGATATAGTTCACATTACAGCCCTCAATATAGTCAAGACGCTTTTCCACACCCTTCATATTTCCGGCGAAATTGTCAATGTACAGCATCATCCCCAACAGGTCGTTCTGTTTGTACCAGTCTCCGTTCTCCTCCCGTTCCCGATCCAGGGCCAGAAGTTCCCGGTTCCGCTCTCTGTAAAATTTTTCCATCTCCCCTGTGAGCTCGGCGAACATGGAACTGTTGTCATACAGCTCCATGTAAAGCCAGCGCAGTTCGTCATGGTGTCTCTGAAGCCTCTTCTGATAGATTTCATTTTTTCCCGCCACAGTTCTGCCCTCCTGTCTCCAGCGCTTCCCGGGACTCCCCAGCCCCTTTTTCCGGGCAGTCCCAAGCTTTCTCTGCCTTTCCGGACTCCCCAGCCCCTTTTTCCGGGCAGTCCTGGCTTTCTCCTTCCTCTTCGGGCACCCCGGTCAGTTCCATCTGATATGCCCGGTACTCTCCGGACTCCACAGGCAGAGGAAGACCCACAGCCATCAGCGCGGAACCGTAATACCTTCTTCCCGTGGCCTTCTCCTGGTACACTCTGTCCGTCTTCAGTCCTCTCAGCTTCACATAGGATACAGGCATGTTCCCATGTATCTCAAGCATCACCACATTTAAGAGCACCCTTTCCCCATCCCTGGAGGCAAACTCCCATGCGGCGAAAGGATCCCTGAAAGGATCCGACAGACGATGGTAATCCCCTTTCCGGATCAGCTCCTCATATTCCCGATACTGCGCCACCTGCTCCCGGATCTCATTCTTCTCCTGCTCCGACAGCTTTCCGGGATCCAGTTCATAGCCGAATGTCCCCGCCATGGCCACCACCCCTCTGGTATGGAGGCTCACACTGCGCCCGGTCTGATGGTTCGGCACCGCGGACACATGGGATCCCACTGCGGAAACCGGATAGAAGAAAGAAGTCCCATACTGGATCCGCAGCCGATCCACCGCATCCGTGTTATCGCTGCACCAGATCTGAGGCGTATAGTACAGCATGCCCGGGTCAAACCTGCCGCCTCCGCCGCTGCAGCCCTCTATCAGCACATCCGGATATCTGCACCCCAGTTTTTCCAGGAAATCATATACTCCCACCACATAGTCATATGCCACCATTCCGGCCTGATCCTGCATGGAGTAAACATCCGTGAGACTCCTGTTCATGTCCCACTTCACATAGGCAATGTCCCCCTGGTCTAAAACCCTGCACACAGCCTCAAAGACGGCACTCCGCACCTCTTCCCTGGAGAAGTCAAGAACAAGCTGATTCCTGCCCCGTACCGGCTTTCTGCCCGGTATCTGCAGCGCCCAGTCCGGGTGCTCCCGGTAAAGACAACTGTCCTCGGAGACCATCTCCGGTTCAATCCAGATCCCGAACTTCACCCCGTAGCCATTGACTTTCCGGATCAGCTCTCCCAGGGTACATCCCAGTTTCTCCTCGTTCACCTGCCAGTCCCCCAGGCCGCTGTTGTCATCCTGCCTTTTTCCAAACCAGCCGTCGTCCATAACCACCATGTCGATCCCCAGATTCGCAGCCTCCCGGGCCAGATTGGTGATTGTCTCCCCGTTGAAATCAAAATATGCCGCCTCCCAGCTGTTCAAAAGCACCGGCCTGGGGCCGTCCTGAAACCTTCCCCGGCACACATGATCCCGGATACACCGTTGGAACTGCAGGGACAGCTGTCCAAGCCCCCTGTCTGTGCAGCTTAAGATGGTCTCCGGAACCACCAGGCTCTCCCCCGGCTTCAGGGTATAGTGGAACAAATCGCTCTGAAGTCCCAGAAGCACTCTGGTCTGTCCAAACTGGTCTTTCTCCGCCTCACAGAGAAAATTTCCGCTGTACACAAATACCATGCCATAGCAGACTCCGTGCTCCTCCGTGGTATCCTTTCCCGCAAGAATCACCGCCGGATTGTACTGGTGGCTGGAAGTTCCCCTGCGGCTCCCTATGCTGAAGCTGCCATGTCCCAGATCCCTGCGCTGAAGATTCCGCTCCATGGCATGCCGACCCCAGAAACTGAGCAGGTCATACTCCCCTGCCACAAAATCCAGACAGGCCGAGGCAGCCTTTTCCACCGTGATGGCGCCGGCGCCCTGGTTTAGAATCCTGGCGCTCCTGGTGATAATATCCGCCTCCTCCAGCACACCGTATAAAAGCTGTACCTGCACCCTGCTCACAGGATCCTCCAAAAGGATCTCCAGGGTCTCCGCCTCCTCCTGGAGCGCGTGAACCGCCGGAAGTCCTTTCAGGGCATATTTTCCTTTCCGGACCTCCCAGCCTGCAAAGCGCAGGTCACAGCACTCGGATCCGTCCCCATTTTTGACCACCAGGGCGCTGCTGCGGAAATCCCCCGTTCCCGCCCCCGGATACTCCTGGGGAAGCACATCCAGGGAATACGTCCTGTCAGCGCCTGCATCGGCGGGATTTCCCGAAAATCCCCTGTCATAAAAACAGAGCAGGTACTCCATGCTGCCGGAAATCCTCTCCCCATAATACAAATGCAGTAAAAACCCATAGTCATCTACCTTCATCTGATAGGTAGTATGGGCCGTATGTAATGTAAAAATCTTATTCTTCTCCTGATATTGTATGGCCATAATCTCTCCCTGTTCTAAGTCCCGCCATGACTGATGTCAGAGGCATTCCGCTGCTCCCCCAGGGCTTGAATGCCCCACATTTACATCGCTTCCTGCCGTTTCCTACAACTGCCTGGGGGCGGCCCCTGTAACCGGAGCCGCCTCACTGCATTGAACTGCTATATTGAATTGCTGAATTGGGCTGATTTATTTGGATCTTTTCCTACTTCACCGCCCCGTTTGTTACCCCGTTCAAAATCTGCTTCTGGCAGACAAGATAGAAGATCAGAATCGGGATCAGGGACAGCAGATAGGACGCAAACGCCAGGTTATAATTGGTGCCGAACTGGGACTGGAAGTTCAGCTGCGCCAGGGGCAGCGTGTTCTCTCCCGAGCCCGCCATAATAATCAGGGGCGTCATCACGTCATTCCACACTGCCAGGGCTGTGATCACCGCCACCGTGGCGTGCATGGGAGTCATCACAGGGAAGATCACCTTCCAGTAGGTAGTCCAGGTGGAAGCTCCGTCAACCTTGGCCGCCTCCTCCAGGGCCATGGGAATATTCACCAGATACCCGGAGTAGAGCATAATGTTCATGGGCATGTAGAACACCACATACAGGATGATGACGCCGGCCCAGTTTGCCAGGTGCAGCTCCGCCGTCTGCTTTGCCAGAGGCATCATCAGAATGGCAAAGGGCACAAACATACCGCTGACAATGAAGAGATAGACAAAGTTATAAAATTTGCTGTGAGCCTTGTTCCTGCCCAGAGCATATCCCATAAGGGAGTGAACCAGGATGGACAGCCCCACCGTAAGCACGGAGATCAGAAGGCTGTTCCCCAGGGAGCGCCAGAAGTTTGTCACCTCCATAGCCTCCCGGAAATTGTCCAGGCTCCAGGTCTTGGGCAGGGACAGAATACCACTGATGCTGTTGGTCATCTCCGAAGGCTGCTTGAAGGCAATCACAATGGTCAAATACAGTGGAAATGCAATGGTGGAGAGACCCAGGATCAGCAGCACCAGCACAAGCCTGTTGGTTTTTCCCACGGTCGAAGTATGTTTCATAACTGCTCCTCCTTTGAACTGGTAAATTTCATCTGAGCCACCGAGATGATCACAATCACAATAAAGAATACCACCGCATTAGCGCTCTGGAATCCGAACTGTCCTCCAGACATACCGTTGTTGTAGATCAGGTAGGAGATGGACTCCGTGCTCTGGGCCGGGCCGCCCTTGGTCAGGGCCATGATCTGGTCAAACACCATCAGGAAATTCTTCACGCACAGCACCATGTTGATAGAGAAGAAGGGGATGATCAGAGGGAAGGTCAGGTGACGGAACTGCTTCCACCCTGTGGCCCCGTCCAGGCCCCCTGCCTCATACACATCCTCCGGCACCGTCTGAAGCCCGGAGATATAGATAATGGTGTTCATTGCCACTGCCTGCCAGGCGCACACAATCATGACGCCGATCCAGGCTTTGCTGGGGCTGGACAGGATGCTGGAGCGCAGAGCCTCAATCCCCACCATGTCCGCCAGAGCAGGAAGAATATAAGTAAAAAAGTAATTGAAGATATAGCCTACAATCAGGGAACCAAGGATATTGGGCAGGAAGTAGGCTCCCCGGAAAAATCCCTTGGCCCGGATCCTGCTGTTGAGCCCCAGGGCCAGAATAATGCTGATCACATTCACCACAATGGTGGCAACCACCGCCAGCTTAATGGTAAACAGATAGGATTTCCCCACACGGGCATCTGAAAACAGGTCAATATAGTTCCGCAGTCCCACCCAGTCGAATTTTCCAAAGCCTCTGAAATTGGTAAAGCTGTATACCACACCCCGGATCAGCGGAATGGTATTGAAACAGACAAACAAGGCCAGAATCGGTATGGTGATCAGCAGAAAAGTTCTTTTTCTATCATTTTTCATTCTCTCTCTCCTATATCCGGCCCCGCCGGGCAGATCCATCCATGCCGCGGCGCAGCCTTAATTTCAGGCACTGCCGATAATCTCTTATTTACTCCCGGACTGTTCGTATTCCTGAACCATACGGATGATATCCCTGTTGTACCGCTGCCAGTTCTTGTCAAAGGTCCCCAGGAAATCGTCCACATCTTTCTCCAGAAGGAAGGTCTGCAGCAGAGCGTCCACGGACATTTCCGCAGGATAATAGTGGTCCTGATAGTCCGTCATATTGCCCGCCTCGATAAAAGGAAGCATTCCGTCCAGCATGGAGGCCAGCTCAAACTCTCCCTTCTTGCAGGGAACCCCGTTCTGGGCCTGGAGATACTTCTGGAGATTCTCATCCTCCAGCAGAAAGTCCAGAACTTCATAAGCAGCCTCCTTGTTCTCACATCCTGCCATAACACAGAAGCCCAGGTCAATGCCGGAGTTCAGTGTACGATCCTCTTTCTCCTCCCCCGCAGGCATCACAAAGGAGTCCATATTCAGATCCGGATTCACAGACAGAATCTGAGGCGCCGCATAGCTTCCTATGGGGTACATTGCGGATTCTCCCCTGGCAAAAGCGGTACAGGCGTCATTGTATCCATAGGCAAATGGGTCATCGGGCCCATAAGGCAGCAGGCTGAGATATTTTTCCGCCAGCACTCTGTACTCCTGGGTGAAGGAGGTGCCCCCCCTGTTGACCTGTTTGGCCGTATCCGCCGGTGAAAGTTCCACCGCCATAGCGTTCCAGGGCGCCAGACAGGTCCAGGTATCCTTAAACCCGAAATAGAAGGGCAGGATCCCCTCCGCCTTGATCTCCTCACACAGCTCCATCAGTTCCCCCCATGTCTCTGGAACCTCCCAGCCATGCTCTGCAAACATATCCCTGTTGTAGAGAATCCCGGCCGCGTTGGCGGCGTAAGGCAGAATGTATGTACCGTCCTTGGGCACCAGCTCCAGAGCCTCGGCAATGTCCAGATATCCCTGGTTGATGTCCTTCATCCCCTCATAACCGGAGATGTCCTCCAGAATCTCCGCATCCACGAAATAGGAGTAATTGATGTCCCCTCCAATACCTATGATGTCCGGATAGTCCTCCCTGATAAATCTGGTCTTCAGGATGGTCATGGCATCGTTGGGGGAGCTGATGGTTAGATGAATATCGTCATGTGTCGCGTTGAACTCATCTTCCACCGTCTTGAAATAGTTGGCCGCTTCCGGTTTGTACTGCACGATCTCGATCTCTATCCGGTCCGAAGAATTCCCGCAGCCCTGGAGAGCCAGGGAAGACACCCCGCAGCCCAATGCCAGTCCCAAGCATTTTAACCTGTTTCCTTTCATAGAATTTCTCCTCTCTTTTTGATAATGGAATTATAACATATCATAATGCCATCAATAAATGCATGCATTTTGGGTGTTTTATGCCTTTTTGCTAGTTTTGCAAGAATTATTTGAAATCATGCGGCATTATGGTATATAATGGTTCCTGCCCCAGAGTGACAGCCGGCCAAGGGAGGTAGCCTATGAGCGAAGTGATCTTTTCCGTTTTTCCAAGTGAAAATTTTGTAGACCTGGACATGTACCAGTTCGGATGGGAACAGTGTGACCCCTCCCACTCCTTCGGGCCCGCCGCCAGGAACCATTACCTGTTCCATTACTGCCTCTCCGGCACGGGCATTCTCTACGCCCAGGAGGAGGGGAAAATAGAATCCAACGCCTTCCAGATTAAAAGCGGACAGGGTTTTATGCTCTTCCCCCACCAGATCTGCACCTATATCGCGGACCGGGAGATCCCCTGGGAATATGTATGGATAGAGTTTGACGGTCTGAGGGTCAAAGAGGCTGTGGGATCAGCCGGACTGAAGCCGCAGCAGCCGGTATACCGGGCGCGGCACAAAGATATCGCAGAGACCATGAAAAATGAAATGATGTATATGGTAAATCACAAGGATGAGCCGCCCTTCCATCTCATCGGGCACCTCTACCTGTTTTTGGACAGTCTGGTCCGCTCCTCTGCCTCTCCCCGGACGGAAAAGGCAGGAGGCCTGCGGGATTTTTACATTAAAGAAGCGTTTTCCTTCATTGAGCAGAACTTTCAGAACGATATCTCCGTGGAGGATATCGCCGCCACCTGCGGCCTGAACCGAAGCTATTTCGGAAAAATCTTCCATGAGCACATGGGAAAATCCCCCCAGGAATTCCTTATCTCCTACCGCATGACCAAAGCGGCGGAACTTTTGAAGCTCACGGAACTGTCCGTGGGAGACGTAGGAAATGCCGTGGGCTACCCCAACCAGCTGCACTTTTCCAGAGCCTTTAAAAATGTATACGGTATCTCCCCAAGGCAGTGGCGGAATGAACACGGCGGCGGGAAGCCTTCCAGACAGGCTCCACCCATTCAGATTCACAGCGGACAGGCCCACCACACCGGCCACTCCCATCCTCATTTGCGTTAAGCCCACACACAGCAAAGGGGGCAGAGAGTTTTTCTTCACCTCTCTGTCCCCCTGCCGGGCTTCTGTATACAGTTTATTCCTCTCTGGTCACATTTTGATTCTCCTAAATGTATTCCTCCTCAGCCGATAAACCTGGCCAGCTGGCGGGCCACTTCACGCACGTCTATGGGTTTGGGCACATGGGCATTCATGCCGCTCTGTATACATTTGCGGATATCCTCCGCGAACGCGTCCGCAGTCATGGCGATTATGGGAAGACCTGCGTCCTCCCGCTTCAGGGCGCGGATGGCCTCAGTGGCCTGGTAGCCGTTCATCACAGGCATGCGCACATCCATGAGCACCGCGTCAAAATATCCCACGGAGGAAGCGCTGAATTTTTCCACGCACACTCTTCCGTTCTCCGCCCACTCCAGCTCCAGACCAAGATCTCCCAGCAGTTCATGGGCAATCTCCCAGTTGATCTCATTGTCCTCCGCCAACAGCACCCGCTTCCCGGCAAGCTTTCCGCCCGCCTCGTCAGAAGATGCGTTCAAATTTACCTCGCAGGCATTCTCCCAGAAGGATCTCAGTCCATAGTACAGTGTGGACTTAAACAGAGGCTTGGAGATAAAACCTGTCACACCCGCCGCCCTGGCCTCCTCCTCTATCTCACTCCAGTCATAGGCAGATATGAGCAGAATGGGAATATCATTGCCGTAGCGTCTCCTTATCTCACGGGCTACTCTGATTCCATTCATCCCGGGCAGTTTCCAGTCCAGAAGAATCACATGATAATCATCACGCCGCCTGTGGCGCTCCTCCACCATCTGTATGGCCTCCTCGGCGCTCATACACCACTCCGGCTTCACCCCGATGGATTTCAGGGAGGCAACCGCACTCATACAGAGCTGCTCGTCATCGTCCACCAGAAGCATATTCCACTCTGGCAGCACCATGTCCGCCTCCATCACCTGGGCCTTCTCCAGATCCAGAACCACATGGAATTCCGTTCCCTCTCCAATCTTACTCTTCAAGGTGATGGTGCCTCCCATGGCGTCCACTATGTACTTGGTGATGGCCATTCCCAGACCGGTGCCCTCCGTCTTCTGCACCCGCTCCGTGTCCTCCCTGCTGAAAGAGTCAAAGATAACTTTCTGGTATTCCTCCGACATGCCGATGCCCGTGTCCTTTACCAGCAGATGGGTGCGGACAAATGCATCCCCCTTGGGAGAATCCTCCTCATAGAGAGATACCTGAATGGCTCCCTCCTCCGGGGTAAACTTCACCGCATTTCCCAGCAGGTTAATCATCACCTGATTCAGCCGCACACTGTCGCAGCACACATTCTCGGTAGTTATGTCCTGGATGGAGATGCTGAACTGCTGGCATTTCGCCTTCACCTGAGGCTGGATGATGCTCACAATGCTGTCCATAACCTCCCTGAGGGAGACCTGATCCACATTCAGGGTCATCTTCCCGCTCTCAATCTTGGACATGTCCAGCACATCGTTGATCAGCCCCAGCAGATGCCTGCTTGACAGGGTGATTTTCCGCAGGCAGTTCTGAACCTGCTCCCGGTTGTCCATGTTGGCGGTGGCAATGGCCGTCATACCCACAATGGCATTCATGGGGGTCCGAATGTCATGGCTCATGTTGGAGAGGAAGTCGCTCTTGGCCTTGTTGGCGTGCTCCGCCTCCCTGCGGGCCTGCTCCGCCATCCTGCCCGCCTGATCCAGAGCGCGTATCTGGCTTTTGATCTTCTTGGAATACTGGAAAAAGAACAGTATCATGCCTGTCAGGGACACAAAGCATACCCCATAGACCATGTAAGTCCACTGGCGTCCCATGTCACTCACAACATCATCCAGGGAATCATAGGGCAGAATCGTCACCAGATACCACTCGCTGTAGGGAAGCTTCGTACAGTGCAGGTGCTGGCGTGAATCCCCTGACTTCAGCACCTGGGAGTAAGCCCTGCTCTCCTGCATGGCCGTCCTCAGGTCATGGATGTGACGCTGTGCATAGTCCTTTTCATCCTCCGGAAATGACTGCAGCAGGGAGTCCAGATAACTCTCCTTCACCGTCCAGCCCCTCCGCAGCACATAACTTCCGTCCTTGCGGATAATATAAGACTGCACAAGCGTCTCCTCCTCGTCCAGGAAAAGCACCTCGTTCATATATTCCACTGAGAGAGCCGCCACCAGGGCAACGCTCTCCTCCCCATTCTTCATATGGTACACGCCGGGAACCCCAAAGAGAACCACCCCGTTTCCCGAGGCATCCTCCGCCACGGCAATCTTCTGCTCTCCCCGGCGCATGCTGTTCAGGTAGGGCTCCGGGTCCAGCACCGACAGCTGTTCCCCATAGATCATCTCCAGATCCCCCTGGGCAGAGTAAAGAGCCAGATAGGCAAATCCCCTGGCATTTACACTGTACGCAAGCTCCCGGTACAATTCTTCATGTTCCATACTGCCCGGAGGCGTGGTCTCCACAATGGACGCCACCTGGGAGAGACGCAGAGTGATGGTGGTCTCATAATGCAGGCGAATCTGTTCATTCATTCCCGTCATATAAATCCCGCCCACATCCTCAATGGTCTCCGTGCTCTTCCATTTCATAAAGAACGCCAGCGCCATAAAGCTCCCAACGATCACGGTGAATAATCCTATAAGCCATATCTTAAAAAATCGGACTGATCTGTCTTTTTCCATCCTCATGCCTCCTTGTCCTCACTGGCTGCCTTCATTCCCTGCAGGCAGCGCAGGGCAGCGGACACTGCCCTCATTATAACAGACTTCCCTTGTTTCGGCAACAATCAAAAAAAGATATACCATCCCCTTTTTCTGTCACAGATAACAGATCCGACAGGCCGCTGAGCTGTTACCGTCACAGACATTGCCACAGAGACAACAATAAAAAATCCCTTCCTCCTCTGAATTAACCAAAAGATTAGGGACTTCTAATCAAATGCGGAAGATGGGACTTGAACCCACACGGCATTGCTGCCACAAGATCCTTAGTCTTGCTCGTCTGCCAGTTCCGACACTTCCGCGCTCTCAGCACATTTAATATCATAGCACCGGTTCTGCCATATGTCAACACTTTTTTCCAAAAATATTAAAAAAATTTCATTACGCTGAAAATCCGAAACATGTCCTAAAAAGATTGCCTTTTAAAATAAAGTATGTTACCATTACCCTCATAGTTCACCGCATGCTCCGCCGGATGCGGTCTACACATACATATTGGGGAGGCAGAACATGAAAAGAATAATCGCACTATTGTTGATCGTACTGTCCGTGGCCACTATGGCAGGCTGCGCCAAGTCCAACAGTGACTCAGGCAGCGGGGACAACAGCACAGGGTTTGCCGAGGACGGATATGCCCGGGGCAACTTCAACGACACCATGCACACCTATTTTTTTGATTTCACCATTGAGAGCGCCTACGTCTGCAGCGAGTTTGAGGGATACACCCCTGCGGCAGGAAATGAGCTCCTGGTGGTGGAGACAGTGGTCAAAAATACCTTTACAGAGACCATTACCATGTATGACACCGATTTTCAGGCACAGTGGAACGACGATGCCGATGACGCTTACAACTTTCCTGTCACAGACTACAGTTTCAGCAGCGAAGTATTGCCGGAAGCCTATGATCTGAAAGTAAACGAAAGCCGCACCGGGCTTCTGGTCTACGAGGTTCCCGAAGGACATGATGACTTCTCCGTTTCCTCCCAGGAAGCCTTTGAGACCGACAATATTGAGGACGCATACGGGGACGTTTTCTTTGTCTACTTTACCGCAGAGCGCAAATAACTGAATCGTCCTCAGGAAGCATTTGTTCCCGGGACGGTGGAACCGGAAACCTGCGCTTTCCACGCCAGACACAATAAGGGCCGGCGCACTGATGACCAGTTGGTCAAAAGTGCGCCGGCCCTTTCAGGCTTCCCTTACCGCTGTACCCGTCCGGAGGCATCTCCCCCACACAGGGTCTCCACCTCTTTCCGGCTTACCAGATTGAAATCGCCGGGAATGGTGTGCTTCAATGCAGACGCCGCCACACCGAACTCCAGCGCCTGGCGGCAGTCCCTGCCGTCCAGAAAACCGCAGATCACCCCGGCCGCAAAGGAGTCTCCACCGCCCACCCGGTCAACGATGGGGTGAATGCTGTATTCCCTGGAGTGATAGAATTCTCCGCTCTCCCCCGCATAGAGACAGGCGGACCAGCCGTTGTCGGACGCGGAGCGGCTTACCCGCAGGGAGGAAATGCAGTATTCAAAATGAAAATCCGCTGTCATCTGCTCAAAAATGGATCTGTAGCCCCCAAGCTCCAGGTCTCCCCCTGTCACATCCGTCCCCTCCGGCTTGTAGCCCAGCACCAGTTCTGCGTCCTCCTCATTTCCTATGCACACATCCACATACTGCATCAGATGCCTCATAACCTTCTGCGCCTCCTGGGGCGTCCAGAGCTTCTTTCTGTAATTCAGATCCACGGACACCTTCACCCCATGCCTTTTTGCCGCCTGCAGGGCTTCCTCCGTGAGAACCGCCGCCTCCCTGGAAATTGCCGGAGTAATGCCTGTAAAGTGGAACCAGTCAGCCCCCTGGAAGACTGCGTCAAAATCAAAATCTGCCGCCGTGGCCGTGGAAATGGAAGAATGGGCCCTGTCATAGACCACCTTGGAAGGCCTCATGGAAGATCCGCTCTCCAGATAATAAATGCCCAGTCTCTCGCCGCATCTGGCAATATGCCCCGTGCCCACATTGTACTTTCTCAGAGCCGCCACGGCACACTCCCCGATCTCATTGCCGGGCACGGCAGTGACAAACTCCACCTCATGACCGTAGCCTGCCAGGGACACTGCCACATTGGCCTCCCCCCCGCCGTAATTGACGTCAAACTCATCCGCCTGGATAAATCTCTCAAAATTAGGGGTGGAGAGCCTCAGCATAATCTCACCCATGGTAATAATCTTTGCCATTCCTGTCCAATCCTTTCTCCGGCATTCCCGCTGCGCCCCTGCCGCCCTAATCCTGTCTCTGCATCAGATGTACTGCGAAGCCGCCGATTTCCTCTTTCATATAAATTGCCACATATTTTCCCTGTTCATCCCTGCTGGGCTCAAAAAATTCCACTCCCAGGACGGTGGTCATATAGTGCACAGCCCTCTCGATATAATTGGTCCAGATGGCAATGTGTCCATGGGTCCCCCGGAAAGGCGTGTTCAGCACCTCCACAATCTTGCCCACAAAGGTACCGCCGCTGTTGATCCGCTGGGGCAGACCAAAGAGAAATGCCATGCGCTCGGCGGCCTTTCTGGCTTCCGGCTCGCTCTGGCAGTTTACGCCGATATGGGCCAGGTCAAAGCCCAGCATGGTGTGGACGGCCTCCCTGGTCAGCTGCTCAATTTTGTCCCACTCCCCTGCCTTCACCAGGTCCGAAGGAACCATCCAGGAGCCTCCGCAGGCAATCACCTTGTCAAAGCCAAGGTAGGAATTCAGATTTTTGGCATTGATCCCTCCGGTGGGCATGAATTTCATGCCGGTATAGGGAGCGGCCATGGCCTTAATCTTCGCAAGTCCCCCGGACTGCTCCGCCGGAAAGAATTTTACCACCTCCAGGCCAAACTCTATGGCCTGCTCCATGTCCGAAGGCGTGGAGATCCCCGGCACCATGGGCACTTTTTTCTCCAGACAGTAACGGACTGTCCTGGGATTTAATCCGGGGCTTACAATGAACCCGGCCCCCGCCTCCACCGCGGCATCCACCTGATGGGGGGTCAGAACGGTGCCCGCCCCCACGCACATCTGGGGGAAATTCTCAGTCATTATCCTGATGGCTTCCGCCGCCGCTCCCGTCCGGAACGTCACCTCCGCACAGGGAAGGCCGCCTCCGCAGAGGGCCTTTGCCAGGGGAAGAGCGTCCTCCGCCCGATCCAGTTTCACCACAGGAACAATGCCAATCCTGCCAAGCTTCTCCAATACTTCGCTCATACTACCTCTTTCCGCGCTTTTCGCGCACTCTCACCCAGACTCCTGTCTCACTTTTATCCCGGTTTCTCTTATCCCAGAATCTCCTCCACCGCACTCCGGATCACTCCCTCTGTGCAGTTGTCATAAAAATACTCCCCAAAGCCTTCCCCTGCCAGGGCCCCTTTTACCAGATCCCTGTCCAGCTTTCTGAGGATCTCAGACATGTCCCTATGGGTTACTTCCTTCACTTTGTCCAGAATTTTCTTGTTGCGCTGCTCCGGCTCCACCCTCTCAGGAGGATACCCGCCTCCGCCGGGAGCACAGAACAGTTTCTCAAAAATATACTGCAGATTCAGCTCCCCGCCCCATCCGAAATTCTCCGCAAAAGGAAGAGCTACACAGTTCCCGTCATTCACCTGGGAAAAGAGATAGGCATCCAGGGGAGACGTAATATGTCCGCAGAGCACTCTGGGAAAGGAATTGCAGGCCAGCATGGCGCCTTCCCCCGTGCCGCACCCGGTAATCACATAGTCCGCAGCACCGCCGTTCAGCAGCACCGCCGCCAGAATGCCGTTCTGCACATAAGTCAGGGAATGGGGATCCTCCGCCCCCCGCATGCCGTAGTTAAACACCTCATGCCCCATGGGTTCCACCACCCTCTTCAGGGTCTCAAAAATCATATCGTTCTTCGCCGCCTGGCTGTTCTCATTGATCAATGCTATCTTCATCTTCATACCTCCTGTGGGCGCATTCGGAAGACTCCCCTCCGGCCCCGGCGCCTTTCGCTTACTTCAGCCCCTGAAAGGCGGCATACATGGCCACCGCCGTCCCCGGTACCGTCAGGCATCCGGCTGCCTGCCGATATAGGCCAGAATCCCCCCGTCCACATACAGAATATGTCCGTTCACCGCGTTGGAGGCCTCCGAGGCCAGGAACACCGCAGGCCCTGTCAGCTCCTCCGGCTTCAGCCACCTGTTGGCAGGAGTCTTGGCGCAGATAAACTGGTCAAAAGGATGCCTGCTGCCGTCGGGCTGAATCTCCCGCAGGGGAGCCGTCTGAGGGGTCTCAATATACCCCGGCCCAAGGCCATTGCACTGAATGTTGTACCGGCCGTACTCGGAACAGATATTCCGGGTCAGCATCTTCAGGCCTCCCTTGGCTGCGGCATAGGCGGACACAGTCTCCCGGCCCAGCTCCGACATCATGGAACAGATATTGATGATCTTGCCGTGACCCTTCCTGATCATGGAAGGAATCACCGCCTTGGACACAATGAAGGGAGCGTTCAGGTCCACGTCCACCACCTGCCGGAACTCCTCCGCTGTCATCTCGGTCATGGGGATCCTTTTGATAATGCCCGCATTGTTGACCAGAATGTCTATGACCCCCACTTCCCTTTCAATCCTGGCCACCATGGCATTCACCGCCGACTCCTCCGTCACGTCGCACACACAGCCGAAGGCCTTGATGCCCCTCTTCTCATAGGCCTCGAGCCCTCTGTCCACCAGCTCCTGACTGATGTCGTTGAAGCAGACTGCGGCTCCTGCCTCCGCATACGCGCAGGCCACCGCAAATCCAATCCCATAAGAGGCCCCTGTGACAAGCGCCACTTTTCCCTCCAGTGAAAAATTTGTAAATTGTGACATTTTCTCTTTTCTCCTGCTCTTATTTTTCCCAGATGTGCAAATTGTAGCATAAAAGAAAAAAGATTTCCATCAAATTCCACAAATTTTTCAAATACTCTTACTCCCTCACTCCCCCGAACGGCCGCCCCGGCCCCAGGTCCTCCAAAGGCCCACAGCCATCAGCACCACCGCCGCCATCTGCAGCGCCGTCCTAACGGGAGGCCACACACTGCCCTGGAAGATCAGAACGGCAAAGTTGAGCAGCAATCCCGCCGAAAGTAAAACAGAAACCTTCCTGCCCTGCAGCATCAGGCCCTCCGGCGGCCGCCCCTGTCTTTCATAGAGCTCCACAAGGATATGATTTACCCGGAACATCTCCCGCACAAGCCCTGCGATCAACCCTCCCAGCACCACCCAGGACACAATATCCATCCCTGACACATCCCCCTTCAGGGACATCATATACGTATTAAACATCAGAAGCAGAAACTCTATCACAACAACAACCTTGAACAGCTTCCTGATCTTCCTGTAATGTTCAATGGTGGACTCCACGTCTGTGTAGAGCTCAAAGGGGCCCATCTCCGCTCTTCTGCGCAGCATCACCCAGTATCCCCACAGGCTGACAATCTCCACCCCGGCCTCCGCCATAAACTGTCTGTAGTCCCCGCTGACCCGGAACATCCCCTCCGAAATGTCCACCTGGTACAGATATTCCCCCGGGGCACATTTCTCAAAAGTAAAAAAACCCATAAAGAATCCTGTCATGGCATACCCCTGAGCCGCCATGTCATTGAGCCAGACCGTCTCCGCATCCTTGTCAAAAGATATCCTGAACCTGGTCATTGTCTCTGCCATTTTCTTCTCCCTCCATCAATTCTGCATTCCGCAGCAGCTCTTCCAGCCGCTTTCTCTCCTGCCGGAAAATCTCCTTTCCCAGCTCTGTTACCACATATTCCTTTTTCCTGCGTGAATTCTTCTCCTGGCTGTAAATCCGGATCCATCCCCTGGCGGTCATGGTCTGGATGGCGCCGTAAAGCGTCCCCGGCCCCAGGCTCAGCCGTCCATGGGTAAGCTTCTCCACCTCCTGGATAATGCCGTAACCGTGGTTCGGCCCCCGCACCGACAGCAGTATATAAAATAAAGCCTCCGTCAACGGAAGATTCCTCTCTATGTCCATCCCCTCCTGTCTGCCTCTTCCTGTCTGCGCCTTTTTATATTCCCTGCAGGCTTTTACACCTCTCGGTTCTTTCCTGCTTTTCTCAGCTCCAATATATCGTCTGCCGATATATTGTGTTCTAAATATATCATCCGCCGATATATATGTCAAGGTTATATTTGTGCAGGGAGGGCCGCAGCCGGCCTCACATAAAAGCCCAAATAAAAACACTCCTGTCCCGGTCACTGTCGTACCAGATACAAGAGTGTCTTATTGACTCATACGGATTATTTTTTCAATTCTGCATCCTGATCTGCTCTTCCAGGATCAGAGAATACCTTCCCAGTTCCTTTCCCTCCAGATCCTCTCTGTGCATGTGCACCCCGGTGATCTGATGGTTATCATAAGTGGTATAGTAATAAATGCCCTTATCCACATTACAGCAGCAGGTATAGACCGTGATCTCATACCCCGCCTGCGAACCCCTCTCCTGTCCTGTGTCCGTCCCATATGTGCGCAGCCCTTCTCCTCCTGCCCTCTGCCCGGAGAATTCTCCGGCAGCGCCCTCAGAACGATCCCTCCATACCCGGCAGCATCCCCTTGGATTGTCCACCGTGCCCAGAATATGGAAAAACTGGCTTACGCTCTCCCTCTCGGACTTTCCCGACACAGCGTTCATTCTGGTGAAAGCCGCCCTGACAAAACGGGACTGGGAGGACAGATCTCCGGGAAGCCCCAAAGCCCCCATGCCCCGGCTGTAAGTTCTCAGAGGCAGTCCGGGGGAAAAATGATTCCCGGGTTCATCCACGGACAGTCCCATATAGTTGTTCAGCTGAAACATCTGCAGCGGAAATGGCGGGTTATTCGTCATTACACCCACGGGATTATCGTGAATATGAAGACCATCCTTCATGGACTCCACCACAATGGACCCTTCCCTGCCGGAGATCATCCAGTGGAGCTGAGCCACCGGCAGCCTGGAACTGAAAGCTTCCCCTGTAAGATGAATCCTTCTCAGAAGATCCCTTGCCTCCTCCAGGGATGCGCACTGCCCCAGGATCCAGGGAATGAACTCAAAAAAAGCCACATTGTCCCTGCCCCGGACCTGCTCCCCGTAAAATGCATTTCCCACAAAGTTCAGCCCTGCCATACCCAGGCCCTTCTCATTTACCGCCTCATAGTACAGAGGACAGCCCTCCTCCACATGGGCCATACCGATCATGGCATAATGCTCATCCAGCTTCCTTCCGTTCCGGAAAGAATAAGGGAAACGGCGCGGTGTCACCACAACTTCCTCCCCAAAAGAACACTCATAGTCCAGGGTGCGCCCAAAATAAAAATCCTCTGTCTCGTAAGTCGCCGCAGTACACATATTCCTGCCTCCTTCTCCTGTCCCGGCAAACCGTTCTGTGTATCAGTATGCCCAAAACAGCAGAAAAACGTCCCCGGATCAAATTCATCCCAAATATTTCACCGCGAGAATGGCGGCACCCAGAAGGGTCAGCACCACCCCCGTGGCCCGGTTCAGCGTCACCGCGCTGGCCCTGTTGGCAAATTTTGCGGCAATTCTGGCCCAAAGCAGTGTAAACGCCACACACAACAGCAGGCACCACAGGTCGGGCATGCCCCCTATGGCAAAATGTCCTGCCGCCCCTGTGAAAGCGGTAAAAGCCATAATAAACACGCTGGTTCCCACCGCAGTCTTCAGCTCATAGCCCAGAAAGCCTGTCAGGAGCAGAAGCATCATCATCCCACCCCCTGCGCCCACAAACCCACAGATAAATCCTACGGCGGTGCCGCCGGCCACCGACTGTATCACCCGCTTTTTCCTGCTGACCCCATTCATGGACTCCCTGGTGGTCATTACAGGCTTCAGGATAAACTTAATGCCCAGCAGAAAAGTCATGAACACGGAAAAGCTTCCCATGGCGGCATTGGGCACCTGGCTTGCCACCCAGCTCCCTGCCAGGGTAAACGCCAGCACCGCGCCCATCATAACCAGACCGTTTTGTATGTCCAGATTTTTATTCTTCCCATAGGTGTACGCGCTGACGGCGCTGGCAAGAACATCACTGGCAAGAGCAATACCTACCGCTTCATAGGCGTCAAGTTCCAGAAACGTGATCAGCATGGGACTGATCACCGCAGCCGCGCTCATACCTGCAAACCCCGTGCCCAGTCCCGCCCCCATTCCTGCCAGAAAACAAATGATCAATGTAAACACAAAGTCCCACTGTCCTTTCTCATCTTCCTGGCTGCGCCCGCAGGATCTTGTCCATGGACTTCCCTTTGGCCAGCTCGTCCACCAGTTTGTCCAGATACCGGATCTCCTGCATCAGGGGCTCCTGAATCTCTTCCACCCGAATGCCGCAGACACAGCCTTTAATCAGCTTCCTGTTCTCATTCAGCTGCGGGGCATTCCGGAAAAAATCACCGTAGCTCACCGGATTCTGCAGCATCTCCTCCAGATCCTCCTGGCTGTAGCCGGTAAGCCACCGGATAATTTGATCCACTTCCTCCCTGGTCCGCCCTTTTTTCTCAGCCTTTCCCACAAGAAGAGGATAGATTTTGGCATAACTCATCTGATACACTTTCTCATTTTCCATATGCTCCTCACCTCCTGTAAAGCTTGAACTGGCTTACCATATATGTCAGGCTGGCCGCCTCGGCAGACAATTCCTCACTGGCCGACGCTCCCTCCTGGGCCGTGTCACTGTTGCTCTGCACCACCACCGATATCTGGTTGATCCCCTCGCTGACCTGCATGACTTCCTCGGACTGTTCACGGGAAACCGCCGCAATGCCGTCAATGGCGCCCACCACAGAATTAATGCTGTCCATCACTTCCAAAAGAGTATCCGCAGCCTCCGCCGCAATCTTCGTGCCTTCCTGCACAACCTCCATGGAATTTCCTATCAGCTCGTATGTGTTCTTGGAAGCCTCGGCAGATTTCCCTGCCAGAAGCCGCACCTCCTCCGCCACCACGGAAAAGCCCTTCCCCGCTTCCCCTGCTCTTGCCGCCTCCACAGCCGCGTTCAGCGCCAGAATATTCGTCTGGAAAGCGATATCCTCAATGGTCTTGATAATCTTCCCAATCTCCTGGGAACTCTGGTCAATCCGGTTCATGGCATCCACCAGTTCCTGCATCTTATGATTGCATGCAGACACTTCCTCGCCTGCCTGGTGGGTCCGGCTGCGGACTTCCACCGCACTCTCGGCCGTCTTCTTTGCCTGTCCCGATATCTCACCGATGCGCGTTGCCAGCTCCTCCACGGAACTGGCCTGTTCCACCGTTCCCTGGCTCAGGGACTGGGCGCTTATGGCCAGCTTGTCACTGGCGGCGGACACCTGGCTGGCTGAGCTGTTGACCTGGAGCAGGGTTTCGCTGAGCTTCAGCTTCATGTTCTGTATGGAGCGCAGAATGTTCTGAAACCCTCCCACATAAGCGCTCTCCTGCCGGGAGCTCACATCCAGGTTCTGTTCCGCCATCTGGTTCAGCACGTGGTCTATGTCAAAGATGATGGAGCGCAGGCTTCCCACCAATTCTGCCGCCGACTCCGCCAGCATGCCTGTCTCGTCCCGTCCCCGAACCTGAGGCACCGGCGACTCCAGGTCTCCCTTCACCAGCAGCTTCATCCGCTCCGCGCAGGCTTTCATAGGCTTGCTGATACTGTTTGCCAGGAAAAACGCCACCAGACTGGACATCAGGATGGACACCCCAATCACAATCAGGTTAATGACGATATTGGCGCGGGTGCTGGACAGATAGTCCACCTGAGGCGCCGTGACGGCAATGCTCCACCCATTGGTACCCTGAACCGGCGCATATGCCACAAACATATCCCCCTCGGGACCTTTGTAGGTTCCAAATCCAGTGGCTCCCTGGCACATGGCCTCGTGAATGGCGGCCAGTTCCTTCAGAGAAGAATCACTCTGAGCCTCTTTCCCAATATTCTGCACCATAACCGTATCCATGGTAATGTCCGCGATGGTATCACCTGACTTGTTTATCATATACGCTCTGCTGTTCTCACTGAGCTGAATAGAAGACACGATATCATTTAGAAATGTTTCTTCAGGAACCAGATACACTACTCCGGCAACATTGGAGCCATATACTCCTGCCGCGTAGATAGGAGCCGCCACCATAATGGAGAGCTCCCCCGTGATCTTGCTGATCAGAGGGTCCGACACAAAGACTTTTCCCTGCATGGCCTGCTTCACATAATCCCTGTCGGAATAATCATTGCCGTCAAAAATGCTGATGCCATCCGATCCGATCACATTCCCTCTCTGAAAACCATGCATTTCAATACGGGTGTTGATGATCTCCTCTTTTTCCTTCTTACCTGCGCGCCAGCTGGACAGCTGAGGAACACAGCCCGTATTCATGGCCACATTCTTATAGGCATCCAGTTCCTGCTCTATGCGCTCCGCCGCCAGAACCACCGCCTGGCCCATCATCTGTTCCACCGTGTTGAGCATGCTGTAATAATTCAGCGAAATACTTAATGTCCCCACCACAGTCAACGCCGCAAGAACAATCAGTATCAGACACAAAGTTACCTTAGTACGTATACTCTTCATTTTCCTCCCCCTGTTTTCTGTCAGAATGCTGCTTCCAGGCTGCCTCTGATCCTTTGCCACAGGAACTTATCCATAAAGAAAAAGGCCGGACCGCAGATTTATTTGTGAATAGTTCCCTATGTGTATTATATAGAGTCCAATCACACTTTGTCAATAAAATTGTCAACTGCTTTGCCCGACCCTGTTTCCGTCAGCTCCTCCGCCCCCAATGACTTCGTCATACAGATCCAGCCCAAAGCTTGTCAGCTCCGGGGCATGGGCTATCATCTTATAAGTGCGCCTGCCGCCCTCCATGCGCTGGGCACTTAAGAACACCGCCCCGAAATCAGGATCCTGCAGGGCTTCCTGATATACTTTCCTGGCAAACGACAGCAGATGTGTCACCGTCAGAACCTTCACGCCGGCCTCCGTCAAAGCCCTGACTATGTCATAGGCTATGACCGAACCTTCCTTTTCCGTGGTGGAGGCAAAGGACTCATTGAGCAGAATCATGGAATTTTGACCCAGATGATCAATAATCTGACTCATACGTCCCAGCTCCTCGTCCAGTCTGCCGCTGTTCATGGCGCTGTCCTCCCGCCTGGTGAAATGGGTGAAAAAGAAAGGAAAAACACCGCTCTCAAAGTGCTCTGCCGCCACCATAAGACCACACTGGAACATTACCTGGGCAATGCCCACACTGCGCAGAAAAGTGGATTTACCGCCCTGGTTTGCGCCTGTCACCACCAACAGGCTCTTCCCCTCAATGTCACAGGTATTCCCCACAGGCGTCATTTTCTGTTCAATGCTCATGACAAATTCCTTTAATTCCCGAAACTTCAGACAGTCCCCGGAACCTGCCGCAGGATAGCAGTAGGGCAGCTGAAAACGCTCCAGATAAGCTCTCAGATTGACTGCTCCACGGTAAAAAGCGGCCTGAAAACGCAGCTGGTCAAAAAACTTTTCAAATGCCTTGAAAAAGGGCTCGCAACAGGAGACAATGTACTCCACCCCTGTGTATTCCAGAAGATCTGTCTGGCCTCCCAGAGATGCGTCCCGGTTCACATAGACTACATTTTTTCCCCGAATTCCCAGGTACTCCTGTGCTCTTTCCAGAAAATTTCCGCCGGAACTCTGGTATTTTCTGCTGTCCGTCGCCACATCCTGAAGCCTGAAATGGCAGAGTTTTAAGCCGTCTCCCACACTGCATCCCGCCAGGATTCTGGGCCTGTTCTCCATGGGTGCATTCACAGATTCCGTGTGTTCTTTTTCATTGGCATAAAAAGCCACATCCTGCAGAATCTTCTTCAAAGTCCGCTCCATGCCGTCGGAAAATTCCTCCTGAAGCCGTCCCTGCAGGGCAAGAAAACCTCTGGAATAATGTTTTCCCCCGTACTCTTCCAGCAGCCTCTTCAACCTGGACAGTCCTGTCACAAACAGCTGCAGCACATGTATCTTCGTCACCAGCACTCTCGGCGAACCCTCCCCTGCCTTTCTGCCCGCCCTGCGCCCCAGTCTGTCCCACTGGTCCAGAATGTCACAGGCCAGCTCATAGAGACTGCGTATAAAATTTTCCTCCTGAAGGCAGTCCCTGAGAATCTCCTGGCGGTACAGAATCTCTTCCGCTTCCACAGGAACCATCACCACCTTTTTCATGGTCTCCTCCAGATACAGATCCGCCTCCCGGATCCGCTTGACTTTCCCATCCTCCTTCACCACCTCCTTGGCGGCGGCAAGAAACAGGGTCTTCAGCCCCAGATCCTGCACAATCGCCTTCTCATCAAAATATGGTTCCGGATTCAGCCACTCCTTCTGCGGATACAGTAAATATACCTTCATGCCCCCTTTCCTCCCTGGGCCTCTCCGCCCAAATCCTGCGGCCTGCAGCGCCGTCCCAGTCTCTCTTTCAGTCCCGCATAACTGAGCCCGTGCTTCTCCACCAGCTGGCCTGAGTCCGCACTGTCCGCGGCCTCTCCCCGTCCGATCAAAAATGTGTGCTCTCCCCCAGGACCCAGCAGGGCCCTGAGGCTCACAATCTGCGGGTGAAACCGCCCCAGTTCCCTCAGATGGGTCACATAGATCCCCATGCAGCCCTGGGCCAGAAAGTGCTCCAGAACCCGCTTTCCCATAATGGTTCCGTCATAGTCTGCCGCGGTGGTAAACAATTCATTGATCACCACAAATGCTCTGGCATGTCCGCCGTCCGTCCTGTCCCCCCGGGCCGCCGTCATCATGGGCCCCAGCCGCACAAGCTCCTCCATCAGTTTTCCCCTTCCCGACTCCAGACTTTCCTCCACAGAAAAATGCGTCAAAATATCTGTAAAGTGGTACAGCTGCGCTGAGACAGCCGGTACATCCAGTCCCATTTTGGCAAAGTAGACCAGCTGTCCCAGACTCCTGGCAAAAGTGGTCTTGCCGCCCTGGTTGGGCCCGGTCAGCACAAAAAAGCGCTCCCCTTCCCGGCAGATCATGTCATTGCTGACCACCTTCCTTCCCTCCTCCAGGCTCAGACAGGCAAGGGCCAGGTCATATAATCCCCTGGCAGACATTCCGGACATCCCCTGGGTTTCCTCCAGTATCACCGGCTGGGCAAAGGCAAATCCCCTCTCCTGCATCCTCCGCTGAAACCCACAGAAGGAGAGATAAAATCCAATCTCAGAGGCAAACCGCGTCAATTCCTCACAGGCATATTCCCCATAAGTCTTATAAAAAGACTTCAGCTCCCTGAAAAGATCCGGCTTCAGCTTCTCACAGACCTTCACTATCTCAAACTCCAGCTCCCCAAGTGCCCCCGATGCTTCAAAGGGACTTTTCATACGCCTGTCCTCTCCTGGAAAACAGCGCTCCAGAAAGGTCTCATATTCCCCCTCCACCTCTCCCAGAGACACTGTGATCCTGTCCCCTTCATATACCAGAATCAGTCTGAGACTGTAAAGCTGCTCCTGGAGCCGCCGCACCTGTTCCCGCATTTTCTCAAAATCCGCCCCGGACAGACAGCGGTACAGAAATTCCCGAAATTCCTCCATCCCCCGGGATCGCAGCGGTATCTTTTCCAGTTCCCCGGAAAGCTCCAGAAAAGCCTCGCAGTAATATCCGATTTCCTGTACATGCCAGGCTCTCTTCTGCAGCTCCTGATCCGCCTGTTTTTTCTTAAAAAAGACTTCCCGCCTGGCTTTCATTTTTTCAGAGAAACGGCACAGAATGCGGAACAGTTCCTCCTGCCTGATGTCCGCATAAATCTCCCTGCGGTAGTCCTCGCATTCCCTGTCCGCGGGAAGATAATAGTAAAAGGGGGACACATCCTCCCCCCAGTCCCTGCTGATCCTGTGGATCACCTGATCCAGGTTCAAATCCACATAGAACGCCGGCCGGGCCTTCTCCTTTTCCAGGTTTTCTTTCAGATCCAGTATGCTGTAAAATTCCCCTCTGCACCTTCTCCCCATAACCACTGTCCTTCCCCGCCCACGCGTTCCCTAAAACCTTCCTCTGCCTGTCCTATACCTGAAATAAAAGGCTGTCCGCAACTGCGGAACAGCCTTTTATTGTCTGCCATTTATCCAAGCTGCCCTTCCAGCACCCTGGCAGCCTCCTCCATGCAGGCCGGAATCCCTGCGGGATTCTTGCCTCCCGCCTGGGCCATGCCGGGACGGCCTCCGCCGCCTCCGCCAACCAGTCCGGCGATGCCCTTGATCAGGTTGCCCGCATGGGCTCCCTTCGCCATGGCATCCTCTGTGGCCATGGCCACCATGTTCACTTTGCCCTCCAGGCTGGACAGAAGAAGAATGACGCCCTCTCCCAGTTTATCCTTCAGCTGGTCGCCCAGATCCCGGAGTCCGTTCATGTCCACGCCCTCCACTGCCGCAGGCAGGAACTTCACACCCTTCACTTCCTTCACATTGTGGAGCACATCTCCCAGGGATTCTCTGGCCGCCTTAGCTTTCAGGGACTCAAGCTCTGAGGAAAGCGCTTTCACCTGGGCCATCAGGCTCCCGCACTTCTCCACCAGCGCCCCGGGAGTGGTGCGAAGAGCGGCGCTGGCGTCCTCAATGGTTTTCTCCAGCCCCTTATAGTAGGCAAGCACACCATTTCCGGTGATGGCCTCTATTCTGCGGATACCTGCCGCAATACCGCTCTCGGACAGAATCTTGAAGGAAGAGATAACTCCCGTGCTGGCCACATGAGTACCGCCGCAGAGCTCCACGGAAAAGTCTCCCATTCGGACCACACGGACCTTCTCCCCGTATTTTTCTCCGAACAGAGCCATTGCACCGGTTTTCTTGGCCTCCTCAATGCCCATCTCCTGAGTCACCACCTCCAGGTTCTCCCCGATCCTGGCGTTGACCATCTTCTCCACACGGTCAAGCTCTTCCCCTGTCATTGCAGCAAAATGGCTGAAGTCAAACCGCAGTCTCTCCCCGTCCACATAGGAACCGCACTGTTCCACATGACCTCCCAGCACTTCCCGAAGAGCTTTCTGAAGCAGATGGGTGGCGCTGTGGTTCCTGCAGATATCACCCCTTCTGTCCGCGTCAACAGTCAGCACAGCCCTGTCCCCCACCTTCACCATCCCTTTGGTAACGGTTCCGATATGAGCCACCTTTCCTCCCAGCAGCTTCACCGTATCCTTTACCTCAAAGCTTCCGTCCGCAGTGGTGATAACACCCCTGTCCCCGGTCTGGCCGCCCATGGTGGCGTAAAAAGGAGTCTCTTCCACAATAACAGTGCCCACCTGCCCGTCCGTGAGGGCTTCCATCAGTTCGGTTTCCGTGGTCAGCACCGTGATCCGGGAGCTGTGCTGCAGCCTGTCATAGCCCACAAATTCTGTGGTAACAGAAGGGTCAATGGACTCGTACACGGTCACATCCGCTCCCATGTAATTGGTCTCCTTCCGGGCCTTCCGGGCCATCTCCTTCTGCCGCTCCATACAGGTCTCAAATCCCGCCTGGTCGGTTGCAAAACCTTTTTCCGAAAGAATCTCCTCTGTCAGGTCAATGGGGAATCCGTAGGTATCATAGAGCTTAAAGGCATCCTCCCCGGAGAGCAGATTTTTTCCCTCCGCCTCCATCCGGGCCTCCATCTGGGACAGAATGCTCAGGCCCTGGTCAATGGTTCTGCTGAACTTGTCCTCCTCCTGAGTGAGCACATTCAGGATAAACGCCCTCTTCTCCTCCAGCTCCGGATATCCGTCTCTGCACTCATTGATCACAGTCTCGCTGAGTCCTGCCAGGAATTTTCCCTGGATGCCCAGAAGCCTGCCATGTCTGGCCGCACGGCGGATCAGACGGCGCAGCACATAACCCCGGCCTTCGTTGGAGGGCATGATGCCGTCGCTGATCATAAATGTAGTGGAGCGAATGTGATCGGTGATCAGCCGGATGGACACATCCTTGGCCTCCTCCTTCCGGTATTCCGTCCCTGCGATCTGGCAGATCCGATCCCGAATGGCCTTCATGGTGTCAACGTCAAAGACCGTCTCCACATCCTGCACCACCACCGCCAGTCGCTCCAATCCCATGCCGGTGTCTATATTTTTCTGAGAAAGCTCAGTGTAATTGCCGTGGCCGTCGCTCTCAAACTGGGTGAACACATTGTTCCACACTTCCATAAAACGGTCGCAGTCACATCCCACGCCGCAGTCAGGCTTTCCGCAGCCGTACTTTTCTCCTCTGTCGTAGTATATCTCCGAACAGGGACCGCAGGGGCCGGCTCCCAGTTCCCAGAAATTGTCGCACTCCCCGTTCTCATCCCTGTAAAACCGTTTGATCCGCTCCCCGGGCACGCCCACTTCCTTCGTCCAGATCTCAAAAGCCTCATCGTCCTCACAGTAGATGGAAGGATAGAGCCTGTCCGGTTCCATGCCCACCACCTTGGTCAGAAACTCCCAGCTCCAGGCAATGGCCTCATGCTTGAAATAATCTCCAAAGGAAAAATTTCCCAACATTTCAAAAAATGTCAGGTGACGGGCGGTCCGTCCCACATGTTCAATATCCCCCGTGCGCACACATTTCTGGCAGGTAGCCACCCTGCGCCTGGGAGGAATCTCCTGCCCTGTAAAATAAGGTTTTAAAGGTGCCATGCCAGCGTTGATCAACAGCAGGCTGTTGTCATTGTGGGGCACAAGGGAAAAGCTCTTCATCTTCAAATGTCCCTTGCTCTCAAAAAAATCAAGGTACATTCTTCTAAGTTCATTCACACCCAACGGTTTCATGCGTTTCTCCTCCTAGTCTATTCTATCCGGCACTCTGTTCCGGTTCATGCCCTGAGGGCCATAAAGAAATGTCTCCATTTATAACAGATACTGTTCCCAACTTTACCTTTCCGGCGGGGATACCTTACATTATAACATGGATTCTCATTTTGTATAGAAGAAAATCGCGCAATTTTATTTTTATTCCCCCTTCCCGACGGGCAGAATCCGGAGTACCTTCCCTTGCTTTCCCCACTGCAGCCTCAAAAGCACTTTTTTGCACTGTCCCTTTACCATGTGTTCAATTCAACCGCAGCCGTTTTTATTCTTCCAGCCCCTTTCCAAACCGCACTTCGCAGTCCTTTCTGTAAAAAGAAATACCATAGCAGTCAATTTTCCGATATCCTTCTGCCCGCAGCTCCTCCCTGTATTTCTTTTCATAGATCTGCTCCAAAGCTCTGTCCGCATCCTTCCCCAGATTGTCAATATGCTCTGAAATCTTTAACTCCAGGATAAAGGATCTGCCCCGCAGGGAAGGGCTCTTCACCATCAGATCAGAACGTCCACTGCCAGATTCCCGATTCGACTTTACCAGATAATCCTGGCTCTGGCTCAGGATTCCGGCAAGAAAACCATGATAAAAGCTCTCTACGCTGTCATAAAAGCTGATGGTGGAAAAAAGCAGCCCGCCCAGAATATCCTGCATTTTTTCTGCGTCTCCCTCTTCCATAGCGTGGTACAGATCCCGAAAATCCTGCTTCTCTATGGTCTGCCGCAGCCATCCCATGATCGTATTCTGATAGATGGTCTTTACCTCCACATTAGGGATACTAAGCTGCAGGAAAATAGAAGAATTTCTGAAACTTTCACTTTTTTTGGTGAGATATCCGGTAAAATAGAGAAAATTCCACAGATTTCCCCCTCTGCTGTGCATATCCTCGTAGGTGATCTCTTCATGCACCGGCACCTCCAGCGTCCCCCCTTCCAGAAGCGTCTCAATATGCCCCTTGGTCTCCCTGTCAGCTTTGTACACCATATCCTTAATAATGTCGTTTGAACTGGTATTGACCCAGTAAGGACGCGGAAATGCGTCAATATTCGTTCTAAGGTCATACAGATAATTAATCACACTCCAGGGATTGTAGACTTCTCTATCACCAAACATATACCCATCGTACCACTCCTTCATAACAGTAAAACGGCTCTCTACACCGTAGTCTGCCATCATCCGCTGTACCTCCTGTTCAGTGAACCCGAAATACTCACTATATTGACGGTCAAGAACAGAAATAATTTTCAGGTGATTCAGTCCGGTAAAAATACTCTCCTTGGAAATACGAAGACATCCTGTTATCACTGCAAACTGCAGGTAAACATTGGTTTTCAGCACGGATTCAAACAAAGAGCGGATAAAATCAACCATCTGGCCATAAAATCCTCTAAAATAGGCGTTTTCCAAGGGCACATCATACTCGTCTATCAGTATAACCACCTTTTTCCCTGTAACCTGGCACAGACATAAACAGATTTATTTCCCCTTTCAGGTCCAGCAGTTCTTTGAGTAACATTGATTTATCGTTATAATAATATTCTTTTATTACTTTTTTAAAATTATCAACGCCTATGGGTAACGGTTTCCTCATACCCTGCCTCCTCTATATCTGTGAACCTCTTCGCCAGACAGAATTATCTCATCTGACCCATTGTCTTATTCTCCTGACCTATAAGATCTGCCTTGCCACAAAGATCCCCTGTCTCTGCCATTAGAATAAGTTTAAAAGGGCCATTTGTATTCTCTACAAATGACCCTCCCAAATCAGATTGGAAAAAGCTCTTTTCCGCAAAAATTACTTATAATTCACAATCTTGCCAAAATCCGGCTTCAAGGAAGCGCCGCCCACCAGGCCGCCGTCGATGTCCGCCTGTGCAAACAGCTCCGCTGCATTGGATGCGGAAACGGACCCACCATACTGGATACGGACAGCCGCTGCTGTGGCATCATCATAGATTTCTGCCATGCAGTCACGGATCGCCTTGCACACTTCCTGAGCCTGCTCGGTGGTAGCCACCTTGCCTGTGCCGATAGCCCAGATAGGCTCATAAGCGATAACGGCGGAAGCTGCCTGTTCTGCAGTCACATTCAGGAATGCGATTTTGATCTGCTGACGCACAAAGTCAATGGTCACACCCTGCTCCCTCTGAGTCAAAGTCTCACCGCAGCAGACAATGGGAGTAATGCTGTGTTCAAAAGCCTTCAGGACTTTCTTGTTCACAGTCTCATCTGTCTCCGCAAAATACTCTCTTCTCTCGGAATGGCCGATAATAACATACTTCACACCGGCATCCACAAGCATTGCGGGAGAAATCTCCCCTGTGTAAGCACCCTTCTCCTCGAAATACATATTTTCGGCACCGATCTGGATATTGGTGCCCTTTGCTGCCTCCATTGCAGGGATGATGTCAATAGCGGGCACGCAGAATACCACGTCTACATCATCATTTTTTACAAGGGGCTTCAATGTATTAATCAGTTCCACTGCCTCGCTGGGAGTCATATTCATCTTCCAGTTTCCGGCAATAATTTTCTTTCTAGCCATGATTTTTCCTCTATTTTAAGTTCCGTTTCTTCTCTTCAATGCCCTTAGCATTTCCGTTCCGAAACTGTTTTAGCCTGATACCGCAGTTACTCTACTTCTATTTGTCGTCTGCTGCTGCCACGCCGGGGAGAACTTTACCCTCAAGGAATTCCAGGGATGCGCCGCCGCCGGTAGAAATATGGCTCATCTTGTCGCCGAAGCCCAGCTGGTTTACAGCAGCTGCGGAGTCGCCGCCGCCGATAATTGTGGTGGCATCTGTCTCAGCCAGAGCCTTTGCCACAGCAATGGTACCTGCTGCCAGGGTAGGATTCTCGAACACGCCCATGGGGCCGTTCCATACAACGGTCTTAGCGCTCTTCACTGCCTCAGCGTACATCTCTGCGGTCTTAGGACCGATATCGCAGCCCTCCCTGTCTGCAGGCATGGTGTCCACGCCGCATACTTCCGTCTCAATGGGAGCGTCAATGGGGTTGGGGAAAGCAGCCACGGTAACAGAGTCCACAGGAAGCAGCAGCTTTTTGCCAAGCTTCTCCGCTTTCTCAAGCATCTCCTTGCAGTAGTCGATCTTCTCATTGTCCACCAGGGACTTGCCGATCTCATACCCCTGAGCCTTCAGGAAAGTATAAGCCATACCGCCGCCGATAATCAGAGTATCGCATTTCTCAAGCAGGTTGGAGATAACATTCAGCTTGTCAGCAACCTTTGCGCCGCCCAGTATAGCCACGAAAGGCCTTACAGGGTTCTCCACCGCATTGCCCAGGAAATTGATCTCTTTCTGCATCAGGTAGCCCACTGCGTTCTCGCCGCCCTTTGCGGTAATGCACTTGGTAACACCCTCCACGGAAGCATGTGCCCTGTGGGAAGATCCAAAGGCGTCGCACACATACAGATCAGCCAGGTCAGCCAACTCCTTGCTGAACTCCTCGCCGTTCTTGGTCTCCTCCTTGCCACGGAAACGAGTGTTCTGCAGCAGCACCACATCTCCCTCTTTCATAGCTTCCACAGCCTTGGTGGCAGCCTCGCCGGTTACATTATAGTCTGCAACAAATACAACTTCCCTGCCAAGCTTCTCGGAAAGCCTCTTTGCCACCGGTGCAAGAGATTCACCCTCGTTGGGGCCATTTTTTACCTTGCCCAAATGAGAGCAGAGAATCACCTTGCCGCCGTCGTTAATCAGCTTCTGGATGGTGGGCATTGCTGCCACAATACGGGTCTCGTCAGTAATCTCACCATTCTTCAGAGGAACATTGAAATCACACCTGACCAGTACCCTCTTGCCCTTTGCGTTGATGTCATCAACGGATTTCTTGTTTAAGCCCATTTTTTAAATCCTCCATATACACACATAGTAATGCCTTGATAGAATCGTTCAAAAAGGGGCCCGGTCCTTAAGACCGGACCCCTCCAGGCCGTCACAGATTTTCGTCCTGCCAGAAAGACTGTCAAGTGCAAGCCCTCCTGGTGCGGGCAAAACTGCTTACCCAAAACGACTTCTGCAAACCTGCCAAGATACTTTTCTTATGCAAGCTCGCTGAAATACTTGATGGTGCGAACCATCTGGGAAGTATAGCTGTTCTCATTGTCATACCAAGAAACAACCTGTACAAGAGAGTTGCCGTCTTCCATCTTGGAAACCATGGTCTGGGTTGCATCAAAGATGGAGCCATAGGTGCTGCCGATCACATCGGAGGATACGATCTCGTCCTCATTGTATGCGAAGGACTCGGTAGCTGCTGCCTTCATAGCTGCATTGATGCCTTCCTTTGTAACCTCACCCTTGACAACAGCCACAAGGATAGTGGTGGAGCCTGTAGGGGTAGGAACGCGCTGTGCGGAGCCGATGAGCTTGCCGTTCAGTTCAGGAATAACCAGGCCGATTGCCTTTGCTGCGCCGGTGGAGTTGGGAACGATATTGCATGCGCCCGCACGGCTCCTCCTCAGATCACCCTTCCTCTGAGGTCCGTCAAGGATCATCTGATCGCCAGTGTAAGCATGAACGGTGGTCATGATACCGCTCTGGATAGCTGCAAAGTCGTTGAGAGCCTTTGCCATAGGAGCCAGGCAGTTGGTGGTGCAGGAAGCTGCGGAAATTACGGTATCCTCAGGCTTCAATGTGGTGTGGTTTACATTGTAGACAACCGTAGGAAGATCATTGCCGGCAGGAGCGGAAATAACAACCTTGCGTGCACCAGCCGTGATATGTGCGGATGCCTTGTCCTTGGAGGTGTAGAATCCGGTGCACTCCAGAACAACGTCAACCTTCAGCTCGCCCCAGGGAAGCTTGGAAGCATCGGCTTCCTTGTAGATGGTGATGGTCTTGCCGTTTACCGTGATGTTGTCCTCGCCTGCCACTACAGAATCAGCATACTTGTACTTGCCCTGAGAAGAGTCGTACTTTAACAGGTGTGCAAGCATCTTGGGGCTGGTCAGATCGTTGATTGCCACTACATCGTACCCTTCCGCATCAAACATCTGCCTGAAAGCCAGACGGCCAATACGGCCAAAACCATTGATTGCTACTCTTACAGCCATTTTAGATTCCTCCTAATATTTTTATAAGTTTCGGCAACCTCCATCCCCTGCAGGACATGTCAGATTGTCAAAATTTTATCAGCAAGGATATTTTACCCAATTTCGCAGCATAATTCAAGATGTAAATGAAAAATAATTGCCAAGTTTTCGGAAATTTTACAGATTATTTAGAATTGCCAGGAATTAGCAGGATTTGCTTTTCCACCGATGCTGTGGTATGATGGACAGGAACAAAATAATCAGTTTCGCAACGGAAATGCCCGGAAGATAATTCAGATGCGCTCTCGGCAGATGAATTTTCTTCCCCGCAAGGGCATTGCAGTGGAGAAACGGTACTGGAATAAAATCTGGAATAAATAATCAGTTTCGCAACGGAAATGCCCGGAAGATAATTCAGCTGCGCTCTCTGCAATGAATTTTCTTCCCCACAGGGGCATTGCAGTGGAGAAACGGCACTGGAATAAAAATTGCATTGGAGAAACGGTACTGGAATAGGAGGCCTGCCATGCCCATCATCGCCGACTGTCATCTGCACTCTTCCTTCTCCGGGGACTCAGACACCCCCATGGAGGACATGGTCCTGGAGGGAACCGCCCGGGGCCTGGAGACCCTGTGTTTTACGGAACACAACGACTTCGACTATCCCCCCTACCCCGACCTGACGGCGGACTACTTTATCCTGGACACAGGGGCATATCTCCGGACCCTGAACACCCTGAAGGAAAAATATACCGGGCAGATAAACCTGCTCTGGGGGGTGGAACTGGGACTTCAGCCTGGATGCGCAAAAAAAAATGCCGCTCTGGCCAAGGCTTTCCCCTTTGACTTTATCATCGGCTCCTCCCATGTGTGCCATGGAAAAGACCCCTGGTATCCAGGTTTTTTTGAAAACCGCCGCCAGGAGGAAGCCCTTGGGGAATATTTTGAGTCCATCCTGGAAAACCTTCGCTGCTTCCAGGATTTTGACGTCTACGGACACCTGGACTATATTCTGCGCTATGCTCCCCGGAAAGACGAGGATTATTCCTATGAAAAATACGCAGAACTCCTGGAAGAGATCCTGAAGACACTGATCCAGGCGGGAAAGGGCCTGGATCTGAACACCGGAGGCATCAAAAGCGGCCTGAGGGACTTTCATCCCTCCAGGGCAATTCTCAGACGCTACCGTGAGCTGGGGGGTGAGATTATCACAGTGGGCTCCGACTCCCACGGCACGGCAGGAATAGGCGCCCATTTCGCCTCTGCGGCAGAAGCCCTGCGGGAATGCGGCTTCCGCTATTACAGCGTCTTTGAAAACAGAACCCCCCGGTTCCTCCCTCTCTAAAAATCAAAAACTCTGCACAAACCTTCCTGCCATTTATGCAGGCTGGTATGTGCAGAATCGTTTCCGCTTCCTACTCCTCCTCTTCCTCCAGCACCTCGTTCAGAGCGTCCCTGGCATCCATAATCTCATCATGGTCCCCACTCCGCAGCGCAGCTTCAAAAGCCGTAATATAGCGGTCAAGTCTCTTCCTGCGGTCTCCCAGAGCCTCCTCATACATTCGCTCCGCTCTTGTCATCACCAAACGGTTCTCTTCGTAGTCCCGGGGCTGAATCTTTAAGTAGGCCAGCTCCTCCATGCGCCTGCGGATCTCCTCCTCAGTCATCTCATTGTTCTGGCCCTTGATAATCATCTTCCGGCTCTCCCCCGTGGACACCACTGTCACCTCCACCTCCAGAAGAGAGTTAATGTCATAAGTGTAAGTCACATCCACGGCTTCCCGGCCCTTGGGGCCCTTGGGAATGTCAATCTCCAGTTCTCCCAGAAACAGGTTGTTTCTGGCAAAACGGCTCTCCCCCTGGAGCACCCGCACCCGCACCTTGCTCTGGTTGTCCCTGGCGGTGTAGAGCCTCTCCGTGTGGCTGGCAGGGATCACCGTGTTCCGCTCAATAATGGGACAGAACCTGCCGTCCTCAAAACGGCCCTCGTCGTACTCCACCACCACCTCAGTGCCCAGGGTAAAGGAGCACACATCCGTCAGGATAACCTCCTTCACTTCCTCCCGGCGTTCCTTCATGGCTCCCTGGACCGCCGCCCCAAGAGCCACCGTCTCGTCCGGGTTGAGCTTTGTGTCAGGGAATTTGCGGAAAAGCCGGATGAGAAAATCCCGCACAATGGAAAGTCTGGTGGCTCCACCGATCAGCAGCACCTCGTCGATATCCCCCAATTTCAGCCCTGCGTCCGCCAGACTTTTCTTCACAGGCCCCCGGATCTTCATCAGCAGCTCTTCGCATGCGTCCTCATAGTCCCTGTATGTAATATGTTCTTCCAGTGTCTTGTCGTGGTACAGAAAGCTGATGCGGGCCTCCTCCCCCTGGCTTAAACTGCACTTGGCCTTCTCCGCCTCCCGGTACAGCCGCGCCTGCTCCTTCTCGGAGAGATTCTGCAGCTGCATCTTCGCCTTCTGAAGAAAAAGCTTTACCATCACTTCTGTAAAATCCTCACCGCCCAGGTAGTTGTCCCCTGCCACGGCGCGCACCTCCAGGATATTGTGGTACAGCTCCAAAATGGAAACGTCAAAAGTGCCCCCACCCAGGTCAAACACCAGGAAACGGGTGTCCTGTTCTTTGTCATAGAGGCCGTAGGCCACCGCCGCCGCCGTGGGCTCCGAGATCATCCTCTCCACCTTCAGGCCCGCCAGTTCTCCTGCGCGCATGGTGGCCTTGCGCCTTTTGTCGTCAAAATAGGCCGGGACACTGATGACCGCCTCGGTCACTTCCTCCCCAAGATAACTCTCCGCGTCCTCCTTCAGAGAACGAAGCACCAGACTGGACAGCTCCTCAGGCCGGAAATGCCTGCCGCTGAGGACATAATCCCGCTCCGTACCCATGTTCCGCTTGAACGTCTGGGCCACCGTGTCCGGATACAGGCTCATGCGCTCCCTGGCCGTCTCTCCCACATACACATTGCCCTCCCCGTCCACGCTCACCACGGAAGGCGTCAGGTTCCTGCCCAGCCTGTTGGGGATGATCTTCGGCCCTTCCTCTGTAAAATATGCCACCAGACTGTTGGTAGTACCTAAATCAATTCCTACTATCATTATGTAACCTTCATTCTCCCACTTTTATCATGGACGGCGAACCGTCCTGTCCACACAGTACCACAAGCCTCCCTCACGGGAAGCAGTACCCTTTCAGCATTATAGCACACCTTTCCGGCACTTTCACTGGAAAAATACGTTTTGGTAAAAATTATGTCTGCAAAAAATCCACCGCGTCACTCCTGCCCGCCAAACATAATATGCTTTATGGCCAGCATGAACTCATCCCAGGGCTGCACCTTCAGGTTGCCGAGAAGCCTCTCCCGGGCCTCTTCCCTCCGCCCGGTGCGGAGCAGATACAGGATCCGCATGCCTTCCATTTCCTTGCACAGGGGACAGGTACAAAAATGGCAGATGGCGCTTTTTTCGTCCCTGGCCAGAATTTCTTCCAGCTTTTCCTCCCCTTCTGCATAATAAGCCGCCAGAAACTCCAGATGCAGATGCCCTTTTTCCCGACTGTAATACCTGTGTTCAGCGCTGGCTTTCTCTCTGTTCAGCCATTCCTTCAGCCGCAGAGCATATTTTCTACCCGTCTTCTCATCTCCGCACAGAATGCAGGCGAAAACCGCGTCGGCAATCTTCCCCTCCATAAATTCCTCCTGAATGCCCTCCTTCAACATGTTGTCGAAAGCCTTCAGGGCGGCGGTTTTGTCCCCGAACACCAGCTCCACCCAGCCCATGCAGCAAAAATATTCCATGCGGGCATTTTTCTCTTTCTCCGACATCTGCGTGCGGGACAGGAAACGCTTTACTGCCCTGAGAGTGCCATGCACAGGATCCATCCCCAGCTCTTCCCCCCAGAGCGCCGCCAGGCGGCGGACCTGAGCCTCATTTCCCGCCTCAATGTACATGTCCATCAGCCTCTGATATCTGGTGTGAACATCACCCCTGTGATAGCGCTGGTAGACATTGGACGCCTCCTCATACTCTCCCACCCGGGACAGGCACTCTGCCAGATTGTCCCCAAACCAGATATTTTTGTTCTCCCCCGCCAGTTTCTCATACTGCCTGTAGGCTTCCAGAGCCTTCTGATAACAGCCCAGAAGGGAATACAGATTTCCCATATCCGTGTAGATCACCGGGGACATCTCTTCATCCATGTACAGAATAGCCTTTTTCAGAAAGACAAGGGCTCTCTCATAATCCCCCAGGTACTTGTACACAAAGCTCAGCCCGTTAAAGGCATAGGGATTGGAAGGGTTGATGTAAAGGGCCTTCTCAAAATCTTCCCTGGCCTCCTGGTAGCGGCGGGCCGCTCTGTGGAAAATCCCCCGCTCCACAAGCATAAAGTCATCGGGATAATGGTACAGGTATTCCGTCAGGATGGGCAGCCCCTCCTTGTAGGCTTCCATATCCCCTTCTTCCACCGCCCTCAGATACTTTCTGCGGAACTCCTTCAGAGCGCTGTTAAGCTGGCCTGTCTCCATGGCAGGATGGTTCCTCTGAAAGGCATAGGCATCCAGTATAGGGCTCTTCACCCCGTTTTTCGCCGCATCCCCCAGGACCGCCTCCAGATCCTCCTTGCACTGCAGATCCAGATAAACCTTGGCCAGGTATTCATAAGCCTTGGCAAAATTTGGAAAATATCTGATACACTGAGTGGCGGTGCGCACCACGCCTCCGGCGTTGAGCTGCTTTCTGTAGGCCTCCATGGAGTAGGCATAGGCGGCAAAGATCTGATACTCGTCCACCAGCTTCTGGGAGATCTCCAGGCTTTTCTCATACTCCCCCATCTCCGTGCAGAGCAGCGCAAGCTCCATAAGGATATTGAAATCTTTCATATCCCCTGTGAGCACGCTTTCCCCCTCCTCCACCGCGCGGGCAAAGTACTTCTCCTCCTTATAGCCCAGACTGTGAAAACACTGCATGCGGATCAGATGAACCTGGCGCAGCCTGTCCCGATCCTTTTCCTCGTCGCTGCTGCCCTCTGCAAGCTTCTCCTCCAGGGCAGCCTCCCATTTCCGGGTCATCTCTACAGCGTCCTCATAATCACCCTGCTCCACATAGAGCTTTGCCATAAGTCCCTTGAACTCCGCGTCCCGATCCTGGGGCAGACTCTCCTGGATTGACTGAGCCAGTCTGATTCCCCGGGCAAATTTGCCGTCCTGCAGATAACACCAGCACAGCTCCAGGCACACATCAAAAGTCGGCGGTTTTGCCTCCAGCTCCTTCTCAATGTTGATGTTGATCTTGGAGAGCAGCTCCATAAAATCGTCGCTGCAGCCGTTTGCGAGAACTTTCTCGGCGCATTTTTTTGCCTCCTTATACTCCTTCTGGCTGTAAAGCCATTCCGTCAGGCGCATGTTGGCCATGTAGTGGGAGTCGTTCTCCTGCTTCAGCTTCCTGTACAGTTCCACGGCCCTCTCTCTCAGCCGGTCATCTTTCTTCTCCTCCCCCTGGGCCCAGAACATTTCCGCGGCATTATAACAGACCATTCCGTCATCCGGATGTTCCCGGAGCAGTTTTTCCATCATGGCCGCGGCTTCCTCCCACCTGCCCTGCTCCACCTCCAGACAGGCCCGGCATACTTCCATGACGGGATGCCGGATGCCCAGAGTGTCGGCGCTCTCCAGCTGTTCAAGAGCCTCCTTTAGATTTTTTTCATGCAGCGCCTGCCAGCAGCGGTCATAGCACAGTAAAAATGCATCATAGTCTCCCTCCTCCGGGCCCTCAAACTGGCTGAACTCCACATCCTCCCCCCGCTCGCACCGGTCCAGGCAGTAGCGCATGAAGTTGGGCGGAAATTTTTCCCGCAGAGCCTTGGCGTCGCTCACAATGGAAAGCTTTCGGTCCAGCAGCTTCCAGATCCTGGTGGGCAGTTTGTAATGATTCATGAGAAACTGAAGCAGCTTCTGACGGCAGTTCTCTTCCTCCTCCAGGGACAAAAAGAGATCGTCGTCAAAAAGATCCTTCCACAGACTCTCATCCTGGCGGCTGCGGATATTGCCGTAAATCTCCCCGGCCCTTTTAACCCACAGGCCCGAAGGGGTGGTGTCCTGCTCCTCTTCCTCAGGGTCCTCCTGTTCCCGAAGAAATCTGCAGGCATCCTCGTACGCCCGGCGCAGACGCTTAAATCCCTCCGGATCATCCTCCGGATTCGTGCCCGCCAGTTTTCTCCTGTAAGCCTCTTTGACCGTCCTCTCGTCCAGGGCGAACTGCCCGTCCTCATTGTTCACTATCCCCAGTATCCGAAATGCGTCTCTCCACTTCTGATCCATCTTCACCTCCATCGGCTGCAGACCCCTGTCACACCCAGCCGAACCACAGGACGCTGCCGCCTGCCGCCTTTCTCACAGTCCCTAACCACAGGACACTGCCCCTCGCTGTAAGCCTCTTATCTTCGCCTCACCACCACAAAAGGGAGCAGAAGAATTCTTCTGCTCCTCGCCTTCACCCATGGCTAAAACATGAATTTGTCCGCAAAATAGGCATCCAGATTCTCCACCGCCACTCTCTCCTGGGCCATGGAATCCCTGAAACGCACTGTCACACAGCCGTCCGTCTCCGAGTCAAAATCGTAGGTGACGCAGAAGGGTGTGCCGATCTCGTCCTGGCGGCGGTATCTCTTGCCGATATTCCCCCTGTCATCGTATTCACAGTTGTATTTTTTGGAGAGCTGCGCATAGATCTTCTCCGCGCCTTCTCCCAGCTTCTTGGAAAGGGGCAGCACACCGATCTTCACCGGCGCCAGGGCCGGATGGAAACGCAGCACCGTGCGCATATCCCCGCCCTCCAGCTCCTCCTCGTCGTAGGCGGCGCAGAGGAAAGCCAAAACCACACGGTCGGCTCCCAGAGAAGGCTCCACCACATAGGGGACATATTTTTCCTTCTTCTCATCATCAAAGTAGGACATATCCTCCCCGGAAGTGTTGGCATGCTGTGTCAGATCATAATCCGTCCTGTCCGCAATGCCCCACAGCTCGCCCCAGCCAAAGGGGAAAAGGAACTCAATGTCCGTAGTGCCCTTGCTGTAGAAGCACAGCTCCTCGGGGCTGTGGTCACGAAGCCGCAGTTCTTCCTGCTTCATCCCCAGAGAGAGCAGCCAGTCCCTGCAGAATCCCCTCCAGTACTGGAACCACTCCAGATCCGTGCCTGGCTCACAGAAGAACTCCAGCTCCATCTGCTCAAACTCCCGGGTGCGGAAGGTAAAGTTGCCCGGGGTGATCTCATTGCGGAAAGCCTTGCCGATCTGCCCGATGCCGAAGGGAATCTTTTTCCGGGAAGTCCTCTGCACATTTTTAAAATTCACAAAAATGCCCTGGGCCGTCTCCGGGCGCAGATACACCACATTTTTCGCATCCTCTGTCACTCCCTGGAAAGTCTTAAACATCAGGTTGAACTGACGGATATCGGTAAAATTATGCTTTCCGCAGCTGGGGCAGGGAATATTGCGTTCCTCCACAAATTCCTTCATCTGCTCCTGGGTCCAGGAGTCCACGCTTTCCTTCAGCTCCTCCCCCTTTTCCGCACAGAAATCCTCGATGAGCTTGTCGGCCCTGAAGCGTTCATGGCACTCCCGGCAGTCCATGAGGGGATCCGAAAACCCGCCCAGATGCCCGCTGGCCACCCAGGTCTGGGGATTCATGAGAATGGCGCAGTCCACACCCACATTGTAGGGATTCTCCTGCACAAACTTCTGCCACCAGGCCTTCTTTACATTGTTTTTCAGCTCCACACCCAGATTGCCGTAATCCCAGGTGTTGGCAAGACCGCCGTATATCTCCGAGCCCGGGTACACGAATCCCCTGGCCTTGGCCAGAGCCACGATTTTTTCCATTGTCTTTTCCATAATATCCATCCCTTTCTTAACCTGCCCCTATTTCAGCAGGATGTATACAAGGCCCTCCACGCCGGAAGTGTCCACGCTCCCGTCCTTGTTCAGCACCGCCCCGCTGCTCACATGGGTTACGGTGCCTGAGCAGTATATATTTGCCTTCATGTCCGTAACCACAAGACTGCGGTCCGTCCACTGGGCCAGCTGGCTTTCCGGCACCTGCGCGCCGTCCTTCACACCGGTGAGCGCCACCCCGGCGGAAAATCCCTGCCGCACTGCCTCTTTCACCGTGCCGAAAAAGAAGACCTCCCCGCAGAACCGGGTGCAGCTCTCCCATCCGTCAAATTGATATTTAACCACCGCCAGGGAACTGTCCTCCTGCATCTCCACGCTCTCCAGTGTCACCGCGCCGTCCACACCCCTGGACAGGTTGAACTGCGCCGTTTCCTCCTGGGCAAAGGTCTGAAGCTCCGAGAGAATATAGTCGTCCCTGCTGAATTCCCCCACCTGCCACAGGGTGATCCGCCCTTTTTTTTCCACCAGTATGGTGGGGGCCTCAATGGTATCCGGCACCCCTGCTCCACAGCCTGTCAGAACCAGAAAACAAAGAAAGAGACAGGCGACCTTAACAAATTTTCCCATATCCCGCACCAAAACCCCAGGTCCTGAGGCGCAGACAGCTCTGCCTTATACCTTTCCAAAGCAAATTTTCAAAAAACAATGCTTTACCTAAGGTATTGTATCAAAAACAGGACTTTTTTTCAACACAGAGTTTTCAGAACCTCCAGGCTTTTAAAATCCCGCCCCACAATCTGCTTCATATATCCCCCGCAGACCCTCTGAAGCTGGGAAAGAACCGTGTCCGTCACGTTGAAGGTATAAAGTTTCTCTATGGGACTGGCCGCTATGTACTCCAGGGTATAGACCGTGGACTCCTCCAGGGGCTCCCCCTGGGGCGGGCCGGGGAATTCCCCGTTCACCACCAGGGCCTTGCACTCAAAAATGCACCGCACCAGGGGATTGGGAAGCGCAGGAGCCCCCAGCGCCCGCAGGGACTGATAGAGCAGCTTCAGCATCTGACTCTCATCGTTGTTTTCCCTGGTATAGTAATCTGCCACCTCGGCAAAATACATGCCATAGCAGGCTCCCACATAATCATTCCGAAGGGCTTCAAAGTAATTCTGAATATCCGCCTCCGCAAGGGTGTAGGAATTCCTGCCCTCATAGAGCCTGAAACTGCCAAAGGAGAAAGGGCTGGCAGCCGCCGAAAGGCGACTGCCCGGTTTCCTGGCCCCCCTGGCAAAAGCAGATATTTTTCCCCTCTCCCTGGTCAAAAGACTGATATGTCTGTCATATTCTCCCACCGGAGACTGTTTCAGCACAATTCCCGTCATCCATATATATTCCCGCATGGTCGATTTCTCCGCCCCCGTGATCTGCCCATTCTGCCAGCACCAGTACCGATTCACGTCATCCCGCCCATTGACGGCCTATCCATCCCCCTGTCACTGTCTGACATATGCTTCCTCATTCCAGAGGTGTCAGCCACGCCCTTCATGGTTCCGGAAATGTCATCCCCGTTTTTTATCATTCCAGAGGCGCCATCCCTGCTTTTTAATATTCCAGAGCTGCCGTCACACGATGCTTCACTCATCATATGAGAGTATATGCTGGAGCGGAAGGACAGATAGTCCTCAATCCTGCCGCTGTTCTCAAACTGCTTCCAGTACATTTCTTCCATCCATGCATCCTCCTGCGTATCTTCACTGTACCGGCCCGGCCCTCAGGGCACAGGCTGTTCCGATTGTGAGATGCCCCACAGAGCCTTCTCTCACATGTACTCTTAGAGTCTGCATTTTTTTACTTTCTTATACGCCCTGCCCTTTCCGTCCCCTGCCGGAAAGCTCTCTGGGATCGTAGCCGAAATTTTTCAGAAGAAAATCGCTGTCCCGCCAGTCCTTCTTCACTTTCACCCACAGCTGCAGATTTACCTGCATCTCCAGCATCTCCTCGATCTCCTTTCGGGCCTCGGAGCCGATCTGGCGGAGCATGGCGCCGCCTTTGCCGATAATGATACCCTTGTGGGAGTCCTTTTCACACACCAGCACCGCGTCGATATGGCAGATCTTTCCTCTCTCCTTCATGCTCTCTATGCTCACCGCAATGCCATGGGGAATCTCCTCCTCCAGACGGCGCAGAGCTTTTTCCCGCACCAGTTCCGCCACAATCTGACGCATGGGCTGATCTGTGACAGTGTCTTCATCAAAGAAGGGATACCCTTCTGGAAGATACTGGAATATGCATTTTACCAGCTCATCCGTATTGTCCCCCTTCAGAGCCGAAACGGGCACAATCTCCTTGAAATCCAGTTCCCTGCGGTAAGTGTCTATAAAAGACAGCAGCGCCTCCTTTTTCACGGTGTCAATCTTGTTGATCACCAGAAACACCGGTCTTTTTACCTTCTTCAGCTGCTCAAGGATATGGCGCTCCCCTGCGCCGATGAAATTAGAGGGTTCCACAAGCCACAGGATCAGATCCGCCTCCTCCAGAGTGTGCTCCGCCGTGCTCACCATATAATCGCCCAGCTTGTTCTTGGCCTTGTGAATGCCGGGCGTATCCAAAAACACAATCTGCCCCTCCTGAGTGGTGAGCACCGTTCGGACACGGCTGCGGGTGGTCTGGGGCTTCGGGGAAGTGATGGCGATCTTCTGCCCGATCAGCTGGTTCATCAGCGTGGATTTCCCCACATTGGGCCTGCCGATGAGAGTGACAAAACCCGCCTTATATATTTTCTTTTGGTCCATCTTTCTTTTTCTCCTCCTTATTCCCATACAGCCGCCTGCGGCGTCTGCGCAGAAGCAGTATCACCACAAACAGCACCGCTCCCCAGAGCACAAAGTAGGGAAGTTTCACCGCAAACCAGATCCCCAGCTCCACAAATCCGCAGCGGATATTCTCCAGGCTTTTCAGGAAGCCGTCCCTGACTCTGGCCCCCGCCGTGGGCTCCTCCACTGGCGTCAGCTCCTGTACCTCGGAGATACTGATATATACCGTACTGTAATCAACCAGATTGTCAAGGGTGCGCAGCTGGGACTCCATGCTCTCCAGCTGATAGCGCACCTCGGAAAGCCTCTCCTCCAGGGTAATAATCTCCTCCACCGTCTGAGCTTTGTCCAGGAACTCCAGAAGCCTTGACTGCTCCACCCGAAGAGTATCCCTGCGGCTTTCCATGTCCACATAGGACAGGGTGACATCCTTCACATCCTCGGAACGCCTGACAATATTGCCCACGTTGGACACGGTCTCCAGAAATCCCCGCAGATTTCCCTGGGGAATGCGGACGGTCAGGGATGCATTCCGGACGGCGCCCTCACCCGAATAGCGGCTGCCGTTGTAGGTGTTCATGCTCTCTATATAGCCGCCCAGTTCCCCCACACGGCTCTCCAGGGCGGTCATCAGCTGCTCAAACTCCCTGGTTTCCACCTCCAGATTCACTGTCTCCACCAGCTTGCGGGCGTCCCGGACCCCGGAGTCCTGGCTCCCTGAGGTTTCCCCCGGCCCGCCGCCGGTCCCCATGGTTCCGTACCCCGTGTCCTCAGCGCTCACCTCAAGATTCCCGTCCTGGTAGGAGTCTCCCGCCCCGGAGCCGTCAGTCCATCTGCTGCCTCCGGAGCCGGCCCCACAGCCTGCCAGAGTCAAAATGACTCCCGCACACATAAGCCCGGCCAGCAATCTTTTCCCACTTGTCCTCTTCATCCCTGCCACCTTTCCCTTTCCTGGTTCCCGCCGGGAAACATTCCGATTCCTTCGGAGACGCAAGAGAAGCCTTACGCAAAAACCGAAAAGGTCTCCCGGCGGAAAAACCGGGGCACTCCGCCATGGGTACGCCCCGGTCTCTTCTGGTTTCGTCTGACAATACTGACGAAAAATTCTAGAAAAGGTTCTCGATCTTCATAAATCTATCTGACTCTGCTTTAATTTTCTGCTCGCTTCCCACCACGCAGAGACAATCTTCCTCCATAAAGGCTCTCACATAGTCCGCCAGGCCACGGATATCCTCTGCAGTGGCGTTCAGAACCTCATCCCGCATTTTCTGCACCATGTCATAGGTAAGCTCTCTGAAATAGGCATCCCTGGAACGGCGCCCTTTGGCCTCCGCCGTCAGGGGAACATCCATGAAGCTGAATGTGCCGATTACATACTGGGTCAAAGTTCTTTCGCTGCCCTGATAGTCGGCCAGGAACTGGGCCGCCTCCTGGTACACCTCAATGGTCTGGCCCAGATTCGGATCCCTATAGGACACAAAATAGCAGTTTCCGTCCCGGTAGAAATCGCACATGCACCCGTAAGCCCCGCCCTTCACACGGACTTTCACCCACAGATACTCATACCCCAGCATCACCTGAAGCACATTCAGAACCCCCGTATAGGGCAGGCCCTTTTTCGCAAAATTTCCTCCACGGCACACATACTGCACCTGTCCCGAGGTCATAAAGCCCTCGTTCTTCCTGGAAACTTCCGGCACATAGTTCCCCCGCTCCACCTGGCAGGTATACAGCTTCTCCTTCAGGGCAGCCACAGCCCCTTCCAGACTTTCAAATACCTCCTGGTCCCCGGTGAAATCCACAACCAGATTCTCCGGGCGGAAGATCATCCGGCTCAGAGCGGTGAGTTTGTCCGTCAGGTTCCCCGCCTCTTCCTCAAAATGCTCCTCCAGCCAGGTGGTGAGACGGAAATTGGAGATTCCGTTCAGCTCCTCCGAAATCGCCTCTCTAACCGAGCTGTAGGAAAGAGCCCTCTGCACGGCCACGCTGTGCCCTGACTCCTGCATGTGTTCCCGCATCCTGGAATTATTCTCCGCCAGAACCTCCCGCAGGCGCTTGGCATCTCCAAAGTCGCTGGTCAGAATCATCTCCTGCATCAGCTCCAGAGCCCTGCCCAGACTGCCTGAAAGGGCCTTGCCTGCAATCTCCACCGTGAGCAGACTCTCCTCTTTTCCCTCCTTCTGGTAGAGGTTCTGCACCGCAAAAATCCCCCCCGTGGAAAGATTGATCTCGTTGCACAGCTCCCCATAGGAATAATGCTCTGTATTCAGGTTGCAGAACATATTTTTCAGCGTGCTGATATAGGGAAAATACTCCGCCGGAATATCCTGCACCTTGAAGATCAGCCTCAGATATCCGATGCCGTTGGTGTGCACCCTGTGGAACAGCGCAGGAACACCCCCCAGGGTCCGCTCCTCATTGTAAAATGGCTCCGCCTCCCGCTTCAGATCTTCCCTGGAGAGAAGGGGAATTCTGGCCAGATCCTCCGGGGCATCCTCCCGCTCCCTGAATTCCTCCAGGGCATCCATCATGCTGCGGATATCCTCCAGCTCCTTCTGGGACATGCGCTTTTTCCGCTCCGCAAGCTTCTCCTTCAGCGCCGCCTCCTGCTCCAGGGCAAGCCCTGCTTTGGGCAGCAGCACCAGCATGGCCTCGTGAGGATTATTCAGCAGGTATTTTTCCACCAGCCCTTCAAAATACCCCTCCTCGGCCTTCCGGCGCAGCGCCCCATAAGTGTCGTTCATCTCCAGGTGCACAAAGGGCAGAGAATCGTCGTAAGTCCAGCTGTCCAGCACCCGGATACCGTACTGGAGCCCCTTGGGCGTTCTGCCGAAATCCGCCTCCCGATGCCGGAACTCATAGTGGTTGATGGCCGCCAGAAGGGATTTTCTGTCAAATCCATCCTTCACAATGTCCCTGAGCACCTGCCGGATGGTATCCAGAAATTCCTGCTCCCTGTCCGCAGAAGTGCCCTTGGCCACCACGCTGAAGTAAGGCTGCTTTACACCGTTGTCATATATGCTGAACACATCCTTGCCGATGTTCCTGTCTATGAGAGCCTGCTTCAGCGGAGCCCCGGGCACACTGCAGAGAGCAAAGTCCAGAATCTGGAATGCAGCGCACAGCTCCCGATCCAGACTGTCTCCCACAGAGAGATTCCAGGCCAGGTATGTGCTCTCCTCCAAGTTCTGTCCCTCGCTCACAGAATACTCCCTGACCCTGCGCCCGGGTGCGCTGAAAACCGGCTCCCTGGTCACTTGGGATTCCACGGAAAGGGCCTCGTAGGCGGACAGATACTGCTTGTCGATAAAGTCCAGCTTCTCCGCCATATCCATATTTCCATACAGATAGATATAGCTGTTGGAAGGATGATAATAAGTCCTGTGGAAATCCAGAAACTGTTCATAGGTCAGCTCGGGAATCACCTCCGGATCCCCCCCGGACTCGCAGCCATAGGTGGTGTGGGGATACAGTGCGGTGAGAATCTCCCTGTACAGCACGCCGTCCGGGGAGGAGAAAGCCCCCTTCATCTCATTGTAAACCACACCGTTGTATGTGAGTTCGCCCGCCTCGTCCAGCTCATAATGCCATCCCTCCTGGCGGAAGATGGCCTCGTTCCCATAGATATTGGGGTAAAAAACCGCGTCCAGGTACACATGCATCAGGTTCTGGAAGTCCTTGTCATTGCAGCTTGCCACCGGATAGACTGTGTGATCGGGATAAGTCATGGCGTTCAGAAAAGTGTTCAGGGATCCTTTGCAGAGCTCAATAAAAGGATCCTTCACCGGAAATTCCCGGGAACCGCAGAGCACAGAGTGCTCCAGAATGTGGGCCACGCCGGTGGAATCCTTGGGAGTGGTGCGGAAACTGATATAGAACACCTTGTTCTCATCGTCATTGGACACAAGAGCCACCCTTGCCCCTGTCTTCTTATGCCTGCACAGATATGTGACACTGTCGATATCCTCGATCCGGCCCCTTTCAATGATCTCATAACTGGATAAATCTTCTACTCTCATCACTTTCTCCTTGTATTATAATCTCTGTCAAACTTCAAAACGCCGACAGGGCCAGTTTACTCACGGAAATTTCCTGGATCACAAGCCCCACCTGCTCCTTTTCCTTCGGGGACAGGGCCGCCAGCTCTTCCACCCCCATCTGCTTTGTCACATACTGTTTCTGTGCCCGGCCTCCCAGAATGCCTTTTTTCTCCTGGATCACATTTACCTTCACCCGGGCCTTCAGCTGCTGATAGATCTTTACCAGAAAACTCTCCCGGGACAGATAGTACAGATGGGTTTCCAGGGTGTCCTCCCTGTCCCCCTCAGGAAGGATATGTCTCTGTACCACCAGGCGAAATTTAAAGCTTACTTCCTCCGCCTCCAGCAGCTCTCCCAGAGTATATTTACAGCCCACATAGACCCTTCCCACATCCTGCATACTGTATTTATAGTCCTCATAGATCGTCTTCTGCATACTCTATATCCTCTATCTTAAAGCCGCTCATGCGCAGAGCGTCCTGAACCGCTTTCAGGGACATGCCGGTCTCCCGGGACAGCTCCTCCGGCGTCACCTTCCTGCGCAGCTCCCCTGCCAGTTCCCTGGCTTTGTCCGCCACCTGGTTCACCCGCTCCTCCGCCTTCTTATCCATCCTGGCGTTGGCCGCGCACTCCCGAACCAGTTCCTCCATGGCATCCATAATCTGCCTTGCCAGAAACCCCGGCACCTTAGAGGGCTCCTCCGTACCCCGGAGTCCGTCCACTGCCGCCGCCAGGGCCACATTGCCCTCTCCCACCAAATCCTCCACAAACACTCCCTGCCCGGCGTAGAGCCTGGCCATGTCCGCAACCTCCGGCAGAAAGCTCTCCGTCAGGCGCTGCCTGGCCCCTTTCTCCCCTGTCATGGCAGCCCGGACCAGCGCCTCCCGCTCCCTTCTGCTGCAGACAGGCAGGGCGGCAAGTCCCTCCAGGTAGTCCTTTAAGTAATTTTTTTCGGAATCTGTCAGAAAACTGTCAGGATCCCCCGGTTCGTCAATGGCGATCCTGCGCTCCAGCAGATAGTCCAGCACCATCTGCAGCTTTTCACTGCCAAGATTCAGCTCCGCAAATTCCGCCGCCACCTGCTCTGTGCTGACACAATTCCCCTGATCCCTGGCAGTCCGGCATATCTTTTCTAATTTTTGTGCAAACAGCACTTCCTTTGAAACATCATCCCTCATCCGGCGTCAATCCTCCCGGGCACATGCCCCGACTCCCCCTCTCACTTTACATGGGTATGTGTGAACAGGTGGGCCTGACAGTATTCATAGTTGCCGTTGCACTTGGAGCAGAAGCGGAACTCCAGGTCGGGATCATCATCCTCCGTCTGTCCGCACACGGCGCATTTATGCTTTGTCACCTTGGAAGCCCGCCGGATATCCTGCCTGAACTCCACCCTCCGCTTCACCTGCCTGGGAGACATGTGAATATGGTTTCTGGAACGGAAGAAAAAGATAATAAAATTCAGCAGCGAGGAGACAATGGCAATCCGGATTTCCATACTGGGCACAAAAATAAAGTCATACAGCAGCACCAGGCCGTAGAGAACTCCCATCCATTTCACTTTCACCGGGATAAGGAACATCAAAAGCACCTGCACATCCGGGAATGTGGCGGCAAAAGCCAGGAAAATGGACATATTGATATAATAAGTGTTAAACAATCGGGAGTACTGCTGAAACACCTCCCTTACCACCACCGTGCTGATGCTGCCGCCGCCATTTAAATAATAGTAACCCAGCCAGACAAAACTCCCCAGTATGGTGAACAGGATGCCTGAAAACAGGTACACATTGTAGCGGTAGGTGCCCCAGGTTCGCTCCAGGCTGGTTCCTATATTATAGTAAAAAAGCAGCATAATTATGGTAAAGGGATCCAGGGATGAGGGCGGCACCACGATCCAGGTGAACAGCCTCCAGACCTGCCCATGAATTATGGCATAGGGATTCAGCGTCAGATAATAAAGGAAATCCTGGTTGATCAGGCTTATCACATAGCCCACCACATAGCACATAATCAGCATCAGGGACAGGTTCCTGACCGCATACTTTCCATATTTTTTCTCAAAATTGCTCATCTCGTCCAATCCTCCCACTGTGCACCACTCAAAAAGTGCCTCAAAAACCGGCCCCTTGTCCGCATATCTCTTCCCCTGCAAAAATAGACTGAAAAAGGGTGGGGACAGGCGACCGCACAGGTACATTCTACCATCCCCCGCCCCATAAGTAAACCAGACTTTTCCAAGTTTAATACAAAAATCAGTTTTTTAAGAAAGTTTTCACAGCTTTTGCTATTTGCATTTTGCAGCCCATTGTACTATAATGTCTTGGAATGTCATTGCATGTCGACACTCACTTTAGCATAATATAGGAAGGACGATCTCATGGAACACAAATATACAGACAAGACCATGGCCTGCGGCATTGACATCGGCTCCACCACTGTCAAGGTAGCCATACTGGACCAGGAGCACAATCTCCTGTTTTCCGACTACGAAAGACATTATGCCAACATCCGCGAAACCCTTTCCAGGCTTCTGGAAAAGGCACAGGGACAGCTTGGAAACCTGTCTCTGCACCCCATGATCACAGGCTCCGGTGGACTGACCCTGGCTGGCTGCCTGGAAGTTCCCTTTATCCAGGAGGTCATTGCCGTGGCTTCCGCCCTGCAGGAGATGGCCCCCCTGACCGATGTGGCCATTGAGCTGGGGGGCGAGGACGCCAAAATCATATACTTTGAAGATGGAAACGTGGAACAGCGCATGAACGGCATCTGCGCCGGAGGCACAGGCTCTTTTATCGACCAGATGGCCTCCCTGATCCAGACAGATGCCTCCGGCCTGAACGAATATGCAAAAAACTATAAATCTCTCTACGATATCGCAGCCAGATGCGGCGTCTTTGCCAAGACCGACATTCAGCCCCTGATCAATGAAGGAGCCACCAAGGAGGACCTAGCCGCGTCCATTTTCCAGGCCGTGGTAAACCAGACCATCTCCGGTCTGGCCTGCGGGAAACCCATCCGGGGCCATGTGGCCTTCCTGGGAGGTCCCCTGCACTTTCTGTCGGAGCTGAAAGCCGCTTTTATCCGGACACTGCACCTGGACCAGGAGCACACCGTAGACACGGGAAGCTCTCACCTTTTTGCCGCCATCGGTTCTGCCCTGAACGCACTGGAGAAGCTGGGAACGACTGATTTTGATTCAAATTCGGCGGCCCAGGGGCCCCGCCCCCTGTCTCTGGAGGAACTTTTGACGAAGCTTTCCTCCGAGCTGAAGATGGAATTTGAGGTGGAACGCATGGAGCCCCTTTTTGCCCATGAGCAGGAGTACGAGGCCTTTCGTCTGCGGCACAGCCAGGCTCTGGTAGGCAGAGCCGACCTGGCCTCCTACCAGGGAGACGCCTTCCTGGGCATCGACGCCGGCTCCACCACCACCAAAGTGGCTCTGGTGGGCCAGGACGGGGCTCTGCTCTACTCCTTCTACAGCAGCAACGACGGGAGCCCTCTGAACACTGCCATCCGCTCCCTGAAGGAGATCTATGAGATGCTGCCCCAGGGCGTGCGCATTGCCCGAGCCTGCTCCACCGGCTACGGTGAGGCCCTGATGAAAGCCGCTTTCCTGCTGGACCAGGGCGAAGTGGAGACCGTGGCGCACTACCACGCAGCTGCCTTCTTCAACCCGGATGTGGACTGTATTCTGGATATCGGCGGGCAGGACATGAAGTGCATCAAGATCAAAGATCAGGTCGTGGACAGCGTGCTGTTAAATGAAGCCTGCTCCTCCGGGTGCGGTTCCTTCATTGAGACTTTCGCCAAGTCCCTGAACTACAATGTGGAGGATTTTGCCAGGGAGGCCGTCTTTGCCCCCCATCCCATCGACCTGGGCACCCGCTGTACTGTGTTTATGAACTCCAGGGTAAAACAGGCCCAGAAAGAAGGGGCTGGAGTGCCCGACATCTCCGCTGGGCTGGCCTACTCTGTCATCAAGAACGCCCTGTTCAAGGTGATCAAGGTCTCCGACGCCTCGGAGCTGGGCAGAAATATTGTGGTCCAGGGAGGTACTTTCTACAACGACGCCGTCCTGCGCAGCTTTGAGAAAATCGCCGGATGCGAGGCCGTGCGTCCGGATATTGCCGGCATTATGGGGGCTTTCGGCGCCGCCCTCATCGCCAGGGACGGCTGGCAGAAAGGCCAGGAGACCACCATGCTCTCCTATGAAAAGCTCTGCGCCCTCCGGTATGAGACCAGCATGGCCAAGTGCAGGGGCTGTACCAACAGCTGCCGTCTGACAGTGAACAAATTTTCCGGCGGACGGCAGTTTGTCTCCGGCAACCGGTGCGAACGGGGCATAGGAGGCCAGAAAAACGCCGGAAATGTGCCCAATCTGTTTGATTACAAGCTGGAGCGGCTCTTCTCCTACCCTTCCCTGGAACCGGATAAGGCCCCCAGGGGCACGGTGGGCATTCCCAGGGTGCTGAACATGTACGAAGATTATCCCTTCTGGCACACCTTTTTTACCCGCCTGGGATACAGAGTGGTGCTCTCCCCCAGCTCCAACCGCAAGATTTACGAGCTGGGAATAGAGTCCATCCCCAGCGAGTCCGAGTGCTATCCCGCAAAGCTGGCCCACGGGCATGTGAGCTGGCTCATAAAGCAGAACGTGGGCTTTGTCTTCTATCCTGCCCTGTTCTATGAGCGGGATGAGGTGGAGGGCGCCAACAATCACTACAACTGCCCCATTGTCACCTCCTACTCTGAGAACATTAAGAACAATATGGAGGAATTTGCCAGCGGCCAGGCCAGACTGCGCAATCCCTTCATGTCCTTTAAAAGCCTTGACACCGTCACCCAGGCCCTGCTGAAGGAATTCCAGGAGCTGCCTGGGGAGCAAGTGCGGGCAGCGGCGGCGGCAGGCTGGGAGGAGCTTGCCAGAGCCAGGGACGACGTGCGCAAAAAGGGCGAGGAAGTTATTGCCTGGCTGAAAGAGACCGGCAGACGGGGCATTGTCCTGGCAGGCAGGCCTTACCATGTGGATCCGGAGATCAACCACGGCCTGCCGGAGCTGATCACCTCCTTCGACATAGCCGTGCTCACGGAGGACTCGGTCTCCCACCTGGCCTGTCCGGAGAGGCCCCTGGTGGTGTCCGATCAGTGGATGTACCACTCCCGCCTCTACGCGGCCGCAAGCTATGTAAAAACCACGGAAAACCTGGACCTGATCCAGCTGAATTCCTTCGGCTGCGGCCTGGACGCCGTCACCACGGACCAGGTCAACGATATTCTGTCCGGTTCGGGCAAAATTTATACCTGCCTGAAGATCGACGAAGTCAACAACCTGGGAGCAGCCAGGATCCGCATCCGCTCCCTGCTGTCGGCCCTGCAGGTGCGGGAAAAACGCCACAAGGAGAGAGTCCTGCACTCCTCCGCCATTCAAAAGGTGCCCTTCACCGAGGAAATGCGGAAAAATTATACCATTATATGCCCCCAGATGTCCCCCATTCACTTTGAGATTATGGAGCCCGCCTTCCGGTCCTGCGGCTATAATTTCGTAGTTCTTGACAATGACAACCGGCACTCTGTGGACGTGGGGCTGAAGTATGTCAACAATGACGCCTGCTATCCCTCCCTTCTGGTGGTAGGACAGATTATGGAGGCGCTGCTGTCAGGCCGGTATGACCTGGACAAAACCGCCATCGTCATGTCCCAGACCGGGGGCGGCTGCCGGGCCACCAACTATGTGGGATTTATCCGGAGGGCCCTGAAAAAGGCCGGCATGGAGCAGATTCCTGTAATCTCCCTGAACCTGGCAGGCATAGAGAGCAATCCCGGTTTCCACATCAACACAGACATGTTGGTCCGGATCGCCATGGCCGCCCAGTTCGGAGATATCTTTATGCGCTGTGTCTACAGAATGCGCCCTTATGAGACCGTCCCCGGCAGTGTGGATGAACTGCACAGAAAATGGCTTGAGACCGTGAAAAAATTCGTCTCCGCAAAACATGTGAGGTTCTTCAAGTTCAAGCGGCTGTGCCGTGAGATTATCCGGGACTTCGACAGAGTGCCCCTGCGGGATATCCAAAAGCCCCGGGTAGGGGTGGTGGGGGAGATTCTGGTGAAATTCTCTCCCGCCGGAAACAATCATCTGGTGGAGCTGCTGGAGGCGGAGGGAGCCGAGGCCGTGGTGCCCGACCTGATGGACTTTATGCTCTACTGTTTCTACAACCAGATCTACAAGGCGGAAAATCTGGGCACAAGCAAAAAGGCCGCCAGGATCTCCGCCCTGGGAATCTGGGCCATAGAACACCTGCTGCGGGGAGCCGCCACAAAGGAGTTTAAGCGCTCCAGGCACTTTACACCGCCCACCCCCATCCGGGAGATCGTCTCCTTCGCGGAGCCCATTGTCTCCATCGGAAATCAGACAGGGGAGGGATGGTTCCTCACAGGGGAAATGGTGGAGCTGATCCATGACGACGTGCCCAATATTGTCTGCGCACAGCCCTTCGGATGCCTGCCCAACCATGTGGTGGGCAAGGGCGTGGTAAAAGCTCTGCGGAAGTCCTACCCCCAGTCCAACATTGTGGCCATCGACTATGATCCCGGCGCCAGCGAGGTAAACCAGCTCAACCGGATCAAGCTGATGCTGTCCACAGCCCAGAGGAATCTGGGTAAATAACCCTCTGTATGCACCTTAAGATATTCCGACTATGACAAAGACCGGGAATGCGAAAAGCATTCCCGGTCTTCCTGTCTCTTTCTTAAGAAGCAGCTTCCTCCCGGTTCTCCAGATACTGCTGCAGAACGGCGGCCACTTCCTCCGGCTCCAGTCCCGACTCTGCAATAATGTCGCTGACCACTTCCAGTTCCTTCCTCTTTTTTTCCTGGCACAGCTCCTCCAGTTCCCGCTTCTCCGACTCCAGACGGGTTGTCAGTGCCTCTATGAGCTCCTCCTTTGCGGCGATCTTCTCCTCAATGCTCTTGCGCTGCCCTCTTGCCATAAACCTTCTCCTTTCACCGGACTGCTCCCAATCCTTTTTATACAAGTATATGGACAAGATGGGTAAAATATACATGTTCAGGTACTTTTTTCCAAAAAATTAAACTCACTGCGAACCCATACGCCATTTTATGACAAGAGGGACATGAAATCTTCCTTGCTCATGGAGCCCAGCTGGCCTCCATCCCCCTGGATCACCTGATCCGAAAGAGCTCTCTTGGTCTCCTGGAGCTTCTGGATCTTCTCCTCGATGGTGCCCTTGGCGATAAGCTTGTAGACCACCACCACCTTGGTCTGGCCAATGCGGTGGGTCCGGTCCGTGGCCTGGTTCTGCACTGCCAGGTTCCACCAGGGATCATAGTGGATCACCACATCCGCCCCTGTCAGGTTCAGCCCCACGCCCCCTGCCTTCAGAGAGATCAGAAATACTTTCGTGTCATCCTGGTTGAAAGCCTTCACAAGCTGCAGCCTCTTCTCCTTGGGCGTGGACCCAGTGATGGTGTAGTAACTGATCTTTTCCTCCTTGAGGCGCCCGCCGATAATCTCCAGCATGGAAGTAAACTGGGAGAAAAGCAGGATCTTGTGCCCGCCCTCCACGGCGTTGCGCAGCAGTTCCAGACAACCCTCCAGTTTGGCGGAACTTCCTTTGTAATTCTCAAAACACAGCCCTGGATCGCAGCAGATCTGCCGCAGTTTCATCAGCTCTGCCAGAATCTGAATCTTGTTTTTCTGGAATTCCTGGGCGTCCTGCATCGCAAGCTGCTGCCTCATATGCACCACCTGGGCATCATAGAGCTGCTGCTGCTCTTTTTCAAACTTTACTATCCGATTCTCCTCCAGCTTCTCCGGAAGGTCTTTCAGCACATTGCCCTTCAGCCTGCGCAGAATAAAAGGCCCCGTCATTCTCTGAAGGCGCTCCATGGCCCCCTGGTCCTCACTCTTGACAATGGGAGCTTCAAAATCATTCCGGAACACATCATACCCATACAGATACCCAGGGATCAGATAGTCAAAAATACTCCAGAGCTCGCTGAGACGATTTTCAATGGGAGTCCCTGTAAGAGCGTACCTGGTGCGGCTTTTGACAGCCTTCACCGCCTTGGCCGCCGCCGTGGTATGGTTCTTGATATACTGGGCCTCGTCAATGATCTGATAGTAAAATTCCTTATCTTCATAGTGCTCAATATCCCGTTTTAAAAGGTCGTAGGAAGTAACCACCACGTCATACTCTGCATAGTGCTGCAGTCTCAGCTTTCTCTCTTCCTGGTTCCCGGTGATAAAACAGCTGGACAACTCCGGCGTATAGCGCTTCAGTTCCTCCCCCCAGTTGTAAACCAGGGAGGCCGGAGCCACCACCAGGGAAGTACCTTTCTTTCCCTCCTGCTTTGCAGCCAGAAGCACCGCCAGAACCTGGAGCGTCTTGCCCAGCCCCATATCGTCTGCCAGAATCCCTCCCAGATGATAGGACTCCAAGGTGCGCAGCCAGCGGTATCCGTTCCTCTGATACCCCCTCATAGTGCCCGCCAGAGAGGCCGGTTCCTCGAAATCTGCGTCGTTGACGGTCTTGAAGCTCTTCACCATCTCCCGGAAATAGCTGTCCCTGCTGCTGTAGATCTCCTCGTTTTTCTCCAGAAGCTTGTCCAGATACAGAGCCCGGTACATGGGAAGCTTCACATTCCCCTTTAAAAGTTCTTTGGGGGACATCCGCAGAGCCTCCATCATCTCCGCCAGGGACTGAAGGGAACTCTCCTCCTCCAGATTCAGAAAATCTCCGTTTTTCAGGCGGTGGTATTTTTTCTTCTGACGGTAACTCTTCAGGATATCCAGAAGTTCCTGGTGGGGCACATCCTCTGTGGCAATATTCAGATTCAGCAGATCCCTGGAGACCGATATCCCCACGGACACCTTGACCCTTCGGCCGATGTTCAGATTGGAAAATCTCCTGGTACACTGGACTTCTCCCAGACTCAGAAGGGTCTCCACTCCCTTTTCCAGCACCTGGTACATCAGTTCCTGGTCCCCATTGCAGTGCATTTCCTTTTTCGCGTCATCCCAGTAAGGGAACCACTGCCGCACCAGAAAAAGAACCTCCTCCTCCCTCTGGATCTCCCGGAAAGGCTCCAGGGGCGCCTGAGCCTCTTCCTCTGCATCCTGTAGAGGAATCTCTCTCTCCCCGTATCTGGCCCCCACTCTGCAGCTCATATTGTTCTCCTGGGCATCCAGATAAAAGACAAATTCTGCCTGGGGCGGGAGATACGCGGCGATCTTCTGAGCATTTTCCTCCATGATCTCCACGGCTCCCTCCAGCTGCGGCAGCATGGAATGGTAAAAATCCGCCAGGCTGTTTCTGCCCACCTGAAAATCCACTTCCCCGTTGCTGCTGAAATCCGCAAGCCTGCGTATCTTTCTGAGGAAATCTTCCTCCATCCTGCAGAAGAACGCCTCGTCCATATAGTAGGCAGTTCTTACTCCATAGTATAAATAGGGCATGCGGCAGTGTACCTCCACACCGTGGAAGGTTCTGATGCTGCCCAGACTGTTCTCCCGGATTGTCATGGTGATACTGGGGTTGGAGTTCCTGGTGCACAGAAAGGTTTTCTTCTTTTCCTGGCTGTTCTTGTCCTCAAACTCCATGCTGTCCTCCCCCCACAGCTGGTACAGCTCATCCAGCCTCCAGCCGTAGAGGGCAAGTTCCCCTGTCTTTGACACCGCCCTTTTGGAGTATGATCCGCTCTCCTGAAGCCTTCTCTCAAAAGCCTGCTCCTCTTTGGCGATCCTGCCGATAAAGTCGATCCACTCCCTGGAACGAGGCGTGAAATTTCCCAGGTGATGATTGAGCTTGGTACTGGAACCGTAGGAAACTGTCCTGGACTCCTGCACATTATGGTAGAATTCAAACAAGTCTTTCACAACGAACATTTTCCGCTCTCCCACCCGGAAGGAAACGTACAGTTCTCTGTTCCTCAGCGTTATCCTGGGCGCCAGGGTCAGGCTCTCCGCCCTTCCTATGGTGTCCGAGACCACGGTGTTGGCCCGCTGTTCCGAGAATGCAGACAGAAGGTACTGGGCCCGTGCATCGGTGGCGTCTCCCAGGTTCCTGTCCTTCAGATCCTGGTCCACCAGGGTCAAAAAAGCTCCCAGGTATGCACAGTATTCTGACCTATAGTAAATTGAGTAATAATGCTTCCTGCACTGGGAGCACTGGCACTCTGCAAAGAGGACTTTCTCCCTGGTGAAGACCATGTGGAGGGGAAAGGTCAGCTTTCCCTCCCTGCCCTCTCCAAAGGCCTCCCCCACTGTCTCCATCCTGCCTTCCATGTATCCGCTCTCCACCTCCCGCAGGATTACATTCTGATCCCGCAGAACAGTCGCCACCTTCCTCTGGACTGCCGAGGTAAGCCGCATACTCCGCCCTATGGCCTGGCAGTCAAAATACTGGTATCTGGCAAGTTCTTCATATACTTCCAGGCCGCGCTGCCCTGTCTCCTCCCCTTCTTCCTCCCGCCGGTTCAGGACAACATACTCCGACAGTTCTCCTTCCCCGGATATCAGCTGTTCTTCTCTTGTATCCTTCTCATCCATTCTGTCTAACTTTCCCTCACCTTCCGTTTCTGAACCAGCCTGCTCTGTGCCTTTACCTTCTGTTTCTGAGACGGAACCTCTGGATGGAGTGTCTCAGCTCATCCGCATGTTCTGTGAGCTCCCTGGCAGAGGCTGCCGACTCTTCCGCCGTGGCCGCATTGGTCTGAACCACACCGGCGATCTGTTCCATCCCCAGAGTCAGCTGCTTCAGAGATATGGACTGCTGCACCGCCGACTCTGCGATCCGCTCCACCATCTCCGTGGACTGCTGGGCATTGGTGAACACTATCGAAAGGGCTTCTGTGGTCTCTGTGGACAGGGACGCCCCAAACTCCACCAGATTCATGGAATTCTCGATAAGTTTTGTGATATCCTGGGCTGACTCGGCACTCTTGTATGCCAGGGTCTGCACTTCCCCTGCCACCACGGCAAAGCTCTTTCCGGCCTCACCTGCCCGGGCCGCCTCGATACAGGCATTCAGCGCCAGAATTTTTGTCTGAAAGGATATATCCTCGATGGTCTTAATGATACCGCCAATCTGCTGGGATGCGTCTGAAATGTTCGACATGGCCTCAGTCAGTTCACTCATCTTCTGGGTGCAGAGATCAAGTTGTACCGCTGCGTCTGCTGAAAACTGCCTTGCGTGCTCCGCATCTGCAGAGTTAAGTTCCACCTGCCTGGAGATATCCTGGATACTGGCAGACAGCTCTTCCACAGCAGATGCCTGCTGAACCGTGCCGTTGGAAAGCACCTGGGCCCCTGCCGACATGCGCTGCGACTCCTCAGACACGCGCTCCGCCGTGACATTGATCTGGGCCAGTGCGTTGTTGAGGGAATCCAGAATCTGGCCCATGGCAGTCTGAATGGGAAGAAATTCTCCCCTGTAATCATTTCCTACGGTCTGGTTCATATTTCCCTTTGCCATCTGATCCAGAACTGTGTCAATTTCCTTGATATACTTTTTCAGCTCCCTCTTGGTCTCATGGATGGAGTTTACCAGCATACCGATCTCCGAGGTATTGGCCTCCAGACCAAAGGGGGAGGAAAGATTTCCCTTGGATATCTCTTCCACCTGGGATTTTACCACCAGCACCGGGCTGATAATGCTCTTCCTGGTGATGGCCACCACCAGCAGCAGCTGAACCGCCACAAGAGCCATGGCAAAGAACATCCTCAGCTGGATACTGTTGGTCTCCTTCTGAAGCTGTTCCACCTTGGCAAGGGACCGGCTGTCCAGGGCTGACAGGAACTGTTCCTTCAGATCCTTGATCTGGGCAATGGCCTTCCCATAATCCTCCCCGTACACATAGGTCAGCGCTGCCTCTCTCTGCCCTTCCTGGGCTTCCTTCATGGCCTCTTCCTCCAAAGGCACCAGCTGATTGGAAAGGGCTGCCATCTGGTCAATCATGCCCTGTTCCGCAGTGGTAATGCCGATCTCCTGCATGGCCGCCACGCCCTGATCCCTGTTTTTCAGCACATTGACCTCATTCAGATAATTGTCATAATGTTCCTGATCGCAGGTGGCGGCAAAAGCCCTCACCTCCTCCGTAAGGTAAGACGAACCATTCATAAATCGGTTTGCATTGTATGTGAGCTCGTATCTCTCCTCATTCGCCTCATTCAACTGTTGGGTGACGTTGCTGTAGGATATCATAGAGAACAACATAAGCAACAGGGCAAGAACGGAAACCCCGCTAAGTATCAAAGTCAATGTAGATTGGTTAATAGCTTTTTTCATATAAGCCCCTCCTAAATTGCAGTCAAAATGCCTTATTTCCTCCACTTGACAATGTCAGCTGTCAGGCATATTGCAGTGTACCATCTCTAGTTTACATAATTTATGAGAAAAATTCAACATAATCTTAAAAAAATATAAAATTTTTGACGAAGAAACCAGCAAAATGCCATAGAAAAAGCCTTTATCAAATGGAAAGATTTATCATTAAACTATCCCAAAAACACATAAACAGGAAAAAATGGGAAATGATACCCCTGAAGGAGAATGATTTATGGACATTTTTGATCTGTTGGCACTGATAGGAGGATTCAGCCTTTTTTTATTCGGCATGAGCGTCATGGGGCAGGCCCTGGAGCGCCGGGCCGGCGGGCAGCTGCGGACCCTTCTGGGAAAACTTACCTCAAGCAGGACCGCCGGACTGATGACCGGAATCGGCGTCACTGCTGTGATACAGAGTTCATCCGCCACAACGGTGATGGTGGTGGGATTCGTGAACTCCGGACTGATGACCCTCCGGCAGGCGGTGGGTGTGATCATGGGGGCCAATATCGGCACCACGGTAACGGCGTGGATCCTGAGCCTGGCCGGGATCAGCGGCGGAAATATTTTTCTGCAGCTGTTAAAGCCCTCCTCTTTCACTCCCGTCCTGGCCCTGGCGGGCATCCTCCTGACTTTCAGCAAAAGATCGGGGAAAAAGGACACTGGCACGGCCTTCCTGGGTTTCGCCACCCTTATGACCGGCATGGAAGCCATGTCCGGGGCCGTGTCAGGCCTTCGGGAGGTCCCGGCGTTCCAGTCCCTCTTTGTGGCATTTGAAAATCCTCTCCTGGGAGTTCTGGCCGGAACACTGCTGACGGCGCTGCTGCAGTCCAGCTCCGCCTCCGTGGGCATCCTGCAGGCCCTGGCTGCAACGGGAAATATATCCTACGGAGCCGCCATTCCTATTATCATGGGACAGAATATCGGCACCTGTGTGACGGCGGTGGCCGCCTCCGTGGGCGCCAACAAGAACGCCAGAAGAGCAGGACTACTGCATCTGATGTTCAACCTTATGGGCTCCCTGTTCTGGCTGGGGATATTCTGGGGAAGCCGCCTCCTGTTTTCCCCTGCTTTCTTTGAGGAACCCGCCTCCCTGCCGGGCATTGCGGCAGCCCACTCCATTTTCAATGTCCTCTGCACTGTACTGCTGCTGCCCCTGTCGGGACTTCTGGTAAAACTTGTGTGCCGGATGGTGCCGGACACCGGACAGCCCCAGGTCTGGGAGGAGCTGGACGAACGGCTCCTTGCTACTCCGCCCATCGCTCTGAACCGGTGCCAGGCGGTGACGGCGGACATGGCCAGAACAGCGGCAGAGTCCATGAAAGAAAGCCTGGCGGCTCTGAGGGAATATTCCCCCCAGCTGGCCGAATCTGTTCGGCAGAAGGAGGAAAAGACGGACCACTGCGAAGATATCCTTGGCAGTTATCTGGTAAAACTCAGCGCCAGACCCATCAGCGAGGCGGACAGCCAGGAGGCGGCAAAGCTGCTGAAAGTCATAGGGGATATTGAGCGCATCTCAGACCACGCCGTGAATCTGCTGGAGTCCGCTGAGGAAATGCAGGACAAAAAACTCTCATTCACCTCCGGAGCCGCAGCGGAGCTGGCCGTGCTCTCCTCGGCGGTGGAAGAGATTCTGGACCTGTCCCTGGGAGCCTTCCTGGAAAATGACATGGAACAGGCATCCACCGTGGAACCTCTGGAACAGGTCATTGACCACCTGAAAGAACAGATGCGCACAAGCCATATTCTCCGACTCCAACAGGGCAGCTGTACCATAGACGCAGGTTTTATCTGGTCCGACCTGCTGACGGCCCTGGAGCGCACCTCTGACCACTGTTCCAATATCGCAGGCTGCGTGATGGACATCGCTCACCACAACATGAATCTCCACGCCTCCCTGCGGGAGCTGCGCAACGACAGCCCTGACTTCCGAAAAAAATTCAAGGCTTTCTCCGAAAAATACTCCCTGGCACGCCCCTGATGGCCTGCCAGGTTCTCCTTTGTCTCCCCAGAACGGCTGCGGGACCTGCTCTCCTGACGCCTCCCGTCTGCCTGCGGGGCCCGCTCTCCTGATGCTGCCCCGCTGCTGCTGCAGGGCCTGCTCTCCCCGCCCTTCCCTGCATAATGCATATCAGAAGATTTTAAGACTGCCGCTTCAGAGCTTTTTCATGCATGCGTCTGGCCAGGTATAGAGCAGGCGTGTCCAAAAGAGACGTAAAAATGTAAATCACATAACTTGAGGCAAAAATGGACAGCAGGGTAGCGCCGTCATAGGTTCCCCAGAACGCAGCCAGTGTAAAGAGCAGCGTATTCAGCAGCTGACTCAGCAGAGTGGACCCATTGTTCCGAAGCCAAAGAAACTTCCGCCTGTCGCCATACTTTTTCTCTGTAAAAGCCCACCACTTGTGATAGAGCCATACGTCGAAAGCCTGGCTCACCGCATACACCAGAAAAGAAGCTGTCAGCATCCTGGGAGTACTGGAAAAAATCTCCCGGATGGCTCCCATTGCCCAATCCCCCTGGCTGGGAATGTACATAAGCCAGCTCTGACTGAGCAGCAGAAAAAACAGGGAGGTGAACATGCCCATCCAAACAGCCTTCCCCGCCGCCGCCTTTCCCTCGCACTCCGAAAGGATGTCCGTGATCAGAAATGTGACCGCAAAAAGTACATTCCCCAATGTCTGTTCCATCCCAAATGCGCTTACCAGAATCAGCACCTCTATATTGGCCAGCACTGTGGCAAGGACGGAAACGCAGTAAAGCCCTGTTTTGCCAAAAAAACGGTAGGCGCACAGAGCCCCGGAAAAAATAAACACTACAGAACCTAAAAGCAACAATTCATTTCTCATAAATCAATCCCCCACTCCAAAATCCGTATTTTCAACCAGAATGTCCATCCTCTCCTCCTGCCTGTACCTGGGGTAGAGCTCCTCCATAAACAGGGAAACCACAGAGTTGTCCGGACGAATCCCAGTACTGTTCCTGCACATTATGTTCACGCAGATGCGCTCAAAGGCTTCAAGTCCCAGCTGAATGTCCCGCTCCATGGATTGGAAGGTCTGGCCCTTCAGTCCAAAGAGAAAATTCGCCTCCTGGAATTCCCGGCTGATCTCCCTGGGATCCTCCACGGGAATTCCTTTCCTCAGCACCCTCTCCCGCAGGTGAAAGTCAAATGTCTCCAAGCCAAGTTTCATCTTCAGTTCCACCCCCGGAAACTCCCTCCGAAGCCCTGGAATCCGGTCCCTGTAGAGATAGTGGGACTCAAAATGAAGAACCTGGATCCCTTTCCTCCGGCACAGCTGCCGGATATACTCCATAGTATCCGGATCCAGTTCAAAGACAGAGCCGCTGTTTATGATCTCCAGATCTCCAAACTCCCCTGTCACCCTGTCCAGAACCTGCCTGTTCAGGGCAAAATTTGCCTCCTTGTCCGAACTGCTGTCAGTGTGATAATCGCAGAAAGAACATTTCCGGTATACACAGCCGCTGCCCCGAAGAAGGACAATCTCCCTCTTTCTTTTCTCCAAGATTCTGTTGTACCTCTCCATAAATGTCTGCACGAAAAAAACGCCCCCTAAGGACGCTTCAGGGCACACTTCCCCCTCTCTCCCTTAGTTTTGATTTGGTAAGGAGCTGTTAAGAATCAAAATTCTTTAACAGTTCCTAAGTGCCTGCGCACTCCCAGGCAGGATGGTCTCGAACTGCCTTACGAACCAGTATGAACAAACATAAAAATATTCTGCCAGATAAACACCGAAGCTTTACCCGCGCTCCTCATTATATCACAGTTTCAAGAATTTGAAAACCCTTTTCTTGAAACAAAGAAGCAAACAAAGAAAAGCAACAAAGAAAAGAGAGCCTGCGCTCTCTTATCCCGCCTCAGACTCCCGCTTTCTGGTCCATCACCAAAATCAGTTTGGCCAGCAGTGTATTGTATTCCTTTGTCACCTGCTCATCGGACCAGTGTTCATCTCCCTGTCCCGTTGCCATCTGAATTAACCGGATTCTTTTTTCTCTTTCCATCTTTTCCATCTTCTGTCCTCTCGCTCCTTTTCTTTCATTATAATACAGAAACATCCTCACTGCCGAAACTCTTCCCCCAGCAGTGCGTCAGACCTTCTACAGGAGACGCAAAATACTCCTCCCTATCTCATTATATACTATCTATATATAAAATGTCTATATTTAAAGTTATTTTTTATAAACTATCTAATTATAATATGTTAAAGTGGAGGGATAACTATGGAATATTTACACATGCGGATCGTAGAATTACTAAAAGAGAATGAGATTTCCAAAACAAAGATATGTAAAGACCTGGATCTCCAGAGAGGCAATTTTAACCGCTACTGCCGGGACGACTTCCAGCGTATTGATGCAAATCTGGTCATAAAGCTGTGCAGATACTTTAACTGCTCCGTGGGTGATCTGATGGAAATCCGGGAAAAATAGCCTCTGACGCCCCCTGCCAAAGCCCCGTACCCAACAGACAGCGCCACATCCCCTGATACATCCGGAATGCGGCGCTGCCTGTGTTTCCAATCCTTTTGTTTTTTGTAACAGACTGCGGACTACTGCATTTTCTGCCCCCTTTCTCCGCAATAGATTCTGACTGCCTCGGCCACAAATGCCGCCGTCCCTTCCCCGCCAAGCCGGTCAATATTGGCCGTGAACGCTCCGTCTGAAACATACATGCTGCCCAGATCCAGCAGGATTTCATCCGTGCAGCGGTAAAAATTCTCCGTGAGATACTCCTGGAGCTTCCGCACCTGTTTCTGCGCATTCTCCGATGCCGGCGTCTCCTCCTTCAGCTCTCCAAAGCGCACAAAAATCTCCTGAAATCCTCTCATAACCTCCTGGGTTTCTTCCTTCGTACGGGTCTGTGACTTCTGCTCAAACTCTCTGAATGGGGCTGTTTTCCCCCACTGCGCTTTTGCCTTTTTGGTGTACTCGTCAATCTCCCCTGTGTCAAATACCGAAAAATCCATTGTCCTCTCTCCTTTAGCCTGTATTCCACGGGCAAAACCGATCAGTTTCTCCAAGTGCTCCTTCCTCATGGTCAGCAGCGTGATCTGCTGCTCCAGGGCCTTATTCCTGTCAAAGTCAGGGCTTGAAAGAATCCTGCCGATCTCCTTCAGGGGAAATTCCAGCTGGCGAAAGAGCAGGATTTGCTGCAGCCTTTCCAAAGCTCTATCGTCATACAGCCTGTACCCGGCTTCCGTATATCCCGCCGGATGCAGCAGTCCTATCCTGTCATAATATTGCAGAGCGCGTATACTCACTCCTGTCAGTCTGCTGACCTCTTTTACTGTCATCACCGGCACCCCTCCTTCCGTGTAAGTACAGCATAAACTATGACGCAGCGTCAGAGTCAAGTTTTTTTAAAACAGAAAAAGCAGGCGTATCTACCGTCTGCTTTTTCTGCATGTACAAGGCCCTGTCCGCCGGACCGCTACACTTCTGCCGCTTCTGCTGCGGCGGACGCTTCACCAAGGCTGATATTATTATCCCTTGCGATGCGGGAAAGATCCTCGTGCTCGTACTTTCTGCGCTCCACTCCAAAACCGGAAGAAACCTTACAGCGGACAGGGCCGTATCCTGTCTCAACGGTTTCCATGCGCCGGTCAAGAACATGCCTGCGGAGCCTGCTTTCCCGGATGCCGATGGTTGTGGTGTGTTTGAAAATCGTCCGGATAACAGACTCTTTGTCCTTTTCATGGCACATAACATGAATGAGAATACCGGGGCGGGACTTTTTCATGCCAATGGGCATGGTGTATACGTCCAGAGCGCCGGCCTCAAACAGCCTGTCCATGGCAAAGCCCACCATTTCTCCTGTCATGTCGTCCACATTGCAGCTCAGCTCACAGATCTCCTCCTCTGCCCCTGTGGTCTCCCCCAGCATGGCCCGAACACAGTTTGCCGCCGCAAAATCTTTTTTCCCCATGCCGTAGCCAATACTCTGTGTCCTCATCAAAGGCATGCTTCCAAATCCCGCCGCAAAATGCTTCAACAGCGCCGCGCCGGTAGGAGTACAGAGTTCCCCGCGAACCTCTCCTCCATAGATGGGAACATCCTTTAAAATAAAAGCTGTGGCAGGCGCCGGGACGGGCAGGATACCATGGGCACACCTGACCTGTCCGCTGCCCACGTGAACGGGAGAAACTATCACCTCATCCACTGCCAGCCTGTCCATCAGCATACAGACCGCTGTAATATCAGCCACCGCGTCCATGGTGCCAACTTCATGAAAGTGTATCTCCGACACAGGGACGCCGTGGGCATGGCTTTCCGCCTCCGCAATCAGCGCGTACACTGCCATAATGTCATCCTGCACCCGCCGGGGCAGGGGAAGATGCCCGCGGACAATGTGCTCAATATCATGCAGGCTGCTGTGATGATGGGTGTGGCCGTGAGCAGGATCATGGGTGTGGGCATGGTCGTGACTGCGGACAGAATTATGGTCATGGCTATGATTGTGCTCATGACTGTGATCATATCCATGGTCGTGACTGTGGGCAGAATCATGGCTATGGTTGTGATCATAACTGTGATCATGCCCATGGTCGTGGCTGTGGGCGTGGTCGAGCTCATGATGGTGGTCATAGCTCTCTTCCTCTTCACCGTTTACCGTCACGGCCATGTGGGTTCCTGTAATACCACATTTCACGGCAGATTCCTTCTTAAAAACAACGCCAGGAATCCCAAGCCCATTGAGTTCCCTCACAAATTCATCCGGATCCGGCAGCAGCTCCAGCAGCGCTGCTGCCAGCATATCGCCTGCCGCCCCCATTCCACAGTCAAGATATAATGTGCGCAAAATTATGCCTCCCTCTTTGTATTGATATAATCAGCCCTGCTTTCACAGCTGTTGCAGCTCTTTTTAGTTATTCCGCCCCCGCCTTTGTGATATTTTGAGAGGACTCCCCTGTCTGAGGAAATCCCTCTTCCTGGATTTTCCTGCCAAGTTCCAGCAACTCTGGGGTCTTTTTTCCAGATATCCTCGTATCCTTTCAAATATTTCGGACATTCTTTCATCATACAGAACACCTCTCGCTTTTCCGCCTCCCGGCACTCATTTAACTATATTCTGAACCAAATGTCAAGCCCAAACCATGCTCCGGCATTCCCGGTGTCCCTGGAGAAGCCAGAATTCCCTCCACACCAAACGCACTGCCGCACCCTGTTACAATACAGACAGATAACACCTTTGCGGCACCTTTCGCCCGGCCGAACCTCATCTCCCCCAGGGCATTACGAACCCTGATAAGGGAAAATGAATGAAACTAAATTACAGAAAATATTATAACAAACACTCTCAAAAAAACAATCAATTCAAAGAAAAGTAAAAAATTTCTGTCGATAAGACTTGCATATCCAAGAAAAAACAAGTATAATCAAATATATTCAAATTAAATCAATTGCAAACACGAATTTGAGGTATTTATTATGTTTATGGAAGAACGACAGAAGGATATTATCAATAAGATAAACCAAACTGGACGAATTCTGGTGTCAGATATTCAGGAGTGTTATCAAATTTCGGCAGATTGTGCAAGGCGGGACCTGAGGATATTGGAAAGTAAAGGATTGCTGCAGAGAACACATGGCGGCGCCATTGCAGTTAATCCAAAAGAAATATACCCCACACCGACATATAACCCAATAGATATAAAAGAAATACAGACTGATTATCTGGCAGTTGCCCAAAAAGCAATCGAATCTATTCAGAATAAGGATGTTATTTATATTACCACATCTTTAATCGGCTATTATATGGCTGAAAATCTGCCGGAAGATCTAACCATTACAATATTGACAAATTCTGTTACCATTGCTGAGGTATTGCGGAAAAAAATGAATATTTCCGTTATATTGTTGGGTGGTGTGATGTCCCATCGTGGTCACTGCCATGATTTTTATACCATTCAAATGATAAAAAATATCCGCATGGATAAAGCTTTTTTGTCGCACACAGCATTATCTCTGGATTTTGGAGCCACCATTCACGATCCTGCCGGTGTGGAATTTGGAAAAGCTGTTATGAACAACAGCGGAATGAACATTGGGCTATATCCGTCTAAGAAGATAGGAACAAATTCCATCCATTCTGTATGTGGGATAAAAGATTATGATTTGCTGATTACAGATAATAATGTATCTGAAGATTTTCTGATACAGGTCAGGAAACTTGGAGTTGTTATAGAAACAGTGAATTTAAAAGGAGCATGAATAATGTATTGTATTTTATTGGCAGGTATGCCTGCAACAGGAAAAAGCACTATGGCAAAAGTCTTGTCAAAAAGGTTGAAACTGCCTGCTATTTCCAAAGACTCCATAAAAGAATTGTTGTTTGACAATGTTGGTTTCCAGTCAAGAGCAGAAAAAGTAAATCTTGGAATTGCGAGCATGGAAATTATGTATTATACCGCAGGCCAGCTTATGAAGGCGGGACAACCTTTTATATTAGAGAATAATTTTGAATCGTCTGAAAAGGGAATGAAAAACCTTGTAGAAAAATATCAGTATTCTGCCTTGACCCTTACTTTAACAGGCGATTATAAAGTGATCTATCAGCGTTTCCTGGAACGGGAAAGCAGTCCTGACAGGCACAGAGGGCATGTTGTAAATGACTGTTATCCGGAGGAAAAAGACAATCATCTGAGAATTTCAAACGCAAAAACTATCTCCTGTGAAGATTTCGTTCGCGGCATGGAACAACGAGGATTTAATGCTTTTTGCGTTGACGGCAGGCAGATTAGAGTTGATACAACAGATTTCTCAAAAATAAATATGGAGAAATTAATTTCACAGATTACTGCATGGAAGGAGGAAATCCTGCATGATTGATACGCATAAAATATACAATGTATCTTTGTCTGTCCTTCAATCCCCTGGGTATGCTCATACATGCGAGCATACCCCACCCACAACTCCATGCCTTTTCCCCTATCATTGGTATGGTTGAGTGACACTTCAGCGCCCTGTCTGAACTGTTACATGGTTGATCATATTGGCAAGATATCCGGCCCCAAAACCGTTGTCAATGTTCACCACAGAGACGCCGCTGGCGCAGGAATTAAGCATGGCCAGCAGGGCGGAAAGACCGTGAAAAGACGCCCCATATCCCACACTGGTGGGAACCGCTATAACCGGACAGTCTGCAAGTCCCCCCAGGACACTGGCAAGTGCGCCCTCCATCCCTGCAATGGCGATAATCACGCTGGCACTCATAATCTCTTCCAGGTGCGCCAGTGTCCGGTGCAGCCCCGCCACACCCACATCATACAGGCGCACCACCTCACTGCCCAGCACCGCCGCGGTCAGAGCCGCTTCCTCCGCCACCGGAATGTCGCTGGTCCCCCCTGTGGCCACAACAATCTTCCCGATTCCGTCCGGCGCAGGGATGGAGCCGATTATTCCACAGCAGGCATCTTTATGATAATCCAACGAGTGCGTCTTTGCCACTTCCGCTGCGGCTTCCGCCGAAAGCCGGGTGATGAGAACGGTTCTCTGTCCGTTTTTCAGCATGGTCTCCACAATTCCCGTAATCTGCTCCGGTGTTTTTCCCGCCCCGTAGATCACTTCCGCCGCACCCTGGCGCAGCTTTCTGTGCATATCCACTTTGGCGTAGCCAATATCTTCAAAAGGCTTTGTCTTCAGCTTTAAAAGAGCATCGTCAACGGAAACCGAACCGTCGCTGACGCCTTCCAGCAGTTTTCTTATGTCTGTGTTCACTCTCTCACCTCCAGATCCAGAACTGCTGCCGTATAATATTCTCTCAGTTTTTCCAGAATGGCCTCTCTGTGTTTTAACAAAAGGGGCCACTGAGCCTCCCGCAGCTGCAATTTTGCACTGCCGTTCCGGGTGCGTACCCGGAAGTCCGTAAAACCCAGGGAAAATAAAAAATCTTCCGCCGCTTCCACCGCCGCCAGTTTCTCCGGGGTAATCCCTTCACCTGTGGGCAACCTTGTGGCAAGACAGGCATAGGCGGGCTTGTCCCAGGTAAACAGCCCTGCCTCCTTTGACAGAGTGCGGATCTTGGCTTTTGTCAGCCCGCACTCCCGCAGAGGGGAAAGGACGGAGAGCTCCTGCAGAGCCTTCATTCCCGGACGATCCGATGCATCGTCGGAAGCGTTTGTGCCGTCCAGCAGAACAGGAAAACCATCCTCTTTGGCAGCCTCCATAATGGCGCTGAAAATGGCCCTCTTGCAGTGATAGCAGCGGTCGGATGGATTTTCTTTGACACAGGGAGCGGAAAGCACCTCCAGCTCCAGTATCTTTAACTCTGCGTCCAAACCCGCCGCCAGTCTTACGGCATCTTCCAACTCAAACCGGGGCTGAAATTCCGATTTCACATAGTAGGCGCATACTTTCTCCCCATACTTCTTTGCAGCATAGAGAAGATAGGCCGAGTCCACCCCGCCGGAAAAAGCCACTGCCGCCCTGGGATGCCTGGAAAAAAATTTCTGTAAGTTCAAAGAATCACCTCGCGTTCATTCCTTTTCGTCTGCCCGCCTGAATTTCCTGCTCCGCTCCAGTCTCTCCTTAAAGATTCCCTCAGCCCCTTCCTCCGTGGGAAGGTAATACCGCTTATCTTTCAGGCTCTCCGGCAGGCAGGTCATGCGGGCAATCTTCTCCTCCGTGTCGTGAGCGTAGACATAGCCCTTGCCATACTGAAGTTCCTCCATCAGCCTGGTAGGAGCGTTGCGGATGGTCAGAGGCACAGGCTCCGAAAGCATGGTCAGGGCATCTGACTTAGCGTTCTCATAAGCCTGGTACAGGGCATTGGAGCGGGGCGCCAGGGTCAGATAGACCACCGCCTGTGTCAGATTGAGATTGCACTCCGGCATACCGTTAAAATGACAGGCCTGGTAGGCCGCCACCGCGATCTGCAGTGCCTGGCTGTCTGCAATGCCAATGTCTTCGCTGGCAAAACGAATCAGCCGTCTGGCGATAAAGAGGGGATCCTCCCCCGCCTCCAGCATTCTTGCCAGCCAGTACACAGCCGCATCCGGATCTGAATTCCGCATGGATTTGTGAAGGGCGGAAATCAGGTTGTAATGCTCCTCCCCTTTCTTATCGTAGAGCAGCGTCTTTTTCCCAAGACACTGTTCCAACAGTTCCTCCGTCACGGTGATGGAGCCGTCGGGGGCAATCTGGCCGTTCAGCACTGCCGTCTCCAGTGCGTTCAACGCCCTGCGGGCATCCCCGTTGGCAAAGGCGGCGAGAATGCTGACAAGCCCCTCTTCCATGTGCACTTCCGTACCGCCGAATCCTCTCTTATCTCTCAGAGCATGGAACAGCAGCCCCTTCAGATCCTCCTCATCCAGCTCCTTCAGCACAAAAACCCTGCAGCGGGACAAAAGGGCGGCGTTTATCTCAAAAGAAGGATTTTCCGTGGTTGCCCCGATAAGGGTAATGCTGCCCTTCTCCACATAGGGGAGAAAAGCGTCCTGCTGAGCCTTGTTAAAGCGGTGGATCTCGTCCACAAACACCAGCGTGCGCACACCGTAGGCCCGGCGCTCCTCCGCCTGTTTCATAATGTCCTTGATCTCCTTGATACCGCTGGTAACCGCGCTGAAATTCACGAAATCGGACTGGGTGCGGTTTGCCACAATCCGGGCCAGGGTGGTCTTACCCACCCCGGGAGGCCCCCAGAAAATCATGGATGAGACCATGTCCTTCTCCAGCATCCGACGCAGCAGCATCCCCTCTCCCAGCAGATGCCTCTGTCCCACATAGTCCTCCAGGGACTGGGGACGCATTCTGTCCGCCAGAGGGGCCAGCCCAGGCGCCGTCCCCTGATCTGTACCCATATCAAAAATTGAAAGCTGTTCCATTCCTTACCTCTTCTAAAACTTGTCACATGGGTTTCAGGTTTTTATTCAGCCTGTCCACCATCCAGGCGATCCGTTTTTCCCGTCCCGCATCTGTCTTAGCGTCCAAATATGCCTTCGTATATGTTTTCTTTACGGACAAGGACATGGCCTGGAAATTTGTCCAGGCGGGTTCGTATCCTTCCAGCAGGGCGGAAAGGCAGGCAATCTGCTCTTCCGTAACCGCCGTGGGTTTCGGCTCATCCCACTGACCGTTTTCCCGGGCTTCCTGTACCTTCTTTCTGCCGAAATCAGTCATAAGCCCCCGCTCCTCAAGGCTCTGAACCAGTGCCTTGTTTTTCTCTGACCACTTGCTCTTCTCCCTGCGCATGGAAAAATACTTTTTATATGTTTTATCGTCAATACTCTGCATCTGCCCGTCAATCCAGCCAAAACAGAGGGCTTCTTCCAGAGCTTCCGCCGCTTTTATCGTCTTGGGCCCGCCGGCCTTGCCAAACAAAAGCCAGACGCCTTCCTTTGACAGACAGTGATCTGTCAGCCACTCTCTAAAGTCATCTCTATGGGCAAATTCCAATATGTCGCTCACAATGTCCTCCTTACACCTGTTTAAATCACAAAAGGCATTCGCGCCTTTCACTTTGTCAGTATCCCTATCTGATTCTGCCTCCCCTTCAGGATCGCCCACACTTGCGGGACTTTTTGTTTTCATACATCTTCTCGTCAGCTTCTTTTAGCAGCGCCTGATAATCGGTGTGATCTCTCGTCAGACAGCAGCCAAATGAAAAGCCAAGAGGGACATCTAACTCGTCATTCAGACGGGCACGACTGTTGTTCTGCAGCTTTTCCAATGCCTTGACAGCGTCAAAAAGATCCCGCTGGGTCTGATACCCATACAAAAACAGAACAAATTCGTCCCCTCCCAGTCTTGCGGCAACACTGTGGCCCGGGGCAGATTTTCCCAGAAGATCGGCAAGCTGCTTCAGATAAGCGTCCCCTCCCTCATGGCCGTATGTATCGTTTACCGTCTTTAATCCGTCTGCATCAATCATCACAAGAGCGCTCTCCCAGAGCTCCTTCGGGTTAAGAAAACAGGAAGCCAGAAAACCTTCCAGCCCCCGGCGGTTATACAACCCGGTCAGAAGGTCATAATCCCTCTCCTGTTCAATCTGCAGACGCTTTAATGTATCCTCTGTCACATCAATCAGGACGCCGAAAATATTGCCGTTCTCGGAAATTTCCTCCACTTTGACATAGCGGTTTTCCAGCTCAAAGACATTGGCCTCATCGGCAAGAGGATGGCTGCGGAGACAGGAAAGAAATTCCCTGAACATCCGATAGTCGCCCGACAGCTGCTCCGCTCTTTCAGGGGTAAGCCCCAGAATCTGCGGCACATACTCCGTAAAGCGGACCTGCCTCATGCACTCATTGTATTCATACACACCAATGTACATATTTGTTTTGCTGAGCACATAGGACATTTTCTGGTTATAATCCAGAAGACTCTTTTTCATCCGATTGATATCGCTGCTCAGTTCTGAAAATTCCGCACTGCTCTGAATGTCTATGGCCTCGTCCAGATTTCCCGCGGCAATGACATGAAGTTTTTCATTGATGCGGTAAATGTCATTTACCACATAGCGGTTAGTATATCCTGTCACCGCATGCATAAGGACCACCGCAATGATAAACAGGCAGAAAAAGAGAACAAAAGTGTTCAGCATAACCCACTCATAGAGCACGCGGTTGGTAAGGATACGCCCAATATAATTGGAATCAACGGACTGAAATACGCAAAACGAGGGTTGACCGCTGACGACTGCCCGAAATCCCTTCTCCTGGCCGGCAATATCATCGAGACTCAGCCCAATTTCTTCGACATTTTTATGCACACTGTCCAATTCTGTGGAGCCCACGATCTCTCCGCTGATTTTATCAATGGCATAATAGCTGGCCTCCGGGTTCACACGAAACAGGGAGAATATAAAGGAAAGTTCATTTTTCTGCGTCACTTTCATAACACTGACGGGGGACATTCCCACCTGAACGATAAAATTCCCGTCAACACTCCACAGAGCTGAATACTGCATGAGCTTTGCTTCTGCGGTGTTGGGGGTTATATCCTGTACAAGTTTTAAAGACTTATCGGTCAGCATCGGCTTGAAAAACATCATCTGTTCCCCGGAATCAAAGGTATAGTCAAAATACTCGGGGTGCGTTCCGGCATAGATACGTCCCGTCTCGTCAAAAATATGGATCTCATCCACCTCCATAAAAGCCGCAATCCGTTTGAGTTCGTCAACACTGTCAAGCAAGGATGGCTTATTCTGAATCAGATAAGCGATCGCCTCGGCATTGCGCAGGCAGGTCTGGCTGTATTCTTCACTGATCTCCGCAAGCTCGGCATTGTTCTGTTCCAAAACCTGCTCAATCTGCTGAATTGTCATTACAGCGTCTTCGTAAGCCTGCCGGTGCGTGTCTGCAATCTGAACACAAACAATGACAAGGGTCAAAAAAGAAATCAGAACCAATGTAACCCGATTCATGTACATGCTGATAATTTTTTTGAGTGGCTTCATCCGTATCTCCTGTGTAGTTTGACATTAACTATGAAACACAATGTAGCTGTTTGGAAAAGCAGGGAACTTGAAGTGCACTCTCTGCCAACAATCATTATACACTAATTCAACTATTTTACCAGCTTTTTTTCACCCCAGGAGAACTTATTATATTTTTGCGCATTTGACTTACCTTTTCTATGCGCTCACAATATTTTAGGAATAATCCAAAGGGAAGTATGTTTTATCTGCTGAAGACTGCATCTCCCATTAATCTGCTGCGAGGTGCAAAGATAACCAAAAAGAATATTAACTGGCAGGATTTTATAGTATACTGAAGGCAACACTTAAGAAAGGGCTGTATTATGGCAAAAACACAGGATCTTAAGCCAGATACAAGGCTCTGGTTTGTGTACCTTCAAATAAGCGGATGGAGTATGAGGAATTCGGCAGAAAAGTGAAACAGGTCTTTGAGGATTCCAAACGCAGATATGGGGCTGTCAAACTATGCCGTGTACTCAATGGCGCCGGGACACCCTGCAGCATCAAGCGGGTCCAGAGGCATATGGCAGAGCAGGGACTGCGCTCTGTGGTAGTAAAGAAGTACAACCACCATGCCAATCATGGCAGTATCCCAGATGATAAAGTGAATATCCTGAAACGTGATTTTGGAGCAGAAACTATCAATCAAAAATGGTGCACAGATATTACCTACATCCATGTGCAGAAAGAAGGATGGACTTATCTGGCGTCTGTCATGGATTTGTGCAGCCGTAAAATCATCGGCTATGCCTATGGCACATCTATGACAGCGGAACTGGCAGTGAAAGCGGTAGAGAATGCCTGTCTGAACGTCAGGGATACAAAAGGAATCATTTTGCATAGTGACCCTGGAAGCCAGTATACGAGCAAAGCGTTTGAAGATTGCCTGAGCAGGAAAGAAATCCTGTATTCCTTTAGCCGTAAGGGAAATCCATACGATAATGCCTGCATTGAATCCTTCCATTCTGTACTGAAAAAGGAAGAAATATATCTTCATACTTATCAGGATTCAAAGGAAGCCC
>OFGP01000150.1_pt1 | contig 75676 bp, 70 predicted proteins | sample 1521781 | NCBI WGS metagenome assembly OFGP01 (sample SAMEA3504113, study PRJEB24116) | mouse gut metagenome | biome: mouse gut; feature: mouse-associated habitat; material: faeces | place: Denmark | collected 2011
CGTGGAGCTGACGGGTACTAATAGGCCGGAAGCTTGACCAGAAGGAAGGGAAGGCTTATAAGATAGAGTTTAAGGGAGTATGCTTGACCGGTGTTCGGTTTTGAGGGTGCGGTATAATTAAGAAAGTAAAAAGTAAAGCAGTGTGAACTGCTTTTTTTATTGTTTGAAAAGAAGATATATGTTATAATCCTGTAGTAGTAGGGCAAGCGATTAAAAATAATGGGGTGAAAAATAATGGATACGAAAATTCTCCTGGAAAATGGGACTAATGAATTAGAAGTATTGGAATTTATTCTGGATGGCTATGCATATGGAATCAATGTTGCAAAGGTTAAGGAAATTATTCCTTATCAGGAAACGGTTCCTGTTCCGCATTCGCATCAGAGTATTGAAGGAATTTTTATGCCCAGAGATACCTTAATTACTGCGATTGACTTAAGAAACTGTTTAAACGGCGGCGTTTCGAAGCCAACCGGGTTGTTTATTGTTACGAATTTTAACAAGCTGGATATTGCTTTTCATGTTGACGCCGTGGAGAGGATTCACAGGGTTTCGTGGGAAAATATTATTAAACCGGGAGCCGCGCTCTTTAATGAGGAGGAAGGAATTACAACCGGTATTGTAAAGCTGGACGGAAAGCTTGTCATTATACTTGATTTTGAGAAGATAGTAACGGATATTAATCCTGAAACCGGTCTTAAGGTAAGTGAAATTGATGAATTGGGCACGAGGACCAGAAGCAATGTGCCGATTCTCATCGCAGAGGATTCCGTCCTGCTCAACCGCCTGATTGTCAATTCCTTAAAGAAGGCGGGATATGATAATCTGACACGTACATATAATGGACAGGAAGCCTACGAATTTATTCTCGAGTGTAAGAGTCAGGGAACGCTGAAGGAAGATGTCCAGTGTATTATTACCGATATAGAGATGCCTTTGATGGATGGACACAGATTAGTCAAACTTGTCAGAGAGGATGATATAGCCAAAGATATTCCGATTATTATATTCTCATCCCTTGTTAATGACGATATGAGAAGAAAAGGCGAGGCTTTAGGAGCCAACGCACAGCTTTCAAAGCCTGAAATAGGTAATCTTGTAAAAATTATAGATGAGCTGGTGAGCCAACGTAAAAAATAATAATATCTGCCACGCTTTGTAAGTTTATCATGAAAATTCCCGGCGCGAAAGGGCGCAGGCTGTTTGGAGTAACTTGCAGGTGTGGCAATTGTATGTCAGCTTATTTTCTGATGGGAAATTATATGAAATGGTAAAGTATATATCTGATAAAATAAAAGCTGCGGAAATGGTGCTCGTAGGTATAGGCGAGGAACTGGATGCAGTTGAAGTGATAAAGAAGGAAAGCCGGTATTGTGATATTACCGGTAATCTTGAAGATGTCAGGATGCTCCCTTTTATTGAAAAGGTATTAAGCGGGCAAAAAAAATCCGGGATGACGGAAATATATAAGCTGTTGGCAAATTGCCTTGAGAAAAAGAATTATTTTATTGTATCCCTGTGCAGGGACGGCTTTATCAGGGAAAGCGGTTTGGATTTAGAACGAGTGGTGGAGCCCTGCGGCGGATATGACAGGCTACAGTGCATTGAAAAGTGCGGCAGCGAGTTGTATGACGTGCCGGTCAAGGCGCTTTGTCAGGCAGAGGATTATATAAACGGGAAGCCTTTGGACGGCGGATGGGAGGAACCGGTCTGTCCACAGTGCGGGAAGCCGTTGGTATTTAATAATGTGGACGCGGCAAATTATGTGGAGGAAGGATATCTGGATAAATGGTCATTATACAGAAAATGGCTTCAGGGAACGGTGAACAGAAATGTCTGTATTCTGGAAATCGGCGTAGGAATGAAATACCCCACAGTAATCAGGTGGCCTTTTGAAAAAATTTCATTTTATAATAAGAAAGCGGAGTTTTTCAGAATCCACAGTAAGCTCTATCAGATTCCAAAAGAAATGAAAGAAAACGGTCACGGTATTTGTCAGAGGCCGGAAGAATTTATTAAAGAATTGTCAGTAAACTTTTAGGAGGTTTTTTAAATGGCTACAGATGAAGAATATCTTGATAATTTGTTAAAATCTTTGACTGGCGGAGACGAACCGATAATGGAGCCGGCGGATGAACCGGAGGATGTGGCGGACGAAAATGATAATTTAGAGCCGGAGGAGCCGGAAGTGGAGGCAGAAGCTGCGAAGGGGGAAGGTGCTGACGACGGAACTAAAAACGTACAGCCTGATACAGAAGCCGGTGACGGTATGGAAGGTTTGCAGTCCGATACAGAGGTTGGCGACAGCGTTGAAAATTTGCAGCCCGCTATAGAAGCCGGCGGCGGTATGGAAGATGCGAAGCCGGCGGAGGAAGCCTTAAGCGACGGCATCGGGGATTTGCCGGAGGGGGAGACCGCAGATGATAATGCCGGAAGCTTACAGCCGGCCATGGGAGCTGATGACAGCAGTACCGGAGGCTTACAGTTGGCCATGGGAGCTGATGACAGCAGTACCGGAAGCTTACAGTCTGGTATGGGGGCTGCCGACAGCGGCGCCGGGGACGTGCAGTCTGATACGGAAGAAGATGAGGGCGGGAGTTTTCTGGATTCTCTGGATATGGAGCTGGATAATGTGGAGAACTGGAATGACGATTTAGACGAGCTCCTGGCCCAGACCGGGGGGACGGAAGAAAATCCTTTGGATATGCCCTTGCCGTCAGCAGGAATGGAGGAGGGAAATATTGACGACCCGGAGCTTATGCAGATGTTTGAAAATCTGGAAAACGGGGATTCGGATTTAGAGGAAATCAACAGTCTGCTGAATAACGCCAGCATGAATGAGGGCGTTGACGACGATATGCTTGCGCTTCTTGAGAGCGCGGGAGATGGACAGAATTATGAGGATTCGGAGGAAGCCTTTGACATTTTTGCAGAAGGCGAGATGGATGAGCTTTCCAGTCCCAATATCGGCATGAGGGCGGGTACCGCATCAGAAAACGAAGGCAATGACTCCAAGAAAAAGAAAAAAAAGAAACCGGGATTTCTTGCAAAGCTTTTTGCCCTGCTGTTAAAAGAAGCCGAGGAACCTGAGGAGGAGGATAAGCCGGGAAAAGCGGACAAAGAGGATGATGTCTCGGATGCCAATGCAAAGCTTCTCAAGGAATTAAGCGGCGGAGGCGGCAAAAAGGCGGCGGCAAAGGAGAAGAAGAAAGCGCCTAAAAAGGATAAGAAAAAGAAAGCAAAGCCGGCCGCGAAGCCAAAGCCTCCAAAGCCCAAAAAGGTGAAGGAGAAGAAGCCGGCAGTAGCGGAAAAGCCGGTAAAGGTTTTAAACAAAAAGGGGCTTATTTCAATCATCGCATTGTGCGCAACGATTATTGCCGGCGTTTACATTGTAAGCTCTTTTCTCCCGCAGTACGTAAGCAAGCAGGAGGCGCGTATTGCTTTTAATAACGGAGATTACGAAACAACCTATGAATTGTTTTATAAAAAGAAATTAAGCAAAAAGGAAACCGAGCTTTATAATAAGGCAAAAACCGTCCGCAGAATAGAAAGAAGGCTGCAGTCCTATAAAAACAATATGGCCATGGACAGGGAACTGGAAGCAGTTGACGCTCTGTTTCTGGGGGTTAAGTGTTATGAAGGACTGAGGGAAGCGGATACCTATGATGTGCGTCAGGAGGTAGATGCGGTTTACCAGGAAATTTGCGGTATTCTGGAAAGCAGCTACGGTATTTCGCAGGAAGAAGCAATATCAATTACCAGACTTGATAATGTCAGATATACCAAAAAGCTGAAAGCGCTTGTGGGAGAACTGGCAGTACCGGAAGAAGCAGAGAGCGGCTCGGCGGAGGAGGATAATCCGGAGGAAGCGCCGTCAGCAGACGAGGACAGTTTACCTGACGAAGATTCCTCGGTACCGGAGGATATTCTGCCGGAAGAAGAGGACATGATGGAGTAGCTGTGGGAACATTCCGGCAATTTAAAAGGAGAATCTATGACTGCTGTAATCGATTATGACGCGGGAAACATCAAGAGCGTGGAAAAAGCGCTTCTTAAGCTGGGAGAGCAGGCTGTTATCACCAGGGACAGAGAAGTCATATTAAATGCGGACCGGGTGATTTTGCCGGGAGTGGGAGCCTTTGGCGCGGCGATGGAGAAGCTTCGAAGCTATGGTCTTGAGGAAGTTATTCATAAGGCGGTGGAAAAAGGGACGCCGTTTCTCGGGATATGTCTTGGTTTGCAGCTTTTGTTCGAGGAAAGCGAGGAGAGCGAGGGCGTGGAGGGCCTTGGACTGCTTCCGGGTAAGATTGTCCGTTTTTCAGAGGATAACGGGCTTAAAATTCCGCATATCGGCTGGAATTCGCTGAAGTTTCCCCGCCCGGGCAGGCTGTTTTCGGGAGTGCCGGAGGAGTCTTATGTATATTTTGTCCATTCCTATTACCTGAAAGCGGAGGAGGAAGCCATTGTAACCGCAACGGCAGAATACGGGGAACTCGTTCACGCTTCGGTTGAAAAAGATAATATTTTTGCGTGTCAGTTCCATCCGGAAAAAAGTTCGGAAGTCGGGTTGACAATTTTGAAGAACTTCATAAATATTTAAAGCGAGGAAATACATGCATACAAAAAGGATAATTCCATGTCTGGATGTGAATAACGGCAGAGTTGTCAAGGGAACTAACTTTGTAAATTTGAGAGATGCCGGAGACCCTGTGGAGGTGGGGAAGGAATACGACAGGGCCGGTGCTGACGAGCTGGTTTTTCTGGATATCACCGCATCGTCGGACAACAGAAGCATCAGGACGGATATGGTGCGCAGAGTTGCGGAGACGGTGTTTATTCCCTTTACGGTGGGCGGCGGCATCAGAACCATCGATGATTTCCGCATGATTTTACGGGAGGGCGCCGATAAGGTGGCGGTCAATTCCGCGGCAATCATGAACCCGGATTTGATTCAGGAGGCGGCTGATAAATTTGGAAGCCAGTGCGTAGTGGTGGCGATTGATGCAAAGCGTATCGAGGGCAGCGGAGAGATTCATGTTTTTAAAAACGGCGGGCGTGTTGACATGGGCATAGACGCAGTTGAATGGGCCATGAAGGCGGCGGAGCTTGGCGCCGGAGAAATCCTCCTTACCAGTATGGACTGCGACGGGACAAAAGCAGGATATGATATTGAACTGACAAGGACGATAGCCGAAAATGTTTCCATTCCGGTGATTGCCTCAGGCGGAGCCGGAAGCAAAGAGCATTTTTACGAGGCGTTGACGAAAGGCGGAGCGGAAGCGGCTCTGGCGGCTTCTCTTTTTCACTATAAGGAGCTGGAGATAAGGGAACTGAAACAGTATCTCCGGGAAAAGGGCGTGTCCGTAAGGCTGTGATTTTGCGGGCGGATGGAAACAGACAAAAGGGTGCGGAACGGATAAGCTTCGGCTGCGTTTGGAAAGCTTCAGACGAAAGAGGAAGAAACAATGGCAATGATAGATAATGACTGGCTTGGATGCCTCCAAAATGAGTTCAAAAAACCTTATTATAAGGAGTTGTATACTTTTGTACGGCAGGAATACAATACGCGTGTGATTTATCCGCCGGCGGATGACATCTTTAACGCATTTCATCTGACGCCCCTTGGCAAGGTAAAGGTTTTGATTTTGGGACAGGACCCGTATCACGGGGCGCATCAGGCGCACGGGTTATGCTTTTCCGTTCTTCCCGACCAGCCGGAAATCCCGCCGTCCCTTCAAAATATTTATAAAGAGCTCCATGACGATGTGGGATGTTACATTCCTGATAACGGATACCTGAAAAAGTGGGCGGAGCAGGGAGTTTTGATGCTCAATACGGTGCTGACAGTGCGGGCGCATCAGGCAGGCTCCCACCAGGGAAAGGGCTGGGAAAAGTTCACGGACGCCATCATTCAGGCGGTAAACGCTCAGGACAGGCCCATTGTGTATCTGCTTTGGGGCAGACCGGCCCAGAGCAAGATTTCCATGCTCACGAACCCGAAGCATCTGATATTGAAAGCGCCGCACCCGAGCCCTCTATCGGCCGGCAGAGGCTTTTTCGGATGCAGGCATTTTAGCCGGACCAATGAATTTCTGGAAAGCCACGGCCTTACCCCCATCGACTGGCAGATAGAAAATATAAACAATAAGCCGCTGTAGGCGGCGTTTGTTGCTGTAAGCTGCTGCGAAACAGCGTTTGTTATTATATGAGGAGAGATGAAAAAATGAATAAAGTACCGTTTATTACAAAGGAAAAAGCGCAGGAGATAGCGCAGACCTATCCTACGCCTTTTTATCTGTACGATGAAAAGGGAATCCGGGAAAATGCAAAAGCGGTAAAGGAGGCTTTTTCGTGGAACCCGGGTTTTAAAGAGTATTTTGCGGTGAAAGCAACGCCCAATCCCGTTCTGATTCAGATTTTAAAGGAGTACGGCTGCGGATGCGACTGTTCCTCCATGACGGAGCTGATGCTCAGCAAGGCGGCGGGCATTACCGGAGAAAACATTATGTTTTCCTCCAATGAAACGCCGGCGGAGGAATACGCTTATGCGGCCAGACTCGGCGCAATTATCAATCTGGATGACATCACGCATATCGATTTTGTGGAAGGGATTCTGGGCGCATTGCCTGAAACCATGAGCTGCCGTTACAATCCCGGCGGCGTGTTTAAAATGAGCAATGGAATCATGGACAATCCGGGAGATTCCAAGTATGGCTTTACAAAGCCTCAGCTTTTCGAGGGGTATCGGATTTTGAAAGAAAAGGGCGTTAAGAATTTCGGAATTCACGCTTTTCTTGCAAGCAATACCGTGACAAACGAATATTATCCCGTTTTGGCGAAGGAGCTGTTTGAACTGGCTGTGGAGCTGGAAAAAGAGACGGGAGCCGATATCAGATTCATCAATCTTTCCGGGGGCGTGGGAATCCCCTATGAGCCGGGAAAGGAAGCCAATGATATCCGGGTGATTGGAGAAGGCGTGCGGAAGGTATACGAGGAGGTGCTTGTTCCGGCGGGAATGGGCGATGTGGCCATTTATACGGAAATGGGCCGCTTTATGATGGGACCTTACGGCCAGCTTGTCACTAAAGCCATTCACGAGAAGCATACGCACAAGGAGTATATCGGTGTGGATGCCTGTGCGGTGAATCTGATGCGTCCGGCCATGTACGGAGCCTATCACCACATCACGGTTCTTGGTAAAGAAGAAGATGCCTGCGACCATAAGTATGACGTGGTGGGTTCTCTTTGTGAAAATAACGATAAGTTTGCCATTGACAGAATGCTGCCGGAAATCGAAAAGGGAGATTTCCTTGTCATTCACGACACCGGCGCCCACGGGCATGCCATGGGCTATAATTATAACGGGAAACTCCGTTCGGCGGAGCTTTTGCTGAAGGAGGACGGGAGCGTTAATCTGATTCGCAGGGCGGAGACGCCGAAGGATTATTTCGCTACGCTGGATTGTCTTGAGGTATATAATAACCTTGAGATATAAGGAAAAGACGGAATCTGCCGCGGCTGCCTGGCCATGCAGAACTGTTACACTTGCCCCGGAAAAACGGCCCCGAAAAATTGCAAAATAAAACTTGTCAATTTCAGCCGGATATGGTAAGATAATATTCGGCTGTGAAAGTCAAAGAATAATTGCCGGCGTGTCGGAATGGCAGACGAGGCAGACTCAAAATCTGTTGTGGGCAACCACGTATGGGTTCAAGTCCCATCGCCGGCAGTAGAAATCGCTGAAAACCAATATAGAAAAGGCTTTCAGCGTTTTTTATATGTGATGAAGGAGGAGAAGAAGTGGAAAGAGAAAAATTAGGCTCACGGATGGGATTTATTCTTCTGTCTGCGGGATGCGCAATCGGAATCGGAAATGTGTGGAGATTTCCATATATCACGGGCTTATACGGCGGAGGCGTGTTCGTACTGTTTTATCTGTTTTTCCTGATTGCCATGGGCGTGCCGGTTATGACAATGGAATTTGCCGTGGGCCGCGCCAGCAGGAGAAGCATTATAAAGAGCTTCACGGAGCTTGAAAGGCCCGGACAGAAATGGCATTTGAACGGATATCTTGGCATGGCGGGCAACTATCTTCTCATGATGTTTTATACAACCGTAGCCGGGTGGATGCTGTATTATTTTTATCAGATGCTGACGGGAAGGTTTACGGGTAAGGACAAGGACCAGGTGGCGGAGATGTTCGGGAGTATGCTGGGAAGCCCGCAGGTTCTGACGGTTACTATGGTGATTATTGTGACTGCCGGTATTTTAATATGCTCTCTGGGGCTTCAAAAGGGCGTTGAGAGAATCACAAAGGTGATGATGAGCCTTCTTCTTCTGATTATTGTCGTTCTGGCAGTACACAGCATGACGCTGGAGGGCGGGATGGAAGGACTGAAATTCTATCTTCTTCCTGATTTTGAAAGAATGAAGGAGGTGGGGATTTCAGAGACGATAACCGCCGCCATGAATCAGGCGTTTTTTACCCTAAGCCTGGGGATTGGAGCCATGGCGATATTTGGCAGCTATATTGACAAGAAGCGGACGCTTCTGGGGGAATCGGTGAATATCGCCATTCTGGATACCTTTGTGGCGTTTGTCTCCGGCCTGATTATTTTCCCCAGCTGCTTTGCCTTTGACATCAGCCCGGATATGGGACCGCAGCTGATTTTTATTACGCTGCCCAATGTGTTTAACAGTATGGCAGGCGGGCGAATCTGGGGAACGCTGTTCTTTATCTTTATGACGTTTGCCGCGTTTTCCACCATACTTGCGGTGTTTGAAAATATTATTTCCTGCGGTATGGATTTGTTTCACTGGAGCAGAAAGAAGTCCTGTATGGTAAATCTTGCTGCGCTGATTGTATTATCTCTTCCCTGTGTGTTCGGCTACAATCTGTGGTCGGCAATCCAGCCTTTGGGAGAGGGCAGCACGATTCTCGATTTGGAGGATTTTCTGGTCAGTAATCTGATACTGCCGATTGGCTCCCTGTGCTATCTGCTGTTCTGCGTGACCAGGTACGGGTGGGGCTTTGACCGCTATATGAAAGAGACAAATACGGGAGAGGGTCTGAAAATGCCCGGATGGATTCGCATTTATGTGACATATATCCTTCCGGTTCTCATCGTATTCCTGATTATCCAGGGGATTATCTGAGAACGGTACAGAGAGACGGAAAGTGTACACAATGCATAAAAGCATATATTTTATCATATTTATTATAAACAAAATGATATATCTTATCTAAAAGGGCTTGACATCTATTGTCGAAATTGATATTATGTATCCATAATATATATGCGGGTTGTTACTGTGCGGCAGGCAAAACCAGATTTTGTAAGTTAATCTTTAATTTGATGACAGATTGATTTATAAAATTTGGTTTTTTATTTGTATTTATACAGATAGAAAACCGGATTTGAGAGGGGACGCGGGCTGTTATGGTAATCAAGAAGATAATTAATAACAATATTGTATCCAGCATTGACCAGTATGGCGGCGAGCTTGTGGTCATGGGCAGAGGAATCGGCTTCGGGAAAAAGCCCGGGCAGGAGATTGACGAGGCATCTGCGGAAAAGATTTTCAGGATGGATAATGAGGACAGTCTTGAAAGGTTCAAGGAGCTGCTTGCCAAGCTGCCGCTGGAGTATGTTCAGCTGTCAAGTGATATCATTTCTTACGCAAAATCATCTATTGAAATTAAATTGAATCAGAACGTGTATCTTACATTGACGGATCATATTGGATTTGCAATCGACCGATTTAAAGAAGGAATGCATTTTACTAATGCGCTGCTTGAGGAAATTAAGCTTTTTTATCCAAAGGAATATCTGGTAGGGAAATATGCGCTGCGTCTGATTGAGGAGAAGACCTCCCTTCGGATGCCGGACGACGAGGCGGCGTCGATTGCGCTGCATCTTGTCAACGCACAGTACGACACCAGAATAGGCGACACTTTTCGGATGACAAATATGATTCGGGAAATGATGGAATACGTAGAGAATGAATTTCCCCAGTTCCGGGAAAATTCCATGCACAGGGATTGGCTGGTAAGCAATCTGAAGTACATGGCTCATCGTCTGTTGAAGCTTCCCCCCATAAATGAATCCGAAGAGGAATTTCAAAGTGTAATCAAGGCATACTGTGAAGAAGAATACCGGCTTGTGGATAATATTAACGCTTTTCTGAAAGATAAATATGACTGTTTTATGACGGGCGAGGAGATGGTTTATCTGGCCGTAAGCATTAAGAGGACAAGAGACGCTTACAAGAGCCAGTAAAAGTAATTGTTTTAAACGGAACTAATCGTATCGAGTGGAAATGGAGGGAAAAGAAATGGGACTGTTTGATTTTATGAAAAAGAAGGGAATTTCGCTGGCGGCTCCGGTAAAAGGGGAGTGTATTCCTATCAGCGAGGTGGCGGACCCCACCTTTGCGGAGGAGATATTGGGAAAGGGAATAGCCATTAAGCCCTCCGAGGGGAAGATTTACGCGCCTGCCGACGGCGTTGTAAGCACAGTTTTCCCCACAGGCCATGCGGTTGGCGTGACAACTCCCGACGGCGTGGAAATATTAATACATGTAGGTCTTGATACCGTTCAGCTTAAGGGACAGTTTTTTAATACCAAAGTGGAAGAAAATCAAAAGGTAAGCAAGGGAGACCTTCTTCTGGAAGCGGATATCAAGGAGATTGCCGGGGCAGGATATGACACCGTAACGCCCGTCATTATCTGTAACAGCGCGGAGTTTACAGAAGTAAACTGCAAGGCGCGGGGGGAAGTGAATGTAGGCGAGGAAGTAATCACCTGCGTAAAATAAGGAGAATGTGATGGTTAAGTGTGCCGGAAAAAGCGTTCTGAAAGGAATTGCGGTTGGTAAAATCTATGTCTATCGGAAGCAGGAATATGTCCTGAAGCAGACGCAGATAGACGATGTGAAGGCAGAGCAGGAAAGATTTGAACTGGCAGTATCTGAAGCGAAAGGTCAGCTTGATATTCTGTACAAAAATGCACTCAAAACTGTGGGCGAAGAAGAAGCCATGATTTTCGACGTGCATAAGATGATGCTTGAGGACGAAGGGTATCTGGAAGATATCAAAGAGATGATTGCCGGAAAATGCAATGCGGAATATGCGGTGAATGAGGTTGGCAACAATTATTCCCAGATGTTTGCCGCAATGGACGACGATTATATGAAGGCGAGAAGCGCCGATGTCCTGGATATCTCCAAGAGAATCATCAATAATCTGGCAGGCACTCAGGATGCGTCTATTAAGACAAAAGAGCCGGTGATTCTTCTGGCGGATGATTTGACGCCCAGTGAGACCATTCAGATGGATAAGAGCAAGATTCTCGGATTTGTGACGATACACGGTTCAGCCAATTCCCATACGGCGATTCTTGCAAGGAGCATGAATCTTCCGTCCATGGTGGGGACTGATGTGGAGCTTCTCGAGGAATATCACGGAAAGACGGCAGTAGTAGACGGCTTTGCAGGAGAATTTTTAATCGACCCGCCGCAGGAGCTTCTGCAGGATATGATTTCCAGAAAGAACGGATGGCTCGATGAGCTTGAAGGACTCAAAAAGCTGGTAGGACAGGACAATGTCACCACGGACGGACGGCGGGTAAACGTCTATTGTAATATTGGAAATGAAGAGGATGCAGACAGGGTTCTTGCGGCGGACGGCGGCGGAATCGGTCTCTTTAGAAGCGAGTTTTTATATCTGGGCAGAGACAGCGCCCCTACGGAGGAAGAACAGTTTAAGAGCTATAAGGCGGTTCTTGAAAAGATGGGCGGAAAGAAGGTTATTATCAGGACGCTGGATATCGGGGCCGACAAAAAGGCGGATTATCTGGGGCTTGAGGAGGAAGAAAATCCGGCGCTCGGGTATCGGGCAATCCGTATCTGTCTGGACAGGGAAGAACTTTTCCGCACCCAGCTTCGGGCAATTTACCGGGCAAGCGCTTTCGGCACGGCGTCCATCATGTTTCCCATGATTATTTCAGTGGCGGAAATCAGGCGGATTAAAGAAATTGTGGCGGACGTGAAGGCGGAGCTTGCCGCAGAGAATATCGCCATGGGGGAAGTGGAGCTGGGAATTATGATAGAAACTCCCGCAGCGGCAATCATCAGCGATGAGCTTGCCAGGGAAGTGGAGTTTTTCAGTATCGGAACCAATGATTTGACGCAGTACACGCTGGCTGTTGACAGGCAGAACCAGAAGCTTGAAAAAATCTGCGACACTCATCATAAGGCTGTTTTAAAGCTCATCCAGATGACCGTGGAGAACGGCCATAAGGAAAATATCTGGGTAGGTATTTGCGGGGAACTGGCAGGCGATACGAGCCTTACCAGAACCTTTGTAGATATGGGTGTGGATGAATTATCCGTATCACCCGCATATGTATTGGAACTTCGAAAAGCAATCAGAGAGATTTAGGAGGGGACGGTTATGCAGACATTCAATTATACCATCACGGACGAACTTGGTATTCATGCCAGACCGGCCGGGCTTTTGGTGAAGCTGGCCGCAGGCTGCAAGAGCGATATCACGATTGTAAAGGATGGTAAGGAAGCAAACGCAAAAAGAATTATGGCGCTTATGAGCTTAGGCGCTACCAAGGGAACGGAAATCGCAGTCAAGGTAGAGGGTCCGGACGAGGGGGAAGCTGCCAAATTGGTAGAAGAATTTCTGAAGGCTAATCTATAAAAGTAACAACCAACATGTTTCGAAGCCAGGGGCGAAACGCAAAGATTAAGGGGGTAAACTTATTATGATGAAATATTTACAAAAACTTGGCAAGTCATTGATGCTTCCGGTTGCATGTCTGCCGGTTGCAGGTATCATGCTTGGCCTTGGTTACTGGATTGACCCGAACGGCTGGGGAAGCGGAAACATAGCTGCCGCTTTCTTATGTAAGGCCGGTTCGGCGCTGATAGACAATATGGCAATTCTGTTCGTTATCGGTGTTTCCATAGGTATGTCGGACGATAATGACGGAACGGCCGCGCTGGCGGGTATTGTATCCTATCTGATGGTTACGACACTGCTTTCACCGGGCGCAGTTGAAATGTTCACCGGCGGAGAAGCAGACGTTGCTTTCTCAAAGATTGCAGGAAACCAGTTCATCGGTATTTTGACCGGTTTAATCGGAGCAGCCTGCTACAATAAATTTAAGAGTACAAAGCTGCCGGATGCCTTGTCATTCTTCAGCGGTAAGCGAAGCGTGGCAATTGTGACGGCGGGTGTTACCATTGTTGTAAGCCTTATTTTATTCTTCGTATGGCCTGTGCTTTACGGAGGACTGGTAGCATTCGGTACGGCAGTTTCTTCTACAGGCGCTCTTGGCGTTGGTCTTTACGGCTTCTTTAACAGACTGCTTATTCCTTTCGGTCTTCACCACGCGCTCAATTCCGTATTCTGGTTTGACGCAGTTGGAATTGCAGACCTCTATAAATTCTGGGGAATGGGCGGATATGAAGCAGCGCAGGCAGGCGAGGTTGGCCAGTATATGACAGGCTTCTTCCCGGTAATGATGCTTGGTGTTCCCGGAGCTGCACTTGCAATGTATCATACAGCTAAGACGGAAAAGAAGAAAATTGCGGCAGGTCTGCTTGGAGCGGCGGCTCTTTGTTCTTTCCTTACAGGCGTAACAGAGCCTTTTGAATTTGCATTTATGTTCCTGTCACCCGTACTTTATGTTATCCATGCATTACTTACAGGTATTGTCTGCGCAATCTGCGCTCTGCTCCCTGTAAGGGCAGGATTTACTTTCAGCGGCGGCTTTATTGACTGGGTTCTCTGTGCGAAGCTTCCGGCAGCTATGAATACATGGATGATTATTCCGATTGGCCTTGTAGTTGCTGCTGTTTATTACGTGGTATTCCGCACATTAATCGTAAAACTGGATTTAAAGACTCCCGGAAGAGAAGATGATGATATTGAAGCGGAGAAGAGAGTGGTTCTTTCCAACGATAACTTCACAGAAGTTGCAAAGGTGGTTCTTGAAGGACTTGGCGGAAAAGGCAACGTAACGAGCCTCGACAACTGTGTGACAAGACTTCGTCTGGAAATTAAAGATTACACGAAGGTTGACGAGAAGAAGATTAAATCAGCAGGCGTTGCGGGCGTTATGAGACCCAGCAAGACATCTGTACAGGTAATTGTAGGAACCAAGGTACAGTTTGTTGCTGATGAAATGAAGAAGATGCTATAAGGTATTTCTTAATCATAGAATACCGAAACCCCTGGCATGCGGAGGTCCTTCGGGACCTCCGTTGTTATTACAGGAAACTGACCTGTGAAGCATGACGGAATTTGTTACAATAAGCCTGCCTGCGGAGCATGGCAGCGTTTGTCGGCAGCAGAATAGCTTGCGGGCAGGACACACATTATATATAATAAAGACAGTCATGAAAGAAAAGCGTGCGGGACACGAAAACGACGCAAAATCAAAAAGGAAAGGAATGAGGGAAAATGAGAATTGTCAGAGCAAAGGATTACGATGATATGAGCCGCAAGGCGGCGAACATTCTGTCGGCGCAGGTGATTATGAAGCCGAACTGTGTTCTGGGGCTGGCTACAGGCTCCACGCCAATCGGGACATATGCCCAATTAGTGGAATGGTACAATAAGGGCGATTTGGATTTCTCAAATGTGACAACGGTAAATCTGGATGAGTACAAGGGACTGAACAGGGAAAACGACCAGAGCTATTACTATTTTATGAACGAGCATTTATTCAGCAAGGTTAATGTCAATCATGAGAGAACCTTCCTGCCGGACGGAACGGAAAAGGACAGCGAAAAGGCGTGCGCCGACTATAATCAGATTATCGAGGACGTGGGCGGCGTGGATTTGCAGCTTCTCGGACTTGGGCACAATGGTCATATCGGCTTTAATGAGCCGGGAGATGTGTTTAAGGCAAAGACGCACTGTGTGGATTTGACGGAAACAACCATAAAGGCGAATCAGAGATTTTTTGCATCCATCGACGATGTTCCCAGACAGGCTTATACCATGGGAATCCAGACAATCATGCAGGCCAGGAAGATTCTGGTGGTGGTAAGCGGCGAAGATAAGGCGGGAATTGTGAAGGAAGCATTTTTCGGTCCGATTACGCCGAGGGTGCAGGCATCCGTTTTGCAGCTCCACCCGGACGTAACGGTGGTTGCAGACGAGGCGGCTTTATCCCTTGTGAAATAAGTAAGCTGCATGAAAGGAAAAACGTTAAAAGAAGGGAGTTGATTTCTTATGGTAATTAAAAATGCCAGCGTGTATACGGAGGACGGACGGTTCTTAATACGGGATATTTTTATAGAGGGCGACAGGTTTGCGGCCGGACCTGCAGATGTCAGCGATAAGGAAGAAATAGACGGAAGCGGATGCTATGCCATACCGGGGCTTACGGATATTCATTTCCATGGCTGCGCAGGCTTTGACTTCTGCGACGGAACCAGAGAAGCAATTGAAGCTATGGCGGCCTATGAGGCTTCCGTGGGGGTAACAAATATTGTACCAGCGACTATGACTCTTTCGGAGGATATGCTGCTTGGTATCTGCAAAGAAGCAAAGGCTTACCGGGAGGAAAATTCCGGCGGGGAGCCGGCGGAGAAAAAGAGGGCAAGGCTCTACGGCATCAATATGGAGGGTCCCTTCGTATCCGTTGCCAAGAAAGGAGCGCAGAACGAAGAATACATCAGCAAGCCTGACGCAGCCATGTTTGACAGGTTAAGCGAGGCGGCGGGCCATATGGTGAAGCTGATTGCCATTGCACCGGAAGTAGAAGGGGCGATGGAGTTTATTGAAGAAAAACACGGGGAAGTGGTGATGTCGCTGGCGCATACGGCGGCGGATTATGATACGGCTGTCCGCGCGTTTGAAAAGGGAGCCAGCCATGTAACACACCTCTACAACGCAATGAATCCCTATACCCACAGGGCGCCGGGAGTTATCGGAGCGGCGGCAGATGCGGCAAAGGCGGAGGTAGAACTGATTTGTGACGGCGTGCATATTCATCCGGCGGCGGTAAGGGCAACTTTCCGGCTTTTCGGCGACGACCGCATTATAATGATTAGCGACAGTATGAGAGCCACGGGGCTTTTAGACGGCGATTATACGCTGGGCGGACAGTATGTGAAGGTGGTGGGTAATCTGGCCACATTGAAGGACGGAACCATAGCCGGGTCGGTTACCAATCTGATGGATTGTCTTCGGACGGCGGTTCTGAAAATGGGAATTCCCATGGAATCGGCGGTAAAGTGTACGACGGTGAACCCGGCGAAAAGTGTCGGGATTTATGATGTCTGCGGAAGCATCACTCCCGGAAAGCGGGCAAATGTGGTGCTGCTGAAAAAAGAGAACCTGGATTTAAAACAGGTGGTTTTGGAGGGGCGGCTTTTATAAGCCGCTCTTTTTCCGGAACAGGGTGATGGATAAAGCTCAAGGCAAAACGAGAGGTTTTTTGGCCGCTTATTTTGCTTTGAGTTTTTTTGTTGAAAGAATCTTAATGATTTACTTTGCGCATAATTTAGTGTATATTATTTAGAGGCAATAATTACGCGGCGAGGAACTGTCATGACATGTAAAGAAGCGGAAAAATTGATTCCCGTTTTTCTTGAAGATGATTTGGACACGGATGATTTGCGGGAATTTATGGAGCATATAGACGAGTGCGGCGAGTGCAAGGAAGAGCTTTCCATTCAGTTTCTTGTGAAGGAAGGGCTTTCGAGGCTGGAAGCGGGCAGCGTGTTTGACTTGAAGAACGAACTGGAATACCGGATAGGGATGGAGGAACACGCCTTAAAGATGAGAGAAAGTCTGACGTGGCTTTCTTATCTTCTGGACGGCCTTGTGGTGATTGCGGCGATTGTGCTGGTGGCGCTGGTGATGGCGTTTTACTGATGCCTGCGGACAGAGAGCCGGGCGGCTGCTGATGTGGATTTGACGAATGCCATGTGTTGTATATTTGCGGCTTTGCTGTGAAGGATGCCTTCTGCATTCTGGGAAATTAGTATGAGAAGAAACGGGGAAAAGCATGGAAAAGTTAGTTTTGATTGACGGACACAGTATTTTAAACAGGGCGTTTTACGGGGTGCCCGACCTGACCAACAGCGAGGGGCTTCATACCAATGCCGTGTACGGTTTCCTCAACATTATGTTTAAAATTCTGGAGGAGGAGTCGCCGGATTATCTGACGGTGGCTTTTGATGTGAAAGCGCCTACCTTCCGCCATGAGATATATAAAGAGTATAAGGGTACCAGAAAGCCTATGCCGGAGGAGCTGCGGGAGCAGGTTCCGGTTCTCAAGGAGGTGCTTGCCGCCATGGGGATTAAAATGATGGAGCAGGCGGGGCTTGAGGCCGACGATATTTTGGGAACGCTGGCAAAGCGGGCGCAGAAGGAAGGGAAGGCTGTCTCCCTTGTATCGGGCGACAGGGATTTGCTGCAGGTTGCGACCGATGTCATAAAAATCAGGATTCCCAAAACAAAAGGCGGAAAAACGGAGATTGAAGATTATTATGCCGCTGATGTAGAAAAAAAGTATCAGGTGAATCCCGTTCAGTTTATCGACTTAAAGGCTTTGATGGGGGATACGGCGGATAATATTCCGGGTGTGCCCAAGGTAGGAGAGAAAACGGCGGCGGAGCTGATGACGCAGTTCGGCTCTCTCGACAATATTTATGTTCATGTGGAGGAGGTCGCGAAAAAATCCGTCCGGGAGTCTTTGATAAATAATAAGGAGCTTGCTTATTTAAGCAAAACCCTTGCCACAATCAATGTGGACAGCCCTCTGGAATTTTCCATGGAGGAAGCCAGGATTCATGATTTTTATACGGAGGAGGCTTATGTGCTTTTAAAGAAGCTTGGATTTAAAAGCCTGCTTTCCCGGTTTGAAAAGAGTATTTCCAATGACAGCCTGACAGGGCAGTTTCGTATGGTGACGGGGCTGGAAGAGGCGGAGGCGGTTTTTGCAAAAGCGTTTGCGGCCGGGGAGGAGTCTGCCGGTATTATGGGCTTTGCCATTCTCCGGGACGAAAAGGCAAAGGATGATTTTGCCGGAGTGGCTCTTTCCCTGCCAAAGGGGGAGTGCTGCTTTATTCCCTGTGAAGGCTTTGTGACGGAAGGGTATCTGAAGGAAAAAATGGCCCGGCTTGCCCGGAGGGGGCATCTGGCCTGCGGAAATATTAAATACGCTTACGATTATCTGGATTGCGATGAGACGGAAAGATTTTTTGATGTGATTCTGGCGGCCTACCTTCTTAATCCGCTGAAAAATGATTATTCCCTTGCGGACGTCGCAGGCGAGTATCTGGGGCTGATGATTGCGGAGCGTTCCCAGCGTTTCGGCAAGGCGGCTTTGACGAAAGCCTTTGAGGATAATCCGAAGGAGTTTACGGAATACGCCTGTTATCTCGCCTATGTGAGCATGGCGGCGGCGCCTGTTCTGGAAGAAAAGCTTGCGGAGGCGGGAATGCTTTCCCTTATGAAGGAGATTGAAATGCCTCTTTCCTATGTGCTTTACGACATGGAAAAGGAAGGGATTCTGGTAAAACCCGAGGAGCTTAAGCTGTACGGCGAGGCTCTCATGGGGAGAATCGGAGAACTTGAGAAAAAAATATACGAGGAGGCCGGAACGGAGTTTAACATCAATTCCCCGAAACAGCTTGGCGAAATTTTGTTTGAGAAGATGGGACTTTCCGGCGGGAAAAAGACGAAAACAGGCTATTCGACTGCAGCGGACGTGCTGGAGCGGCTTTCCGAGGAGCATCCTATTGCGGCGGACGTGCTGGAATACCGGGGGCTTGCCAAATTAAAGTCCACCTATGCGGACGGACTTTCCGCCTTTATCGGGGAGGACAAGAGGATACACACCACCTTTAACCAGACAATCACCGCAACGGGGCGAATCAGCTCCACCGACCCAAATCTGCAGAACATTCCCATGCGGACGGAGCTGGGGAGAAAAATCAGAAAGGTATTTGTTCCGAAGGAGGGCTGTATTTTTACGGACGCCGACTATTCTCAGATTGAGCTTCGGATTCTGGCCCATATGTCCGAGGACGAACAGCTCATAAACGCCTATAAGATGCATGCGGATATTCACAGGATTACGGCCTCTCAGGTGTTCCATATTCCTTTTGACGAGGTTACTGATTTGCAGCGCCGCAACGCCAAGGCGGTGAATTTCGGGATTGTGTACGGCATCAGCTCTTTCGGGCTAAGCCAGGGCTTAAGCATCACCAAAAAAGAGGCGGGCCAGTATATCGAGCAGTATTTTGCCACCTATCCGGGAGTGAAAAATTTTCTGGACAGGGCGGTAAAGGGAGCGAAGGACAACGGCTATGTGACCACTTTGTTTGGAAGGAGAAGGCCCATACCGGAGCTGTCCTCGGGAAACTTTATGCAGCGTTCTTTCGGGGAGCGGGTCGCCATGAATTCCCCCATTCAGGGGACTGCAGCGGATGTGATTAAGATTGCCATGATAAAGGTGCACAGGCGGCTAAAGGAAGAAGGGCTGAAATCCAGGCTGATTTTGCAGATTCACGACGAGCTTTTGATAGAGACGGTGAAGGAAGAAGCGGAAAAGGTACGGCTTATCATGGAGGAGGAAATGAGCCGGGCGGCGGACTTTTCCGTGAAGCTGGAGATTGATTTGCACGAGGGCAACGACTGGTACGAGGCGAAGTAAAAGCCCTTGAGAAACAGCCCGGACGGGCGGATGCGAGGGCGGTATAGAGGCGACAGTGGAAGATGAAAGTGATTGGAATTACCGGCGGCGTGGGTTCTGGAAAATCTGCGCTGCTGTCCTATGTGGAAAATACATATAACTGCAAAGTGATTCTGGCGGACGAGGTTGCCCACAGGGTGAGGGAACCGGGCAATCCGGGGTATGAGAGTCTGACCCGGGTTTTACCCTCCGACGTTCTGGATGCGGACGGGACCATCGACAGGGTTCGGATGGCAGAGCAGATTTTTGCATCGGATGATTTGCGAAAAAAGGTCAACGATATTGTCCATCCGGCAGTAAAAGAAGTTATTTTAGCGGAAATCGACAGGGGGAAAAAAGAAGAAAAGCTGGATTTTCTGTTTATAGAAGCGGCGCTTCTTATCGAAGACGGTTATCTCGATATCGTGGATGAAATGTGGTATATTTATGCCTGTGAAGAGGTAAGGCGGCAGCGGCTCCGGGAGACGAGAAATTATCCTGATGAGCGCATTGACATGATTATGAAAAGCCAGCTTGCGGAAGACGCGTTCAGAGAGGCATGCGATGTGGTGATTGATAACAGAGGGAGCCTTGACGCGGCCTGCCGGCAGATAGATGAACAGCTTAAAAACAGCGCAGAAATGAGGATAAAATGAGAATTTGCAGCATTGCCAGCGGAAGCAGCGGGAATTGTATTTATGTGGGCTCTGATACCACGCACCTTTTGGTGGATGTGGGAATCAGCGGAAAGAAAACGGAGGACGGGCTGAAAAAGCTGGAACTTTCCATGAGGGATATTGACGGAATCTTTATCACCCATGAGCATACAGACCACATTGCAGGGCTGGGCGTTCTGGCAAGAAAATACGGGGTGCCCGTTTACGCGACAGAAGGAACCATAGAGGCAATCAAAAGCACTTCCTCTGTGGGGGACGTGCCGGAAGAGCTTTTTTGCCCGGTTCGGGCGGATGAAAAGGTGATTGTGAAGGATTTAATATGTAATCCCATGAAGATTTCCCATGACGCGGCGGAGCCGGTGGCCTACCGGATTTCCCACGGAAAGCAGAAGGTGGGGATTATCACAGACCTGGGAAACTTTAACGATTATACGGTGGAGTGCTTAAAAGGCGTGGAAGCGCTTTTGCTGGAAGCCAATCATGACGTGAATATGCTCCAGGTAGGGCCCTATCCGTATTATTTAAAACAGCGGATTCTGGGAGAGAGGGGGCATCTTTCCAATGAAAGGGCGGGTCAGCTCCTGTACGGACTTTTAAACGAAAATTTAAAGGGCGTACTGCTGGGGCACTTAAGCAAGGACAACAATCTGCCGGAGCTTGCCTACGAATCGGTACGTGTGGAGGTCACCATGGCGTGTATGAGCTCCGGCGGCGAGGGAAAAGAGCCGGGAATCAGGATTTCCGATTTCCCCATGTACGTGGCGCCCAGAAGCGAGCTTTCACCGGTGATACAATTATAAATATAGCGGAACTGAAATAAGAACAGGAGAATGAGGATGGATAAAACAATTATTACGGTAGTAGGAAAAGACACGGTAGGGATTATCGCAAAGGTATGCACTTATCTTGCTGAGAATCAGATTAATATTCTGGATATTTCCCAGACCATTGTACAGGGATATTTTAATATGATGATGATTGTGGATGTAAACAACATGGAAAAGCAGTTCGGCGAAATGGCGGAGGAGCTTCACAGCTTAGGGGAGTCAATCGGAGTGGACATCAAGTGCCAGAGAGAAGAAATTTTTGATAAGATGCACAGAATCTAAGCAAACGGACGGCTCCGTGGGCGCACGCGAAAGGAATTGAAATGATAAACTTATTTGAAGTTGTAGAAACCAATGAAATGATAACCAAAGAAAATCTGGACGTCCGCACGATTACCCTTGGAATCAGCCTTCTCGACTGTATCGATTCGGATTTGGAAAGGCTGCGGGATAAGATTTACAGGAAAATTTACGATGCGGCGAAGGATTTGGTAAAGACCGGGGAGGAGATTTCCGCGGAGTTTGGAATCCCTATCGTAAACAAAAGAATTTCGGTGACGCCCATTGCCCTTGTGGGAGGCGCCGCCTGCCGGAGCGCGGAGGACTTTGCCTCAATTGCCGGAACCCTTGATAAGGTTGCAAAGGAAGTGGGGGTAAATTTTATCGGCGGGTATTCCGCCCTTGTGTCGAAAGGGATGACGGCTGCGGACGAGCTCTTAATCCGCTCCATTCCCCTTGCATTGTCCGCCACGGAGCGGGTATGCAGCTCCGTCAATTTAGGCTCCACCAGAACGGGCATCAACATGGACGCCGTGAAGCTGATGGGGGAAATCATCAAGCAGACGGCGGAGTACACGAAGGAGGCAGATTCCCTTGGCTGCGCCAAGCTGGTGGTTTTCTGCAATGCACCGGACGACAACCCGTTTATGGCGGGCGCGTTCCACGGAGTGACGGAGGCGGATAAAATCATCAACGTGGGGGTCAGCGGGCCGGGAGTGGTGAAAAACGCGGTCAGCAAGGTCAGAGGGGAAAACTTCGAAGTACTCTGTGAAACCATCAAAAAAACGGCTTTCAAGGTAACCCGTGTGGGCCAGCTGGTGGCAAAAGAGGCTTCCGCCCGCCTTGGCGTGCCTTTTGGAATCGTGGATTTGTCCCTTGCCCCTACGCCTGCCATCGGAGACAGCGTGGCGGATATTCTCTGCGAGATTGGTCTGGAATATGCCGGTGCGCCGGGGACCACGGCGGCCCTTGCCATGCTCAACGACCAGGTGAAAAAGGGCGGGGTGATGGCTTCGTCCTATGTGGGGGGCCTTAGCGGCGCGTTTATTCCGGTAAGCGAGGACCAGGGGATGATTGACGCCGTGGAGGCGGGCGCGCTTTCTTTGGAAAAGCTGGAGGCAATGACCTGCGTGTGCTCCGTGGGGCTTGATATGATTGCCGTGCCGGGAGATACGAAGGCGACTACCATTTCGGGAATCATTGCGGATGAGATGGCGATTGGCATGGTGAATCAGAAAACCACGGCGGTCCGCCTGATTCCGGTAATCGGAAAGGGCGTGGGTGAGAGCGTGGAGTTCGGCGGCCTTTTGGGCCATGCGCCGATTATGCCGGTGAACCGGTTTTCCTGCGACGGATTTGTAAACCGGGGAGGCAGAATACCGGCCCCGATTCACAGCTTTAAGAATTGACCGTAAGACATGGCTTAGGAAAAAATTAAGATTAAATACATTGTTTCACCGGGGGGAGTGTGTTATAGTTTTTTAAGGTGTACTACCTTAAAATTAAGAGACAGAGGTTATATAAATGAAGAAAAATAAAAGAATTTTTGCCGCGGCGGCCGCGCTTACAGGGATTTTATTGTCAGTGCTTTCAGGCTGCGGCGGGAAAGAGGATACCGGGGAAACAAAAAAGCCGGAGGGGCTTATTTATGTGCCGCAGTACGCACAGATAGATATGGATAAGGATTCGTATGTGTACGCGGCGGCAGCAGCAGGAGACAATATTTTCATCTGTGCCCAGAAATGGGACGAGGCGGCGGGTACGAGCTCCAATTTCCTTTATAAATATAAGATAGCGGAGGATAGCTCCGAAAAGCTTGCCCTTGAGATGGATGAAAACTCCAATGTTTCCAATATGACAATAGGTCCGGACGGAGACATTTATATGGTAGTAAACAAAAACTCCTATAATACGGATGAAAGCGGCGAGATAACGGACGCCTCCCAGACTATAGAGCTCTGGGATATTTCTCCTGAGGACGGCTCTGTGAAAGAGGCGACGGATGTCACGGAGTTTATAGAAAGCGATTCGGATTATGTCTATGTCCAGAATTTCTGTATTGACGGTCAGGGAAATTTTTATCTCTATGACGGGGATAAGGGGCTGCATGTTGTAAGCAGGGAGTTTCAGAAGGTCTGCGATATTGACTTTGAAAACTGGATTAACGCAATGGCGGCTTCCAAAGAAGGGGACGTATACATAGCGGCTTACGGCAATAACGGTATGGAGCTTCGGAAGGTGGATTTGGCGGCCAAAGCCATGGGAAATCCCATAGAAGGGGCGGTGGAGCCTTACGGAAATGCTTCTTTTTATACCGGAATAGAAAAGAGCTTTCTGGTTTCGGTTTCCGACCAGGTTTCCCGGATGGATATTGCATCGGGGGAAAAGGAAGACCTGTTTAAGTGGCTGGATATGGATGTGAACGGCGACAGCGTCAGGTATGCGGGAGAGCTTTCCGACGGCCGTATCTGGGCGCTTGTCAATGACTACAGCGCGTCGGGGGATTCCTCCAACGAGCTTGTGTTTGCAGTCCAGAAGGACGCCTCCGAGGTAGTGCCTAAGGAAGAAATCGTTTACGGTACTATGTGGGTGGATTACCAAATCAAGAGAAATATTATCGACTTTAACAAAAAGAATGAGAAATACCGGATTACGGTAAAAGAATACGGCAACGACGATTTTGAGACCGGACTCACACAGTTCCACACGGATTTGACCACTGCGAACTGTCCTGATATTATCAGCCTCAATAACATAAACTATGACCAGTATGTAAGCCTTGGCGTGCTTGAGGACATCTATCCTTATATGGAAAAAAGCGGTCTTAACAAAAGTGATTTTGTGGAAAATGTGATGCAGGCATTCGAGGTGGACGGCAAGCTGTACGGCGTACTTCCGCAGTTTTATATTGATACCACCATGGCGAAGACCTCTCTGGTGGGAGAGAAAACCGGATGGACTTTGTCTGAGATGCTGGATTTTGTTGAAAGCATGGATGCGGAAAACATCTTTTCCTACGGAACAAGAAGCAGTATATTCTATTATTGTATTTATAATAATATAGATGAGTTTGTGAACTGGGAGACCGGCGAATGCTCCTTTGACGGCGAGGACTTTATCAGAGTGCTTGAATTTGCGGCAAAATTCCAGGATGACGCCGATTATAACTATAACAATGAGGAGGGTATATCTTCCAGGCTCCGCAATGACAGGATACTGCTTTTCCAGAACACCATAACGTCGGTTCAGGAGTACCAGATGATGCAGGGAATGTTCGGCGAACCTCTTTCCTTTGTGGGCTATCCCAACAGCGAGCGGCAGGGCAATCTGATTCAGCCTTCCGGCGGCAGTCTCGGTATGTCGGCGAAATCGGATAAGAAGGACGGCGCGTGGGAGTTTATGCAGACGCTGCTTTCCGAGGATTATCAGAATGCGCTGGTGTCCGAGCATGGAAGCAACGGCTTCCCCATAAGAAAGTCGGCTCTCGAGGCGCAGTTTGAGATGGATATGACGCCAGACTATTATACCGACGAAAACGGCGAGCAGGTGGAAAGTCCCAAGACACATTGGGGATGGGACGATTTTGAGATGGAAATCATGGCGGCTACCCAGGAGGAAGTGGACGCAATTAAAACGCTGATTGCATCGGCAAGCAAGCTGGGAACTTCCGGAAGCATGGATACGCAGCTTTCCAAAATTATTACGGAGGAATCGGAACCCTTCTTCAAGGGGCAGAAGTCGGCGAAGGATGTTGCGGGCGTTATTCAGAACAGAATTCAGATTTATGTAAATGAAAACAGGTAATCACAGGGGGAGTGAAATGCATTTTCCCATAAGGAGAAAGAAAAAAGACAGCCCGGCGGTATATGCGGCCGGGCAGGATATAAAAGCACCAAAAAGAAAATCGCGCAGCGCCCAGAGGACGCGCAGAGGGAAGCTGATATCGGCAGGGTATCTCTTTCCCTCTGCCGCTGGCGTGCTGCTGTTTTTTGTATTGCCTTTTATGATTGTTATTTACTATTCTGTTGTTGACAATCCAATAAGCAAACAGTTTGTTTTTCTGGACAACTTTGTTTCGGTTTTCCAGAATGCGGCTTTTCAGCAGGCGGCAAAAAATACGCTGACCTTTTCCTTTGTGGCTGTTCCGCTGGCGGTGGTGCTGTCCCTGTTTCTGGCGATGCTGCTGGAAAGCAAGATGCCCTTTAAAAGTCAGTTTCGGACTTTCTTTTTGAGCCCCATGATGGTGCCCATTGCTTCGGTAGTGCTTATCTGGCAGGTGCTGTTCCACTATAACGGTATGATGAATGAGGTTCTTGCCCTTTTTCACGGGGAAAAGATTGACTGGCTGAATTCAAATTATGCTCAGGTGGTAATCGTTGTTCTTTTTTTGTGGAAAAATCTGGGATACAATATGATTTTGTTTATGGCTGCCTTAAGCAGCATCCCTAAGGATATACTTGAAGTGGCGGTTCTTGAGAGCGCGACGCCGTTTCAGATTTTCTTTCATATTAAACTCAGATATATGTCGTCCACGATTTTGTTTGTGACAATCATGTCGCTGATAAATTCTTTTAAGGTTTTCAGGGAAATCTATCTTCTTAAGGGAGAGTATCCCTATGATACCATGTACATGCTGCAGCACTTCATGAACAATACCTTTGGCAGGCTGGATTACCAGAAGATGTCGGCGGCGGCGATTATGATGGCGATTGTGATGGTGATTCTCATAGGCGCGTTGTTCCTGACCGAGAATTATTTCGGAAAGGATGTGGAAGGATGATGGATTTACTCAAAAAAAGAAAAAATCTGGACGAGCTCACCGAAAAACAGTTTGACAGCAAAATCAAAAGACAGAAGAAAATAAGAAACGCCCGGCAGATGGTAAGGATTTGTCTGGCAACCACGGCGGCGGGGTGCTTTGCGGTGCTGTTTTTGATGCCCATTGTACTGACAATCACAAATTCCTTTATGGCGGCGTCGGAGATTTCTGCAAACTACGGACAGGTGTTTGCAACCTCCGATACGGGCGGGAAGATGTTCATCTCCAAGACAGTGAACTTAAAGTTTATCCCGGATATGGTATCGTTCAGCCAGTATATTACGGTGCTGTTTAAAAGTCCCGAGTATCTTTTTAAATTCTGGAATTCCGTGGTGCTGGTGGTTCCCATCGTGGCGTTTCAGCTTCTTGTGGCGGCGGGAGCTTCCTTTGGATTTACCAGATACAGAGGGCGGATAAAGGAAATCATCTTTTTTGTTTATATCATATTGATGCTGATGCCCTATCAGGTTACTCTGGTGCCGAACTATCTTGTGGCTCAGTGGCTCCACACCTTAGACACCAACTGGGCGATTTGGCTGCCGGGTATTTTTTCACCCTTTGCGGTATATCTGCTTACAAAATACATGAGGAGAATTCCGGTTTCGGTGATGGAGGCGGCACAGATTGACGGCGCGGGCGAATGGCAGATTTTCAGGCGGATTTGTATGCCGCTGTGTAAGGGGTGCATGTGTTCTATTGCAATATTATTGTTTATTGATTACTGGAATATGGTGGAGCAGCCCTTGATTCTCCTGTCAGACCCGGAAAAGCATCCCCTGTCAGTGTTCCTTTCAAAGATTAATTCGGGGGAAATCGGGCTGGCGTTTGCAGTAGCGACAATTTATATGGTGCCTCCCATATTGGTATTTCTGTACGGGGAGGATTATCTGGTAGAGGGAATCAGCTATCAGGGCGGTATTAAAGGATAAGACATCACAGAAAGAAAGGCGTGAGGTTAAGGTTATGAATGAAAATGAAGGAAGAAAAAAGAGAGAATGGGTGAAGAATGCGGCGATTGTCTTTTTGACGATTATGCTGATTCTTACGTTTTTTTCCAACACGATTATGAATTATTCTCTGCCCGAGGTGGCTACCCAGTATGTCCAGAGCGGCTCCATCACCGCAAAGGTGCGCGGAACGGGAAATGTGGAAGCCACAGACCCTTATAATGTGGTTGTAAAGGAATCAAGGGTGATTTCCAGCGTGGCTGTAAAGCAGGGCGACGAGGTGGAAAAAGACCAGGTTCTCTATTATCTGGAGGATAAGGAAAGCGACGAACTGAAAACGGCGGAAAAAGAGCTGGGGGAGCTTGAGCTTGCGTACATGAAAGGGCTTTTCGGGGGCACGGTTTCACCGGAGATTATAAATAAGGTGTCCAGCGGGAGAACGGATTCCTTTTCTTCCTATCAGGCCATGGTGACGGATATGCAGGACAGACTGCAGGCGGCGGAAAAGCGAGTGCAGGACTGCCAGAAGGCGGTGGATGATATCACGCTTCAAAGTACGATTAATACGAATGACTCTACTGTCAGCACTATCCCTGACGAGCTGGAGAAGGATAAGGCCACTACGGATTTGGCGGTTGCGGAGCTGATGTTTAATCAGGAAAAAGAGGAGAGAGTTGCGGAGCTCACGAAGGAGATTAATGAGGTTAAGTACCAGATTGATGATTTGGATACGCTGATTAAAAATGCACAGTCGAGAGCGGATGCTCCGGCACCCAGTGCAGGGAATCCAAGCCAGGATAGTGTATTTAAACAGCAGGAAGCGGCTGTGATTGCAAAAATAACAGAAATGGCAAAGATTAGCAGTAGTGTGACGTTGACGTCACCCAGTGGAGGAAATTATCCATCTGAAAATGATGTCAGGAACTGGTATAATGGTTTGCCTTGGAAAACTATGGGGGAAGAAGACCAAAAAAGATGCGAGGCTCTCTATGGAGAATACCGGACATTAGTTGACCAGATGAATGAAACATTAAGTATTCTTAATCAATATGGAAGCAGCAATGCCCAATACGCCCGCCTTGAAGCCCTCAAAGACGAGCTGACAAAGCTTGAGAATAAACTTGCGGAGGTTAATGCCATAACGATAAGCTCCAGTGAAGACGCTCAGGATGCAAGAATGCGGCTGCGGGACGCGGAACGGAGAATCACTGAAATCGACAGCGCCAACAAGCAAACCTCCGTAGCGTTCCAGAACCGGCTTGCCAATGCGGAATCCGCTCTCAAAAATGCGCAGGCGGTTTACGAGCTTTTAAAGACGGAGCAGACGGAGCTTGCTGCGGATATCAATGCGGAGCTTGACCTTGCCAAGACCAATAAGGACATTGCGGATAAGAAAGCGGAGATTGCAAAGCTGAAAGAAAACTCTATCGGAGCAACGATTACCGCGCCGGTTGCGGGGACAGTGACAAGCCTTGCCTATGTGGCGGGTGAAACGACGAAGCCGGAGGAACCGGCGGCGGTTCTGCAGGTGGCGGGAAAGGGCTATACCTTATCGTTTTCCGTAACCAACGAGCAGGCGAAAAAGGTGCAGGTGGGAGATACGGCGGAGCTGCAAAACGCCTGGTACTATGATGATGTGCAGGCGGTTCTGGCAACAATCCGTCCCGACCCTGACAATCCGTCCCAGAATAAGCAGCTCACCTTTAATATTACAGGGACAAGCGTTCAGGCCGGTCAGTCCTTAAGTCTTTCTGTGGGACAGCGCAGCTCGGAATATGAATTTGTGGTGCCCAACAGTGCGGTGAGAGAGGATAATAACGGGAAATTTATTCTGATTGTGGAGTCCAAGAGCGGTCCTATCAATAACAGATATATTGCAACAAGAGTGGATGTGGAGGTGCTTGCCTCCGACGACACGAACACGGCGATTTCGGCTGCGCTTTACGGGTATGAGTATGTGATTACCACCTCCACGAAGCCGGTGGAGGCCGGAAAGCAGGTAAGGCTTAACGAGTCGTAAGAGATTATCCGCAATACCAAAACGGCGCCGGACGCAGCGGGAAATGCTCACGGCATATGACGAGAGAGATAACAGAAAAGGAAGGAGGAGAAAAAACCATGGCATTAAAAATAAAACAGTTTTTCGGCTCTCTGACGCTTAAGCAGATGGTTTTTTCTCTGATTGTCATTTGTTCGCTTATTTTGTGGCTGATACTGACATTGTGGTCTAATCATGAGATAAACGGCCTGATTGACCAGCAGGCCGCCGCAAGATGGGATGAGGACGGAGGGAGCGCGCAGGTAAGCTGCTTTTTATCCGAAAGCGTTGAATTTGACGAGATGAAGATTATCGGATTTGAAAAGGAGCTGGAAAAGAGCCTTTTAGAGGTTTTGCCGGCGGACGCCCAGAGCGACGAGAACGGCAAGAGGCTGTTCGTTGACGCTTACAGCTCGCTGGGAAAAATAACCGTGACCAGTGAAAAGGGAACCCTTGAGGCGAATGCCGTGGGAATCGGAGGAGATTTTTTCCTGTTTCATCCCCTGCAGCTTGTTTCCGGCGGGTATTTTTCAGGAAACGACCTTATGAAGGACTCGATTATACTGGATGAGGATGCGGCATGGCAGCTTTTCGGTTCCAGCGACATTGCGGGACAGAGCGTGATGATAGGCAACGTCCCCCATTATGTCTCCGGGGTTGTCAAAAGGCAGGAGGGCAGGTTTGCCGAGAGCGCGGGGCTTAAGGAGACGGTAATTTATGTTTCCAATGAAACGCTGGCGGATTATGGAAAGGGCGGCGGAATCAGTATTTACGAGGTGACGGCGCCAAATCCCGTGAAGGGCTTTATCTATAAGTGTGTGAAAGAAAAGCTGGGAGTGGAGGAAAATAATATGGTGGTGGTGGAAAATTCCGCCCGCTATTCGCTGGAGGCGTTAATCCCGGTTATTCTTGAGTTCGGCAGCAGGTCCATGCAGAATTATGCCGTAAAATTACCTTACTGGGAAAATATTGCAAGGGGCTGGGAGGACATCAAGGCGCTGGTTTTGTTGTTCCAGTTTATTTTTCTTCTGATTCCCGGAGTGATAATCATTGTATTTTTGATTATAAAATGGAAAAACAGGAGCTTTACATGGAAAGATGTGGGCAATTCCATCATAAATACTAAAGACAGAATCGTGCAGAAAGCGCGCGCTTCTGTGCGGGAGGAAAAGGATAAGTGGGAGCATTTTTAGGGAGAGGATTGTTATGAAAAAAAAGTTGATTGCATTTGCGATGGCGTCTCTTATGGCGGTAAGCCTTTTTGGATGCGGGAAGAAAGAGGAAACGCAGGGGACGACAAAGGTAAGCGCGTCTAAGGATTATGTGTACAAAATGGAAAAGCTGGACATCGGAGAAAAGGATGACAGTGTTGACTATCTGGTCCGTGTGGGGGAAACGGTTTATGCTTACGGATACCGCTGGTCTGACGGTGGGAGCGGCTTACGGATTAAATTTTTTGAATTAAACAATGACGGAACGGTTGCCAGTCAGCATACCCTTCGGATGGGAGACAGTGTCAACGTAAATTCCATCAACATGGATGGCGAGGGTAATCTGTATTGTATCAGGAATTTTTATTATCCTGTGGGAGAAGAACCTGACATGACGGTGACAGGCGGGGCAGAGGCCGAGAAAGAGCCGGTGAAAGCTGACGGTGAGGGAGCCGGAGCGGAAGATGGCGACGCTGACGGTGAGGGAGCCGGAGACGACAACGCAGCCGGGGATACCGGAGTAATCCAGCCGCGGACTGCCGACGCAGGAGAGGAAGATGACGGCGCGTCAGAAGATGGCGGAGCGGAAACAGAAGATACTGCAGATGCGGAAGATGCCGGGACAGGAGAAACGGAAGCGGTGGCGGACGATGTATCTCCGGCAGCGGAGGCTGCTTATGAGGAGAGCTATGAGGACGTGGAGTACGTGGATGATTACTATCTCTCCAAAATCAGCCTTGAAGGCGAGGTGATTTTCTCCGTAAAGTTAAATGATGTTCCTGAGATTGCGGCGATTGGCGAGGAAAACGGATATTTTTATGTCAATAATATGATTCTGGATAAGGGAAAAGGCATTTATGTCTCTGTGCTGGGCAGGCTGATAAAGTTTGACCTGGAGGGGAACTATGTTGCCGCCATATCTGCCGGAGACGGGCAGAATCCTCTGGAGGGGGCGAACCTGTCGCTTCTTGACGACGGCAGAGTCATGGCTACTTTATATGAGGAAGACGGAGTTGCTTTTGCCCAGGCGGATTTGGAGAAGGGCACTATCGGGGAAAAGTTTAAGCTTCCCGGAAGGTCCTATGATTTTTCCTTTTTCCCCGGAAATGGGTATGACTTATATCTTTCCAACAATTACGGGCTGTACGGCTATAATCTGGGAGAGACTGATAAGACTCAGCTCATGAGCTTTATCGATTCTGATTTCAGTTTTTCCAATCTTTATCAGGTAGTTGGAATCAGCGATACAGAGTTCTTCGGAGTATTTGACGACAGTGACTCCGAGCGGGGAAGCTCTCTTGCAAGGTTTGTGAAGGTTCCGCCCGAGGAGGTAAAGGAGAAGCAGGAATTTACGCTGGCAATGGGGAATACGAACTGGAATGTGAGGCAGGCCGCCATCAGGTTTAATCAGTCCAGCGATACGATTCGAATCCGTCTGGTGGATTATAATACCTTATATGGCTCTGACGAGGATTATAATGCCGGAATTGCCAGGCTGAATACAGATATTGTTTCGGGAAAGATGCCGGATATCGTGATTCTTGACGATTCCATGCCGGTGGACAGCTATATCAGCAAGGGGCTTTTTGAGGATTTGAAGCCTTTTATTGAAAAAGATGAGGAGGTTCCGCCTGACAGCCTGCTGCCCAATGTTATAGAGGCTTATTCAGTGGATGGCAAACTGTACAGTCTTGTCCCTTCTTTCAGTGTTCAGACGGTTGCGGTTAAGACCTCCGATGTGGGGGATAAGACCGGATGGACGGTGGCGCAGGCGCAGGAGATTCTTGCTTCGAAGCCGGAAGGCACGCAGTTTTTGATGACCGTTACCAGAGGCGATATGACGCAGTACTGTATTTCCATGTCAGGGAATCAGTTTATTGACTGGGACAGCGGGAAGTGTAATTTCAATTCCGATGAGTTTATTCAGATGCTGGAATTTATAAAAACTTTTCCGGACGAAATCGACCAGGCGATTTACACGGATGATTTCTGGAATAATTACGATACCATGTGGCGTGAGGGAAAGGTTCTGGCAAATGTGTTAAACCTTGGGGATTTCAGGCATTACAATGTAACGGAGAAGGGAACTTTCGGAGAAAAAATCACGCTTATCGGTTTCCCGGCGTCGGAAGGAAACGCAGGCTCTGTTATCTGGCCGGATTTGCGGATTGCCCTGTCGTCCAAATGCGCCGACAAGGAAGCAGCGTGGGGATTTTTACGTACGTTTCTTTCAGAAGAATACCAGAAAAACAACATTTACAATTTCCCGATTAGAGCCGACTTGTTTAACGAGATGGCGGATAAGGCCATGGAAAAGCCTTATTATGAGGATGAAAACGGCAATAGAATCGAGTACGACGATACCTATTGGATGAACGGGGTGGACGTTACGATTCCGCCGATGACTCAGGAGGAGGTAAACTTCTTAAAGGAATGGATTATCGGCGTGAAGCAGCCTTATAAGATGGATGAGACTCTGATTAATATTATTTCGGAGGAAGCGGAGCCTTTTTACAGTGGTCAGAAAAATGCAAGGGATGTGGCCGGTATTATCCAGAGCAGAGTACAGCTTTATGTCAATGAGAACAGGTAAATATTGAGACAACAAACGCTGTCACGCTCCGCGAGTCAGCTTATTGTAACAAATGCTGCCGATTTTTACACCGGCAGCATTTTTGAATTAATGCAAGAATTTATTTTGTTTCCAAATCGAATCCGAAATATCTCACGGCATTGTTGTAAGAGATATCCGTAACAATCTCGGACAAAATATCCATGTCATCGGGGAACTCTCCGTTTTCAACCATCTCTCCGATTAAATCGCACATAATTCTGCGGAAATATTCATGTCTGGTGTAGGAAAGGAAGCTCCTTGAGTCTGTCAGCATTCCGACGAAACCGGAAAGGTTGCCGAGGTTTGCAAGGGAAAGCATCTGGTTTTTCATGCCGATTTTGTTGTCGTTGAACCACCACGCGCTTCCCTGCTGGATTTTCGCTACGGCGGAGGAATCCTGGAAGCAGCCGAGGATGGTGCCTATGTACTCGTTGTCAGCCGGATTTAAGCTGTAGATGATGGTCTTGGGAAGCTCGTCGGTTTCCGCAAGGGCATTTAAAAAGTCGGCCAGTTGAGCGGAAGGGGTGTGGTTGTTGATGCAGTCATAGCCGGTATCAGGGCCGAGCTTTGCGTACATCTTCTTGTTATTGTCACGCTTACAGCCGTAGTGAAGCTGCATTACCCAGTTCAGCCTGTTACATTCACGTCCCATAAATACCATAAAGGCGGTCTTGAATTTCAGTTCTTCTTCGCGGCTTAAGGTTTCACCGGAGAGCCGTTTTGCAAAAATTGCTTCCACTTCCTCGTCAGAGGCAGGTACGAACATTACAAATTCAAGGCCATGGTCGGAAACGCTGCATTTTCTGGAGGCAAAGAATTCCATTCTGTTTGTCAGGGCTTTCTTTAAACCCGCAAAAGAACCGATATCAGTTCCGCTTGCAGCGGAGAGCTTTTTCACGTAATCCGCATAATCGGGCTTTTCGATATTCATAGCCTTATCGGGACGCCATGCGGGAAGAACCTGTACGTCAAAGGTGTCGTCCGCAGCGATTGCCTGATGCCATTCCAGAGAATCTATGGGGTCGTCAGTAGTGCAGATTAAGGTTACATTCGACTGCTTAATCAGATTGCGGACGCTCATGGAAGGCTCCGCCAGCTTTGCGTTGCAGAGATTCCATACTTCCTCGGCGGTATTTTTATTTAAGGCGCCGGTGTAGCCGAAGTATCTTTGCAGCTCTAAGTGGCTCCAGTGATGAAGGGGATTGCCGATTGCCTTTCCGATAACCTCGGCCCATTTAAAGAATTTTTCCTTGTCGGAAGCATCGCCGGTGATAAAGCGCTCGTCAACGCCGCAGGAACGCATAAAGCGCCATTTGTAATGGTCGCCCCCAAGCCATACCTGGGTGATGTTGTCGAACTGGCGGTCTTCCGCAATTTCTCTGGGATTGATGTGACAGTGGTAATCAAGTACCGGTGTTTTTTCTGCATACCCGTGGAAAAGAGTCCGCGCAGTAGGGGTGGATAAAAGGAAATCCTTATCCATAAATGCTTTCATAGAAATATCCTCCTTTAAAATATGTTAATAGTTTTTTGCTGTCTGCTTGCCGCTTGCTTTACAAAGACTGGCTTTCAATAATCTTATTATAGCGGTTTTGAGATGGAGTGTAAAGCATGCCGGGCTTTTTTTCCGGTCAGGACAGCAGCCAGTCAATCAGGTACAGAGATTTCCAGACTCCGTGTCTGAAAATAACTACTCAGGCCGGGAAACAATCACAGGCGACATTTTCCATTCATTTGGCACAGGCCGGCCGGTGGCGCAGGTAACGGCTGACTCGTAAACGGAAGCGCAGTAGACGTCCTGCGTTAAAAGTGCAAGCGCTCTCTCGTCCAAAAGAAAGCGGGCGTCCGCCATTTTGGAAAGCAGAGGGATGGAGCTGCTTTTTTTGATTTCGGCAAGAAGAGGCTCCGAGCCCTGCCGGAAGCCGAGAAGCCTCGCATAGGGGACAAAAAGCTTCCGGTCTGCCAGAGAGGACTTAAAGGCTTCAGGAGTTTTTATATCCAGCAAAATATGCATAAGAACCCGGCTGATGCGTGTGTAGGTGAGCTCCCTGGATTTCAGCAGGCCGCAAAAATCTGTAAAGCCGGTATAAGAAGGAAGGTTTTTGCAGATTTTATCGGACAAATCAGGCGTACAGTCCAGATATTCCGAAAAGCCCAGGGGAGCGCCTGCAAGCAGTTTATAGTGGAGCAGATGGGAAAAGGAATCCTCCGTAACAGGTACAAAATTTTCAGTGAGAAAAGGAAAGGTGATTTCAGGCACATAATTCCTGACTGCTTCCGGGCAGCGGGACATTGCTTTGCGGATGGCGGAAGCGGAGGCCAGCCCCGGAGCGGAACTGGAAGCAGCCCCCAAGGAAGTCCCGGCTGCGGCGGCAGAGCCGGAGGCCGGTCCCGGAATGGAAACGCAGTTGCCATCAGCCCCGGAACCGGAAATATCACAGGGGGAAAGAGCCGTATCATGGTAGCCTCTGTCCGTGCGTTTCAGTGTAAAAGGGCGGATATTGCTGCGCAGGGAAAACAGAGCCTTGCAGTATTCAAGACCCAGAATATTGTTGGGAGAGCCTAAGAGGCCTGTAAGTGTTTCGGGGGAGATATCCGATGCAAAAGCGGAGCCTAAGCCGGAAACAGCGGCCGCCAGTGCCTGTTCTCTTGCCGCCGGATAGGAAACGCCGTTTTTCAGGAGGGGCATTATGGCAGAATTTAATTCTGCTTCTTTTTCCGCCAGTATGCGGGCGCAGCTTTCAAGCAATGCAATATTCCCGGATTCGCTGCCGAAGGAGAGAAAATCCACCACATTCAGCCGGTTCAGCAGAGTGACCGCCCCGCCGGCAAAAAATTCCGCGCTGGAGAGCGCATAGAGGGCAGGAAGCTCAATAACGACGTCGGCGCCGCCAAGGAGAGCCGTTTTTGTGCGGGCATATTTATTGACGATGGCGGGGGCTCCCCGCTGAACGAAATTTCCGCTCATGACAACAAGGAGGAAATCCGCTCCGGTTTCTTTTCGGGTTTCCTCAAGTTGGTATTGATGACCGTTGTGGAACGGGTTGTATTCGGCGATTACGGCAGCAGTTTTCATAATGATTTCCTTTTTAAAACAAAATTTTCTGATATTAAGGTAGCATAAAAAAGCCGGTAAGGCAATTTCCTGTTTACAGGTATACTGAAAATAAGGTTGGCGGTGAGAATTTTATCTGCTGTTTTGATGATGGGATATTGACAAAAAGCAATCATTGAGTTATCCTGATGATAGGAAAAAGTAAAAAACACATCATACACTCTGCGGAGGATAACGTATTGGATATAGATAAGAAGGACATAGAACAGTATCTTTCCGAAGTGAAGGAAGCTGTAGAGAATGGGAGGTACCGGCTTGACCGGAATGCCAGACGGCAGGATAATATCAGTCTGTTTCTGGATTATGTTATTGATGAAGCGAAAGCAAAGGAGAGCATATTGAGCCTTACTGCAATGGATTTTTCAGATATCCTGCAGAATGAGCATAAAGGCTTTGAACATGAAAAACTGTATGTATTTGGCAAGGATGTAACTCTTTTGGAGAGAAATGGAACGGAAGAAAAAACAGTTTCTTTGTATATCAAGTTCAATAAGCTGGAGAACTGTTTTGTGATAGTAATTTCATTCCATGAACAAAAATATCCGCTTACATACTATTTCAAATAATCAGGAGACAAATCGGAGGTGACCGTCATGACAGAAAATGGAAGAAGAGATTTCTGCATAGAGTGCAGGAAAGAGACAGAATACCTTTTGCGGAAGAAGGATATCGTAAAAAATATAAGGGATAAAGAATATACATTCAGTATCACAGTGGCTGTCTGTGCGGAGTGCGGCGAGGAAATGAGCATTCCCGGTCTTATTGATAAGAATGTCCAGGAAATTGACGGGCAGTATAGGGCAGCAGAAGGTCTTGTGTTGATTGATGATATCGAGAAGCTCATGAAAATATATAAGCTTGGCAAAGCGCCGCTGTCTCTGGCACTGGGGTTTGGAGAGGTTACAATACCGAGATATCTGGAAGGACAGATGCCTTCCAAAGAGTATTCGGATGTCGTAAAAGCGGCGTTGACATCTCCGGCATATATGGAGCGGAAACTTATAGAAAACCGGGAGAAGCTGACTGATACGGCATATAAAAAGGCACTCGCGGCAGCAGAAAGTATAGAAAGCCTGTTTTCAGTTTCAGATAAGATGCTTAGAGTAATCGCATATGTATTTAAAAAACTGGAAGAGGTAACTCCCCTCATGCTGCAAAAGCAGTTGTATTTTATCCAGGGCATTTATTCTGCTTTATATGGAAGACCGATTTTTGGGGAAGATTGCAGGGCGTGGATACATGGTCCGGTTTATCCGGAGGTATATGATTTGTTCAGGGATTTCAAATATAATCCGATTGATGATGCACGCTTCGCGCTTCTGGAAGGAACGGAAGGCGCGCTGACGGAAGATGAAAAGCGGGTAGTTGAACTTGTCGTAAATACTTTTGGCATATATGGAGGAAAAGTACTGGAGAAGATTACGCATAACGAGGAACCGTGGCTGGAAGCGAGAAAGGGATATGACGACAGCATTCCTTCCAGTGCGCTTCTGCCAAAAGAACGGATTATGAAGTATTATATTGCGGTGAACCGGAAATATGGCATAGATACGGAGGACGGCCTGAGGACATATATCCGTGATATGCTTGACAGGGCATCCTGACTTAAAGCGGCTAAGCCCGCTCCGGTCTGGCGCCAAAGGACTGATTTCCTGCGAATTAAATAATCTGCATTTGCCGGATAATATAAAAAAGCCAATAAGGCAATTTCATATTTGTATCTGATTTTACACAATTTTCTGTCAAGATTAACTTGTCCTTAAGGGCGCTTTGAGATATAATTTTTTTAAAAGAGAAACGCAAAATGTAAGCGTTTACACGGGGTATGAAAGGAGAATGGGGTATGTCGTATATTGATGTAATTAAGGAAAAAGCCAGAATGGACAAGAAAACAATTGTCCTGCCGGAGACGACGGACAAGAGAACATTAATTGCCGCCTCCAACATCATGAAGGAGAGAATTGCCGATATTATTATGATTGGCGACGAAGAAAAGATTATGGACGGCGCGACCTGGCTGGAAATCGAGCTGGACGGGGTGAAGATTATCAATCCCAAAACCTGCGAAAAGCTGGATGATTATGCAAATATATTGTATGAGGTAAGAAAAAACAAAGGAATGACGCCGGAGAAGGCAAAGGAAATTCTGTTAACGGACCCGCTTACCTTCGGGGTTATTATGGTTAAGGCTAACGAAGCGGACGGTATGGTGGCGGGCGCCTGTCATGCAACGGCGGACACTCTGCGCCCGGCTCTGCAAATTTTAAAGACGGCTCCCGGCGTTAAGCTGGTATCGGGATTTTTCCTTATGTGTGTGCCGGATTGCGAGTTCGGTCACGACGGAACCTTCCTGTTTGCCGACTGCGGATTAAATCAGGACCCTACGGCGGAGGAACTGGCGGCGATTGCAGAATCCTCGGCGAGAAGCTTCAAGAGTCTGGTCGGCGCAAAGCCCGTGATTGCCATGCTTTCCCACTCCACAAGAGGCAGCGCAAAGCACGCGTTGGTGGATAAGGTTGTGGAGGCAACCAGGATTGCCCACGAGCAGTACCCGCACCTTACCTTAGACGGAGAACTGCAGTTAGATGCCGCGCTGGTGCCTTCGGTTGCCAAATCCAAGGCTCCCGGCAGCGATGTGGCAGGCAAGGCAAACGTACTTATTTTCCCGAATCTGGACAGCGGGAATATCGGCTACAAGCTGGTGCAGAGACTGGCAAAGGCGGAAGCCTACGGTCCCATGCTTCAGGGAATTGCGAAGCCGGTAAACGACCTTTCAAGAGGATGCTCCTGGCAGGACATCGTAGGCGTAGTAGCGCTCACCGCCGTACAGGCACAGTTAGCATAATTTGTGGTAAGGAGGGACCCGCGAAGCGGGAGGATGCCTTATCACCCGGCAGACGCCGGCGGACGATAGTCCGCATGGAATGCGTCTGCTCCAAACTTGTGGTAGGAGGATTAAAAAATAAAATGAAAGATATCAACGTACTTGTAATTAACTGCGGCAGTTCTTCACTGAAATTCCAGCTCATCAATTCCAAATCGGAAGCTGTGATTGCAAAGGGACTCTGCGAGAGAATCGGAATAGAAGGAAGCCAGATGACCTATACTCCGGCCGGCGGCGAGAAGCAGGAAACCGTAACCCCCATGAAGGACCACACAGAGGCAATCCGTCTGGTGCTTGGCGCGCTTACGGACAAGGAAAACGGCGTGGTAAAGAGCCTTGACGAGATAGGCGCAGTAGGACACAGGCTGGTTCACGGCGGAGAGAACTTTGCTTCCTCCACCCTGATTACGGACGAGGTGATTAAGGCGATTGAGGAATGCAACGATTTGGCGCCTCTCCACAATCCGGCGAACCTGATAGGTATCAGCGCGTGTAAGGAACTGATGCCGGATACGCCGATGGCGGGAGTTTTTGATACGGCGTTCCACCAGACAATGCCGGAGGAGGCTTACCTTTACGGTCTGCCATACCACTATTATGAAGACTATAAGGTGAGAAGATACGGTTTCCACGGAACCAGCCATTCTTATGTATCCGCAAGGGCGGCGGAGGTTGTGGGAAAGGCGTATGAGGATTTGAAAATAATCGTATGCCATCTTGGAAACGGCGCCAGTGTTTCCGCGGTAAAGAACGGCAAATGTGTGGATACCTCCATGGGGCTTACCCCTCTGGAAGGTCTGATTATGGGAACCCGTTCCGGCGACATTGACCCGGCAATCATTGAATTTTTGTGCAATAAGGAAAACAAATCGGTTCAGGAAATTATGAGCGTCCTCAATAAAAAGTCCGGTGTATTTGGCCTGTCAGGGGACTTCTCCTCTGATTTCAGGGATTTGGAGAAGGCCTACCGCGCGGGAGAAGCCTTTGCTATCAGGACAATGAAAGCCTTTGCCTATCGGGTGGCGAAGTACATCGGCGCATATGCGGCGGCCATGAACGGCGTGGACGTTATCTGTTTCACAGCGGGAATCGGAGAAAACAGCCCGTTTATCCGTACCATGGTTTCCTCCTATCTGGGATATCTGGGCGTGGAGCTTGATGAGGACGCCAATGTAAAGAGAGGCGAGGAAGTGGAGATTACCACACCTGAAAGCAGAACAAAGGTACTTGTCATTCCAACCAATGAGGAACTTGCAATCGCCAGAGAAACCGTTGCATTACTTTCATAAAATATGATTGACAAACAGCATAAGCCCTATTATAATTGTCTAAGTGTGTGATTGGATTGATTTCAGTCGCATATAAGATTCGCAGGGAGATTATTATGTTAATAAATCTGACGGATATCTTTACATCTGAGGGGAAAGAGCGGACAGAGAGCATTCCTTATGAGCCGAATAATTTTTCCTATATGGGAGGGCTTTATATTATTCGGGACAAGGTACCGGCGCTTATCCGTTTTACCAATGCGGGAAAAGGGAGAGCGCTCATGAAAGGCGGTATGCGTTTCGCTTTGGAAGCGCCTTGTGACAGATGTCTGAAAGTAGTGAAAGTGCCTGTCGAGCTGATTTTTGAACAGGAGCTATTTTCACCGGAGGCTGTCAGTCAGATGGAAGAACAGGACCAGCAGGGTTTTATGCATGAGTATGAATTAGATACAGAAGAATTCCTTACCAGTGAAATTCTGTTGAATATGCCTGTAAAAGTGTTGTGTAAGCCGGACTGCAAGGGTATTTGCAAAAAGTGCGGACACAATTTAAATGAAGGGGACTGCGGGTGCGATACCTTTGTGCCTGACCCCAGAATGGCAGCTATCAAGGATATTTTTAATGAGAATAAGGAGGTGTAACGATGTCTATCTGTCCTAAGAATAAATCTTCTAAATCCAGAAGAGACAAAAGAAGAGCAAACTGGAAAATGTCTGCTCCGACGTTGGTTAAGTGCAGCAAGTGCGGGGCTCTTATGATGCCTCACAGAGTATGTAAGGCGTGCGGTTCTTACAATAAGAAAGAAATCATTGCTGCTGACTGATTACCGGCGGTGAGGAATGCGGAAAACAAAAAGAGATGAGCGGAAATGAGACAATAATTTCTGCTCGTCTTTTTTATTTTAACGAGCAGCGGGCCAAAGCGTACTGTTACGAAAATTTATTATATTTTGGCTTGATTTTTACAATTTGGTCTAGTATAGTAAAAATGTGTTTAAAGCGGAGGAAATAAACGGCCTGTTTGCGAGCGGTATCCGCAGTTTTAATCACGTGGAGAAAACAACACAAAAGTGAGGACAAAATGGCAGAATTTGTAAATGTGGCGGTGGACGCCATGGGCGGAGACAACGCGCCTGTGGAAATTATAAAAGGAGCCATTGAAGCGGTAAATGAGAGCAGTCAGGTTAAAGTGTTTTTGACCGGGCAGGAGGAAATAATAAAAAAGGAGCTTGCCGGATATACATATAACGCAGAGCAAATAGAAGTGGTCAATGCCTCTGAGGTTATCGGCACAGCTGAGGCGCCGGTTATGGCGATTCGCAAGAAGAAGGATTCCTCTATTGTCAAAGCCCTTAATCTTGTCAAAAGCGGAACCTGCGACGCCTATGTTTCCGCCGGAAGCACGGGGGCAACGCTGGTAGGCGGACAGATTATTGTGGGAAGAATCAGGGGTGTGGAGAGACCGCCCCTTGCGCCTTTAATCCCCACGGAAAAGGGGTGCGCCCTTTTAATTGACTGCGGCGCCAATGTGGACGCAAGACCTTCCCATCTGGTACAGTTTGCAAAGATGGGTTCCGTATATATGGAAAGCGTTATGGGGGTGAAGAACCCGAAAGTTGGTATCGTCAACATCGGCGCGGAGGAGGAAAAGGGAAACGCCCTTGTGAAGGAAACCTATCCGCTTCTCAAGAATTGCCCGGACATTCATTTTATCGGAAGCATAGAAGCCAGAGACATTCCCGCCGGACTTGCGGACGTGGTGGTGTGCGAGGCTTTTGTGGGAAATGTGATTCTGAAAATGTACGAGGGCGTAGGCGGCACCCTGATTAAAAAGGTAAAAGAGGGAATGATGGTATCTCTTCGCAGCAAAATCGGCGCGCTTTTAGTCAAGCCGGCGCTGAAAAACACGCTGAAAGCCTTTGACCTGGAACAGTACGGCGGAGCGCCCATGCTCGGGCTTAACGGTCTTGTGGTGAAAACCCACGGAAGCTCCAAATCTGTTGAAATTAAAAATTCTATTCTGCAGTGCATTACTTTTACACAGCAGAATATCAATCAAAAAATAAAAGAAAAAATAACGATGGAAGAGGACTAGAAAGGAAAAGTAAAAATGGAATTTGAAAAGCTGAAAAAAATAATTGCTGACGTACTGAATGTTGACCCTGAGGAAATCACCATGGAAACCACCTTCGTGGACGATTTGGGCGCCGATTCGCTGGATTTATTCCAGGTCATTATGGGAATTGAAGAGGAATTCGATATCGAAATTGACGCGGAAGACACAGAGGATATCAAAACAGTGGAGCAGGCGGTTGAGCTTATCAAAAATGCTGTGAACTAAAAGCCCGTATGGGCTTTTTGTTTTGCGCGAGCAATGAGCCGCGCGCGGGTGCTTGCACCCGCATGAGGCGAATGCCGCGACAGCGAGGCAAAAGCCGAGCGGACAATGAAAAATAAAAGGTGAGATATGTTTAAACAGGAAGAATTGAAGGAGCTGGAGAAGAAAATAGGCTATGAGTTTACCGAAAAAAGACTGCTTGGACAGGCGGTCACTCACAGCTCTTTTTCGAATGAGCAGAAAATCAATAAATATAAAAATTATGAAAGACTGGAATTTTTGGGAGACGCGGTGCTTGAGCTGCTTTCCAGCCAGTTCTTTTTTGAGACTTATCCCGATATGTCGGAGGGCGAGATGACAAGGCTGCGTTCCTCCATGGTATGCGAGCCGGCGCTGGCGTTCTGCGCAAGGGATTTGGATTTGGGAAAATATATATTGCTTGGAAAAGGGGAGGAAGCCACCGGCGGACGGAAACGGGACTCCATTATTTCCGATGTGATGGAGGCGGTTCTCGGCGCAATTTACCTTGACGGAGGTCTTTTGGAGGCGGATAAATTCGTCAGGAAATTTATCCTTTCCGATTTGGAGAACAAGCAGCTTTTTTATGACAGCAAGACCCTGCTTCAGGAACAGGTTCAGAAGGAAGGGAAAACCCTCACCTATGAGCTGGTAAGCGAAAGCGGCCCCGACCACGAAAAGGTTTTTGTAGTGGAAGCTGTCATTGACGGGAAAACCGTGGGGAGAGGCCAGGGACGCAATAAGAAAACCGCGCAGCAGCAGGCCGCTTATCAGGTACTGATTGGTCAGGCGCCTAAAGAGCAGGAGTCAAAATGTATTTAAAGAGTATTGAAATTCAGGGATTTAAATCCTTTGCAAACAAGCTTGTCTTTAAGTTTCATAACGGGATAACGGGAATCGTGGGACCCAACGGCAGCGGCAAAAGCAATGTGGCGGACGCTGTCCGCTGGGTGCTTGGGGAACAGAGAATCAAGCAGCTTAGGGGGGCGTCTATGCAGGACGTTATTTTTTCGGGAACGGAAACCCGAAAGCCCTTAGGTTATGCCTATGTGGCGATTACGCTGGACAATTCGGACCATCAGCTTGCCATTGACTTTGAAGAAGTGACGGTTGCCAGAAGGATTTACCGTTCCGGTGAAAGCGAATATCTCTTAAACGGTGCCCCCTGCCGGCTGAAAGACGTGAACGAGCTGTTTTACGATACCGGGATTGGCAAGGAAGGCTATTCCATTATCGGACAGGGACAGATTGACAAAATCTTAAGCGGCAAACCGGAGGAGAGAAGGGAGCTTTTTGACGAGGCGGCGGGAATCGTAAAGTTTAAAAAGCGCAAGGTTGCCGCCCAGAAGAAGCTGGAGGACGAGAAGCAGAATCTGGTCAGGGTAAGCGATATCCTTTCCGAACTGGAAAAGCAGATTGGACCTCTGGAAAAGCAGTCGGAGACGGCCAGAGCTTACCTGAAAAAGAAGGAAGAATTAAAGACGCTGGACGTGAATATGTTTCTTCTGGAAAACAACCGCCTGAAAGAAGAATTGTCCTCCGTACAGGGCAAGTTTGAGATTGCAAGCGGCGATTTGGAACAGACCACGGCGCAGTATGAAAAGATAAAGGAAGAATACGAACAGATTCAGGAGCAGATTGGGCTTTTGGAGGAGGCGATTGAAGCTGGGAGAACCTCGCTTACCGACACCAGTATGCTTCGGGGAAAGCTGGAGGGGGAAATCAATGTCTTAAAGGAGCAGATTAAGTCCGCCAAAAGCAATGAGGAGCATTTTGGCGCCCGTAAGGAAGCCGTTACCGGAGAAATGAACGCAAAGCTTCTGGATAAAGAAGGGATTCTTGCGGATAAAGCGGTGATTGACGGGCAGGTCGCGGAGCTGCAGAAGGCAAGAGACGAGGCAAGGGAAAAGCTTCTCGGAATTCAGGCAAGAATTGAAGAACTGAATAATGAGATTGAGTCCGGGAAAAATACTATTATCGAGACGTTGAACACCCGCGCCACCATCAAATCAAAGCTTGGCCGTTACGATACCATGACGGAGCAGATTAATATCCGCAAGGCGGAGCTCACCTCAAGGCTTTTGCGCATCAAGTCGGACGAGGCTCAGCAGGAGGAGGCTATCAGCAGGCTCCAGGAGGAATTCGAGCGCATCAATGAAGAAATCCGCGCGTTAAACGATTCCCAGGAGCAGAAGGAGGAGAGGCTGACCCTGATGAGGGAGGAGCTGGCGGGGAAGGATAAGAAGCTCCGGGATACCCAGATTAGCTACCATCAGGAAAAATCCAGGCTGGACGCGCTGACCAACCTTACCGAGCGCTATGAGGGCTACGGCGGCGGCGTAAAGAAGGTGATGGAATACCGCGACGAAGAAAAGGGAATCATAGGCGTTGTGGCGGACATCATTAAGGTGGATAAGAAATACGAAATGGCAATCGAGACCGCTTTGGGAGGCAATATCCAGAACGTTGTCACGGAGGATGAGGAAACCGCCAAGAGGATGATTGCCCGCTTAAAGCAGGCAAGAGCCGGACGGGCTACCTTTTTACCTCTTACCAGTATCGGAAACACGCAGGAGTTTAAAAATCAGGAGGTATTGAAGGAAAAAGGAGTAATCGGGCTTGCAGACGAGCTTGTGCGGGTGGACGGCAAGTACAGAAACGTTGCAAAGGCTGCGCTGGGGCGGATTGTGGTGGTTGACAATGTTGACAATGCGGTGAAAATCGCCGGGAAGTACCGCTACACTATCCGTATGGTAACGCTTGAGGGAGAGCTTTTGGTGCCCGGAGGCGCTATCAGCGGAGGCGCTTATAAGAATAACAGCAACCTTCTCGGAAGGAGAAGGGAGATGGAGGAGCTTGAGGGCAATATCAAAAAGTTCCTGACACAGATTGACAATCTTTTAAATGAAATAGAAACTACCAAGTCGGAGAGAAACAAGCTTCGTCTTGCCCTGGAGGAGGATAAGGCGGCTCTGCAGAGGAAGTTTATCGAGCAGAACACGGCGCGGCTCAACGTCATAAAGGCAGAGGAGCGCAGGAACGAGGCTTCCGAGGGCTCTATGGAGCTGAAAGCGGAGGCCGATGAAATCGAGCAGCAGATTCAGGAAATCAAAGCCGGCAAGCTGGAAATCCAGAAGGAGCTGGAGGACTCCGAGCTCTTTGAGCAGAAGGAGGAGCAGGAAATCCGCAAATTCCAGATGGAGCTGGAGGGGGAGCGCAAGGAGGAATCCGACCAGTCCGCCCATGTGTCCGAGTGGGATTTGGAAGTGGAAAAAATGCTCCAGCAGCAGCAGTTCCACCAGCAGAACGTGGAGCGTATTGACAGCGAGATTGACAGGTATTCCAGCGAGCTTAAGGAGATAAATGAAAGCCTTGCGGCAAGCCGGGAGGAATCCGTCAGCAGGCAGAACAATATTGCCGCCATCGAGCAGACCATCGCCGCGTCCTATACCACGTTAGGGGATACGGAAAAGAAGCTGAAAGAAGATATGGAGAAGAAGGAGGCGCTTTCCGCAAAGCAGAAAAACTTCTTCACGGACAGAGAGGCTCTGGCGGAAAAGATGACGGGGCTGGACAAGGAGGTTTACCGTTTAAATTCCCAGAGGGAAAAGCTGCAGGATAATCTGGAGAGCCAGATTAACTATATGTGGGACGAGTATGAAATCACCCTGTCCGACGCGGCGGCTCTCCGCAATGCGGAAATGACGGATTTATCCGCCATGAAGAAGGAAATCGCCTCTTTGAAGGAGCAAATAAGGAAGCTGGGCGATGTGAATGTCAACGCCATTGAGGATTACAGAAACCTGATGGAGAGATATCAGTTTTTAAAGACCCAGCACGACGATTTGGTGGAGGCGGAAAAAACTCTGGAGGGAATCATCACAGAGCTTGATGCTGCCATGCGAAAGCAGTTTAATGAAAAGTTCGCCGAAATCGGAAAGGAATTTGACAAGGTATTCAAGGAGCTGTTCGGCGGAGGGAAGGGAACCCTGGAGCTGATGGAGGACGAAGACGTTCTGGAGGCGGGCATCCGCATCATTGCCCAGCCGCCCGGAAAAAAGCTCCAGAATATGATGCAGCTCTCCGGCGGGGAGAAGGCGCTCACGGCGATTGCGCTTTTATTTGCCATCCAGAATCTGAAGCCCTCGCCTTTCTGCCTTCTGGATGAGATTGAAGCGGCTCTGGATGAAAACAACGTTGCGCGTTTTGCAAAATATTTACATAAGCTTACAAAGTATACGCAGTTTATCGTGATAACCCACAGGCGGGGCACCATGGAAAAAGCCGACAGGCTTTATGGAATTACCATGCAGGAGAAGGGGGTTTCCACCCTGGTAAGCGTAAATCTGATAGATAAGGAGCTGGATAACTGATGGCCGGATTTTTTAGCAGATTAAAAGAGGGACTCAGCAAGACAAGAAATAACATCGTCCGCGGAATTGATTCCGTTTTCAGCGGGTTTTCCTCTATCGACGAGGAATTTTATGAGGAGCTTGAGGAAATCCTGATTATGGGAGACATCGGAGTGAACGCCACCGGAGAGATTCTTGAGCGGCTTAAGGGACAGGTGAAGGAAAACCATATCAAGGAGCCTTCGGAATGCAAGAGCTTTCTCATTGAAAGCATCAAGGAGCAGATGCGGGTGGACGAGACCGCCTACCGGTTTGAGCAGGAGCAGTCAGTAGTGCTGGTCATCGGCGTCAACGGCGTCGGCAAGACCACTTCGGTGGGAAAGCTGGCGGGTATTTTGAAGGGTCAGGGAAAAAAGGTGCTGATTGCGGCGGCGGATACCTACAGGGCGGCGGCCTGCGAGCAGCTTACGGAATGGGCGAACCGGGCGGGAGTCGATATCATTACCGGCGCGGAGGGAGCAGACCCCTCCAGCGTGGTTTTTGACGCGGTAAGCGCGGCGAAGGCAAGGCGGGCGGACGTTCTTATCTGCGATACCGCAGGCAGGCTTCATAATAAGAAGAACCTGATGGAAGAACTGAAAAAGATGAACCGGATTATCGACAGGGAGTTTCCGGGCGTCCATAGGGAAAACCTGATTGTGCTGGACGGCACCACCGGGCAGAACGCCTTAAATCAGGCGAGAGAGTTCGGGGAGACGGCGGACCTTACCGGTATTATTCTTACCAAAATGGACGGAACCTCCAAGGGCGGAATCGCGGTGGCGATTCAGTCGGAGCTTCAAATTCCGGTAAAATATATCGGCGTGGGAGAAAAGCTGGAGGATTTGCAGAAATTTGACCCCGACCAGTTTGTGAACGCGCTGTTTGAGGTGGAGGAAGCAGGCCAGCAGGAAAATGATGGAGTTTAAGAAATAGCAGGCTTGCAGGAAGATAACGGAGTTGAAAGAAATTCAGGGAAACGGATGAGAGGAGGCCGGCAGGATGGATGAGAACATGCTGACATTGGAGAAATTTGAGGAGGCGTCGGAGACTGTAAAGAAGGTGACTCAGGAAACAAAGCTGGTGTACAGTGATTTTTACAGCGCGCAGACGGAAAACAGAGTTTATTTGAAGCCGGAAAATATGCAGTTTACCGGCGCTTACAAGCTGAGGGGGGCATACTACAAGCTGAGTACGCTTTCTGAGGAGGAGCGGGCAAAAGGGCTGATTACAGCTTCGGCGGGCAACCATGCCCAGGGCGTGGCGTATGCCGCAAAGTGCTACGGGGCAAAGGCGGTGATTGTGATGCCCACAACGACTCCGCTGATTAAGGTAAACAGGACGAAAAACTATGGGGCGGAGGTTGTGCTTTACGGGGACGTCTATGACGAGGCCTGCGCTCATGCCTGCGAGCTGGCGCAAGAACACGGATATACCTTCATCCATCCCTTTGACGACCTGGCCGTGGCAACAGGGCAGGGTACCATTGCCATGGAGATTTTCAAGGAGCTTCCTCTGGTGGATTACATATTGGTGCCGGTGGGCGGCGGCGGTCTTGCAACAGGCGTTTCCACCCTGGCAAAGCTTTTAAATCCCAATATTAAGGTTATCGGCGTGGAGCCGGAGGGCGCAAGCTGTCTGAAAGCCTCCATTAAAGAGGGAAAGGTGGTTACCCTTGACCATATAAGCACCATTGCCGACGGCACGGCGGTGAAGACGCCGGGGGAGAAGATTTTCCCTTATCTTTGTAAAAATCTGGACGGAATTATCACGGTGCCCGACGAGGAGCTGGTGGTTGCCTTTCTGGATATGGTGGAGAACCACAAAATGGTGGTGGAAAACTCGGGGCTTCTGACCGTGGCGGCGTTGAAGCATCTGAATGTAAAGAAGAAAAAGGTGGTTTCCATCTTAAGCGGAGGAAATATGGACGTGATTACCATGTCTTCCGTGGTACAGCAGGGGCTGATTATGCGGGACCGTATCTTCACCGTTTCCGTCCTGCTCCCGGATAAGCCCGGGGAGCTTTCCCATGTGGCGGACGTGATTGCAAAAGAAAACGGCAACGTTATCAAGTTAGAGCACAACCAGTTTGTCTCCATTAACAGGAATGCGGCCGTGGAGCTTAGGATTACCATGGAGGCATTCGGGACGGAGCACAAGCATCAGATAATTAAGGCGCTTGAGAGGAACGGGTATCAGCCGAAGCTGGTAAGGGCAAATATATAGTAGGGCGGTAGGAAGGACGCCGGGTCAGTGAGATATGCCTTCGTCGGCACGCTCTCGCTTTGCCTCCTTAAGGTATATTGCACGGAACCGGCTGTCTTTGGCAGGCCTGACTTAGTCTGGCATTTGGGAGTGCGAAGCAGGAAGAATATCGTTAAAGGAAGGGTAGCAGATGAAATCCGGTAAAATGGCGAAGGTTTATAGGAATATATTGAAATACCTGGTGATTACAGTTGCGGCGGCGGCTTACGGGGCGGGAATCAGTTTGTTTATCGACCCGAATAATCTGGCGCCGGGAGGGGTGTCGGGTCTTTCTATCGTTGTAAACCGTCTGATTCCCGTTGAAACGGGAACGATATATCTGATTATCAATATTCCCATCATGATTCTGGGGGTGTGGAAATTCGGATTTAAGTTTATCATCTCTACTCTGTATACAATTTTTGCAGTATCCATATTTACCAATGCGTTTTCGGGAATGCCTCCGCTTACCGGCGAACCGCTTCTTGGCGGGATTTTTGGCGGGATGCTGGCAGCGGTGGGAATCGGCGTGGTGATGCGGGCAGGCGCGACCACAGGGGGTACGGATATTATTGTAAAATGCTTAAAATTGCGGAAGCCCCATCTCAAAACCGGAACGATTTTTCTCTCCATCGACGCGGTAATTATCTGTATCGGCGGTATTGTGTTCGGAAATCTGGACACGGTCTTTTTCAGTGTGATTTCTGCGGCGGTGACTTCACGGGTGCTGGATTTAATTCTGTACGGACGGGACGAGGCAAAAATGATATTTATCATCAGCAATTCCTCCGAGGCCATCACCCAGAGAATTTTAATCGAGCTCGATACCGGCGTCACTCATCTTACGGGCACAGGGGCATTTAAGAAGGAGAATAAGCAGATTATTCTCTGCGTTGTCAGGAAGCAGAATGCCTACAAGGTGGAGGAAATCGTAAAGCAGGAGGATGCCAGCGCGTTTATGATTATATCCAGCGCCACGGAGATATACGGGGAGGGGTATAAGAGCTATTACGGGGAGCGGCTGTGATTTCATCCAAATAAGAAGTATTTACGGACAGGCGTGAAAATGGAAAGGATAAACAATTGAAAATCGTTGCATTTCATAATATACTTATCTGGTAACAGCAAGCTGGAAAGGTGCGGGAAGAATGAGCGAGAAATCAATGAGAAGAAACAGGAAACGGCAGCGGATAAGCCTGCTTAGAAATATTGTGTTCAGTCTGGTGACGCTGACTGCACTGACCGGCTGTATCGGTCTGCTTTTGCAGAATTATGCGCTGAAAAATGAAGGCCGGGAAACTATGGGGCGTTTAAACGAGCTTGAGGATTACAGCAGCGAGCACATTTACACTCAGGCGGAGCTGGATGCCTATGTTCAGGGAGCGGCGGTCACGGCGAAGGAGTCGGAGCGGGAAAGCATTCTCGGAGAGTTAAAGGGCAAGGTGAAGTCGGGAGAAAGCACCGTGTCCATTTTGCGGGAGCTTTATCCTGAGGACGTGGTTGTGTATGCCGATGGGAGTTATTCCTTTTTCCCGATAACGGACGAGCTGAAAAAGCACAATTACAATCCTGAGAATTTTGTCCTTAAGAATAATAACGAGATTGTATACATAGATGAAAACGAACAGACGGTTTCCTTAAAAGGAGTGGATGTCTCCAGACATCAGGGAACCATTGACTGGCGGAGGGTTTCCGGCGAGGATATTTCCTATGCCTTTATCCGGGCAGGCTTTCGGGGCAATACGGAAGGGAAGATTTCCGAGGACGAATATTTTGCCGACAACATTGAAGGGGCGCTTGAGAACGGCATTGACGTGGGGATTTATTTTTATACCCAGGCCCTTGATGAGGAGGAGGCAGTCGAGGAGGCGGAATTTGTGCTGGATTTAATCGAGCCTTACGATGTGTCCTACCCGGTGGTGCTTGACCTGGAGGAGGTGGGCCTTGACGACACAAGAACCTCCGAAATGACGAAGGAGGACTACACGAAGGCGGCGGTGGCTTTCTGCGAGACCGTTAAAAAGGCGGGATATACGCCCATGATATACGGGAATCTGAAAACTTTTATGATTATGCTCGATATGAAGCAGATTGAAGATTATGACAAGTGGTTTGCCTATTATGACGAGTCCGTGTACTTCCCCTATGATTTTACTATCTGGCAATATTCCTCCAAAGGAGCGGTGAACGGTATCGGCGGGGACGTGGATATGAACGTCTGCATGAAGGATTATGCGGGAAGGAACTGACGGCGGCTTAAGGCAAGGGTGGCGGTAACCAGATTAGGAGCGCAGAAGCTATGGAAGAAATCCGGGAATGGGTGAAAAGCGGATATCTGATGGAGAAGTTCCGGCTGTTTCATTTAAAGGACAACGAGCCCAGGGAATATGAATATCACTATCATGATTTTCATAAATTAATCTGGTTTATTTCGGGCGAGGTGGAATATCATATAGAGGGAAAGTCCTACAAACTGGAGCCTCACGATATCCTTCTGGTGAACAAGGGGGAGATTCACAAGCCCTTTGTGGAAAACAGCGCCATATATGAGAGATATGTCTTTTACATTTCCAGCGAATACCTTGACGAGCATTCCGAAGCGGAAAGCAGCCTGGATTTATGCTTTTCCATGTCCAGAACGGAAAACGGGAATGTGGTCCGGCCCTCCGCGGCGGTGAGCAGGATTCTGTTTGAAACGGTAAAACTCTTAGAGACGGCGGAAAATGACAGCGGATATGCAAAGGATATGTATTGCAGAATCCTTTTCCTCAAGCTTTTAATCGAGCTGAACCGCTACTGTATCGCTCACCCGGAGGCGTTTCACAAAACGGCAAGGTATGATAAAAAGGTGGTGGAAATGATTCACTATATCAACGACCACCTGAAAGGAGATTTGTCTATTGAGGCGCTGTCGGGCAGGTTTTACTTAAGCAAGTATCATATGATGCGCAAGTTCAAGGAGGAAACGGGGTATTCCATGCATCAGTATGTGCTGGAAAAGCGCATTCTTGCCGCCAGGCATCTGATTCTGGCGGGAATGCCGGCGACAGCTGCCAGCCTGGAATGCGGGTTTAAGGATTATTCCACGTTCAGCAGAGCCTACAAAAAGATACTGGGGCAGACGCCGTCGGATGTCTTTTAAGTGTTTTCTGCCGGTAAGACGGGCTCTGTATCGGTAAATATCCAACGTCGTCGCGCTTTCGCTCCACAAAAACGCAACAGACGCTAAACTCGCGAGCCGCGTGGCAGCTCGTAACCTCGCTAAGCGCTGGCGTTTTTGTAGGGACTCCTTTTGGATACTGTACCGATACAGAGCCCGGCTGACCGGCGAACAATACTTTCTGAAATTAATCTATGCCTGTCAAGTAAAAATGCTTGACAGGCATATTTTTTTGTAGTATTCTAACTCAGGTGATACAGATGGAAAAGATTGTTGAGCAGGGACTTTTGTATGATTTTTACGGGGAACTGCTGACAGAGCATCAGAAGAAAATATATGAGGATGTGGTGTATCATGACCTTTCTCTTGCGGAAATTGCGTCGGAGAACGGGATTTCCCGTCAGGGAGTGCATGATATGATAAGGCGGTGCAGCCGCATTTTGCAGGAATATGAAGATAAGCTGCATCTGGTGGAGCGTTTTATGAGAATCAGGGACAATGTCTTAAAGCTTGACGCTCTGGCGGAGGATACCGGATTGACAAGGGAGGAGCTGGCCTTAAAGGTCAGGGGAATATCTTCCCGGATATTAGAGGAGCTGTGATTCATGGCATTTGAGAGTTTAACGGATAAACTTCAAAACGTATTCAAAAATCTCCGCAGTAAGGGCAGGCTTACGGAGGAGGACGTCAAAACGGCGTTAAAGGAAGTTAAGCTTGCGCTTTTGGAGGCGGACGTTAATTTCAAGGTCGTGAAGCAGTTTATAAAGGCTGTGGAGGAGCGCGCCATCGGCGCCGATGTGATGAACGGCTTAAATCCGGGGCAGATGGTGATTAAAATCGTCAACGAGGAAATGGTCGCCCTCATGGGCTCGGAGACCACCGAAATTAAAATGCAGCCCGGAAAGTCCATTACCACGATTATGATGTGCGGCCTGCAGGGTGCCGGTAAGACCACCACCACCGCAAAGATTGCGGGAAAGCTGAAGCTGAAAGGCAAGAATTCCCTTCTGGTGGCCTGCGACGTATACAGGCCCGCGGCCATTAAGCAGCTGCAAATCAACGGGGAAAAGCAGCAGGTTGACGTGTTTTCCATGGGAGATAACCAGAACCCTGTGGATATTGCAAAGGCGGCAATCGAGCATGCCAGAAAGCACGGCCACAATGTGGTGATTTTGGATACTGCCGGTCGTCTCCACATAGATGAGGATATGATGGCGGAGCTTGCGGCCATCAAGGAGCAGGTGGAGGTTCACCAGACGCTTCTGGTGGTGGACGCCATGACAGGTCAGGACGCCGTCACGGTGGCAAAGGAATTTGATGAGAAAATAGGGCTGGACGGCGTGGTTTTGTCCAAGATGGACGGCGATACCAGAGGCGGAGCGGCGCTTTCCGTCAAGGCTGTCACCGGAAAGCCGATTTTATATGTGGGTATGGGCGAAAAGCTGTCGGATTTGGAGCAGTTTTATCCCGACAGAATGGCCAGCCGCATTCTGGGAATGGGCGATGTGCTTTCTCTGATTGAGAAGGCGCAGGAGAACATTTCCATAGACGAGGATAAGGAAAAAGAGATGGCTGCCCGTATGAAGAAGGGCAAGTTCGATTTTGAGGATTATCTGGAAAGCATGAAGCAGATGCGCAAGATGGGCGGTCTTACCAGCATTTTAAGCATGATGCCGGGAATGGGGCAGCAGCTTGGAAATATTGAGTCCATGATAGATGAAAAGCAGCTGGCGAGAACAGAGGCCATTATCTTAAGCATGACGCCCCAGGAGAGGAAAAATCCAAAGCTCCTTAACCTGAGCAGAAAGAGCAGGATTGCAAGAGGCGCCGGGGTGGATATGGCGGTTGTCAACCGTTTTGTGAAGCAGTTTGAGCAGTCCCAGAAGATGATGAAGCAGATGCCCCAGCTCATGGGCGGAAAGCGGAGAGGAAGATTCGGCGGAATGAAATTTCCGTTCTGACAGTCCCTGATTTTGGCGGAGCTTCTGTTTGCGGGAGGGCGGAAAAGTATGTTGAAAACGGAAGCGTTTTCTTAAGGGAAATATTTTCCCCGGGAAGGTTTCTGTTTAAAATAAATAATGAAAGAAAAATTACGGAGGTAAGGAAATGGCAGTAAAAATCAGATTAAGAAGAATGGGTCGTAAGAAAGCTCCTTTCTATAGAATCGTTGTAGCGGATTCCCGCTCACCGAGAGACGGAAGGGTGATTGAAGAAATCGGAACCTATGACCCCAAGACAGAGCCCAGTACCGTTCATGTAAACGAAGAACTGGCTAAGAAGTGGCTCGCAAACGGCGCTCAGCCCACAGAGGTGGTTGCTAAAATTCTGAAAATAGCAGGCATCGAAAAATAAAACCGCGTTAGCAACTTTTTGGAGGTGACTATGAAAGAATTAGTTGAAGTAATCGCAAAGGCACTTGTGGAGCATCCTGATGAGGTTGTAGTGACGCAGAAGGAAGAGGGGAAGCACATTACCATTGAACTTCATGTAGCCGCATCCGATATGGGCAAAGTGATTGGAAAGCAGGGAAGAATTGCCAAGGCAATCCGTTCCGTAGTAAAGGCGGCTTCATCCAAAGAAAATCAGAAAGTTGACGTGGAAATCGTCTGATAAGACCCACCAGTGCAGATGCGCCGGAACAGGGATGAAATTGAAAAAGGTATAGGCAGAAGGGATGTTCTTTCGTTTAGAACGGGGACATCCTTTCTTAATAAGAGTATTTAAGATGGAAAAATTATTAAAGGTGGGAGTGATTTCTTCCACACACGGTTTAAAGGGGGAAGTCAAGGTATTTCCCACCACTGACGATGTAAAGCGTTTCCGGCAGTTAAAGGAAGTTCTGCTTGACGCCGGAGACGAAAAAACTGTGCTTCAAATAGAGCAGGTAAAGTTTTTTAAGCAGTTTGTCATCCTGAAATTCAAGGGAATCGACGATATTGAGGATGTTCAGAAGTATAAAGGGAAGGATTTGCTCGTCACCAGGGAAAATGCGGTTAAGCTGAAAAAGGACGAGTACTTTATTGCGGATTTGATTGGCGTCGGCGTGATATCGGATGACAATTCACTGAGAGGAATATTAAAGGACGTGATTCAGACAGGCGCAAACGACGTCTATGTGATTGACCTGGAGGACGGGCGGCAGCTCCTTCTTCCGGCCATAAAGGAATGCGTCCTTATGGTTGATTTGGATGAGAATATAATGAAAATCCATGTTCTTGATGGACTGCTGGATGACGAGGTGGTAAAATGAGTTCCTGTGCGGATTCCCATGTGAGCTTTCACGTGCTTACCCTGTTTCCCAAAATGGTCAGTCAGGGACTGTCCGCCAGTGTGACGGGACGCGCTTTTGAAAAAGGGATAATTTCTCTGGAAACAGTAAATATCAGGGATTATACCTTAAGCAGACACAAAAAAGTGGACGATTATCCTTACGGCGGCGGTGCCGGTATGCTGATGCAGGCCCAGCCGGTTTACGACGCTTTCCGGGCAACCGTGGACAGAATAAACGAAAGCGGCGGGGACGGGGAAAAGGCAAGGGTAATCTATGTGACGCCTCAGGGAAGATGCTTTCGTCAGGATATGGCAAAAGAATTTGCCGGGGAGAGGGATTTGATTTTTCTCTGCGGCCATTATGAGGGAATCGACGAGCGCGTTCTTGAGGAAATCGTTACGGATTATGTTTCCATAGGAGACTATGTGCTTACCGGCGGCGAGCTGCCGGCAATGGTGATGATTGACGCCATTTCACGGATGGTTCCCGGAGTTTTAAAAAACAGCGAGTCCGCCGAAATCGAGAGCTTTGGAAACTATCTGCTGGAATATCCCCAGTATTCAAGGCCGGAGATATGGCGGGGCAAAAGTGTTCCCGGCATACTTTTATCCGGCGACCACGAGAAGGTGGAGGAATGGCGCCTGGAGCAGTCTTTAGAGCGGACGAGGAGACTGCGGCCGGAGCTTTATGAAAAGTGGGCGGCTGAAAATCAGGAGTATTTTATAAAGAAGGCAAAGCGGGAAGAAAGGGCGCGCAAAAAGGCGCTTAAGCAAAAGAAGGCTTTGGGCGGCTCTTAAAATTTTGCTTGCAATTTGTCCGATAATGTGGTAAATTTCTATTGTTGCGTAATTGTGATGGTCCTCTGTTACATGTGTATTAAGAACATCTGATGAGTTTACAATATATGGAGGTTTGAAATGAGCGAGATTATTAAAAGCATTGAAGCTGAACAGCTTAAGGAAGTGAATGAGTTCCACGTAGGAGATACCGTTAAGGTACATGCAAAAATCAAAGAAGGAAACCGTGAAAGAATCCAGATTTTTGAGGGCGTTGTATTAAAGAGACAGGGAACCGGCGCAAGGGAGACCTTCACCGTAAGAAAGATTTCCAACAGCGTGGGCGTTGAGAGAACATGGCCGGTATATTCACCCAGCATCGAGACCATCGAAGTGGTTCGCAGAGGTAAGGTAAGAAGGGCAAAATTGAACTACTTAAGAAGCCGTGTAGGAAAGAAAGCCAAGGTAAAAGAGCTTGTTAAGTAATTGAAACGCACGTTTATGCGGCTAAAAGGACAGTTGGTGATTCAATTGTCCTTTTATATATTTACGCGATGGCAATGAGCAGAGCCAAAACGCAAAGCAGAAAATCGACTGCTTGCAGGCGAATTTTCGGATTTGTGTTTTGACAGGGCGAAGCCCGCGATGAGGAAAACCGCAGGTTTTCCGAATACGCATTGCTCTGCGGCTGCGTTGAAAAAAGCCGCACGGTATCGGAGGGTATATGGCAAGACACAAAGGACTTACTTTTTATGAAAAGAAGAAGCGAATCAGCAAAGAGATGGTGCGGGAGATATTCAGTACGGTATTTTGCTGCTTTGCCGCTGTTTTGATTGCCTTTGTGCTTGTCTTTGCGGTGGGGATGAGGGTCAGCGTGATTGGCGTGTCCATGGAACCGGCGCTTTTTAACGGGCAGGAGGTTTTGATTAATAAATTTGCCTACAAGCTTTCGTCCCCTAATCGGGGAGATGTCATTGCGTTCCTGCCTAACGGAAATCCGAACTCCCACTATTATTTAAAGCGCGTAATCGGCCTGCCCGGAGAGAAAATACAGATTATCGGAGGGTATGTCTATATTAACGGCCAGCTTTACGCGGAGGACGAGTCCTACGACAAAATTGCCGATGCGGGCATTGCGGAGACGGAAATCCAGCTTGGGAGCGACGAGTATTTTGTGTTAGGGGACAATCGGAATGTCAGCGAGGACAGCCGTTCAGGCAATATCGGCCCTGTAAGGAAGGATACAATCGCCGGCGAGGCGTGGTTTTATATCAAGGGAAAAGACAGCAACATGGGATTTGTAAAATAAGGAGCAGGGGAATGAACTATCAATGGTATCCCGGTCATATGACAAAAGCCAGACGGATGATGCAGGAAGACAGCAGGCTGATAGACCTGGTGATTGAGCTGGTGGATGCCAGAGTGCCGATGAGCAGCCGGAATCCTGATATCGATGAAATCGTGCGGGGAAAATCAAGGATTGTCCTTTTGAATAAAGCGGATTTGGCGGATAAAAGGTATAACAGCCAGTGGATAGATTATTTTGAGAAAAAAGGATTTTATGCCCTGGAAATCAATGCAAGAAGCGGCGCCGGAATCAAAAATATCATGCCGCTTGTGCAGAAGGCGTGTCAGGAGAAGATGGAGAGGGACAGAAAAAGAGGGATTGTCAACCGGCCGGTCCGGGCAATGGTTGCGGGGATTCCCAATGTGGGGAAATCCACCTTTATTAACTCCTTTGCCGGAAAGGCCTGCACCAAAACAGGGAATAAGCCGGGGGTTACCAAGGGAAAACAGTGGATTCGGCTGAATAAAAATCTGGAGCTTTTAGATACCCCGGGGATTTTGTGGCCGAAGTTTGAAGACCAGAAAACCGGGGAAAGACTTGCCATGATTGGCTCCATCAGCGACGAGATATTAGAGCCCCAGGAGCTTGCGATTGCGGTAATCGCTTATTTGCAGAGGGAGTATCCCCAATTATTGCAGGAGCGTTACGGTGTGGGGGGGACAGGAGAGCATCCTGCCTGTGCGGAGGATGCTCGCAGTAAGGAGGCAGGAGAGCATCCTGCCTGTGCGGAGGATGTTCGCAGTAAGGAGGCAGGCGGACAGACAGTCTGTGGAAGCGGCCTCCCAAAAGACGGGGAAAGGGGCGGCGTGGAAGCGGCTGATATGGCAAAAGCCCGTGAGCTGCTTAGGGAAATCTGCATCGCCAGACGGTGCTTTCAGAAGGGCGAGACGCCGGACCTGCCACGGGCGGCAAGGCTTTTGCTGGATGATTTCAGAAACGGAAGAATCGGGAGAATTACGTTAGAATATCCGGAGGAATGGACATGAACAGGAAATTAAAAGAGGTGCTCAGTACCAGCCTGTATCTGCTTGTGGTTCTGGCATTGACTTTTTTTGTGATAACCTTTGTAGGGCAGCGCACAAAAGTGATTGGAAGCTCCATGGAGCCGATGCTGAAGGACGGGGACAATTTAATTGTGGATAAGCTGTCCTACCGTTTTAACGAGCCTGAGCGTTTTGATATTATTGTATTTCCTTTCCGGTACGCGGAAAGAACCTACTATATCAAGCGGATTATCGGCCTGCCGGGGGAAACTGTCTATATTGACGAGAACGGCCTGATTTACATAGACGGAGAGCTGCTCGCGGAATCCTACGGCAAGGAGGCTATTGCGGACCCGGGGCGGGCGTATGAGCCGGTGGAGCTTGGAAAAGACGAGTATTTCGTGATGGGAGACAACAGGAACAACAGCTCCGACAGCAGAGACCCGGCGGTGGGAAATATTCAAAGAAACGAATTTATAGGGAAAGCATGGATGCGAATCTGGCCGTTAAATAAAATCGGCATGATTCAGCATCAGTAGCGGGAACGGATATGGAACAGAAGATAAGTGAAATCAAAAGCATGATGCAGGCAGCCGATATTTCCGGGCTGTCTGCTTTTATAAATACTTACGGGACGGACGCGCGGCCGGGGGTAAAGGCGCTTGTGGAAAAAGCGCGGAAAAAACTGGAAGCCTTTGAGAAAGAGCTGGCGCGCACGGAAAAAATGAAGGAGTATGAGAAAAAGTATGCTTCCTTTACCCGGATTTGCGGCATCGACGAGGTGGGACGGGGACCGCTGGCCGGGCCGGTGGTGGCCGGCGCCGTTATTCTGCCGAAAGATTGTGATATTTTGTATCTTAATGATTCGAAGCAACTGACCGAAAAAAAGAGAGAAGAGTTATATGATATCATCATGGAAAAGGCAGTTGCGGTGGGACTGGGGTTTGTTTCCCCTGAGCGGATTGACGAGATTAATATTCTGCAGGCCACTTACGAGGCCATGCGGGAGGCTGTGGGAAAATTAAATCCTGTGCCGGATATCCTGCTCAACGACGCGGTTACGATTCCGGGCATCGATATAAAGCAGGTGCCGATTATCAAGGGCGATGCCAAAAGCATTTCCATTGCGGCGGCCAGCATCGTTGCAAAGGTCACAAGAGACCGGCTGATGGTGGAGTATGACAGTATTTATCCGGGGTACGGATTTGCCTCCAATAAGGGATACGGGGCGGCGGCGCATATTGACGCCCTGCGCAAGGGGGGCCCGACGCCCATCCACAGGAGAAGCTTTATCAAAAATATATGTTAAATTAGTCATGTGAGGGATGGTTATGAAGCTTTCGGCTTTTTTCGGCCAGATAAGTCAAAATTATACGGGAAATACAAATGTGGAAGGCTCGCCGGCTTTAGAGCAGGGGCTGAAAAACGGAATGGAGGCTGTCATGGGAAAGCAGCCGGGACAGACCATTGCCGGAGAGGTGCTTACCCGTGACGGCAGCGATATTCTGATTGCCATCGGAAAAAATCAGCTGCTGCAGGCGAAGCTTGAGGGAGGAATGACCGCGCAAATCGGGCAGCTTCTCACCTTTCAAATCAAAAACAACAGCAGCAGCCGGATAGTGCTGAGCCCTCTTTTTGAAAATATGGGGAATGACCCCAATGTATCCAAGGCGCTGCAGGCGGCAGGACTTCCCGAAAACAGCGTGACGGCGGCAATGGTGAAGGCCATGATGCAGGAGGGGCTTCCCATCAACAGGCAGTCTTTGTATCAGATGAACCGTCTGGTGAATGCCAATCCGGAAGCAAATCTGCAGACGCTGGCGCAGATGCAGCGGCTCTCCCTGCCGGTGACGCCGGAAAATATCGCCCAGTTCGAGGCTTATAAGAATTATCAGCATCAGCTGGGGCAGAGTCTGTCCGATATCATGGACGCCTTTACGCAGAGCTTTAAGGAAATTGCAGGCAGCGATAATTTTAATGAGGGGCTTTCCTTTTACAGGGATGTTCTGGGGGCGCTGATTGACGGCGCGAAGGAGTCTGTTTCCGGTGAAAACTTGGAGGCTCTTGCAGGTTCGGGAAAAGGAGCGGGAGATATGGCGGGAACCCTGCCCCTTTCAGAGAAAGAGCTGTCAGAGCTGGCGCGGCAGTTAAGAAAGGCAGGCTTTTCGGAGGATTTGACAAATGCGGTTATCAATAACCGTATAGGCGGTAAAGAGCTTTTAAATGAACTGCAAAGACTTCTCTCACAGGGCGACTGGCCGGACAGGAAATCCCTTATGGAGCTTTTGGACGGGAAGGAGTTTAAGCAGATTCTGAAAAACGAAATGGGACGTCAGTGGCTTCTTTCCCCGGAGGAGGTGGCGGAGGAAAAGAGCGTGGATAAGCTTTACGAGAGGCTGAATAATCAGATGAACCGTTTAAATCAGGCGCTGTCCCAGAGCGCCAGGGCGGATACTCCTCTTGCCAGAACTGTTTCCAACGTTTCCAACAATATTAATTTTATGAATCAGCTGAACCAGATGTTTACCTACGTGCAGATTCCTCTGAAAATGCAGGGACAGAATGCAAACGGAGAGCTTTTTGTCTACACCAACAAAAAGAGCCTTGCCAAAAAGGACGGAAGCGTCAGCGCCCTTCTTCACCTGGATATGGAGCATCTGGGAAGCGTGGACGTCCATGTTTCCATGACAAACCAGAACGTTTCCACAAAATTTTATCTGCAGGATGACAGCGCGCTGGATTTGATTGCGGACAATATCGATATTTTAAACAAGCGGCTTTCGGACAGAGGATATTCCATGAACGCGGAGTTCATCAATAAGGAGGAAGGAACCAGCGTAATGGATGAAATCTTAAAACAGGGGAAAAATATTTCCGCGCTGGCGGGATATTCCTTTGATGCAAGGGCATAAGGAGACAGGATAATGGCGGAAAAGAAAGAAAAGGTAAAGCAGGCGATTGCCCTCTCCTATGACCCGAGCGACGATGCTCCCCGGGTAATTGCAAGCGGAAAAGGGGCGCTGGCCGAGCGGATAATCGAGAAGGCAAAGGAATCGGAGGTGCCGGTACACAGGGACGATAAGCTGGCGGACACCTTATCGCGGCTGGAAATAGGGGATATGATACCGCCCGAGCTGTACGAGGTGGTGGCGGAAATCCTTGTGTTCGTGGACGCCATGGACAAAATCAAGGCGAAGATGGATATGACGAAATAAAGGTTTGGTTACGGAGAGATTTTTGAATAAAAGAACGACTGGAAAATTGTATGAGGAAAAGGCGGCGGCTTTTTTAAAGGAGCGGGGCTTTTTTCTTCTGGATATGAATTACAGATGCAGGCAGGGCGAAGTGGATTTGATTGGAATACATGACGGCTGCCTTGTTTTTGTGGAAGTAAAGTACAGGAAAGATAAGAGGAGCGGTGCGCCGGAGGAGGCGGTGGGCCCGGCAAAGCAGATGAAAATATGCCGGGTGTCTGATTATTACCGTCTGTCAAAACCGGCGGAGGCTGCAAGGCAGATTCGGTACGATGTGGTGGCGATTTGCGGGGAGGATGTCAGGTGGTATCGGGATGCGTTTAATTATGTGGGGAAGGGGTATTCGTGGTGAGAGGACGCAAAGAGGACGCGCAGGCAGGGAAATAGTCTTTCATGCTTTTAAGCATGTGTTGGCGCGCTCTCGCTCTATAAAAACGCAGCAGTACCAGGCTCGAAAATACCTCGCCAGGTACCGGCGTTTTTATAAGGCCTCCTTAAGAACTGTTTCTCTGCCTGCGCTGTGCTTTGACGGGCTGTTGTTATGTTATTACGTATTTATGTTGTTTTATATTTGGGCATGATGTATTTTAGGGAAGGAGTTATATAGGATGGAGTTAGTCAGGAAAAATAGTGGGAATCCGGTGAAGGTGAACAGGTATATGGGGCAGATTCAGGGGAAGGGGTATGAGGTGGAATATTTGACTTTTCCGATTCTGGAGGAGACGGGGATTGTGAGGCATTTGTTTTCTACGAGGGTGGGAGGCGTCAGTAAAGGAGTGTTTGAGTCCATGAACCTGAGTTATGCTCGGGGGGACGAGAAGGAGGCGGTGGATGAGAATTTCAGGAGGATTGCGGAAATTTTGGGCGCGGGGCCGGAAAAATTTGTCTGCTCGAAGCAGACGCACACCACGAATGTGCGGCTGGTGACGGAAGCGGATTGCGGGAAAGGGGTGGTTTATCCTCTGGATTATGACGAAGTGGACGGGCTGATTACCAATGTCCCGGGGATTTTGCTCTGTACCTCTTATGCGGACTGCGTGCCTCTTTATTTTGTGGATACGGAAAACAGAGCAATCGGGCTCGGCCATTCGGGGTGGCGGGGAACGGTAAACAGAATGGGGCGGGAGATGCTGCGGGCAATGAAGGAATCCTTTGGCACAAGGCCGGAAAGGGTAACGGCGGCAATCGGTCCTTCCATCTGTCAGGATTGCTATGAGGTGGACGAGGAGGTCGCGCAGCAGTTCCGGGAGGCTTTTCCCGGCGAATGGGAATACCTTCTGCGCAGAGGAAAAAAGGAGGGCAAGTACCAGCTTGATTTGTGGGAGGCCAACAGGAGAGTACTTTTGAGGGAAGGCGTTCTGCCGGAAAATCTGGCGGTGACGGATGTGTGTACCTGCTGTAACAGTGAGTATCTTTTTTCCCACAGGGCAAGCTGCGGGAGGAGAGGGAATCTGGCGGCGGTGATGGAGCTGTGTCTGGAGTAAGAGAGCCCGGAAATGAAGCGAAAAATAAATTCCGGTTAAATTTTGCCAGATAAAAATTTATAATAAAATTACAGTTAGGGAATGCTTAACAAGTAAGGCTGGCCGGGGCGGGAAGGAGAAAATAAGAGCAGTCGTTGAGGGAATTGCGGTTCCTGCAACGGCTGTCTCTTAATACCATATTCTGTTTTCGGAGATAGTGCATGGTTAGGTTTCCATAAGCAACGAAGTGATTTGACCATATCCTTGCTGCTCTGCCAGTCTTTTAATTCCATCCAATGCTTCCTCTTTGGAGTAGTTGTGTGCTGCCAGAAAGTCATTATCCTTTTCGCTCACATACTGATAGAACAATATTGCTGCAAAAACTTCCTCTTTTTTGGTATAGTCAATGCTTTCCAACAATACATTTTCCGCTTCATTTATGAGACCGGCGTCAACCATTTTTCCAAATTCCTCTAATGTTTTACCAGAGACCTCATATTTATTTTCTTCCGGCAGTTCAACAGACTTATATTGTTTTCCTAACATTAGAGAAAAAAGCACCCTTACCATCTCTTTGATGATACGCATGATGTAGTCTTTTTCGTCATTAAAATCCATTTGTTTTTCCTCTTATAGATTTTCTGTTTTCATTTACTGTCAATATATCTTGAGTCATTTTTATTCCCCCAATCCATTCTTATCAGAAGTTTTCTTGGAAAGATGAAAAATCCCTCTGAGCAAAATGCAAGAAATGATTGAAAGAACAATAAAGAAGCACACGGATATACCAATAGTGCGTGATAAGGCTAGATTTCTCGACAGTATCAAGAAAAATATGATACTGAATATTCCTACACAAATCAAGCTGATAATTAAATCTTTCCTGGGGCTGCTTTTCGTTATTGCTCCATCCCACGCTCCATTTTTCACAACAGTGAAAATGTAAATCAGCCCTCCGGCAAACAAAATTACCGTTTCCCCGATAATAAGGGAAAGGTTTCCGGTCATAAGCATTTGTACTACAATCGTCACGGCACACACCAAAAACATAATGCCAAACGAAAGATTTCCTGCTTTTGCGGCTCGCTGCTTTTCTAACTCGTTGTAATCGGCAACCTTTAATAAGGTTTCTTTTAATTCGCTATCCATATTCTCGCTTTTCCTTTCTCCATTTAAAATTTCTTTGATTTCTACATCGTAGTATTCAGAAATCTGCACCAAAATACTAAGGTCAGGTAAATTAGTTCCTGTTTCCCATCTGGAAACGGTTCTTCCTGAAACACCCAGAATTTCTGCCAACTGCTCCTGCGTGATTCCTTTCTCATTACGAAGCTGTTTTAAAAAAGTTCCTATCTTTTTTGGATTCACAAGTTTTCCTCCTTTCGCATACAGACTACCTCTTTCAGGTGCTGAAGAACACGACACAAAGCGAGAAATGCCGCCAATTCCGCACTGGACATCAGTGTCTATCGCTATTTTTAAGGCTTTTAGCCATGTTGGCAATCATATTTGTGGTAAGACCGGCTGCAAGTCGCAAGTCCTCTTTCCGCATATTGCGCTCTGTCAGAGTATGCCATAACGGTTTATAACTTATGTACATATATCATCCTGCCTTTCTCTCTGCTCTGGGGCTTGCTGTTCCCAATTATAGTCCCTATCTTGTAAATTCACAAATATATCTTGACTGCTTCGCCGGTTACGTCTGGATTGCGCTTTTCCTTTCTTCATCTTGATTACATCTAATTAGCCATAGACTGGGTTGTGGTAAGTTATCTGGTTTATGCTCTGCTGACCTTCTGCCATATCAGGAATACAATAATTTTGTTAAAGGACTTTTAAGCCTGAGCCTGACAGTTTGGGCTTTTTCTTTTTTGGCGGATAGCCATCGGTCGATAATCTATGCTATAATGACAGCGAATAATAGTAAGTTTTAATTATTTAATCTTAAGGAAATATTAACTTTTTTCCAATCGGAACCTTAACATTTATATGTTTTAATTATACCATCAGCAATAATTATTTTAAGAATCATAAACCCGCCGCAAACAGCCGTCGGCTTACTGTGCGCGGAGATAAATACAGGAAAAGGAAAACTGCCATGACAAATATTCTTGTTTGTGACGATGATAAAGAAATCGTGGACGCCATAGAGATTTATTTAAATCAGGAGGGCTATCAGATTTACAAGGCCTATGACGGGGAGCAGGCGATTGCAATGCTGAAAGAGCAGAATATCCATCTTCTTATCATAGATATCATGATGCCTAAGATGGACGGTATTCACGCCACCCTGAAAATCAGAGAGTACAGCAGCATTCCGATTATTTTTCTCTCTGCGAAATCAGAGGATACGGATAAGATTCTGGGGCTGAATATCGGGGCTGACGATTATGTGACAAAGCCCTTTAATCCCTTAGAGCTTGTGGCAAGGGTGAAATCCAATTTAAGGCGTTACACCCAGCTTGGCAATCTGAATGTGGAAAACAACGCGCTTTTCACCGTCGGGGGGCTTTGCATCAACGACGATACCAAGGAGGTTACCGTTGACGGGGAGAGCGTGAAGCTGACGCCCATTGAGTACAACATTCTCCTGCTGCTGGTGAAAAATCAGGGAAAGGTGTTCTCCATCGACCAGATATATGAGAGCATCTGGAACGAGGAGGCCATCGGCGCGGATAACACGGTTGCGGTTCATATCCGGCATATCCGGGAGAAAATCGAGATTAATCCAAAGGAGCCCCGCTACCTGAAGGTGGTCTGGGGAGTGGGCTACAAAATCGAGAAGCAGTCCACATAAATGCGCAGAGTGTTTACTGTGGGAGAGGGGAAGATACAGAAATGAGGGAAGCTATGGAAAAGATGGAAAATCAGGAAGCTCTGGAGGAACAGGAGCTTCTGGAAAATCAAAAAGTACAGGATAAAGAGGAAGCAGGGGAGAGACGGGAGGCGAGAAAGCCCCCTAAAAAGGGTAAAAGAAGAAAAGGAAGAAGGAATTCCGTTTTACATGCCTTTCAGCATGTTGCGCTGGTAATGGCGGCTTTCTTTTTTATAACGGTTCTTGCCGGTTCCTATGTCATTGTGGACACCAGAACCGGAACGGAGGCTTACCGGCTGATAAAGGAAAACAAGGGAACTTTTGAGGATTCGGAAATGTTTAACCATCTTCTTGGCAGCAGCGTTTCCGATATCATCTGCTATGGAACCATCCGCAGTCAGATGGAAACGGACGCAAGGTACGACCCGGGAAAGGAAATCGATGTTACCGCTTTTGCGGGAAGATATGGGGAGATGCCCCGGGAATACATTACGGCGTCCTATTATCTGGACGATTTGATTAAATGGGCGCAGGCAGGCTTTTCCAGACAGGAAACCTACATGAGCGGAGAGGAAGCCGATAAGTTTTTAAGCAGAAGCCGTGTGGTGACCACGGTGGATTTAAGTGACTATAGCGGCGGTACGGTGAGCTATTTAAATTCTGATTTTTCCAGCGCAGTCAGCGTCAGGGACGTGTCGGGAAATCTTCTGGAAAGCGGAGACATCGAGCGGGACGACGTAAACGCCACGGTGCTGAAAAACAGATACCGCACGGTGGAAGGCAAAAATATTGAGGATTATGTGTCCTCCTGGGAGGAATATTACGAGCTTTGCAGCAACGTGGAAAAGGCGGCGAATGATTTAAGCATTAATTATAAGGAATATACGGGTTATAAGGATTACTATGATTCCGGCGATTCCAATGTTGTTTATTTTATCAGAAAAACAATCGGCAGGGATACCCAGATTTTCACCAATATGAAAACGGATGCCAGGACGGTGTCGGATTTGAAAAAAGAGCTCCTCGGCAAATGCGACAGATATGTATTTTATGATGCGGAAGAGGTGCTGTACGACACGAATACCCTGATTGAAGAAACCACTTTGCGTTATATTCTGAACGGTTACGAATATGCCTACCCGGAAGACACGCAGATTATGATTGGGGTTGATTCCGGCTATGGCGCGGCGGACGGCTTTTCACAGGCAAAGGCTGGTTTCGGGAATTACGTTCCCTATATGTGGCAGTATCTTCTGGCCGGCGTGGTATGTGTTGTGGTTTATCTGTTCCTTCTGGCAATTTTGACATTGAAGGAAGGGCGGGGACGCAGAAGGGATACGGGCGAGGTAAGCGTAAGCCTTCTGCCGGAGGATTACATTCCCACGGAGATTATGATTCTGTCTGCCGCGCTGGTTTTTGCCGGGCTGTTTTACGGTATCAGGGCGCTTGCAGAGCCGGTATGGCATCTGCCGGAAAGGGTGCTTTTAATCGTCTTTACAGAGGTGGCAACGCTTCTTGTCAGCCTTCTCTTTTCCTTCTTCTATTACAGCTTTGTGAGGAGAACCAAAGCGGGAATGCTCTGGAGGGGAAGCCTCTTAAGACGGCTGGGACGTACCATAAAGAAGGGCTCGGCGTATGCCTACAGGAATTCTACGCTTCTTATGCGGGTGCTGGTTCCTTTTGGAGGTTTTACGCTTTTGAATCTGGTCTGCATGTATGCGCTTTGCCGTATGGCAAACGGCGGCGTGATGAAAACCGGAGGAATTATCGTCGGCATGATGATTCTGCTGACTGTGGACGGCATTGTGGGGTATCTCCTGTATAATTCCGCGGTTTCAAGGCAGAAGATTTTAGAGGGAATTGAATTAATCTGCGAGGGCGACATTTCCCATCAGGTAAAAGAGGAAGGAATGCGGGGCGACGAGCTGGTGCTTGCCCGCGCGGTAAACAGTATCGGAGACAGCGTCAGGGCTGCGGTGGAGACCAGTATGAAGGACGAGCGGCTGAAAGCCGATTTGATAACCAATGTCTCCCACGACATTAAGACGCCTTTAACCTCGATTATCAATTATGTGGATTTGATTAAAAGGGAAAACATTGACAATCCCAAGGTCAGGGAATACATCAGCGTACTGGACGCCAAATCTCAGCGGCTGAAACAGCTTACGGACGATTTGGTGGAGGCTTCCAAGATTTCTTCCGGCAATATCGTCCTTCACTGGGAGAAAATCAATCTGGTGGAGCTTTTAAACCAGACCATAGGAGAGTTTTCTGAGAAATTTGAGGAAAAATCGCTGTACCCTGTTTTCAGGACGACAAAGAACTTTATGTTTATAGAAGCGGACAGCAGAAGCATCTGGCGGGTGATTGAAAACCTGTTTAACAATATTTTCAAATACGCGCTGGCAGGCACAAGGGTCTATATTGACCTTGCCTCCTTTAAAGGAGAGGACGAGGCAAGGCATGTGGTTCTTTCCATCAAGAATATTTCGGCGCAGCCTTTAAAGGTAAATCCCAGCGAGCTGACGGAACGGTTTATCCGGGGAGACGAATCCAGAACCACGGAAGGGAGCGGGCTTGGCCTCTCCATAGCAAAGAATCTGACGGAAGCGCAGAAGGGAGCGTTCGAGATAGTGATGGACGGCGATTTGTTTAAGGTGAATCTGGTTTTCCCTCTGATGGAGGAAAAATAAACCGGACATAGTATGTCTCATTTTCAGTTACAGGGGCATTGCTCGCTTTGTGTCCTTTCAATTTGATGCATGATGGTGTATTTTGTTTCCTGAAAGGAGGCCCGGGAAAAATGAATCAGATAAAAATCGGAGTTTTTATTAAAGAACTCCGAAAAGAAAAAGGACTCACGCAGGAACAATTAGCGGAACAGTTTAACGTAAGCCGAAGAACCGTTTCAAGATGGGAAACGGGAAGCAACCTCCCCGAGTTGGACATTCTGATTGAGATGGCTGATTATTACGAGGTTGGAATTCGGGAGCTGTTAAACGGAGAAAGGAAAAGCGAGGACATGAGCAAAGAATTGGAAGAAACGGTGCTGAAGGTTGCCGAATACAGTAACGAAGACAAAATAAAAGTTACAAAGCGAATGCATTTGCTGTTCATCGGCGGAGCTGTTGCCGCCATATTATATCTGGTTTTGGTTTTTACAGACCATGCGGATAACTTTTGGGGCGGACTATGTCTGGGAATTCAGTCCGGAATGATGATTGTGGGGCTTGTCATGACCAGTAAATATGCGGCTAAAATCAGAGCCTGTAAAATGCGGGTTCTGAACCGACAATAAAATGTATTCTTTTCCCCTGTATCTGCCTTATGGGCAAGTACGGGGGAAAGTTTTTTGTTCGGTTCAGGCCTACTCATTAATTGCAAAATCATCCTCGCGGTTATTATAGCGGGCCAGAATCCGGTGAATCTTATCGGTAGGCGTGTACACATTTGCCATGGAGGAATCATGGTTCATAAAATCAATGATGGACGCCAGGAACTTGCTCATATCCGCTTCTATGTAATAGGGACGGGATTTCAGCTCGGGAATCCGGTACGTCAGGTTGGTGGTTATCATTCTGTCAAAATAACACTTCTCATATGCCTCGTCAAAGCGGGCAAGACCTTCCGTAAAAAGGCCGAAAGTGCAGCAGATAAAGACGCGCTTGGCGTTCATCTCTTTCAGCTTGCGGGCTTTTTCAATCATACTTTTCCCGGTAGTTATGATGTCGTTTATGATGATAACGTCCTTTCCGTCCACGTTGTCCCCTAAAAATTCATGGGTGGTGGAAGCGGAATGGGAGGCGAAACGGTCGTAAAAGGTTCCCGTATTGACCTCCAGTACATTTGCAAAGTAAATCGCCCGGTCAAGCGCGTTTTCGTTGGGGCTCACCACAACAAGATGTTCCCTGTCAATCAAAAGGCTGTCATCCGCTCCCAGCAGGGCGCTGATAAACTGATAGGGCGGGGTGAAATTGTCAAAACCGCACAGGGGAGCGGCGTTTTGGATGCTGGGGTCGTGGGCGTCAAAGGTAATTAAATTGCTGACGCCCATTTTGCTCAGCTCCTCAATTGCCTGGGCGCAGTCTAAGGATTCGTGCCCGTTTCTCTTATGCTGGCGTCCCTCGTACAAAAAGGGGATAATGACATTGACGCGGTGCGCCTTTCCATTGGCGGCGGCAATGACCCTTTTCAAATCCTGATAGTGGTCGTCGGGAGATTTATAGTTGGTATAACCGTTTATTTTATAAGAAATACTGTGGTTGCAGACATCGGTCAGGATAAAGAGGTCCTTTCCCCTTATGGACTCGGAAAGAAGCGCCTTGCCCTCGCCGGAGCCGAACCGGTAACAGGTACTGTCCAGAATATAGTTGTCCGATAGATAGCCTTCAAAGGCAGGATTGTTTTTGGCAATGTTTTTTACGCTTTTTCTAAAGCCCACAAGATGATTGTTGACGTTTTCTCCTAAGTTTACGGCGGAATCCATCACAACCAGCTTTAAAGGGGCAACGGGAATAGCGGCTTCGAGTTCATGCAAGTTAGGCATGGCGACCTCCGTGAAGTAAAAATAGTGATATATACTTTATTTTATAACATTATGCTAGTGACACGTCAAGAAAATTCTAGTAGAATGATATTAGTTCAGCCACAGCATATAATCTGATGACTTATGAACGGCACGGCTGAACATGGCAGTACCACAGCCGTGCAGAAACAGAGGAAGATTATGAAAAATTCAAAGCAAAAGGGACACCTTATCAGCAAAGTGCTTCCCGGCAGTATCGCCATGGAGCTTGAAATCGAGGCAGGGGACAGGCTTTTATCCATAAACGACGAGGAAATCAGGGATATTTTTGATTATCAGTATCAGGTTGAAAGCGAATACCTTGAGATGTTAATTGAAAAGCCCGATAAGGAGCAATGGCTTTTAGAGGTGGAAAAGGAAGAAGACGAAGACCTTGGGATTGTATTTGAAAACGGTCTTATGGACGATTACCGCACCTGCCGCAACAAATGCATTTTCTGTTTTATCGACCAGATGCCGAAAGGAATGCGGGACACCCTTTATTTTAAGGACGACGATTCCAGGCTTTCCTTCCTTCAGGGAAATTATGTGACCCTTACAAATATGTCCGACTATGATATCGAAAGAATTATCAAGTACCGGCTTGCACCCATTAATATCTCTTTCCAGACCATGAACCCGGCTCTTAGGTGTAAAATGCTGAATAACCGTTTTGCCGGCGAAGCCCTGAAAAAAGCGGACCGGCTCTTCGAGGCCGGAATCACCATGAATGGGCAGATTGTCCTGTGTAAAGGGGTAAACGACGGGGAGGAGCTGCGATACAGCATCCGAAAGCTTACGGAGTACCTTCCGGTGCTTGAGAGCGTGTCCGTGGTGCCGGTGGGGCTTTCCAGATACAGGGAGGGACTTTATCCCTTAGAGCCTTTTACGGCGGATGATGCGGAAAATGTCCTTGAGATGATACATGAGTTTCAGAAGGAAATTTATGCCCGGCATGGCACCCATTTTGTCCACGCAAGCGACGAGTGGTATCTTCTGGCGGGGCGGGAGCTTCCTCCTGATGATAATTACGACGGTTATCTGCAGCTTGAAAACGGTGTGGGCATGCTGCGCCTGTTGCTGGATGAGTTTGAGGAGGCTTATGAGGGCCTTAAGAAAGAACTGAAAAGGAAAGAGTCGGACAAAGCGCTTTCCATCGCCACCGGAGCGCTGGCTTACCCTTATATCCTTGAAATGTCGGAGAAGCTTATGGCGCTTTTGCCGGGGCTGACAATCCATGTTTATGAGATTATCAATCACTTCTTCGGGGAAATGATTACGGTGGCGGGACTTCTCACAGGGCATGATATTATTTCTCAGCTTAAGGAGAAGCCTTTGGGGGAGAGGCTTTTGCTCTCGCAGAGCATGCTTCGGAGCGGTGAAGAGGTTTTTCTGGACGATGTGACGGTTGCTGAAATGGAAAAAACTTTACAAGTAAAAGTAGATATTGTAAAATCAAGCGGATATGATTTTGTAGAAGCTGTTTTGCAGGACAGATAAGAGCCTGTTTTTATGCCGCCGTCAGGGCGGCGGAATGGAGATTTTAAAATGAGCAAAAGCAGGAAACCAATCGTAGCGGTGGTTGGCAGACCGAATGTGGGAAAGTCAACGCTGTTTAACGCATTGGCGGGACAGAGGATTTCAATTGTGCAGGATGTGCCCGGGGTGACAAGGGACAGGATTTACACGGACGTGACGTGGCTGGATAAGACCTTTACCCTGATTGACACCGGGGGAATCGAGCCGGACAGCAAGGATATTATTTTATCCCAGATGCGCGAGCAGGCGCAGATTGCCATAGACACGGCGGATGTGATTATTTTCATGGTGGACGTAAAGCAGGGGCTTGTGGACGACGATTCCAGAGTGGCGGATATGCTGCGGCATTCCCGTAAGCCTGTGGTGCTTGCGGTCAATAAGGTGGATTCCGTACAGAAATATATGGCGGATGTGTATGAGTTTTACAATCTGGGAATCGGCGAGCCCTACGCCATTTCCTCCGCCAATAAAATGGGACTCGGCGATATGCTCGACGAGGTCATTTCCCATTTTGGAGATAGAGGAAATGTGGAAGAGGAGGATGAGAGAACCAGAATCGCCATTGTGGGGAAACCGAACGTTGGGAAATCCTCCCTGATTAACAAAATGATTGGCGAAAACCGGCTGATTGTGTCGGAAATTGCAGGAACGACGAGAGACGCGGTGGATACGCCTGTCACGAGGAACGGAAAAGAATATATTTTTATTGACACGGCGGGGCTTCGGCGTAAAAATAAAATCAAAGAGGAGCTTGAACACTACATGATTATCCGCACGGTAAGCGCCGTGGAGCGGGCCGATATTGTGATTCTTATGATTGACGCCACGGAAGGAGTGACCGAGCAGGACGCCAAAATCGCAGGGATTGCCCATGACAGGGGAAAAGCGGTGATAATCGCTGTCAATAAGTGGGACGCTGTGGAAAAGGACAATAAAACGGTAAATGAATACACCGCAAGAATCCGGGAGGTTTTATCCTATATGCCCTATGCGGAGATTGTTTTCATTTCCGCCGTAACAGGACAGAGGATTTCCCGGCTGTACGAGCTGATAGACACCGTAAGCGAAAATCACGCCATGCGGATTTCCACCGGCGTCCTCAACGAAATCATGAGCGAAGCGGTTGCCATGCAGCAGCCCCCTTCGGACAAGGGAAAGCGGCTTCGGCTTTACTACATCACGCAGGTGGGCGTCAAGCCCCCCACCTTTGTCATATTCGTAAACGACAAGGAGCTGATGCATTTTTCCTACACCAGATATATTGAAAATCAAATCAGAGAGGCCTTTGGATTCAAGGGAACGCCCATGAGATTTTATATAAGGGAAAGAAAGGAAGCGAAATAAAGTGGAACGAGTAATCTGTCTTATCATTGGATATATATTCGGTCTGTTTCAGACGGCTTTTATTTACGGAAAGCTTCATGGAATCGATATCAGGGAACACGGAAGCGGCAACGCCGGCACCACAAACACCCTTCGGGTGCTTGGAACGAAAGCGGGGCTGATTGTGCTGGCGGGGGATATTATCAAGTGTATTCTGGCGATTGTGATTAGCGGTCTGATTTTCGGCGACTCCCACCCGGAGGAGATTTATCTGCTTAAGCTCTATGCAGCGGCAGGCGCGATTCTCGGACACAATTTCCCTTTTTATCTGCACTTCAGGGGAGGGAAAGGAATTGCGGCAACGGCGGGACTGATACTGTCTTTCCATATCGCTTTTCTGCCAATGGGCGTGATTATCTTTTTCGGAACCTTTTTCTTAACCCACTATGTCTCTCTGGGCTCTCTGCTTGTTTACGCCGGGCTCATGATTGAGATGGTAGTTGCAGGACAGATGGGTCTCTTTGGCGCGTCTCAGGCTGTCTTAAACGAGATGTATATTGTGACGGCTTTTCTTACGGCTCTGGCCTATTACAAACACAGAGAGAATATCGGACGCCTCTTAAAAGGGGTGGAGAGAAAGACCTATCTGACAAAGAAAAATAAGGAATAAAGAAGCAAGCGGTATCAGGGAGCCGAAACAGGAGCGTGGAATATGAAAAGAGTAGGAATTATCGGAGCGGGAAGCTGGGGCTGCGCCCTGGCCCGCCATCTTTACAATAACGGAAATCAGATTACCGTTTGGTCGGTTCTGGAAGATGAAATTCAGATGTTGAAGGAATGCCATGAGCAGAAGGAAAAGCTGCCGGGAGTGATTCTGCCGGAGGATATGGAGTTTACCACGGATTTGGAGGCGGCAGTCGCGGATAAGGACGTGCTGGTGCTGGCGGTGCCTTCCCCCTTTACAAGAAGCACGGCGGCGAAGATGGCGCCTTTTGTAAAGGACGGCCAGAAAATTGTGAATGTGGCAAAGGGAATCGAGGAGGCCACCCTTATGACCCTCTCGGAAATCATCGAGCAGGAAATTCCGAATGCGGACGTGGCGGTGCTTTCCGGCCCTTCCCATGCGGAGGAAGTGGGGAAAGGAATTCCCACCACCATTGTGGTGGGCTCCAAAAATAAAGAAACGGCGGAATTTTTGCAGAATCTGTTTATGAGCAAGGTGTTCCGTGTCTATATCAGCTCAGATATCATCGGTATCGAGCTGGGCGCGGCGCTCAAAAACGTGGTGGCCCTTGCCGCCGGCATGGCGGACGGACTTGGCTACGGGGACAACACCAAGGCGGCTTTAATTACCAGAGGGATTGCGGAGATTGCCCGTCTGGGAATCCATATGGGCGGAAGAATTGAAACCTTTTACGGCCTTACCGGAATCGGGGATTTGATTGTGACCTGCGCGTCCATGCATTCCAGAAACCGCCGGGCCGGGATTCTCATCGGAAAAGGCGCTTCCATGGAGGAAGCCATGGAGCAGGTAAAAATGGTGGTGGAGGGCGTCTATTCCGCAAAGGCAGGCTACGCCCTCTCGCAGAAATACCAGGTGAGCATGCCCATTATCGAACAGGTAAACGAGATTTTATTTAAAGGAAAATCTGCTTCCGAGGCGGTAAGCGAGCTGATGCTCCGGGACAAAAAGGTGGAAAACATTGATTTGCGGCAGCTCTACCAGAACAGCGTGGAGATACCGTGGTAATTGTGGTAAGGAGGGACCCGCGGAGCGGGAGGATGCCTTATCACCCGGC